>Ga0137403_10007158_pt1 | contig 12630 bp, 13 predicted proteins | sample CZOMad2_1_16fung_FD_122057 | JGI IMG/M metagenome (GOLD analysis project Ga0137403, IMG submission 122057) | Vadose zone soil fungal communities from Angelo Coast Range Reserve, California, USA - CZOMad2_1_16fungal (Hybrid Assembly) | ecosystem: Environmental > Terrestrial > Soil > Vadose zone... | reverse complement strand
ACCATAGCTCCAGTCATTAGCCTTGTTCTGTTCGTCGCAATTCCGGTGGTATACGGAGCGACCGCAGGTCGATATCGGAAGAACCGACGCGATAAGAGGCAGCACTCAGGCTGAAGCTCTGGGAATAGCGGTCCAAATGGCACGAATCTGGCAGGGGGTCGTGCTCCATCGAGTTTTTCGCACTACGCACCGGTACCGCCGCATACGCAGGTGAAGCTGGTTTCGAAGCACAGAGCGCCGGTGGAGGAGGAACAGTGAGGGGGTTAACGTCATGAATAAGAAACTTGTTTTTTGGCCTGTAGCTATCCTCACCGCCTGCACCTCCGCCCCCTACGCCCTCCGCGACATGGGCTCGTTCCACGTCGGCGGGCGCGATGTGGAGATCACGGGCAAGCCGGTGAAGGACGTGGTGTTCACGCCGGGCGGCGTTCCGGCGAAGGTGGACCTCAACGGCACGTACTCGGTCGAGGCGATGTACGTGCAGTATTTTCTGCCGGCGAATCGCCGCGGGGCGGTGCCGCTTCTGATGTGGCACGGCGGGGGTCTCACGGGGGTGACGTACGAGACGACGCCCGACGGGCGCGAGGGCTGGATGAATTTCTTCGTGAAGCAGGGCTGGGACGTATATAACTCGGACGCGGTGGAGCGCGGGCGCGCGGGCTGGGCGATGTACCCGGACATTTTCAAGGGCGAGCCGGTGTTCCTCGCCAAGGCGAATCCCTTCGAACGCTTTCGCATCGGGCAGGGAGCGGGCTCCTACAGCCCCGATCCCGCGAAGCAGAAGATGATGCCGGCGAGCCAGTTCCCGGTCGAGGACTACGACAATTTCGTGAAGCAGAACGTGCCGCGCTGGACCACCACCGACGAGGCGATTATCCGCGCGTACACCGCGTTGGTGGACCGCGTGTGCCCTTGCGTGATTCTCTTTCACTCGCAGGCCGGGCAGTTCGGGTTCAAGGTGGCGCAGGCGCGGCCGGACAAGGTGAAAGCCTTGATCGCGGTCGAGCCCGCCGGCATCGGCGATCCGAAGCAGGCCGCCGTTCTTAAGAACATCCCGACGCTCGTCGTCTACGGCGACAATATCGCGCTCGACTCGCGCTGGCCGCAGATCAGGAAGAACGGCGTCGAGTTCGTCGGCGAGATCTCGAAGGCGGGCGGCAAGGTCGAGATCCTCGACCTGCCGAACGCCGGTATCCGCGGCAACTCGCACATGCTGATGATGGACAGGAACAACCTGCAGGTCGCGGGCCTCATCCAGGAGTGGCTCGCGAAGCAGGGGTTGCATCGATAAACCCGATTTGTCGATGGGAAAGCGAGGTCCCTTCACATGAAGATACTCTGCCTTGTCTTGTGTAGGGTGAGAAAAATTTTCGGAGGAACCATGTCGATCAGAACCACGTTCGTTTCATCGGTATTCGTGCTGTTTGTCGCAGGCGTTGCAGCGGAGGCCAGCGCCCAGCAGCGAAGTGAAGGACCGTGCGCTGCGGACGTCAAGAGATTGTGCGGCGACGTCAAGCCGGGGCAGGGCGCGATCGCGAAATGCATGAAGGCGCGCGAAGCGGAGGTCTCGCCCGCGTGCCGGGAAGGGATGAAGGCGCGTGCCGAGAAAGCCGAGAGGGTGCGCGAGGAATGCAAGGCCGACGCAGAAAAATTCTGCAAGGGCATTGCGCCCGGGGGCGGGCGAATCCTGTCCTGCCTCAAGAGCCGGCAGCCGGAGCTCCAGCCGGCGTGCGCGGCGGAATTCAAGCAGGCGGGGAACCGCAGGCCGAGCGCTCGATAGCGGCGCCGGCACCCTATCCAGCGTAAAAAAGTCTCATTTTTCCTGGCACCGGTCTTGCTAATTGACTGGTGTACGGAGCTTGGTGACGAAACCGGAAGTGCGGACGGCAAATAACCGACGTAGATGTCGCCCTTCCAACATCAAGAGACGATTCGACAGGAAAAGGAGACCGAGATGAATACGCGCAAATTTCTGACACTGGCGTCTGTAGTGACGGTTCTGCTTGCCCCGGCAGCCTTCTACGCCGCCACGGGAGCTCAACGCTCCTCAGGCTTGGCCGAACCCGACACCATGGCGACCGAGTTCCTCTGGATACCGAATCACGTCCAGGCGATCGGCCTGGGCGAGCCCGACACCATGGCGACCGAGTTTGTCTGGACACCGAAGGAACCCGACACCATGGCGACCGAGTTTCTCTGGGTACCGAAGCACGTTAGTTGATACGCGCCGGATCGGGCCCGGATCCACATAGTCCGACGCAAGGTCCGAGCTGCAGGTCGCCCGCGCTCATCCGCCGGCCGGCGCAAAATCCCGCTCGATTCTTCCGCGCACCGTCAGTGAGAGCGCGGCATCGAGTCCGGCCGCCGCCAGCCGTTTAAGCAGGATCTTCTGTCCGTCATTTGGTCACGCGCGAGCTCGCGCGTGAAAAACAAGCACAAATTCCCCGCAAGCACCCCGCGGAGGGAACCTTTTCCGCCGCGCTGACGTGTAAGCTGGGTTATGCCTCCTGTTTCGCCATTCCGCCGCATGCGGACCTCGGTGTCCGAGTACCGCCGCGCCCGGCCGGCCGCGTTGAATTTCGAGGATTTGTTGCGCCCTCAGGTCGAGTACCTCTATCGCCTAGCCTGGCGATTCACGGGCAGCGTCGCCGACGCCGAAGACCTCGTTCAGGACGTATTGATCAAGCTCTTTCCCCGTACCAAGGAGCTGCTCGAGATCGAGCGGCTCCGGCCCTGGCTCGCCCGGGTGCTCTACCACCAGTACGTCGACTCGGTCCGCCAACGGGCTCGCTCGCCGGTCGTGGAGCTCGTGACCGACGAAAGCGAGGACAACCCCCTCGATGCCCTGCCCGAAACGAAGGACGGCCCGGAAGAGCGCGCCGAACGCAGCGGCCAGCGCGAGCGCATCCTGCGCGCCCTGGACCGGCTCAATCCCGAGCAGCGCGCGGTGGTCGCGATGCACGACGTCGAGGGGTATACCCTCGAAGAGCTCGAGAAGGTGCTGGAGACGCCGCTCGGCACACTCAAGTCGCGCCTGCACCGGGCCCGCCAGCGTTTGCGGGCGCTGCTGCCGATGGAACCTTTTTCCCCCGGCGAGCGTGTTAAGGCGTAGGAGACCGTAAAAATGGAATGCCGCGATTTCGCACAGCAACTGGACGACCTGCTCGACGGGGGGCTCGACGCCGCCAGGCAGAAGTCGGTTCACGAACACCTGGGGCGTTGTCCGGAGTGCCGCCGCCGGTATGAGCACGCGGTGGCGGTGCGGCAGGCCGTCCACGAGCTTTCCCCGCCCGCGCCGCACCCGGGATTCATCGACCAGGCCCTGGCGCGCGCGACACGTATCGGTGAAGCGCGCCCCGGGTGGCGCCCCAAGCTCGGTATGGCGCTTGCGGCGAGTCTGGTGCTGGGTGCGGGCCTGGGCGTGTTCTTCGCCACGCAGCCGACGCTGCAGACGGTGGCGCTGACCATCGATCGGCCCGAGACCGTGCGCCTGATGTTCAACAGCGCGAAGCCGCTGAAGGCCGCCACATTGAGCCTCGCGCTGCCCGAGAACGTCGAGCTCGTCGGCTACGGCAACCGGCGCGAGCTTTCCTGGCAGACGGATTTGCGCGAAGGCGGGAACCTGATGCAACTTCCCCTTGTCGTGCGCGGAGCGACGAAGGACGATCTCGTGGCGAGCCTGTCGCACGACGGGAGCAGCAAGACGTTCCGGCTGAGGATTGAAGTCGATAACGCAGGCAGGGGCATGTAGCGTGCCGCCCCGCGGAGTTCACGTGCAGGTAGGAGGTGTGTCATGAACAGAATCACACGGTATGCGATGGGTACGATTCTCGTCCTCGGAGTGTCGAGCGCGTGGGCGCAGCAGCGCGATCTCGAGGTGACGATGGACGTCGTGCCGGCCAATGCGCCCGCCGGCGCCGCCGGCGAGATCAAGCTGCCCTTCACGCTGCCCCAGTCGGCATCGGACCGGGGGCGGGAAGCCTCGGCCTTTGGCCAGGCGACCTCGAGCCTGGCTCGCGACAAGGGCGATCTCGGCGGCCGCGAGTTCGGACAAACCATATCCGAGGCGGCCCGAACGCGGGTCAAGCCGACGCCCCCGGGCAAGTAAGGCACTCGTTCCGGTGAATGGGCGCCCTGCCGGAGTACACTCCGGTGGGTGCGTGCGTGTACTCGTCGTCGAAGGACGCAAAAGGAAAAAATAAGCGGCTTTCGGCTTTCCTGCTTCGTCGTCGTTCTGCTCCTGAGCATCGTTCCGTGGCAGCTTGTCCGCGCCGCAGCGGACGGCACGCTGGCTTTCGAGCAGGGCGTACAGGCGTTTCGTGCGGGCAACTACCAAGGGGCGCTTCAGTCGTTCCTCGATGCGCGCAAGGCGGGCCTGGACACTCCGGGTCTGCGCTACGATCTCGGCGCAACGTATTACCGGCTGCAACGCTATCCGGAGGCCGAGCGCGAGTTCCAGGCGCTCGCGCCCGATCCGAGGTGGGCCCCCCTCGCCCACTACAACCTCGGCCTGACCGCGCAGCGCATGGGGCGCCCGCAGCAGGCGATGGAATACTTCGGAGAGGCGCACCGCACGACCACCGACCCGAACCTGCGCGCGCTCGCGGCCACGGCCCTCGAGCGGCTCGCCCGCGCGGCGCCGACTACGAGCGCGCTGGTCTCCGTGGCCGGCGGCTACGACAGCAACGTGACGCTGTCGCAGGACGCTGCGACAGTCGGAGCCAGCCACCGGAGCGACTCGTTTGTCGAGACGCTCGCCGCGGCGACCCACCTTCTGGCCGGAAACACCGAACGCGGCTGGGTTGCCCACGGCGGCCTCGTCGTGCGGAAGTACAGAGATCTGGATCAATTCGACCTGGCGGGGTTGCGCGCCGGCTTGAGCTACGAGACCGATTCGGGCGGCTTGCAGACCAGCGTCGGCGGCTATTTCGACACGGTGTACATCGGCGGAGGCCGTCTCGAGCAAGTTGCGATGGCCGACGCGCAGGCGCGCATCCGCCTGGATGCCGGCCGCGAGCTGCGCGGGCGCTATCAGCTCGGGCACATCGCCGGCGGCGGCGGCTTCGAGTATCTCGACGGGCGGCAGCAGCGCTTGTCGGCGGACGCGGGGTTCGCCCTCGGGTCCGCCTTCCTGCGCGTCGGCTATCAACTCGAGCTCAACAATCGCAGGGACCTCCAGCAAGGGGCCGATTTCTTCAGCGTCTCGCCGAGGCGGCATTCGCTGTTCGCGAGCGTCGCTGTGCGCGAGCTCGGCGGCTGGCAGCCCGAGGCGCGCGGCGAATATCGCATCAGCCGCTACAATGATCCCGATCGTCAGAACGGGCTCGAGGTCACGCGAAAAGACCACCGTTACGGTCTCGCCTTGCGCGCGAGCCATCCCCTGAGCGCTCCGTGGCGCGCGTTCGTCGACACCAGCTACTATCGGGACGAATCGAACCTGGACACCTACGACTATAGCCGCTACCAGTTGATGGTCGGTATCGAAGCGGTGCTGGGAAAATAGCTTGAGAGTCGAATTTCTGAAAGGATGAAACCATGACCTCTTTGACCCGCCGCCGTCTCCTCGCCGCCGCGGCTGCGCTCCCGGTGGTTCCGGCCTTTGCTCAAACCCGTCCGCTCACCTGCGGTGCGCTCACGTCTGCGCAGACCGAAGGGCCTTTTTTCAAGACAAATACTCCACTCCGCGTTTCGCTGGTGGAAGCTCAGTCCAAGGCACCGGGGCTGATCGTGACGGGGCAGATCTTGTCGGCCCAGTGCAAGCCGGTCGCGAACGCGCTGCTGGATTTCTGGCACGCGGACGAGGACGGCGAGTACGACAACCGCGGCTTTCGCTATCGCGGCCACCAGTTCACCGACGCCGAGGGGCGCTACCGCCTGCAGACCATCGTTCCGGCCGAGTACCCCGGCCGTGCGCGCCATATCCACGTCAAGGTGCAGGCGCCCGGAAAGCGCATTCTCACGACGCAGCTCTACTTCCGGGATGAGCCCGGCAATCGCCGCGACGGCCTTTACCGCCCGGACCTCGAGATGCGCATGGCCGGCAAAGGCGCCGGCGAAGGGACGTTCGATTTCGTCGTGGAGGTATAGCCCCGGGGCGCCGGATCATTTCCCCGCGACCAGCGGACAATTGCCCTCGTTCAGCGGACGGAACGCCTGCTCCGCCGGAATGCTCGACACGATCTTGAAATAGTCCCAGTCGCCCTTCGATTCCTCGGGCGATTTCACCTGCAGCAGGTACATCGGGTGGATTTTGCGGCCGTCCTCCCGGATTCTTCCTTTGCCGAAAAGCGGATCGTCGGTAGTCATCGCTTTCATGGCCGCGACTACCGCTTTGCCGTCGCCCGCGCCGCCCGCCTTGTCGACCGCCTTGAGGAAATGCAGCACCGACGCATAGACCCCGGCCTGCATGTCGTTCGGCATCGCGCCGTTGTGCGCGCGCTTGCGGAAGCGCTGCGACCACGCGCGCGTGCCCTCGTTCATGTCCCAGTAGAACGGGTTCACGGTGAGCGCCCCCTGCGAGGCTTTGAGCCCCAGCGCGGGCACGTTGTTGATGCCGAAAATCAGCGCCACGATGCTCTGCTTGGCCGGCAGCCCGAATTCCGCCGCCTGCTTCATCGAATTGGTTGTGTCGCCGCCCGCGACCGCCAACGCGACCACCTGGGCTCCGGAAGATTGAGCGGCCAGCAGGAAGGACGAAAAATCGGGCGTCGCGATCGGCGTGCGCACGCCGCCCACGACCTTGCCTCCGTCCTTCAGCACCTGATCGGTCGCCTGCCTCTCGAGATCGTGGCCGAAGGCATAGTCGGCGGTGATAAAGAACCAGGTCTTGCCGCCGCGCTGAACCACGGCCCTGGCGAGCGAATGCCCGTACGACCAGGTGTCGTAGGTCCAGTGCACGGTGTTGGGCGAACACTTCGATCCGGTGAGCTCCGCGCTTCCCGCTCCCGAGCCGATCAGCACCTTGTTCTTCTGCCGCACGATCTCGTTCACCGCGAGCGCGACGGCCGAGTTCGGAATATCCACGATAAGGCCGACGCCGTCCTGGTCGAGCCACTTGCGCGCGACTACCGATCCCACGTCCGGCTTGTTCTGATGATCGGCGAAAACCACTTCGATCCTGCGTCCGGCGGCCCTGCCGCCGTAGTCCTCGGCCGCCATCTGCGCGGCGAGCACCGAGCCGCGCCCTTGAAAGTCCGCGTACACGCTCGACTGGTCGTTCAGGACGCCGATGCGGATCGGCTGCTCCTGTGCGGTGACGGTGCCGGCGAAGGCAAGCGCTGCAAGAACGGCTGCTCTGACTTGCGTCATGCTTGGACTCCTTTATTCGATGGCGACGATGATTTCGGGTGCCGGGCGATGGGCGTGCAGTTCCTCGACCAGGGCGGCGCGCCGCTCGAGCACGGCGCGCTGGTTGATATAGCCCTTGTCCGTGATCTCGTTCGCGTCGATCGAGGGCGGCTCGCTCATGACGAGCGCACGCACAGGATGGGTCGAGCTGCCCATGCCCGTTTCCGCGGTGAGCTTTTTCATTGCGGCGCGCAGATGCTCGCGTACGCCCGCGTCGTCGAGCCCGCGCGCCTTGACTGCCGCGGTGTTTAGAAACACGAGCGCGCAGACTTCGTTCCGCTCGTGGCCGGTGATGACGGCATCCTGGATGAGCGGATCGCCCGCGGCGATCAGCTTCACGCGCGTGGCGCCGACGTGCACCCAGGTGCCGGTGGAGAGCTTGAAGTCCTCGGCGATGCGTCCGTCGAAGGCGAAGCCGAGTTCCGGCTTTTTCGGATCGACGAACCTCAGCGCGTCGCCGATGCGGTAGTAGCCTTCCCCGTCGAACGCGGCCTTCGTGAGGTCGTCGCGTCCATAGTAGCCGGGCGTGACGTTCGGGCCTTTCACACGCGCTTCGAGCTTGCCGGCGGCGGGCACGAGCTTCAGCTCGCAGCCGGGCACCGGCAGTCCGATGATGCCGGCGCGGTCGACGGCGTAGTGCACGCCAGTCGCCAGCGGTGCGGTTTCGGTGGAGCCCCAGGCGGAGATGAGCGGGAGCCGTGCGCCGCGCTCGGCCAGGGCGAGCCGCTGCATGCGCTCCCAGAGATTCTGTGGCAGTGCTGCGCCCGCGTAGAGCATCAGGTCGAGTCTTCGGAAGAAATTCGCGCGCAGCTCGGCGTCTTTTTCGAGAAAGGGCAGGAGCAAGTCGAACCCGCGCGGCACGTTGAAGTAGATCGTCGGCGAAATCTCCTTCAAGTTCGCCACTGTCGTCTCGATCAGGCCAGGCGCGGGTTTGCCGGCGTCGATATGGAGTGTGCCGCCGTTCCGGAGCATCATGCAGAAATTGCTGTTGCCGCCGAAGGTGTGGTTCCACGGCAGCCAGTCGACCAGCACCTGCGGCCGGTCCTCGAGGAACGGCCAGACGCACGCGTACTGCTCCTGGTTGACGGTGAGCATGCGCTGGGTGTTGATCACGCCCTTGGGGGTTCCGGTCGAACCGGAAGTGAAAAGGATCTTCGCGATGGTCCCGGGTCCGATGCCGGCGAAGGCTTCGTCCACCTCGGAGCCTGCTTTGTCCGGGAGCAGTTCGTCGATCGGCGTCGAGCGCGCGCCGACCGCGGCAAGCGCAGGCGCGAACTTCACGGGATCGGCGGTCCACACCAGGCCCGGACGCAGCAGCTCGAAGATCGCTTTGAGCTTGGCGAAATCCTTCGACATCAGCGAGTAAGCGGGCGAGACGGGCGCGACCGGAACGCCGACATGCATCGCGCCGAGCGCGAGAAGCGCGTGGTCGACGGAGTTGTCCGAGAGGATCACCACCGGCCGCGAGCCGTCGAGCCCCCGGTCGAGCAATCCCTGGCCGGCGCGGCGCACCCGCGCGAGCGCCTCGCGGTAGCCGAGCTTCCTCCAGGCACCGTCCCTGCGCTCGGCGAGGAAGGTCCGCCCCGGTTTTTCGCGGGCCCAGCGTTCGAGCCACACGCCGACCGCGCGGGCGTGCCCGCCCAGCTTCAGGGGCGAGCGCAGGATCATCGCGCCGTCGGCGCGGCGCTCGATCTGGACTCTGGCCGGCGCAAAGCGCAGGCGCGGCTGGAACGCTTTCCCCATACCTCCTCCGGACGGGTTTGGCGATGGATTCGCCGAATAGGAACCGCTATCCTAAGTGAATTCACCTCCCGGAGAAATCCCGTGACCGACGCAGTGATCGTATCCACCGCCCGCACGCCGCTCGCCAAGTCCTGGCGCGGCGCGTTCAACATGACCCACGGCGCGAAGCTCGGCGGCCACGCCGCGAGGCACGCGATGGAGCGCGCCGGGGTCGATCCGGCCGAGGTCGAGGACGTGATCATGGGCTGCGCCCATCCGGAGGGCGCGACCGGCCACAACATCGCGCGGCAGATCGCGATCCGCGCGGGCTGCCCGGTCACCACCGCCGGCGTGACCGTGAACCGCTACTGCTCCTCGGGCTTGCAGACGATCGCGATCGCGGCGCAGCGCGTGATGGTCGACAAGGTGCCCGTCGTCGTCGCAGGCGGCGTCGAGTCGATCTCGTGCGTGCAGAACGAAATGAACATGCATATGGCGCATGACGAATGGATAGAGCGGCACAAACCGGCCATCTACATGCCGATGCTCCAGACCGCGGAAATCGTCGCCAAGCGCTACGACATCGCGCGCGAGCGCCAGGACGAGTTCGGCGTGCAGAGCCAGCAGCGCGCGGCGGCCGCGCGTTCAGCCGGTCGCTTCGACGCGGAAATCTTCCCCTTGACGGTGAGAATGCAAAAGGCAGACAAGGACTCGGGCAAAAGCTGGGTCGAGGAAGTCACGGTGAAGCAGGACGAAGGCATCCGCCCCGACACGACGCTCGAGGGCGTCTCCAAGATCAAGCCGGCGATCGAAGGGGGCACGATCGCGGCCGGGAACGCGAGCCAGTTCTCCGACGGCGCTTCCGCCTGCGTCGTGATGGACGCGAAGCTCGCCGAAAAGCGCAATCTGAAGCCGCTCGGGATTTTCCGCGGCTTCGCGGTCGCCGGCTGCGAGCCGGACGAAATGGGCATCGGGCCGGTGTTCGCGGTGCCGCGATTGCTGTCGCGCACGGGCCTGAGGATGGAAGACGTCGGGCTGTGGGAGCTGAACGAGGCGTTCGCGGTGCAGGTGATCTACTGCCGCGACCGGCTCGGCATCCCGAACGAGCGCTTGAACGTCAACGGCGGCGCGATCGCCCTCGGCCACCCCTACGGCATGACCGGATCGCGGCTCACCGGCCACGCGCTGATAGAAGGCAAGCGCCGCGGCGCGAAGCACGTCGTCGTCACCATGTGCATCGGAGGGGGCATGGGCGCGGCGGGTCTTTTCGAGGTGATTTGACGCCGAAGGGCGTCAAATCATCCCCGCGAAAGCGGGGATCCACGAGCCTCCGGGAATTCCCGCCAGTGTAAAATCCGCATTCCGAAAGAGGGGAACCCATGCCGCTGTCCGAAGCCGAACGCAGTAAATGCGTCGAAACATTGCTGGCTGCCGAGAAGGAGAAAAAGCAGGCGGTGCAGCTCTCGGTCACCTATCCGCACATCACCATCGAGGATTCCTACGCCATCTCGACCGCGGTGGCGCAGCACAAGATCAAAGGCGGTGCGAAGCTCATCGGCCACAAGGTCGGGCTCACCTCCAAGGCCATGCAGGCCTCATCGCAGATCAACGAGCCCGACTACGGGCATCTCCTGGATTACATGATGATCGCCGACGGCGCGAAGGTGCCGCACTCGAACTACTGCGTCCCGCGCGTCGAGGTCGAGCTCGCTTTCATTCTCGGAAAACCCCTGAAGGGTCCGGGAATCGGGCTCACCGACGTGTTGGGCGCGACCGAGTACGTGATACCCGCGATGGAGATCGTCGATGCGCGCATCGTGAATCCGCGCAAGATCTTCGACACCGTCGCCGATAACGGCGCGGCGGCGGGCATCGTCGTCGGCGGCCGGCCGATCGGCCCGATGGAGATGGACCTGCGCTGGGCCGGCGGCATCATGTACCGCAACTCCGAGATCGAGGAGACGGGCCTCGCCGCGGGCGTGCTCGGCCATCCGGCGCTCGGCGTGGCCTGGCTCGCCAACCGGCTGGGGAAAAACGGCGTGACGCTCGAAGCCGGGCACCTGATACTCGCCGGCTCGTTCACCCGCGTCGTGTTCGCGAACAAGGGCGACACCCTGCACGGTGACTTCGGCCCCCTGGGCGGGATCGCGGTGCAGTTCGTCTAGGAGCCGCACTCATGACTGCCATCGGTTTTCGCATCCTCCCCATCCCCAAGCGCCCCGACAAGAAGCTCGTCGCGGAGCTCGCCAAGATGGTGACTCCTCATCTCTCCGACAGCATGGAGCGGCTGTACGCGGGCGGGCCGCAGCTTCGCCCCATGCATAACGGCGCGAAGCTCTGCGGCCCGGCGTTTACCGTGCGCACCGCGCCGGGAGACAACCTGCTCGTCCACAAGGCGATCGATACGGCCGAGCCCGGCGACGTGATCGTGGTGGACGGCGGCGGATTCAACGACCACGCCCTGATCGGCGAGCTGATGTCGGCGCGCGCGGAGCAGCGCGGCGTGGGCGGAATGGTGATCTGGGGCGCGATCCGCGACTCGGCGGAGCTCAAGGAAGGGAGCTTCCCCGTCTTTGCGAGCGGCGTCACGCACCGCGGCCCCTACAAGAACGGGCCGGGCGAGATCAACGTGCCCATCACCATCGGCGGCATCCCGGTCAATCCCGGCGACATCATCGTCGGCGACGCAGACGGCCTGGTCGCCGTTCCCCAGGAGCACGCGCAGGAAGTCCTCGCTTCGGCGAAGGCGATCCTCGCAAAGGAAGAGGGCTCGATGAAGCAGATCCGCGCCGGCACGGTGGACCGCAGCTGGGTCGACAAGGCGCTCAGGGAAAAAGGCTACAAGGTCTAAGGCATGGAACTTCCCGTCAATACCTTCAAACGCGCGCTGAAGGCCGGCAAGCGGCAGATCGGCCTGTGGTGCAGCCTCTCCCATCACTACGCGACCGAGCTCGTCGCAGGCTCGGGCTTCGACTGGATCCTGCTCGACACCGAGCACTCGCCGAACGACCTCGAGTCGGTGCTGCAGCAGCTGCAGGCCGCGGCACCCTACCCGACGCACGCGGTGGTGCGCGTGCCCTGGAACGACATGGTGACGATCAAGCGGTTTCTGGACATCGGAGCGCAGTCGATCCTCGTCCCCTACGTGCAGAACGCGGAGGAAGCGAAGGCGGCGGTCGCGCATACGCGCTATCCGCCCGCCGGCGTGCGCGGCGTCGCTGCGATGCATCGCGGCAGCCGTTACGGAACGGTTCCCGACTACGCCAAGCGCGCGCACGAGGAGATCTGCGTGATCGTGCAGATCGAGACGCTCGCCGCGTTCGCGCAGATCGAGGCGATCGCTGCGGTGCCCGGGATCGACTCGATTTTCATCGGCCCCGCGGATCTTTCGGCGTCAATGGGATTCCTGGGCGACATGGGCAACCCGGCCGTGCAGGAAAAGCTCTCGGCCGGAGCGCAGACGTGCAAGCGCCTCGGCAAGCCGTGCGGCATCGTCGGCGCCAATCCGGAAATGGTGGGCAAGTTTCTCCAGTACGGCTTCTCCTGGGTCGCCGTCGGTTC
>Ga0137403_10007157_pt1 | contig 12632 bp, 11 predicted proteins | sample CZOMad2_1_16fung_FD_122057 | JGI IMG/M metagenome (GOLD analysis project Ga0137403, IMG submission 122057) | Vadose zone soil fungal communities from Angelo Coast Range Reserve, California, USA - CZOMad2_1_16fungal (Hybrid Assembly) | ecosystem: Environmental > Terrestrial > Soil > Vadose zone... | reverse complement strand
AATGCCGCCTCCACCATCGGCACGCCGGATGATCTGATCAAGACCATCAAGAACCTGATGGATGTCTCCGGCGGCGTCGGCACCATCGTCGGCTTCGTGCACGATTGGGCCAATCCGGAGAATACCCGCCGCAGCTGGGATATGGTGGCGCGCTACGTGATTCCGGAAATCAACGGCTATATCTCGGGCCTGCGCAAGTCGCAGAAGTTCGTCATCGACAATCGCGCCGTGTTCGACCGCGCGGGCCAGGCGATCATGGCCAAGATCATGGAAAACGATGCCGCGGCCAAGCAAGCTGCCGAGCAACAACCAGCCGGCTAAAAAACCAATCTGAGGAACGAGGTTTACTCGGTTCAGCAGGCTAAAGAGCGCTTGACCAAACCCGCCCGCCACGACGCCAACAACCAAGCCATCCGCGTTCAGCTCACGCCATCGGTCGAACGGAACGTCGGTGAACGACGTGCCCAGATTCAACAGGCTCGAAAGGTCCTCACCATTGACGCCGGTCGGCGAACCGATGACTATCGTGGCAAGTTCCGCGTCCTCGGCGAAAATCTGTCATTGGCCCATCAATATGCGTACACCAACTCCCTGTGGAACGCGATGGGGTTCAAAGACAAGACACCGATCGAAAATTTCGCGGCCGCCCTGCGATCTCTGCCGCGGGAGAGCGTCACCTGGTTCGCACGCGGGCACTACGATCGGATGTTGCTGACACGACGCGACGGCGATCATGTGATCGGACTGCCTTTGGTCAACGGCGGTTCCTCGCAACATATGCACAGCCCCTATTTCCCCATCCCTTTTGCGCGCGACATGTTGTCGGGCGTGGCCGACGGCACCCGGCCGCTGCTGCTGCCGCAATTTTCCTTGGCGGACGGTACCGTACTGATGCCCCTGGCCTTCATTCAGGACGTCAAGGTCACTCATCGAGGCCGGAATACCACGGTGATCTATCGTCAATCCGCATTGGATAGACTGGGCGGCGAAGCCCCCATCGCCGATGATCGCCTGTCCCTGGTCTCAACCTATGTCTTTGAAGCCGGCCGCATCACGCGCACCGACGTCTATACCCCCAAGGCGCCGCTGGATATCGTGGGCACCCGGCTCGATTTCGCCAGCTTCTCGACACTGGTCAAGGCCGAACGGCACAAGGTTCGCCTCGGTGTTGGCGCCGTCACGGAATTCAAACTGTCCGGCCTCGACTCATGCGAGGCATTGTCCATCCACGCGGATCCCGACTATGAATCCGATCTTGGGCCGATGGCAACACGGGTCATATGCAGCGGGGGCCCACGCGAAGCTGACGCTCCTTTCACCATCAGCTGGACTCTGTCTTACCAGTAGCGCTCTGCGCGCCTGCCGCCACCGCGGCGTTGACACGCACGTCGATGCGTCCGTGTCCGATCAATTCGATACTACCGTGCTGGCCGGGGAATATTTGATGAACCCCGGTGATCGCGCCGGTGCTGACCCACTGGCCGGCGCAGAGCGACCGTCCGCGCTCGGCGAGGTGACCGAGCACAAAGCGCAACGCCTCGAGTGGGCCGCCGGGCAGTGCCGCCGCCGAGGCAAAGCCGACCGGCCGGCCGTCGATTTTAGTCTCGAACATCAGCCGGCCGGGATCGGCAATCAGCGTACTGTCGAGCCGCGGCCCGATGACGAGGCCGCTGTTATTCCCGAAATCGGAAACCACCGCCACAGCTCCGATCTCATTGATGGTTGCCAGCGGACTCGCCGCGAACTCCATCCCGAGATGCCACTCGCCGACGAACTCCGCGGCTTCCGCCACCGTCCACTGCGTCTTGCTGACCGGTGCATCCGCGCGCGCCGCCACCAGCAGTTCGGCCTCGATGGCGGCAAAGCCGCCTTGAATGGCGGCGAGATCAACCGGACCGTTCGCACTCGCGATCAGACCGCGGTGGAAAATCGGTCCGGCAAGCCGGGCGGCACCCAGCGCCGCCTGCGCGGGCGGCGGGATCAATCCGACTTTCCAACCGACGACCCGATCCTGCCACAGGCCCAGTGCAGCATTCTGCACCGCATAGGCCGTCGCCAGGTCCGCGGGGAGCGTGCCCGGGTAGGCCGCCAAGGATGCCGCGGCCAGACGCGCGCCGACAAAGGCGCGGGCAATAGCCAAGATCGCCGGATCGGAATGACCGTGTAGCTCGGGCCGTTGCATGCCCAACACAGCCTATAGCCACTGGTAACCGGTGTCAATTAGGATATCGCCGCTGGTAAGCCGGGTCCATTTGGGTTAAACAGGTGAGAGCGGGCTGAAAAAAGCGGAATTCGCGATGACTCGGCACACCAAACACATGACACCGGGCGTCGCGCCGGCTGACCCAAACCGGGACATGGATTCCGCACCGGGTCGCCCGACCATCAACGACATCGCGCGCATTGCCGATGTGTCGAAGAAGACCGTATCCCGGGTGCTCAACAAGTCGCCTTTTGTCTCGGCCGAGACCCGGCAGAAAGTCGAGGCGATTATCGAGCGCACCAGCTATTCGCCTGATCCGCAGGCCCGCGGGTTGGCTTTCCGTCGCTCGTTCCTGGTTGGCATGGTGTTCGATAATCCCAATCCGCAATATGTGGTCAACATGCAGCACGGCATTCTGGATGGACTGCGCGGCACGGGCTTCGAGTTGGTGATCCATCCTTGCGACCGTCTCAGCCGAAACTATCTGGCGACCGTGCGTGACTTTGCCGAGCGTCAGAAATTGTTCGGAGTCATTTTGACGCCCTCCGTCTCCGAGGACGAGCAATTGGCCAGAATGCTGGAAGACATGAAGTGCTCCTATGTGCGGATCGCTTCGGTTCCGCTCGACCATGCCGATCGGATGATTGTCTCCTACGACCGCAAGGGCGGTGAACAGGCGGCGCAGCACTTGCTAGCCCTCGGGCATCAGCGGATCGGGTTTATCAGCGGCCGCTCCACGTTTCGTTCCACCCACGAGCGGCGTGCCGGATTGGAAGATGGTCTGGCGACCGCCGGTCTGCTGTTGCGGTCGGAATTCGTCGCCGAAGGCGCCTACACGTTTGACAGCGGGGTATCCTGTGGGAGCGCATTGCTCAGCAAGCGCGAACGGCCGACGGCGATCTTTTGCGCGAACGATGAAATGGCCGCAGGGCTGCTGCAGGCCGCGCGCCGCGCCTCTCTCCGGGTGCCTGAGGATCTTTCAGTGGTCGGCTTCGATGATTTCCAAATTGCCACGCAAGTGTGTCCAACCTTGACCACAGTGCACAGCCCCATACGGAGCATCGGTTTGTTGGCCGCAAAAAAGTTATTCGGCGCCGCCGCCGATACACCGTTTACAGGCGGCGAAGCGGCTGGTCTGCTGCCGTCGCTGGTGGTGCGCGAATCGAGCGGGCCGGCACCCGAATAGTCCGGTTTGCGCGCCTACTGCGCTCTTCCGTCGCTTGGAATATAATGACACCGGTTACTATTGACCGGGACCTTTCGCCGCCGCGCCGGGAGCACCAGCAATGTTTCGGAAAACCTTCCAGGCCACGCACCCTGACATGATGGCGCAGGCCACCGCGGACATGCTGCGGAATCGCTACCTGCTATCGGGCTTGTTTGTCGCCGGGGCGGTGACGCTCGACTATTTGCACGATGAGCGCTTTGTGATCGGCGGAGCCGCCCCATCGACTCATCCGATCGAACTGCCGAGTCAGGGACCGCCGACGCCAGGCGCGCCCTTCCTGTCGCGGCGCGAATTGGGAATCGTGAATGTGGGCGGACCCGGCCGTGTCATTGCCGACGCGGCCACATTCGAACTCGCCCCTCATGACGGGCTGTACCTGCCGATGGGAACTGAAGCCGTCCGTTTCGAAACCCGGGATGCCGCGACTCCGGCGCAGTTCTATTTGGTGTCCACGCCCGCTCATGCTCGTTTCGATGCCGTGAAGATACCGATCGACAAAGCCGTCGCGCTCGAGCGAGGGGCGCTCGCGACCAGCAACGAGCGCACGATCTATCAATACATCGTGCCGGCGACCTGCCGTTCGGCACAGTTGCTCCTGGGAGTAACGCTGTTGAAAACCGGAAGCGTCTGGAACACCATGCCGCCGCACCTTCATGACCGGCGATCCGAAGTGTATTTCTATTTCGGCCTCGGCCCCAACGAGCGCGTGTTTCATTTCATGGGAGAACCCGATGCAGCCCGGCACATCGTGGTCGCGAACAACGAGGCGGTGATATCGCCGTCTTGGTCTATCCACATGGGGTCAGGGACCTCATCCTATGGCTTCGTCTGGGCAATGGGCGGAGAGAATCTTGACTACACCGACATGCAGGTACTCGATATCTGCCAGTTACGGTGAAGCGCGGTGAGCTGTGCAGCCTTCTCGCTAACCGGCCGCGTCGCGCTCGTCACCGGGGCCAATACCGGGCTCGGGCAGGCCATCGCGATCGCGCTCGCCGAGGCCGGTGCTGAGATCATCGCGGTGGGGCGCACCCTGCCCACCGAGACTCAGGCTGCCGTCCTCGCCCTGGGCAGGCGATTTCACGCCGTGCACGCCGACCTTGGCCGCACCGAGGATATTTCAGCGATCGTTGATACGGCGCTCGCCCAATGCGGACAAATCGACATTCTGGTCAACAACGCCGGCATCATCCGGCGCTGCGACGCGGTTGATTTCAGCGAGGCCGACTGGGACGAGGTGATGGATGTCAATCTGAAATCCGCATTCTTTCTGACGCAGGCGGTGGGCCGGCACATGATCGCGGCGCGTCGTGGCAAGGTCATCAACATTGCCTCGATGCTGTCGTTTCAGGGCGGTATCAGAGTTGCCAGCTATACCGCGAGCAAGAGCGGCATCGCCGGATTGACGCGATTGCTGGCCAACGAATGGGCTGTCAAGGGCGTCAATGTCAATGCCATCGCGCCGGGATATTTCGCCACCAACAACACACAGAGTCTTCGGTCGGACGAGGGTCGCAGCCGCGACATCCTGGCCCGCATTCCAGCCGGGCGCTGGGGCCAGCCATCGGACGTCGGCGGCGCTGCGGTGTTTCTGGCGGCGAGCGCCTCGGACTACGTGAACGGCGCCATCATTCCGGTGGATGGCGGCTGGATGGCTCGCTGACCCTGACCGCTTCCTCCGTCACCCGTGTCAGCTTCGGGCTCAAGACGTGAATCAGGACGATGGCGACAAGATAGGCACCCCCGGCAAGGGCGAAGATGGGCTGATAGCTGCCGAACACGCCGAGAATATAGCCGTTGAATTTCGACATGAGCATGCCGCCTACGGCTCCCGCCGTGCCGCCGATGCCGACCACCGAGCCGACCGCCGCGCGCGGAAACATGTCCGAAGGTAGGGTCATCAGGTTGGCGGACCACGCCTGGTGGGCGGCGGCAGCCAGACCAATGATGGCCACTGCGATCCAGAGCTGGCTGACGAACTGCGCGAAGAGAATCGGCACGACCGCCACCGCGCAGATCAGCATGGTGATCTTGCGTGCCGCGTTCACCGTGCGCCCGATCTTCATCAGTCGCGAAGATCCCCAGCCACCCGCGACGGAGCCGATATCGGAAAGCAGATAGATCGCCACCAGGGGCGGCCCGAACGATTTCAGGTCGAGGCCGTGACGCTTGCTCAGGAAGTCAGGAAGCCAGAACAGATACAGCCACCAGATCGGATCGGTCAGAAACTTACCCAGGGCGTAGGCCCAGGTTTCCTTGATCGTCAGCAGTTTCAGCCAGGACACGCGGTCCCGTGACGTCGCCGCAGCCGGCTCGTCGCTCGAACGGATGAACTTAAGTTCCGCCGCAGACAGCTTCTTGTGCGCATCCGGACTGCGGTAGATCGCAAGCCAAGCAATCAGCCACACAAAGGTGACTGCGCCGGTCGCGACGAATGCCGCGCGCCAGCCCCACGCCAGCGTGATCGCAGGCACCACGAGGGGCGTTATGATCGCGCCGACATTGGAGCCGGCGTTGAAGACCCCGACCGCGAGCGCGCGCTCCTTCTGCGGGAACCACTCCGACACCGATTTCAAGCTCGCGGGAAAGCTGCCCGATTCACCGAGCCCCAACGTGAAGCGCATCAACGCGAACTGGGTTATCGAGTGAACGAAGCCGTGGCCGATGTGCGCCAGCGTCCAGACGGAAAAGGCGAGCGCATAGCCGAGGCGCGCGCCGATCCGGTCGATGATCGGGCCAAAACCCAGATAGCCGATGGCGTAGGCGCACTGAAACCAGAAGACGATATCCGCGTAGGACGACTCGGTCCAACGCAGCTCGGCCTGCAGTGTCGGCTTCAACACCCCGATCGTCTGTCGATCGATGTAGTTGATGGCGGTCGCCGCGAACAATAGACCGCAAATGACCCAACGGTAGCGGCCAATCCGTAAGGTCGGGTGATCAGCGGACATCTTTTAGCGGCCCGGATTCAGCGGGCCGGATCGAAATCCAATTTCTGGTCGCGAACATAGGCCTCCCAGCCGGCGCGATCGTGAAAGTCGAGGCCTTTGTCCCACGTCGCGCCCATGTAGTAGACGAACGGCTTGCCCGGCTCGACCTTGACCAACACCAGATAGTTCTCGAAATCCTGGCGCACCTCGAGCAATGCTTTCGGATCAACCAACACGGCGATTGCCATGGTGCCCTTCACCGGATCGGTGGGTTCCCAGTAGGAGACCCGGCCGGCGCCCGGATCCTGGGTGAATACGCCTCCGCCATTGGGACCCTTGCGCTTGGTGATGCCGATGCCGACGATCAGCGGGCCAGGTTTGTCGGAGCTGATGGTCGAAACCATGCGCGTGAAGTTGGTGCCGAGTGGCAGCGTGAAAGTGCGGCTCTCCCACACCTTGCGGCCCACGTCCACAGGCCAGGGCGCGTAGTCGACCTTGAACGAGGCGACGTCGGGACCGTTCTTCAGGATCTGGTAGGACCTCCAGTTACGCGAGACCCAGAGCTTGTTGTCCTCCCAGATGCCGAGACCACCGGCGCCGCGCGTGAGGTGGACGTCGTAGAAGTCCAGACCTTCGCCGTGGAACTCGTGCTGCTTTCCGGTCCGGAGCTGACGGTCCATGTAAGGCCAGCGAACATTCTTGCCCCAGGCGTCGATCCCCGAGCTCGAGGGCGGCTCGGCCGCTTCCAGTGCACGGCCGTAGATCCGATGAGCGGTCCGGTCGTTCTCCCAGAGGATGTCGTCGTAGCGATAGGGCGCGAGCATCACTGTGGCGCGCGGTTTCTGCCCTTCGGCATCGGGCTTGGGCAAAGGGTCGACGATCGGCGGCATGGGGGCCGCGGCCTGGGCAAACACCAGCGAGGGTGCGGCGAGCGCGACCCCCAATGCGATCGACAGAAAAGGTTTGGACATGGGGCGTTCTCCCGTCATGGATTGAGGCGCGTTCTCGCGCGTTGGGCGTAGTGACCACCGACCGTGGGAAGCTTGGACATCTCGCTGGCGGCCAACAGAAAGGCGCCGACGCCATAGAGTTGAGTGTCGTCCTTGTCGACCTGGTCCGGGCCTGCGCCGACCCGCTGCACCCAGCCCAACTTGCCGTCCGGCTGCACCGCAGCCACCAGAGCGCGCCAGCCGCGATCCACCGCAGACCTGTATTGCGCGCCCGGCAGCTGACCGTGGTTGATCCCCCAGGCGAGGCCGTAGACGAAGAACCCCGTGCCACTGGTCTCGGGAGTCTTCTGCGGCTCCAACAACGAGACCGGCCAGTACCCCTCTTTGCCCTGCAACTGGCGGATCTTCGAGGCCATCTGTTTGAACAGGGCCTGATAGCGGGGACGGCTCGGATGCTCCGCCGGCAGGTCGTTGAGAATCCGCGCGAGGCCGGCGAGCACCCAGCCGTTGCCGCGGCCCCAGAAAATCTTGCGCCCGGCCGCGTCGCGCCGGGCGATGAAGCGGCTGTCGCGGAAATACAGGTGGTCCCGCTGGTCGTAGAGATAATCGGTCGTGGCCCAAAACTCGGCATCCGCATGCGCGAGATAGCGCCCGTCGCCCGTGGCCTTAGTCAGCGCGACCCAGGCGGGCGGCGCCATGAAGAGGGCGTCGCTCCAACACCAGCGGGCCTGACAGTAGGGCTCGCCGCCGCCCGGCGGCACGGGCTCGAAATCCAACGCCACCGTCGAAGGATCGGCCAGGACCGCGTCGAAGCGCGCCTTGGTGGGAACCAGCTTGGCGGGGTCGTGGGTGTGCTGGGCCGCCCACACCCAGACCGCGCCCGTGGCATCGGCATCGGCGTGCCGAGGTCTTTGGTCGAAGCCCCAGTGCTCGGCCTCGCCGTGGGCTAAGACCGCGTCTTTGAAGCGGGGCTGGCCGGCGACCTCCGCGAACTGCGTCAGACCGATGTAAAACGCCGCCTGAATCCAATCACGGGGCGCCTCGGTCTGGCGGCGGAACGCGGTGTCCGGCACATAGTCGAAATTGTCCAAGTGGCTGAGCTGCCAGTCGGCAACTTTGGCGCCGACGGCCAGAACCGACACCGCAGGGAAGGCCGCCTCAGCTCTACAGGGCGCCGCCGCGTCGGCCTCGATAGGACCCAAAGCGGCCACGGCGGTCAAGAGAGCCGTCCACAACAGAGCCGTCCAGATGCGTCGCTGATGCATGCCGTGCCCTGGGCTAATCCTGTGGATGTGAGACCGACATCGGCACCACCGCGCCTATGTGAGTGACCACGCGGGACCCGAGCAGCAGGCCTGATTCCGCCGCTTCCACCGCGGAACCGCCGCCCAGCCGAGTCGCCAAATAGGCACCGTTGAAGGCGTCGCCGGCACCGGAGGTGTCCGCGATCGACGCCGCCCGCGGAGCCGGCAATCGCGTGCGGACACCGCTATCGGAGACCAAGCAACCGCCGGCGCCCAGAGTGAGCGCTATTTCGCGGATGCCGGCTGCCTGCAATCGATTCATCTGCTCGATCGGATCATCGACGCCGAGCAGCAGTCCGGCGTCCTCCGTGCTCGGCAGCGCAATGTCGGCGATCGACAGCGCTTCGTCGATCGTTGCCGCGGCGTCTTGCGCCGATTCCCACAATGCGAGCCGAACATTCGGGTCGAATGCGATGCGGCCGACATGCGGGCGCAATCGCCGCAGTAACTCGATTGCGCCGGCGCGTTCCACCGGACTCAAGATGGCAAGCGAGATTCCCGACAGATAAACCGCATCTGCGCCCCACAAGACTGTCTCGTCCTGATCCTGCAAGAGTTCAAACCAACGACGCGCCGCGGAATTGCTGCGCCAATAATGGAAGCGCCGCTCACCCCGGGCGTCATTTTCAATGAGATATAATCCCGGCGCGCCGCCTTTGACGGTAAAGCCAAGGGCGCCGTCGATTCCTTCCGCACTCCAGACTTTGCGCATGGCGCGGCTCATGGCATCATCGCCGGTCGCGGTGAGAAATTGCACTTGGGCGTCCGGTAGGGAGCGTTTGAGATAAACCGCCGTGTTGTAGGCATCTCCGGCATAGGCGCTGGCGAAGGCGTCGGCGCCGGTAGCGCGCAGTTCCACCATGCACTCGCCGATGCAGATCACCCGCCTCAAGCGACGGCCTCCAGAATGGCGGCGCGCAGCGAGGCGTTCCCGCGGATCGGCAGCGGAAACAAGGTCGGATCGTCGAGCGCACGGTGCACATGCGTTTCCCCGACCGCTGATTCGAGCCAGCCACGCACGATGCGCGAGAGCGAGCGAACCGGCGCGCCGGTCGCGGCGTTGGCAATCAAGAGCGGGAATATCCGCTCGGCGACCTTCAATGAGCCGTCCTCGGCGATCTGTGACAGCCGATAGTCGATTCGCGGATTGGCGAATCGCGCGCGAACCGTGCGCCAGTAGTCGAGGACCGGCAGCGGATGAAGTGCGGGCGCGATCTCGATCGACACCAGCTCATCCAAAAATCGAGCAAGCTCCGCGTCTGCGATTGCCTCGCGAACGAAGGTGTAGCCGCGCGCCAGTCCAAGGTACGCGAGGGCGCAATGGCATGCATTGAGTACGTGAAGCTTGAGGCGGCCGTAGGCATCGACATCGTCCACGATTTGTACGCCGACGCGATCCCAAGCGGGCCGCGGGCCCGCGAAGCGGTTCTCGATCACCCATTGACTGAATGCCTCGCGCTGCACACAGGCCATATCCTCGAGGCCCAACGCCTGGGCGACGCGTGAACGCGCGATGTCGGTCACCGCCGGCGCGATGCAGTCCACCACCGTGCGCGGAAACACGACGTTGTCTTTCAGCCACGACAGCAGGTCGGGCCGGCTGTACTCGATAAAGGCAGTGACGGCGTCGCGCAATCGAGTACCGTTTGCCTTCAGATTGTCGCAGCTGATGACGGTGAGCGGCCGGCGAAGCTGCGTCGCGCGTGCGGCCAGACCATGCGCGATCCAGCCGATTGCGGAAATCGGCTCAGTGGGAAACTCGAGATCGCGAGAAATTTCAGGGCGCGTGAAATCCAGTGCGCCGTCCGCTCCGAGGCAGTAGCCCTTTTCGGTTACGGTCAGCGTCACGATGTGAGTTTGCGGCGAGGCCAGCCCGTCCCGCAGTTGGCCGCGATGCGCAGGCGCGCACAGGGAAGCGCGGATCGCCGCCACCACACGGTACTCCATGCTGCTTCCCAGTGTTTCAACCGTATACAGATGATCTTGCGCGGCCAGCGCCTCCGACGCGGCGGCGTGCCGCAGTGAAACGCCGAGTATCCCCCAGTCGCCGCCGTCGCGGCTCAGCGCGTCTTCGGTGAACATGGCCTGATGCACGCGATGAAACGCCCCCAGTCCCAGATGCACGATGCCGACACCGACGTTCTCGAAATCATAGTCGGGACGCCGCACATTGGGCGGCAGCCGCGCAAGCGCCTCTCGGTTGAGTCGGGGCATCACAATCGGTACGCGGATTTCGCCAGACCATACGCGAGGTCGACCGCAACCTCGCCGGCTTCGTCCTCATCCAGACGATGAGTGGCGACCAATTCCGCCAGGTAGGCGCAATCGATGCGCCGTGCCAGGTCGTGGCGCGCGGGAATCGAAAAAAATGCACGGGTGTCGTCGTTGAATCCGACCGTGTTATAGAAGCCGGCCGACTCGGTGCTCTGTCGCCGAAATCGCAGCATGGCCTCGGGAGCATCGTGGAACCACCACGGCGGACCCAGCTTGAGGCAGGGGTAGTGGCCGGCCAGCGGCGCGAGCTCCCGAGAATAGGTGCTCTCGTCGAGCGTAAATAGAATGAGCAGAAAATCGCGTCTCGAGCCAAAGCGATCCAGCAAGGGTTTGAGCGCCGCAGTGAAGTTGGTCTGGGTGGGAAAGTCTCCGCCCTTGTCGCGGCCGAAGCGGTTGAACAACATCTCGTTGTGATTGCGCCAGGCGCCGGCGTGCAACTGCATCACCATGCCGTCGTCGCAGGACATCCGCGCCATTTCGGTGAGCATCTGCGCGCGAAACACCTCCGCGTCGCCCGGCTGCTGCTTTGACGCGAGAACGCGCTCGAATAGTTCCTGCGCTTTGACACGCGGAAGATCCGCGGTGCGCGCCGTCGGATGACCATGGTCGGTCGCCGTGGCGCCAAGCGTGCGAAAAAAGGCGCGCCGATTCGCCAAGGCTGCGAGATAGCCGCGCCAGCTGCTCGTATCCTCGCGCGCCAATTCACCCAGCCGATGGACATTGGCGACAAAGTCCGGCCGATCCGGATCGACGACGTCATCCGGTCGAAAAGTCGTGATGATCCTGCCCTTCCAGCCGGACTTGGCGAGCGCCGCATGATGCTCGAGCGCATCCAATGCGCCTTCGGTGGTCGCCAGCACTTCGATGCCGAAGCGCTCATACAGGGCGCGCGGCAGATATTCAGGCGTGGCCAGCGCGGCGTTGATGGTATCGAAATAATGATCGGCCGCTTCCGGGGTGAGCCGCACCTCGAATCCGAACACGGTCGCAAAGACATGATCGAGCCACAGCCGCGAAGGGGTGGCGCGAAATTCCCGGTAGTGTTCCGCAAACAGGCGCCAGATGGAGCGCCGATCGGCGGCAACAGGCGCGGCATCGGCCGGACGGAACCCCAAGCTTTCCAGAGGGACCCCATGGCTCATCAACATGCGCAGCAGGTAATGGTCAGGCCACAGCAGCAGACTGACGGCGTCCTCGAAAGGTTCGTTCCCGGAGAACCAGCGGGGATCCGTATGGCCATGCGGGCTTACGATGGGCAGCGCTTCGACCGCCCCAAACAGACGCGCGGCGATAGAGCGCAGTTGCGGATCCGCCGGAAAGAATCGGTGAGGATCCAGATGAAGTGACCGGCCCATAGGTGGCCCATGAAGTGGTCTGACAACATTGCCATCCGAGGATGAAGCGGTCAAGATTCGCGCCATGAGCACTCCGATTGATACTCGTAAGCTCTATCGCCAGGTCGCCGATACCATCATGGCGTCAATTGAATCGGGCGACTACAAGCGCGGCGCGAAGCTGCCCTCGGAGCGAGACCTCGCCGCCTCGTTCAAGGTCAGCCGTCCCACCATCCGCGAAGCGATGATTGCGCTCGAGATCCGCGGCCTGGTAGAGGCCCGACAAGGTTCGGGAATCTATGTCACCGAACAACCGCCGGCCCAGACCGGCGCGGAAGACCTCGACATCGGCGCGTTCGAGTTGACCGAGGCGCGTCGCCTGTTCGAAGCCGAGGCGGCGGCGCTGGCG
>Ga0137403_10007155_pt1 | contig 12633 bp, 11 predicted proteins | sample CZOMad2_1_16fung_FD_122057 | JGI IMG/M metagenome (GOLD analysis project Ga0137403, IMG submission 122057) | Vadose zone soil fungal communities from Angelo Coast Range Reserve, California, USA - CZOMad2_1_16fungal (Hybrid Assembly) | ecosystem: Environmental > Terrestrial > Soil > Vadose zone... | reverse complement strand
GGGGGCGAGGGGTGCTGCGACCACGCGGCACGCGTCCGAGTGCCCCCGCGCGGCTGGGCTCCATCCGGGCGCGGCTCGTACGCCGTCCGCTTGGAGGGAACGGGTCTCAGCACCCCTCGCCCCCCCTCCGCCCGGCCCCCGGGGCGTCCTTCGTTTCAGGCGTGGATCGAGGATGCTCATTCCGTCACACGCGCTCGATGATCTTTTCGCCGAAGAGGCCCTGGGGTCGCACCAGCAGGAACGCGAGGGCGAGGACGTAGGCGAACCAGTTCTCGATGGCGCCGCCGACGAGCGGCCCCCAGTAGACCTCGCCCAGCTTCTCGCCGACGCCGATGATGAGCCCGCCCAGGATGGCGCCCGGCACGGACTCGAAGCCGCCCAGGATGAGCACGGGCAACGCCTTGAGCGCGATCAGCGACAGACTGAACTGCACGCCGCTCTTGGCGCCCCACATGATCCCGGCGACGATCGCGACGATGCCCGCCACCGACCACACGACGACCCAGATCGTCTTGAGCGGGATCCCGATCGAGAGCGCCGCCTCGTGGTCGTCGGCGACCGCGCGCAGCGCCCGGCCGATGCGGGTCTTCTGAAAGAACAGCGCCAGCAGCGTGACCAGCACCGCGGCCGTCACCGCCGCCGTCAGCTCGAGCTCGTTGATCTGGACGCCGCGCACGATGAACGAGCGATCGGGGATCCCGATGTCGAGCTTCTTGACGTTGGCGCCCCACAGCATCTCGCCGAACCCCTCGAGGAAGAAGTTCACCCCGATCGTCGCCATGAACAGGATGATGTGCTCCTGGTTGACCAGCGGGCGCAGCACGACCCGCTCGATCGCGAAGGCCAGCGCCACCATCACGCCGGTGGTCAGGGCGAGCGCCACGACGACCGGCGCGCCGCGCTCGAGCAGACCGACCAGCGTGAGCGCCGCGAACAGCACCATCACGCCCTGGGCGAAGTTGAACACGCCCGAGGCCTTGAAGATGAGCACGAACCCCAGCGCGACCAGGGAGTACATGAGACCCGCGAAGACACCGCCGATCAGCACCTCGACCAGAAACGCCGGCGACCCGGCCATGTCCTTGAACGGCGCCACCACCACCGCGTACGCAATGTCCTGCATCAGGCCACGCCCAGGTAGGCGTCGAGGACGGCCCGGTCCCGCCTGACCTCCTCGGGCCGGCCGTCGGCGATCTTCCGGCCGTAGTCGAGCACCACCACCCGGTCGGAGATGTCCATGACCACGCCCATGTCGTGCTCGATGAGCGCGATGGTCGTGCCGAACTCCCGGTTGGTGTCGAGGACGAAGCGGCACATGTCCTCCTTCTCCTCGACGTTCATGCCCGCCATGGGCTCGTCGAGCAGCAGGAGCTTGGGCTCGGCGGCCAGGGCCCGGGCGAGCTCGACGCGCTTCTGCAGCCCGTAGGGCAGACGGCCCGCCGGCGTCTTGCGGATCGCCTGGATCTCCAGGAAGTCGATGATCCGCTCCGCGAACTCCCGGTGCTCGAGCTCCTGACGCTTCGCCGGCCCCCAGTACAGGGCCTCGAGCAGGAAGCTCCCGTGCATCTTCAGCAGGCGCCCCGTCATGATGTTGTCGAGGACGCTCATGCCGCGGAAGAGGGCGACGTTCTGAAACGTACGGGCGATGCCGAGGGCGGCGACGTCGGGAGGCTGAAGGCGCGTCCGGTCTTTGCCGTCGAACGCGATCCGTCCCTCGTCCGGGTGGTAGAACCCGCTGATGGCGTTGAGCAGCGTCGTCTTGCCGGCGCCGTTGGGGCCGATGATGGCGACGATCTCCCCGCGCGCGACACGCAGGCTCACCTGGTTGACCGCGATCAGCGCGCCGAACCGCACGCTCACGGCGTCGACCTCGAGCAGCGGCTCCGACGCCGACGGCTCGCTCACCGCGCCGCCGGCGCCGGGACCACGTCGACGTCGCGGATCCTCACGTCCGCGCGCATGGTGCCGGTGCGACCGTCCTCGTAGGTCACCTTCGCCTCGACCTGGACCCGATCCTGCCCGGAGTAGAGCGCCTCGATGAGCGGCGCGTACTTCTGCGCGATGTACCCGCGGCGCACCTTCCGCGTCCGCGTGATCTCCTCGTCGTCCGGGTCCAGCTCCTTGTGGAGAATCAGGAATCGCCTGACCTGGGCCCCGCGCAGGACGGTGTCCTCGGCGAGGCTTCGGTTCACGCGCTCGACCTCGCGGTGGATCAGCTCGTAGACCTCGACCCTCTGGGCCAGATCGGCGTAGCTCGTATATGCAATGTTCCGGCGCTCCGCCCAGTTCCCGACGGCGGTGAGATCGATGTTGACGAACGCCGTCACGCAGGGCCGTCCCTGCCCGAAGCAGACGGCCTCGCGGACGTAGGAGGAGAACTTGAGCTTGTTCTCGAGAAACTTGGGGGCGAATATCGTCCCGTCGGCCAGACGACTCACGTCCTTCGCCCGGTCGATGATCTTCAGGTGGCCGTCGTGGTCGAGGAAGCCCGCATCGCCCGAGCGGATCCAGCCGTCCTCGAGGGTCTCACGCGTGGCGTCCGGGTTCCTCGCGTAGCCCAGAAAGACGCCGGGACTCCGAAGGAGCACCTCTCCCTCATCCGAGATGCGGATCTCGACGTCGGTGATCGGCGTCCCCACCGTGTCGAGCCGCACGTCGCCGTCGCGCTGGATGGTGACGAACACGCTGGCCTCGGTCATGCCGTAGAGCTGCTTGACGTTGACGCCCAGGCCACGGAAGAAGAGGAAGATCTCCGGGCCGATCGCCTCGCCGGCGGTGTACGCGCGGCGGACGCGCGAGAGGCCGAGATTGTCCTTGAGGGGCCCGTACACGAGCAGGCTCCCCAGCGGGTAGAGGAGTCGCTGCCACAGGGCAACCGGCTGCCGCCCCAGACGCCGGCGCTCGATGTCCTGCGCCAAGCGAAGGAAGAAGTGGACCATCGCGCGCTTCGGGCGCGCGGCGTCCTCGACGCGGACCATGACCCCGGTCAGGAGGCTCTCCCAGATACGGGGTGGGCCGAAGAAGTAGGTCGGAGCGATCTCCTTCAGGTCGGAGAGGACGGTCGCCGCGCTCTCCGGGCAGTTGATGGCGAACCCCATGATGATCGCCTGCGCGTAGGAGAAGATGTGGTCGCCGACCCAGGCCATCGGCAGGTACGAGAGGACCTCCTCGTCCCCGCCGAGCCCCTCGAAGAGGGCCGCGTTGTGCGCGGTCGCGATCAAGTTGCGGTGCGACAGCATGGCGCCCTTCGGCGCGCCGGTCGTGCCCGACGTGTAGCAGATGATGGCGACGTCATCCGCCGCGCCCCTGGCGACCTCGTCGTCGAAGTGCGTGGGATGGCCCACCTCGAACTTCTTCCCGAGCTCGCGGAGCTCGTCGAGGCTCACGAGGCCGGGCTCGCTGTAGCTCCGCATCCCGCGCGGATCGTCGTAGACCACGTGCCGGAGGTGCGGGCAGCGGGCTCGCACGCTCAGGAGCTTGTCGACCTGCTCTTGATCCTCGACGACGGCGAACCGGGCCTCGGCGTGCTCGATGATGTACTCCATCTCTCGCTCGATGGAGTCCTGGTAGATCGGCACCGGGACACCGCCCAGCGCCTGGGCCGCCATCACCGCCCAGTAGAGCTGGGGCCGGTTGTCGCCGACGATGGCGACGCGGTCGCCTCGCGCGAAGCCGAGCGAGGCCAGGCCGAGCGCGATGAGGCGGGCCTCCGCGAAGTACTGGGACCACGTGGACGACTGCCAGATGCCGAGGTCCTTTTCCCGGATCGCGACCTTGGCGCCGATCCGTCGGGCGTTGAGCCGAACGAGCTTCGGGAACGTATCGCGCTCCCGGTCGAGCGCTCGAGCTCCCGTGCTCTTCGCGACTGCGTCCAAATCCCCTCCGCAACGGTTCGTGTACTGCCGCAAGGGCGGGCAGAGCCGAACGGGGCCGGGCTAGGCGGACCCGCTTCAGGTGGCGAGAGTCTAGCCAAGCGCCGGGGGTGTGTCAAGAAATTGTGCCGGTATAACGAGGACTTACGAAGCGCCGCGTCTCCCGAGACCCCGACCGGGTCACGGCTGGGCTCGCGCGATTACCGCGTCACGGTCTCGATCCAGGGCAGGCAGAAGTAGAGGACGAAGGCCGCGCAAGCCAGGTAGACCATCCAGTGGAGCTCGCCGGCCCGGCCGCGGAGGAGCTTGATCGCCGCGTAGGTGACGAACCCGGCGCCGATCCCGTTGGTGATCGACCAGGTGAACGGCATCACCAGCATCGTCATGAAGGCGGGGATCGCCTCTTCGTAGTCGTCCCACGGGATGTCCCGCGCGATCGACATCATGAAGAACCCGACGATGATGAGCGCCGGCGCCGTCGCCTGGGCCGGAATGACGCTGGCCAGAGGCGAGAAGAACATCGCGGCCAGGAACAGGGCGCCCGTCACGACGGAGGTGAGCCCGGTCCGGGCGCCGTCGGCCACGCCGGCGGCGGACTCGATATAGGTCGTGTTGCTGCTGCTGTTGGCAAGGCCGCCCAACATGGCTCCCAGGGAATCGACCAGCAGCACCCGGCTGGCGCCCGGCAGTCGACCCCGGGGGTCGAGAAAGCCGCCGCGGCCGCCGACGCCGATGATCGTGCCCATGGTGTCGAAGAAGTCGCTCAGCATGATCGAGAAGATCACGAGGACGGCGGTCACGATCCCGAGCTTCCCGAAGAGCCCGAAATCGAGCCGGCCGAACGTCGAGAAGTCGGGCGCCTGGACGATCGCCTGGGGCATCCGTGCCGCGCCGGGCGTCGCGAACCCCTGGCCGCCGGCCAGGGTCTCGTTGAGCACGATGGCGATCACGGTCGTGCCGAGGATGCCGAGGAGCAGGGCGCCGCGCGTGCGGCGCGCCATGAGCCAGGCCGTCAGTAAGAATCCGATGAGGAAGGCCGCGATCGGCAGACCCCGGAACGCTCCGAGCCCGACCGGCAAGGGACCCGTCGCGGGCTTGACCACCACGCCCGAGGTGAAAAAGCCGATGAAGGCGATGAAGAGGCCGATGCCGACGCTGATCGCGCGCTTGAGCCCGATCGGGACGGCGTCCATGACCGCCTCCCGGAAGCGCGTCAGCACGAGCGCCGTGATGATCAGTCCCTCGAGGAATATGACGGTCATCGCCTGCGGCCACGTGAGCCCCCGACCGGCGACCAGCTCGAAGGCGACGACCGCGTTGAGCCCCATCCCGGCCGCGAGCGCGAACGGGTAGTTGCTGGCGAGCCCCATCGCGATCGAGAGGAGGCCGGCGGTGAGACACGTCACGGTGAGCGTCGCGGCGAACGGCAGGCCCAGGCCCTTGCCGTCGAGTCCGGGCACGCCCGTGAACCCGAGGATGAGCGGGTTCACGAAGATGATGTAGGCCATCACCATGAACGTCGTGAAGCCCGCGCGGATCTCGGTCGCGAGATCGGTGGAGCGTTCTCTGAAACCGAAGTAGCGGGAGAGGAGCCCGGCCATGTGCCGGGCGGCAGTCTACATCGGGCGGAGAGCTATCGGTAGTCCGGCTGCGGGTCGAAGGCGGGCCCGAGGCTGATCTCCGGCGGGTCCACCTGCTCGGCCGCGTCCTTGCCCTCTTGGAACACACGCAACAGATCCTCGCCCACCATGATCGCGGGGCGAATGGGCGGGGCGTTCTCGCCGCTTGCCACGACCGAGGCCAGCGCCAAGGCCGCGACCAGCGCGAGCTCGGCCGGCGTACCGATGAAAGACCAGACGTCTCGCCAAACCATGCCCCTCCCAGGGGCAATCCTCCTGCCAGATGGTGGACGTTACGGAGATCATTGAAAATAATGCCGCAATCCGTGTCGCGGCCAGCCGGCCCGGGTGTCAGCCTGACGACACGGAGCCGTCGCGGGCTGACCTTTCTGTCATTTTCGGAACTTCTTGAAGTCGACCGGCCGTTTCTCGACGAACGCGTTCCGGCCCTCCATCGCCTCCTCGGTCTGGTAATAGAGGCCGAGCGCGGTGTGAGCGAACTGGGCCACGCCGGCGCGCGGCTCGGAGTCGATGTTGAACGACTGCTTGGCCAGCGCCAGCGCGGTGGGGCTCTTGTCGAGAAGCTCGGCGCACCACTTCTCGACCTCGGCCCGAAGGTCCTTGAGCGGAACGACCCGGTTGACGAGCCCCATCTCGAGGGCTTCCTGTGCCGAGTACTGGCGGCAGAGGTACCAGATCTCGCGCGCCTTCTTCTCGCCGACGACCCTGGCGAGGAACCCGGTGCCGTGGCCCGCGTCCACGCTGCCGACGCGCGGCCCGGTCTGGCCGAAGACCGCGTTGTCGGACGCGATCGAGAGGTCGCAGAGCACGTGCAGCACGTGGCCGCCGCCGATCGCGAAGCCGTTCACCATCGCGATGACCGGCTTCGGGATGTGGCGGATCGCGCTGTGCAGCGCCTCGACGTCCATCGGACGATTGAAGGGTCGGCTCGCGGCTGCGCCCGCGGCTCCGGCGGCGCCCGGGGCGTATCCGCCCTGGCCCCGCTCCTTCTGGTCGCCGCCGGAGCAGAACGCCTTGTCGCCGGCGCCGGTGAGCACGACGACGCCGACGGCCGGGTCCCACCGCGCGTCCAGGAACGCGTCGGTCAGCTCCGCCACGGTCGTCGTGCGGAAGGCGTTGCGCACTTCGGGTCGGTTGATGGTGATCCACGCGACGCCGTTCTTCTTGTCGTAGAGGATGTCCGTGTACGCCATGGGGCCTCCAGCCGGCTAGAGCGATTTTCGCAGGAGGGTTCCGAGCTCGCCGACGACGCCGCGCCGAAAGGTCAGCACGCAGACGACGAAGATCACGCCCTGGACGACGGTGACCCACGCCCCGAGCTGGGCCAGGTAGTTCTCCAGCGTCACCACGATGAACGCGCCCACCACCGGCCCGAACACGGTGCCGAGGCCGCCCAGGAGCGTCATGAGCACCACCTCGCCGGACATCGTCCAGTGGACGTCGGTGAGGGAGGCGAGCTGGAAGACGAGGGCCTTGGTCGCCCCCGCGAGCCCCGCGAACGTGGCCGAGAGCACGAACGCGAGGAGCTTGTATTGCTCGGCGCGGTACCCGAGCGAGATCGCCCGCGGCTCGTTCTCCCGGATGGCCTTGAGGACCTGACCGAACGGCGAGTGGATCGCGCGGTAGATCAGGAGGAAGCCGACGAGGAAGATCACGAGCACCACGAAGTAGAGCGTCAGCGTGTCTCTCAGGTCCAGCACCCCCAGGAGGGCTCCGCGCGGCACCGACTGGATGCCGTCCTCGCCGCCGGTGAAGGCGGCCTGTACGCTGAAGAAGTAGGCCATCTGCGCGAACGCGAGCGTGATGTTCGCGAAGTAGATGCCCTTGCTCCGGATCGCCAGCGCGCCGATGACGACGCCGAGCGCGGCCGCGACCGCGGTCCCGAAGAGGATCGCCAGCTCCGGCGCGAACCCCCAGACCTTCGCGGAGTGCGCCGCCCCGTAGCCGGCCGAGCCGAGAAAGACGGCGTGGCCGAAGGAGAGGAGCCCGACGTAGCCGATGAGGAGATTGAACGCGCAGGCGAACAGGGCGAAGCACAGCGCCTTCATGAGGAAGATCGGGTACACGAAGAACGGCGCCGCCACGAGGGCGGTCGTCATCGCCAGGAAGGCGACGACCCGCGGCGTCGACACCCCGGTCACCGCGGGCGCGGCCGCGCCGACGTACTGGTCGGTCGTCGCCGTCACGAGGCGCGCCCGAAGAGGCCGGTGGGCCTCACCATCAGCACGACCGCCATGATGACGAAGATCACCGTGTTGGACGCCTCGGGATAGAAGACCTTCGTGAAGCCCTCCACCACCCCGAGGCCGAAGCCGGTGACGATCGAGCCCATGATCGACCCGAGGCCGCCGATCACGACCACGGCGAAGACGACGATGATGAGGTCGGCGCCCATGAGCGGGTTCACTTGATAGATCGGTGCCGCGAGCACGCCCGCCAGCGCCGCGAGGCCGACGCCGAACCCGTAGGTCAGCGTGATCATCCGGGGCACGTTGATCCCGAACGCCTGGACGAGCGCCGGGTTCTCGGTCGCGGCCCGCAGGTACGAGCCCAGGCGCGTACGCTCGATCACGTACCAGGTCGTGAGGCAGACCGCGAGCGAGAACACGATGACCCACGCCCGGTAGTTGGGCAGGAACATGAAGCCGAGATTCCGGCCGCCGGCGAGCTCGCCCGGCATCGCGTAGGGCAGTCCCGAGGAGCCGTACTCGTGTCGGAACAGGCCCTGGATGATCAGCGCGAAGCCGAACGTCAGCAGGAGACCGTACAGGTGGTCGAGCTGATAGAGACGCTTGAGCGTCGTGCGCTCGAGCACGATCCCGGTGATCCCCACGACGACCGGCGCGATCAGCAGCGCCCACCAGTAGCCGAGCCCCGCCCACTGCAGGAGGAAGTACGCGACGAACGCGCCCATCATGTACTGGGCGCCGTGCGTGAAATTGATGATGTTGAGCAGTCCGAAGATGACGGAGAGCCCCAGACTCAACAACGCGTAGAACGACCCATTGATCAGCCCGATCAGCAGCTGCCCGAACAACGCCTGCGTCGGCACCCCGAAAATCGTCATGCCCGGGCGCGCCGCAACGACGGGCGCGGGGCGGGGGCCAGGGGCGGCGAGGGGTGCTGAGACCCGTTCCCTCCATGCGGGCGGCGGACGAGCCGAGCCCGGATGGAGCCCAGCCGCGCAGGGCCATGCGGACGCGTGCCGCGTGGTCGCAGCACCCCTCGCCCCCCCTCCGCCCGGCCCCTGGGGCGCCTCAAAGTGATCTACCGAGAGGCCGGGCAGTTCAAAGCGACGTACGCGCGTGACCAGGCGATCTTTCCGATCGTCCAGGACCGTGTGTTCGTCGCGGCGGCTGTGGTCGCGGCGTTCGTGGTGCCGCCGCTCGCCGCGAGCGAGTACTGGCTCCAGGCGGTCCTGATCCCGTTCCTCGTGTATGCGCTCGCGGCCATCGGGCTCAATCTCTTGACCGGGTACGCCGGGCAGCTCTCGCTCGGCACCGGCGGCTTCATGGCCGTCGGCGCCTACGCGGCGTTCAAGCTGGCGACGGCGTTCCCGCACCTCAACATCATCGTCGTCTTCCTGCTCTCGGGCGTCGCCGCGGCCGTCGTCGGACTTCTCTTCGGCATTCCGAGCCTCAGGATCAAGGGCTTCTACCTCGCCGTCGCGACGCTGGCCTCGCAGTTCTTCCTGATCTGGCTCTTCAACAAGGTCGCGTGGTTCACCAACTACGCCTCGTCGGGCACCATCACCGCCCCGGACCGGACCCTCTTCGGCGTGCTCGTCACCGGCCCGAACTCGACCCCGTCGGCACGGTACCTCACCGCGCTCGGACTGGTCGCCGTGTTCGCTCTGGTCGCCAAGAACCTGGTGCGTGGTCGCGTCGGCCGGTCCTGGATGGCGATCCGGGACCGAGACATCGCCGCCGAGATCATCGGCGTGCGGCCGCTGAGGACGAAGCTGCTCGCCTTCGCCATCAGCTCGTACTACTGCGGGGTGGCGGGGGCGGGGCTGGTGTTCCTCTATCTCGGCAGCGCCGAGACGCTGGCGTTCGACATCGGCATCTCGTTCCTCGTCCTCTTCATGGTGATCATCGGCGGCCTGGGCAGCATCCTGGGCTCCTTCCTCGGCGCCGCGTTCATCGTGCTGGTCCCGATCGTCTTGAGCAACGCGCCTCACGCGGTCGGGCTCAGGCTGCCGGTCGCGCTCCAGAAGCAGATCGAGCTGATGGTCTTCGGCGGACTGATCATCTTCTTTCTGATCGTCGAGCCGCGCGGCCTGGCCCGACTCTGGCAGATCGCGAAGGAGAAGCTGCGACTCTGGCCGTTTCCCCACTGAGCGTGAGCGAAAGGAGAGTGTCATGAAGGTACGAAGAATCTCGATCGCGATACTGGCGGCGCTCGTGATCACGGCGCCGATGCTGGTCGCCGCCCAACCGAAAGAGGTCTTCATCCCGCTGCTCGTCTACCGGACCGGCCCGTACGCGCCGAGCGGCATTCCGATCGCGGACGGCTTCGTCGACTACTTCGCGCTCTTGAACGAGCGCGACGGCGGCATCAACGGCGTCAAGGTCGCGTGGGAGGAGTGCGAGACGCAGTACGACAACAAGCAGGGCGTCGAGTGCTACGAGCGGCTCAAAGGCAAGAGCCCCGTGCTCGTGAATCCCTACAGCACCGCGATCACCTACTCGCTGATCCCCAAGGCTCCGGTCGACAAGGTCGTGGTCTTCTCGATGGGATATGGCATGAGCGCCGCCTCCGACGGCCGATGGTTCCCGTGGGTGTTCAACTTCCCGACGAACTACTGGAGCCAGGCGTCGGCCGTCATCCGCTACATCGGCCAGCAGGAAGGCGGCGTCGAGAAGCTGAAGGGCAAGAAGATCGCCCACATCTTCCACAACAGCGCCTACGGCAAAGAGGCGAACCCGACGCTCGACGAGCTCGCGAAGAAGTACCAGTTCGAGCTCACGCTGCTGGCCGTGGACCATCCCGGACAGGAACAGAAGGCGACGTGGCTCCAGGTGCGCCGGCTGAATCCGGACTGGATCTTCATGTCGGGCTGGGGCGTCATGAACCAGGTCGCCATCAAGGAGGCGGCGTCCGTCGGCTTCAAGATGGACCGTCTCATCGGCAACTGGTGGTCGGCCAACGACTCCGACGTGGTTCCGGCCGGCGACGGGGCCAAGGGCTACAAGGGCGCCACGTTCCACGCGCCGGGTACCAACTTCAAGGTGCACGCGGAGATCGTCAAGCACGTCTACGACAAGGGGAAGGGCTCCGGCAAGAAAGAGGAGATGGGCGCGCCGCTCTACAACCGCGGCATCGTCAACGCGATGCTCTCGGCCGAGGCCATCCGCACCGCGATGGCGAAGTTCGGCAACAAGCCGCTCACCGCCGAGCAAGTGCGCTGGGGCTTCGAGAACCTCAACCTCACCGAGCAGCGCCTCGAGCAGGTCGGCATGAAGGGCTTCACGCACCCGGTCAAGGTCACCTGCGAGGACCACGAGGGCAGCGGCCCCGTGCTCATCCAGCAGTGGGACGGCAAGAAGTGGAACGTCGTCTCCGACTGGATCGCGCCCATGCGCGAGGTCGTCCGGCCGAAGATCGAGGCCGCGGCGGTCGAGGAGGGCAAGAAGCTCGGCTACACGCTGCGCGACTGCGCGAAGGAGAAGTAGGGGCGCCGGTGGCGAGCGACGCGCCGCGGCCGCTCCTGGCGGTCAGCAACATCGAGGTGATCTACGACCACGTGATCCTCGTGTTGAAGGGCGTGTCGCTCGTCGTCCCCGAGGGGGGCATCGTCGCCCTCCTCGGGGCCAACGGCGCCGGCAAGTCGACCACGCTGAAGGCGATCTCGGGCCTGCTGCGCACCGAGCGCGGCGAGGTGACCAAGGGCGTGATCGAGTTTCAGGGGCGTGCGATCCACCGTCAGGACCCCTCGGAAGTGGTCAAGCACGGCATCGTCCAGGTCATGGAGGGGCGGCACGTGTTCGAGCACCTGACCGTCGAGGAAAATCTATTGACGGGCGCCTACACGCGCCGCAGCGGTCAGTCGACCAAGCGGGACCTCGACGTCGTCTACCACTACTTTCCCCGGCTGACGGAGCGGCGCGGCTTCAAGGCGGGCTATGTCTCCGGCGGCGAGCAGCAGATGGTGGCCATCGGCCGCGCGCTGATGGCCCGACCGACACTGATGCTTCTCGACGAGCCATCCATGGGCCTGGCGCCCATGCTCGTGAGGGAAATCTTCGAGATCGTCGCTCGGCTCAACCGGGAGGAACGGGTGGCGGTGCTCCTGGCCGAGCAAAACGCGACCATGGCATTACAGGTTGCCCAACATGGCTATGTCATGGAGAATGGCCGGATCGTCCTGGACGGAGACGCGAAGACGATCAGCGAGAACGAGGACATCAAGGAGTTCTATCTGGGCCTGACCGGCGTGGGGCAGCGCAAGAGCTATCGGGACGTGAAGCACTACCGGCGACGGAAGCGGTGGCTGTCGTGAGCGCGCTCCTCGAGATCCGCGAGGCGTCCAAGGCGTTCGGCGGCGTGCAGGCCGTGACGCGGGTGTCGCTCGAGGCCCAGAAGGGCGAGATCCTGTCGGTCATCGGCCCCAACGGCGCCGGCAAGACGACCATCCTCAACATGATCAGCGGCTTCTACCATCCGGACAGCGGCCGCATCGCGCTCGAGGGACGCGACGTCACCGACCTGTCCCCGAGCCGGATCGCCGAGCTCGGCATCGCGCGCACCTTCCAGAACATCGCCCTGTTCCGGGGCATGACCGTGCTCGACAACCTCATGCTCGGTCGCCACGTGCACATGAAGACCGGGGTGCTGGGCGCCTTCGCCTACTGGGGGTTCGCGCAGAAGGAGGAGGTCGAGCACCGCAAGCGTGTCGAGGACATCATCGACTTCTTGCGGATTCAGGACCTGCGCCGGCGGCCGACCGGCTCGCTCGCCTATGGGCTGCAGAAGCGCGTCGAGCTCGGCCGGGCACTGGCGCTGGACCCGAAGATCCTCCTCCTCGACGAGCCGATGGGCGGGTGCAACCACGAGGAGAAGGAGGACATGGCGCGCTTCGTCCTCGACGTCAACGAGGAGTGGGGCGTCACCGTGATCCT
>Ga0137403_10007154_pt1 | contig 12636 bp, 13 predicted proteins | sample CZOMad2_1_16fung_FD_122057 | JGI IMG/M metagenome (GOLD analysis project Ga0137403, IMG submission 122057) | Vadose zone soil fungal communities from Angelo Coast Range Reserve, California, USA - CZOMad2_1_16fungal (Hybrid Assembly) | ecosystem: Environmental > Terrestrial > Soil > Vadose zone... | reverse complement strand
AAAATTGCGAAACGCCGCGGGAAGAAAACCCGCGTCGCGGTAGGTCGTTAGCGAAACGATTTCGCCGTGAATTCGCTTCGACAACTTCTTTCCGCCGGGCGCGAGGATGAGGGGGAGATGCGTAAAGCGCGGAACGCGTGCGCCGAGCGCCTCGTAGATAAGAATTTGCTTGTGCGTATTCGTGAGATGGTCTTGCCCGCGTATGACGTCGGTAATGCCCATCTCGATGTCGTCGATAACAACCGACAGGTTATACAGGGGATGTCCGTCGGATCGCAGCAACACCAGATCTTCAATCTCGGAGTAATCGCGTTCCTGAGTCCCATAAACGGTGTCTTCGAAGTGCGTTTTGCCCTCGCGCGGAATTTTCAATCGCACCGCAAAAGGCTCACCACTAGCGGCGCGTCGGTTAGACTCCTCCAGCGGAAGGTCCCGGAAAAGATTGCTGCGTTGATCTATGCCTTCAGTTGAATGCGACCGTGCTCGGTCAGCAATTCCTTGTTTCACCGTCGCGTCATCGCGCTGTTCGCGGGGTGTAAAATCCCGGTAAGCTTTGCCCTCTTCGACCAGGCGATACGCTGCGGCCCGATGTTTGTTTGCATTATCCGATTGAAAAACAATCTCTTCATCGTAGTCGAGCCCCAGCCACTCTAATCCCTCAATAATTGAACGGGTGGATTCATCGGTTGAGCGCTGCAAGTCTGTATCTTCGATACGAAGCAAAAACTTTCCACCGGTTTTCCGAGCATAGAGCCAATTAAAAAGTGCGGATCGGGCCGCGCCGATATGCAAATAGCCGGTTGGTGATGGAGCGAACCGTACGCGGATAGTCATAGGAACAGCCGTAAAAGAGAGATCAGGGGCCAACAAGAAAAATGTCTCGGTATCAGGTCGGGGATTGCTGTGTGGAAAAAGCAACGAGTGACAGATGACTTACCTGACAAGGTCCATACTTGCCACTCATCATTCGTCACTTGTCACGATTTTTTTTGGCGGAGATGACAGGATTCGAACCTGTGAAGGGCTTTTGACCCTTAACGGTTTAGCAAACCGCCGCCTTCAGCCACTCGGCCACATCTCCGTGCCGGAATCAGGCGAAAACCAATTCTAGTCGGCACCCGCAGATTGTCAAGGTAAGGGGCTTTTCGATGGTGGCCTAATTCAACTCTCTGTGCCACCTCTGACTCTGCAGTGAACTTTCTTTTACAGCCGAACCCCCGCAGAGTCGCCGAGAATGCAGAGGGGCCGCAGAGACAGCTTCCTGTTGGCGGGTATAGAATCCTCATCGTGACTAAGTTTCATTTGACGAGGCGCCAATTCTTGAATGGTCTAGCTGCTGCTCCTCTGGTGGCGATCTCAGCCACCGCGGCATACGCCCGGCTCGTCGAACCGTATAACTATCTGGTGTCGGAAACGGACATCTTTATACGCAATCTGCCAGCACGATTTGAGGGTTTCCGGATAACGCAACTCACGGATATCCATCACAGCCGCATTCTTGGCTTGAGCGAAGTGCGCCGCGTAGTGACGCTGGCGCAACAAACAAAGCCCGATGTTTTCGTACTCACAGGTGATTACACTACCTCGTACCGTCGCTTCATAGAACCTTGCGCCGAAGCCCTCTCAGCTTTGAGTGCTCCCGAAGGTGTCTGGGCCGTTCTGGGAAATCACGATCATTACACGGATCCGGAGTTGACGAGGCGTGCTCTGGAAAGAAACCACATCAGTGTGCTCACTAATGCCAATACAACTTTCAGTCGAGCCTCGGATATTATTCAACTATCGGGTATCGACGACTGGTCATGGGCGGGTGCCGATTGGCCTCGCGCATTTAGCGGTTTGAGAAAAAACATTCCGACCATCCTACTTTCGCACCAGCCGAGAGTTCTGGACTTTGACGAGGCGCAGAACGCATCTCTCATATTGAGTGGGCACACCCACGGCGGTCAGATCAATTTACCCTGGCTGGGACCACCAGCTCGCTTTGCTACCAAGGATCTCCGATATGCCAGGGGGCTTTTCAGGCGCGGCGATACTCAGCTCTACGTTTCAAGCGGCACTGGGGTTATTGGGTTGCCGGTTCGTTTCGGCGTTCGTCCTGAAATTGCCGTCCTACGGCTACGACACACTGATTAACAACGGCATTTCTAGAGTTGTGTCCTAATTTGTAGGGGCGTCCCTCCGTGGGCGGCCCTCTTTGAGTGTCACATCGGCAAAAATGGGGCGCCCACGGAGGACGCCCCTACAAATTAGGACACTACCATTTCTAGTGTGTCCGTCGAATTGCCATAATTGTCAGATCATCAGTTGGCAACTTTGCAGCAAATGCATTTAGTTCTTCCCTGCAGATTCTGATCAGACCATCCGGGGACGAGTTCTTGTTTTCGTTCATCAATCGGGATAGTCGATCCATGCCATACTCGTTCCCGAAGCTATCTAAAGTTTCGGAAAGGCCGTCAGTGTAAAGAAGAAGCGTGTCGCCCTTCTGCATCTGCATCTTGCTGACGGAAAAACTCTCGCTGCAAAATACACCGACGGGAAGGCCTGTAGCATTTATCCGGCTAATTTTGTCGGCTTGAATCAACAATGGTGGCAAATGGCCGGCATTACAAATTTCGACACTGCCGTCGGTATTAGCCCTGCCATAAACCAGCGTCGCGTACTGTGTGGGCAGTGTGCTCTCGCAAAAAGCGCGGCTGGCCCGCTCAACCATCTGACCGAGTGGTAGATTGATCGAAATAAGGGTCCGAAACATAGCGTGAAGCTGCGCCATGAGCAGTGAAGCTGCAATGCCCTTACCGGAAACATCTCCGACCACAAAATGCAACGACTGATTGTCGCCATCGATGAAATCGCAATAGTCACCGCTTACCATGCCTGCTGGTTGATAGTAGTAGGCAACGTCCCAGCCAGTTACTTTCTTATCGTGCTGTGGAAGGAGTCCAATTTGGATTTGGGCGGCGAGTTGTAGATCATCTTCAAGCGCGCGCTGCTCTTTGGGTGTGAGGTCGCCCAGACAAAACCGAGTCAAAGGATCTGCAAGCAGTCTTTCAGCCTCAATTGGCTCGTGGCAAGCCTCGCATAAACCAAAAATACTCGTATCCATGCGTTGGAGCGCGGCATCAACTTCTTCAAGCAATCTCGACAGTTCGACTGGTTGGGGCAGTACTTCTGCTGCAGCCTCCAGTCTGTGGCGGCGTTCAACTAACTGTTCACGAAGTAAAGGCTCGAATGCGGTAACCATTTGGCTTGTACCCTTTCTTTTCTTGGCAGCGGGGAGAGTTACTAGATAGACAGGCTCGCAGGACGTGGGGCCCTTTGTAATTGCAGCGGAAGCTGTGGCGCGCAACAAAGCTTGGCGAGGCGGGCTTTATCGCGTTGCATCTCCGGGTCGTTTGCCAGCCACGCGCGTACTTCGCGGAAGATCCTGGCTGCGTGCTCGTCAGGTGGTTCGACCAGGCGATAGTGCATCCACTTACCATCGCGCCGAGTAGAGACCAGACCCGCTCGCCGCAGGTAGGCAAGGTGCCGAGAGATCTTCGGCTGGTTAGTGTTCAAAACCTCCACGAAAAAACAGACGCAGATCTCATCGTTTCCAATCAGGTTGATGACACGCAATCTTGTTCGATCCGCGAGAGCTTTAAACAGCAGTTCTACGCTGTACTCTTTGCCTTTCATTTCTTGTTCTTTCTCGGTTCGTGCCTGCCCATGAAATACGATCTTGACCACCTGGGAGTTCCTTCGCGATGGATCTATTTACAGGTAGCGACATTGATTTTTCTATCCGCGTCTTGCGGGCAAAATGCATGCTTATCATCAGTGCCCACGACTGTGCTGCGTCGTTCCATGAGTATGGTGCTCCGCCAGACGCCAATCAATTTCGCAAATGCGTTCTCGTTGTCCGACTTCGCGAAAGCCTCCAGCCTCGTGCAAAGCGATACTGGCTATCTGGCTATGCCGGCCAAATAGATCTGGCGAACTTTATCCCAATGCTCCTGGGTTAATGACAACACTTCCATGGTTTTACCGCATTCATATGTGGCTTGACATATTCGATACCTTGGTAGTAATCTGACCTCACATTCGCTCAGGCGAATGTAACTATAAAGGAGGACGATCGTGGAAAACAAGTTAACAGACGAGGTAAACGTGCTGAAGGCTCACGTGGCGCTTAACGTAAAGGACGTCAAACGCAGTACTGACTTTTACAAGAAACTGCTTGGCATCGAACCTCTCAAAGTGCGCACCGGATATGCGAAGTTCGATGTGCAAACGCCCCCGCTCAACCTGACTTTGAATGAGAATGAATTTGCCGAGCGTGGGGCTCTTTCCCATCTCGGCATTCAAGTCTCTTCCAGTAGCGATGTGCAGGCGATTAAAAAGAGATGGATCGCCGCTGGACTTCCCACGCGCGACGAAATGCAGACAAACTGTTGTTATGCACTGCAGGACAAAACCTGGGTCCAGGATCCAGATGGCAACGAATGGGAAGTATTCGTTGTTTTGAAAGATAACTTGCCAGAGACTACGAATGCTGGAACTCAAGCATGCTGCACGCCGCAACCGGTTGGAATCGCGCGGTGACTGGCAATCTCGCCAGACAGGTTAGTTGCCGAAGGGTCGCAACGATGATGCTATTGGCCGCGGTTGTGGGTTCCGGCATCATCTGAACGACTCTCCGGGAGGGAATGTCGCGCTATACTGCTCGTTAAAGATGAGTGAGAAGAACAGAGTATTGATTCTTTGTACCGGTAACTCCGCTCGCAGTCAGATTGCGGAAGGTCTCTTGCGGCACTTTCATGGTGATAGTTTTGAAGTACTCAGTGCAGGTGTTGAACCCAGTTTTGTTCGCCCGGAAGCGATACAAGTCATGAGCGAGATCGGCATTGACATTTCGTCTCAGCGATCCAAATCAGTCGATGAATTCTTAACACAGAAATTCGATTACGTGATCACCGTTTGCGACAACGCAAATGAACACTGCCCAATCTTCCCGGGGGCGCCAATGCGAATTCATTGGAGCGTAGCAGATCCAGCGTCCGTAGGAGGCGATGAGCCGATCAAACTTGCGGCTTTCCGGCAAGCAAGAACCGAGTTGCAGCGTAGACTGACTGAATTTGCGACCGGTGTTTAGGGCGTAAGCACATTAGGATTGACAACGGCTATTGAAACAGAGTACTTTGCAATACCAAGTGAGTCGCCTGCGGCACTTGGCGGACCAATCGTTTCGGTTATCACTTGAATTTTGAGAATTTGCGAAGTAGTAAAAGGCGATACTGGAAGTTACAATGGCGCCACAATGAGCCTTCTGGAAAGTCTTAACTCACCCGCCGATCTGCGCAAGCTGCAACCGGATCAGTTGCAAGCAGTAGCTGACCAAATCCGCACTTACATTTTAGAGACGATGTCTCGTGTGGGTGGCCATACAGGCGCCTCTCTTGGCGCGGTGGAACTGGCCGTCGCTCTCCATTACGCCTTTCAGACGCCAAAAGATCGTCTCGTGTGGGACGTTGGACATCAGGCTTACGCGCACAAGATTCTTACCGGGCGGCGCGAACTGTTGCCCACCATTAAACAATACGGCGGCATCAGCGGCTTCTTGCGTCGAGACGAATCGGAATACGACACCTTCGGTGCCGGCCACGCGTCGACTTCGCTTTCCGCTGCACTCGGTATGGCCATCGCTCGCGACAAAAAAGGCGAAGATCACCATGTTGTCGCACTCATTGGCGATGCTTCGCTCGCCGGTGGCATGGCGATGGAAGCGATTAATCAGGCAGGACATCTGAAGAGCAGATTAATCGTCGTGCTTAACGACAATGAGATGTCTATTGCTCCCGCTGTAGGCGCACTCACAGGTTATCTTAACCGGATTCGCAGCGCCCACGGATATCATCGCTTCAAAGATGAGGTTGAAGAAAAACTTCTGGCGATCCCATCAGTAGGTGAGAGATTACATCATGCGGCCAAGACCATGAAGGATGCGATTGCTGCGGCTGTGCTTCCGGGCGCACTTGTAAGCGAACTCGGCTTCAAGTACATCGGTTATGTCGACGGGCACAACCCTCGCGCGCTGGTCGCTGCATTGCGCGAAGCGCAACAAATCAAGGATGGGCCGGTGATCGTGCACGCGTTGACGACCAAGGGGAAGGGCTATCCGCAAGCCGAGAGTGATTACTATCGTTGGCACGCCACCGGTCCTTTCGATCTCAAAACCGGTAAGGCGATAAAGGTGGCGGCCAAGGCCCCAACCTACACGACAGTATTTGGCGAAACGCTATGCCAGCTGATGGAAAAGGATCCCAAAATCGTGGCACTGACCGCTGCGATGCCTGATGGTACGGGAGTCTGTTCGGCACTTGAGAGATTTCCTGACCGTTCCTTTGACGTTGGTATCGCCGAACAGCATTGCGTGACTTTTGCGGCCGGCATGTCTTGCGAAGGACTCAAACCTGTCTGCGCAATCTATTCAACCTTCTTGCAGCGCGGCTACGATCAGCTGATACACGACGTATGCATACAGAATTTGAACGTGAAGTTCTGTCTCGACCGAGGTGGTATCGCCGGCGGCGATGGACAAACACATCATGGTTTACTGGACATCGCTTACCTTCGGGGCGTGCCTAATATTGTGGTCCTCGCGCCAAAGGACGAAGGCGAGATGCGCGACATGATGCTCACCATGCTGGAGCACAATGGACCGGTAGCTATGCGCTACCCTCGCGGTAACGGAATCGGCGCGGATATTGATCGTGAGCCTCGGTTGTTAGAGATTGGCAAGGGCGAAATACTTCGCGACGGCGGCGAGGTTGCTATCGTAGCCTACGGTTCGATGGTCCATCCCTCGCTTGCGGCTGCAGAGAACCTGGCAAAGGAAGGCATTGAGGCCACGGTCGTCAATGCGAGATTTGTCAAACCGCTCGACGCACCGCTGCTGTTGGCGCTCGCCCGCACGAAGCGCTTGATAGTAACCGTGGAGGAGGCTTACCTTGCGGCGGGTTTCGGCTCGGCGGTCTTGGAACTCCTCGAAGAAAACGGCCTGCAGGACAAGGTGCGCGTTGTGCGCATGGGAATTCCTGACCGACTAATAACCCATGGCGATCCGAAACTCCTGCTCGCAAAGTATGGCTTGGATGCCGATGGCATCTATACTCGCTTGAAAGAGAGTATTGAGGTGCTTGAGGATCGGCGCGCGAAGCCGCAGCGAGTCGTTTCTTAAGACCTGACTACGGGAGCTTTTCATGTCGCGCTCACGAGCCACTCCAAGTCGCTGGATGCCAACCGATAGACGGGGTGCGTCACTACCGTACACGATATCGGTAGTTTGGCATCACCCTTCGGTGTCGCCTTTCTCGTTCTCAGCCTGTTAGTCCAAAGAAAAAACTCTCATTAACATTTGCCCGCTTGTGGCCTGTTTCTTGCTGTGTTTCTCCCGTCCTGATTGATCTGGGAAGTAGTACTGACGAAATGAAAACACAACAATTGCCTGAGATTCGAGGCGGTGATCCCTATCCGCCTGAGCCGCACTTTGATGAGGAACGAACACTGCTTTCGGCGCGCCCAGTCGTACCATTGGGAGAATTGAAGAAGAAGGTTCGTTCCCGCCGGCTGTTCTTGACCGGGGCGTTCGCGCTTGCAGTGTTACTCGGTGCGTCCGCGTCTGTCCTGATAGTCTATTTGAAGCAAAGACAGACTGAGCCAACCCCAACAATCAGCTCGCAGCCTGGGGACAGCTTCCAGACTGAAAATCAAGGCAACCAAGACAAACCGTCTCCAGGCGCCGTCAACGAGACGCCGGCGACCGTTCCCAACGATCAGCAGCTGATTTCACACAAGATTCAAGGGCCGCAGAAGATAGTCTTGGCGGCGCAGAAATCTGACACTGCAAACAAGCGTTCAGCCGCAGCGGGTGAACCCGATATAGAATTCCCTCGACAGATTAAAGTGGCTGACACTGATGGGGTTGTAACCGGAGGCCAGCAGGAGATAAGCGATAGAGAAGCGCGCCGCGCCGCGCGGTGGGAAGAAAGAAGACTACGACAAGAGGCGTTGCGCAATCGAGGGCTTAACAACGGCAATTCAGATGATCTTTTTCGAATTAGAGAGATTTTCGAAGGAGCGAGGAAGCCGCATTAACAACTAACCCCAGATAGAACATGATCACATATTTGCAATGATCAACTTGGTTGACTGTTTCTTGAACGAGTGGCATTATCTCAAAAAGTGAACGCAGCCTCTCACGAGTAGTATCGTTCGCTTTGTCCTGTTCCAGCTCGCATACATAGTAGTCCCCGACGTTCTTATTGGTGGTTCAGTGTTTCGCGCGGTGTGGCGCGAGGAAATGGTGAATCTATATGAATAAACAGATTCTTCGTGAGCGGGAGTGTATTCACCGAGACGAAGGCGGCGAGGGCGAATTTTACAACGGAGTGTTTTACGTTCAGGCTTTGCAGCGCCTGCGTGTTGACGAGGCGGTACAGGTAGCTGGAAAAGTCAGCTCATTCTTCTGGGCTGATGCCCCACAGATTCTGGTTTGGCTCTGTCGTCAATGTGCCGCCGAGCTCCGCTTGACGGACACGCCGCGCGCGCTTACGCATGCCTCTCGTCGGCAAGCCTGACGGATTGCTCGCTTCCGGTCGCACCAGAACACGCAACGGCGTTATGGTGTAATGTGCCACAGTGAAGCGCGAGCGCATAGACAAACTGCTGGTCGAAAAGGGTCTTGCTGAATCACGCACCAGGGCGCAGGCGATGGTGATGGCTGGGGTCGTTCTCGTAAGCGAACGACGTGTTGAAAAACCTTCCGACCTCTTTCCTTCAGACGCCCGGATTCGCATTAAAGGAGCTGACGACCCTACATCACACTACGTGAGTCGTGGTGGCTTGAAGTTGGAAGCTGCGCTACGTGAGTTTGGGCTCGACGTCAACGGACTTGTTTGCCTTGATGTGGGCGCCTCAACCGGAGGCTTTACGGATTGCTTGCTGCAACACGGGGCAGAGCACGTGTTCACCGTGGATGTTGGTCATAACCAGATCGCTTGGCGTTTGCGACAAGACCCACGAGTGAAAGTCAGTGAGGGTGTAAACGCGCGCTATCTGAAGCCGGAAGACTTTCAGACAAGGTTTGATCTTGCTGTTATGGACGTCTCTTTCATATCAGCCACGAAGGTCTTACCTGCAGTTGTGCCTCTTTTGAAGGATACGGGTCGACTGATAACGCTCATCAAGCCTCAATTCGAAGTCGGGCGGGGGGAGGTCGGCGGTGGCGGGATTGTGCGCGACCCACATAAACACTCAAGAGTTATTGAGGAAGTGAATCAGGCAGCGATTTCTCTCGGCCTGATGGTTGCTAAAGTGATTGAGTCGCCCATTCGGGGTGCAGAAGGAAATATGGAATTCCTGGCGCTATATGAGAAATGATAGCGCTTACTGTCAAACTGAACCACGTCGAAGACTTCGTTGACACTAAAAAGCTGGCCCGCGTATCATCCCGTCTGTTCTAAAGCGCCAACACTACTGATCAATTTTCTCTCCTAAGTCTTCGCGCTTGTGAGCCAAGCGCGATTGTTGTCTTGGGCGCTGCCGCAAACAAATGTCCACAATAAAGCGCATCGGCATTGTACTCAAGCCCCATCAGCCTGATGCGCTGAAGACGATCTGCGATTTGGTGACGTGGTTGGGTGAACGGGGTATAGCGCTTTCAGCCGGACCAGAAGTCGAGCGAGAACGAATCGAACATGCTACGGGTTGTCCGGTTGAGGCAGTCGAACCAGAGAAGCTGGCGAGCACGGTTGATCTGATTCTGGTACTCGGCGGCGACGGCACGATGATCGCTACGGCCCGCCTAATGGGTGATCAGGAAATTCCAGTTTTGGGAGTTAACTACGGCGGACTTGGGTATTTGGCGGAGTTTCGCATTGAAGAGCTCTACACGGCCCTGGAAGCGATTCTTTCCGGTAACTATCGTCTGGACCAGCGTGTGATGTTAGCGGTTGAATTGTTCCGCGGTAGCAGTTCCGTTACCAACAATCGTGTTCTCAATGATGTAGTGATCAATAAGTCCGCGCTGGCGCGAATCATTGAAATCGAAGCCTATCTCAACCAGCAGTTTGTAAATGCCTTTCGGGCAGATGGGCTGATCATCTCAACGCCGACAGGATCCACGGCCTACAACCTTTCGGCAGGGGGGCCAGTGGTTTTTCCCTCCATGAACGCGGTAGTGATAACTCCGATTTGTCCCTTCACGCTTTCCAATAGACCCATTGTTGTGCCCGATGACGCAGTTATCGAACTGCACTTGAAGACCGAGCAGGAGGATGTGGCGCTGACGCTCGATGGGCAAGTGGGATTCCCTTTGAAAATCGAAGATCGGGTAGTCATTCGCAAAAGCCGTACAACATTCAACCTGGTTCAGCCCATGAATAGAAATTACTTCGACGTCTTACGAGATAAATTGCGCTGGGGACGATAAGCCTCATTGAGTCTGCGAATTTCTATGGTGAACCCAACATCATCAAAAAAACTGAATGCAGTTCGTCCCTGGTACAAACCGACCCTCACCACACAGATCTTGATTGGGTTAGTACTGGGCGGGGTCATTGGCTGGCTCAAGCCTGACTGGGGCAACAAGATTTTTTTTCTCCGCGACATCTTTCTCAATCTCATTAAGTCAATCATTGCGCCGCTCATCTTCTCAACTCTGGTGGTGGGTATTGCCGGCGGCGGAGATCTGAAAAAAGTCGGTCGCATGGGAGCAAAGGCTCTCATTTATTTTGAGATCGTAACAACGGCAGCACTCTTCATCGGTTTGGGAGTCGTAAATCTCATCAAGCCGGGAGTTGGCGTTGCTCTCTCAGCAAGCACGAGCGATCTGGGACAGATTGCTCAAAATCACCCGAAGACACTGGTCGAAACACTCGTTCACATTTTTCCCGCCAGTGTGATCGATTCGATGGTGCGCGGTGACGTGCTGCAGATTGTTGCCTTCTCGGTGCTGTTTGCCATGGCTGTCTCGGCCATTGGTTCGCGCGGAGCGCCAATACTGCACGCTTGCCAGAGTCTGTCGCAAGTTATGTTCAAGTTTACCGGATACGTAATGATGTTCGCTCCTATCGGCGTCGGCGCGGCCATGGCCCACACGGTCGGAACGAAGGGATTGGGTGTCCTTTGGAATCTGGCCAAGCTAATCGGGTCCCTCTATTTGGCGTTATTCATTTTCGTCTTCGTAGTGTTGGGCCTGGTGGCCGTTATTGCGCGCGTTCCGATCAAACAGTTCATTAAAGCCGTGCGCGAGCCTTTCGTTATCGCCTTTGCTACGACGAGCAGCGAATCGGCGTTGCCAAAGGCAATGGAAGTCATGGAACGACTGGGCGTGCCGCCGCGAATTGTCGGCTTCGTCATGCCCACCGGGTACAGTTTCAACCTCGACGGAACTACGCTTTATCTGGCGATGGCTTCGGTGTTTGTAGCCCAGGCTGCCGAAGCGACTACTGGACAGCATATGGCGTTCGGCCGCCAGTTGGTGATGATGTTGACGGTCATGGTCACTTCCAAAGGTGTTGCAGCTGTACCCAGAGCGGCTCTCGTAATTCTTTTAGCGACGCTGGCAACATTCAATCTGCCGATCGAGGGAGTGGCTGTGATTTTTGGCATTGACGAACTGATGGACATGGGCCGAACCTCCGTAAATGTTTTGGGAAACTGTATGGCCACGGTGGTTGTGGCGCGTTGGGAAGGTGAGTTTGACGACAAACGCGCGCGAGTATTCGGCACTCCCGAGGAAGCTCGCCTTGATCTAAAAGAAGGCGAACCAGCATTTGCAGATGCTGCGGCTGAAGGTGACTAAGGTTGGGAAGTCAAGCAACCCCAAGGTTGAACTCAGAACTAAACAACACAAACTATCGTAAGCTTGTCGTTACATGGTTGCCACCGAAGCGAATTACTTTGCCTTGCGATGTGCTCGATTAATCAGAAACTGTAAATAGACTGAAATGGTTTTTCCCTTATACGATGACAACTCTGATCGGCTAACGACTCCTGTCGTTAACTACGCGATCATTGCCGTTAATATTCTGGTTTTCGTCTTTCTCCAGCAGCTCGGCAGCAACGAACAGTTTACCTACGCGTTTTCAACTGTTCCGCTGGAGATCATTACGGGCCATGATGTAGTGACACCCAGTCGTATGCTCATAGAGCCAATGACTGGACAGAGGTTGTTGGTACCCGGCCTCGAGCCGACTCCATTTTCTGTTTACTTAACGCTTATCACTTCCATGTTCATGCATGGCGGGATTGCGCACATCGCCGGCAACATGCTCTTCCTTTGGATTTTTGGCGACAATATCGAGGACCGGATGGGCCACCTGCGTTACCTGGTTTTCTATCTTCTTTGCGGCGTAATCGCGTCCCTTGCACATGTTTTTATCACTGCCGCTTTTGCTGCCGACCCGAGCAGTCTGATGGTGCCAAGTCTCGGAGCCTCGGGAGCGATCTCGGGTGTCCTGGGAGGCTATCTCTTGCTTTTCCCGACACGTCGCGTGACGGTTATTCTCTTCCGTTTCCTCACCGATGTTCCAGCTTATGTGGCGATCGGAATTTGGTTCGCATTCCAACTGATAAGCGGGCTCGGGATGCTAG
>Ga0137403_10007153_pt1 | contig 12636 bp, 13 predicted proteins | sample CZOMad2_1_16fung_FD_122057 | JGI IMG/M metagenome (GOLD analysis project Ga0137403, IMG submission 122057) | Vadose zone soil fungal communities from Angelo Coast Range Reserve, California, USA - CZOMad2_1_16fungal (Hybrid Assembly) | ecosystem: Environmental > Terrestrial > Soil > Vadose zone... | reverse complement strand
GCATCTGGTGGGGCACGGTCCTCGACTGGCTGGAGGTGCACCTGAATGAAAGCCCTCACCCGTAACACGCTGCTGGCGGCGCCGCTGGCGCTGCTACTGGCCGCCGTGCTCCCAGGTCATGGCGCTTTCGGCTGGCAGTTTCTCGACGCCTTTACGATCGCGTTCTCCTTCACGTACGTCGGCCACCTGGTGGAAGCCCTGTTACGGAAGATCCCGGGCATCGAGACTCCGGGCGGCAAGATCGTCCGGGTGCTTGGCTGGTTTGCGGGTGGACTCTGGTGTTACGTGCTCGCGCGTTGGGCGCTGGTCCTCTACGGACGCGACACGCGCGAGTTGCCGTCCTTGCTGTGGGGTGGACTGTTTTTCGTCGGCCTCGAGTTCCTGGTTCACGCCCTGCTGCAAGCCTCCGGCAAGCCCAACTTTTACAGCGGCGAGTCGCGGGAGAGGGAAGCTACGGCCGCGCGCTAGCCGCCTCCGACTTTGTCCACGTGTTGTTCTGCCGTCGCACGTCCGGGAAGCTCTTGTCCGGATCGATCTCGACCTTGACGAGCTCCTTCGGAAATATCCGCACGTACGTAAAGTGGTTTCCTTCAAACCATGCCTCGACCGGCAGGCGCGTGTTTTCGAGACTGCCGTCGGCAAACGTCAGCCGCAGATCCACCGGCATCGGCAACCCGCCCGGACTGGAGAGGTAGATCGCGGTGTACGTGGTGCCGGAGGAGTCCTTGGAGGTTCGCACCGAATCCACCGCCTGATCCACCACGTCGGTGCGCAGGAACCAGCCGCGCCAGAAGTAGGACAAATCCTCGCCGACGCCGTCCTCCATCGAACGGAAGAAGTCGGCGGGCGTGGGGTGCTTGAACGCCCAGCGACGGATGTATTCGCGAAACGCCGAGTCGAAGCGCGTCGAGTCGAGAATCGCGTGCCGCAACAGGTAGAGCCCGGTGGCCGGTTTGTTGTACGCCACCTGGCCCAGTAGCTCCGGCGTCACACGATCGGCGGGAGTGATGCCCGGCTCGTCGCGTCCGGTCGCCGCGAATAGCGCCCACTGCTCCGCCTGCCCGCGCGCCCGGAGCCACGCTTGATCGGGGAAGTACGTGCGCGCCGAGTAGATATTGATGAAGGTGTTGAAACCCTCGTCCATCCACGCGTACAGCCGCTCGTTGTTGCCGACGGTCATCGGAAACCATTCGTGACCGAGCTCGTGCGTCGTCACGCCGAAAAGCCCTTCCCGGCTGCGCCGGTTGGCGCAGAACACGATCATCGGATACTCCATCCCACCGACGGGACCGTTGACGTTGATCGCGGTGGGATAGGGGTATGAAAACCATTTCTCCGAATAGTGCTTGATCGAATGGCGGACCATGCGCGTCGATTCCCGCCAGATAGAATCGGCCACTGGTGGATAGAACGACTGCATCAGGATGCCGTTCCAGCCGCTCGCATCCCAGATGAAATTCGGGGCGGCTGCCCAGGCGACATCGCGGACGTTGTGTGCCGAGAAACGCCAGGTGAGGGTCGCGCCGGCGCCCGCTGGCCGCGCGGACGGTTGTCCGATTTCGTTTTTCGCGACGATTGCGACGGCCGAGTCGGAATGCAGCGCGCGCGCGAGGCGGGCGCGCTGCTGCGCGGTTAGGACCTCGAGCGGGTTGGTCAGCCGCCCGGTCCCGGCGACAATGAAGCCGCGCGGTACTGTGATCGCAAAGTCGATGTCGCCGTACTCGAGATAGAACTCGCCCTGGCCGAGGTACTGCTCCGTGTTCCAGCCGCGCACGTCGTCGTAGACGGCGAGGCGCGGATACCACTGCGCGATCTCGTACAACCATCCTTCGGGGAATTGCTCGCGTCCCATGCGGTCGGCGCCGTGCTCCGGAACCTGAAACGAGTAGCCGATCTCGAGTGACGTGACGCCGCGCGGAGGGAGCGCGGGATCCAGTTCCACCCGCATGAGCGTGCCGTTCGCGGTCGTCTTTAGGGTGCGTCGGACGGTCTGACGGTCGGACGGTCGGACGGCCCTGACACCATCCAGAACGAATCCGCCCTTGAAGCCGCGCGCGGCGAACCGCGCGTCGGGAGGATTCAGGAGGGCGCCACGACTGTCGTCGCGGAAGATGTTCTGGTCGAGCTGGAGCCAGATGTAGCGCAGCGTATCCGGAGAGCGGTTCGTGTAGCGGATGGTCTCGCGACCCGCGATCGTGTGCGTTGCCGTGTCCAGTGAGACGGCGATCGTATAGTCCGCGCGCTGCTGCCAGTATTCCGGCCCGGGCCGGCCGGATCCTTCACGCAGCAGCGACGGTGTGGGGAGCTCGAGGCGCCGGAATGGCGAGGTGTCTGTCCGCGCGGCGGGCAACTGCGGCAGCTGGGGTGTTGGCGTGGGCTGCTGCGCGAGCGCGAGGAACAGGGGGAGAAGTAGCATGGCGAGAATCTACCCGGCTTGACGTCAATCGATTCGTCGTACGCTGAAACGATTCCGCCCCTTGTTACGCCGGCCGCCCCATAGGTTCCGCATCGGCGGTCGGTTCCTTTTTCAATCCCTCTAGCAAGTAGCCCGCGGCCACTCCCCCCACGACCATGAGGAGACCCAGCCAGCCCAGTGCGGTGAGCCGCTGGCTGAAGAGCAGCAGCGCGAGCAACGCGCCGACGACGGGTTCAATGGTCGCGGCCACTGAGGCGGGAGCGGCTTCGATCCGCTTCATAGCCCCGAAAAACAAGAGGTTGGCGGCGATCACGGAGCCGGCGGCGAGTCCAAGCAGACCGCGCCATGCGGCTGGGGAAGGAGGCAGGTGCGGCGAGCGGTCCCAAATAGCCAACGCGATCCAAATCAGCACCACGCCGCCGATCGCCTCGAGGAAAAGAACCTTCACCACTCCATAGCGGGGCGCCGCGTATCGCCCCATCAACGATGTCAGGGCGTAGCTCAGCGCCGACAAGAGGCCGCCGGCAATGCCCGCGCTCACGCCCATACGCGCAGCCTCGGCTCCGGCATTGCTGCCGCCGGTGACCGTAAGGGCGACTCCGACCATGACGATGACGGCGAGCGCCACGCGCGTCGGCGTCAACGCTTCCTTCAGAATCACGCGCGCGAGGACGGCAACGATGACGGGAGCGGTATAGAGCAGTGCGGCCGCTCCCGCGACACCCACGCCGCCGATTGCGAACTGATACGCGATCTCGAACAGCGCCACCATGGCTCCGCCGCCCAGCCCTACCAGCAGCCAGCCACGGCGATCGGCCCGAAACAGATCACGACGGAACAGGATGCCCCAGATGGCGAGTGCGACGGTCCCGATGAGCACGCGCCAGAAACCGATACTCGTGGCGGGCATGAGATCGTAGAGGCCGGTCGAAAGCGGACCCGTGGTACCCCACGTGGCGCCCGCCCCGAGCGCCATGAGATAGCCGACGACGCGATGTGTGCTCTTGGATTCGGTCACGACGCCATATTGCCCGCGGCGAGCTCCCCGCGCAACACCGTGACCGCCTGTCCACCGATTCGCACCCGATCACCGGTGAGCCGGAGCATCAACTCACCACCACGCGACGACGCCTGGTATGCGACAAGGTCGGTTGTTTTCAATTTTGCAGCCCAATACGGTGCCAACGCGCAGTGTGCCGAGCCGGTGACGGGATCTTCTGGGACCCCCGACTGCGGCGCGAAGAAGCGAGACACAAAGTCGTACGGGCTTTTCTCGTCAGTCGCACTCGTGACGATGACACCGCGGGCTTCGACGTGGCTCACGGCGTTGAGATCGGGCGTCAACTTGCGCACCGTTTCTTCGTTCTCGACCTCGACCAGGTAGTCGAAGCGGCTGCGTCCGACGAATGTTGGTTTTGCGCCGAGTGCGTCGACGAGCCCGGCTGGGGCCGGTGCGGCCGTCGGAGGCGTGGCGGGAAAGTCGAGCTCGATCCAGGAATCACGTTTGTCAGCCGTAAGCAGCCCGCTCTTCGTGTGAAAGCGCGCTTGCTCAGTAGGCTTGAGGTGGCCGTCCTCCCACAACACGTGCGCGCTGGCAAGCGTCGCATGGCCGCAGAGATCGACTTCGACAGCCGGTGTGAACCAGCGGAGATCGTAGCCATCGCGTTGCTTCACCAGGAAGGCGGTCTCGGCGAGGTTCATCTCGCGCGCGACGTTCAGCATCCAGGCCGGCTCGGCGGGCTTGGGCAGGATGCAGACAGCGGCGGGATTTCCTGCGAAGGGTCGATCCGTGAAAGCATCAACCTGCGTGATCCGGAGGCTCATGCCTCCAAATCTATCGCGATCGGTCCGAACGGAAGGGTCGTTGCAGCACGTACGTCGCGCCTAGGCAGCCCAGAAACGCACCGATAAAGCCTCCAACAATGCCGCTGACCGTGGCGGCAACAATCCATGCCAACAAAATGCTTCCGGGTGAGAGGTGCAGCACCCACGAGGTGAGCGACGCGACGACGATTGCGATCGCGACACGTGCAGCCCCAAAACTCGACGACGCGGCTTCGATGAAGAACCCGACAATCGTCGGCAACAGGAGCGCCGTGGCCGCGAATGCAATCGCCGCAACGGCGCCGGTGATACACGCGCCCACGACCTTCCCGAAATCACCGACGGTCTGACGGCGCACGTCAGGCTCGCTGCATTCGCGCGCGAAGGAGGATTGCCGCCACGAGGCAAGCAACGAATGCGCCAAGGAGTGCTCGGCTCACCGCGTTTTCGAATGTCGTCCCCGTGAACCACCCCCCGGCTCCGCCGATCGCCGTGCCGATGGAGCAAACCAGAAACATCTGTCCAAGCGGTACCTGACGAAGGAGCAGCCACGAGAGGACTGGTGCCGCGACGCCGCCAAGCGGCGCGCCGAAGAACAAGCCGATCCACAGCCATTCCCACCAAAGTCGTTCACCGGCCGCGAGTGAGACAGCCGCGAACGCGGCGGTTCCTGCGAGACCGCCGCAAACGATCCCGGCGCCCATCAGTCCGGCTGTCACGGACACAACTCGCCCGAGCCGCGTCATGTTTTAGCTTACCTTCACCAACGCGAATATGGTCTTGCCGTGCAGCAAGCTGTTCTCGTGCCCGATGATGAATGCCGTTTCGGGATCGTTGTTGCGCAGGACCAGTCGCAGGCCTTTTGCATCCGCAGGCACTTCGAACACGATGTCGGTCGTGTACGACTCGCCGGGAATCAGTTTGCGCTTCAGCCCGTCGGTCGATCCCGCGTACCGGTGGCCCGCGTCATCTATCAACGCGACGTAGCGGCTGTTGGGTGTGAGTGTCGCGTCGCGCGGCCGGCGCGACGAAATCGTCTGCTCGTCGAATCGCACTTTGACCGTCACCGTATGCCGCACGAGCCCGTTCGGTAGTGATTCCGATTTTGTCGCCGCGACTGCGTAGGCGAGGTGGCAGTCGATCTCACAAATGTGTTTCTCCTCACCGACCGCGAGCACGCGACTGCGGCTGGTGAGCGAAGCAACCAAGAAGATCACCACATAAACGCCCGCGCTGCCGAGCAGCACACGCAGCGTGACCCGCGCGAGGGGCTCACGCTTGGTGACTCGCGCGATTACGTAGAGCACGAGCAGTGCGGCGCCGGCGAGCACCGCCCCCACGAACAGCAGCACTGTGAACGGATTCAAGCCGTCAGTGATCATTGGGCTGCTCCTTGGGTTGAGCCGGACACGACGCTCTCAACCCGTCGGCCTGATTGCGGACGAGCGAACGCGCGCGGGCACGGCTCCAGTTCCAGGAGCGCCAATCGACTTCCGCTTTGTCCCAATGGGCCAGGAGGCCGTGCACGACGACACAGCGGTCTTCCGCGCCCAGCCGCGGCATGGCGTCGAGCAGGGCGGGGACGGCATCGCCACCGAGCGTCAGCGCGTACTTCGCATCGAACGGACGCTCGGCCGCCGGACGATTGAGATTCGTCCTCACGATGAAGGCATCAGGATTGAGCAGATGCAGGCCGGCCAGGACCGCGAGGCCCTGCATGAGCGAGCCGAACACAAAGCGCTGCCGTTGCCCGCGCAGGATGGTCCACGCGAACCAGGCGAACACGCCCAGCAGCAGGATCATGAACGCCGTCGCGTACAGCCGGTCTGTAGACAGTCCGTAGGCCGACACATACAGCCGCATGCGCTGGAGCGCCGAGGCCATGATGACGGCGAGGAGACCGAGCAGCAGACCCGCCAGCTGGCGGAACACGCGGACCTGGGGGGCCGCAGCACGGTGCACGAGCGCCTCCGCGCCAAGCAGGACCGGAAGCACGAGACCGCTGGCGGTCATCAACTCGAAAAAGCCGCGCCGCGCATACTCCGCGTAGGTCAGTCCACCGGTTTGTTCGACCAGTGCCGCGCCGCCGAAGAAGTAGCGCAGCTGCACGACCACAAACATCAGGAACAGGGCGTTCAACAGTCCCAGGGCCGTTGCCAGGGGCACGACGCTCGACACGGTTCTCGGTTTCGGGGTGAAGGCATGGAGTGGCTGACCCAGGAACGACCAGCGGAGGTACCCGGCGACGAGAAATGCCCAAAAGGCGATGAAGAACGTGTGTGAGATGACCGTCTCGGCATCGAACGCAAAAAGGTTCGTCAGGACGTTGCTGAAAACCTGGTCGGCTGATGCGAAGAGCGCCGCGAACACCACCAGTACCGGTGCGGCGATTGCAACGCCCAACGCCACGCGGCGCACGTTGCGGAGCCGATCGTCCTGCGGGAGCTCGCGCCACTGGATGTCGCTCAGCAGCAGCACGAAGCCGCCGACAATGCTGGATGCGGTCGCGCTGATGACGCCACGAATGAGATCGAAGGGATACCACGTGGTGATCAGTTCTCCCTGCAGGCTCGCCGCGGCGAGGGCAAGCGCCCCGATGAGCGCGAGCGTATCGAACGCGGCCAGCGTGGCCGCGTCCCGCCGCAGGAAGGCGAGCCCGAGCAGCAACGCCGTGATCGCGAGCCACGCCGTATCGGGTCCATGCTTGACGCGGTGCCGGCGAACGAGCCAGGCACCCGCGCCGACCAGCGCCGTGGTGCCCAGGGCGACGTTCAGGCCCCAGGGCATCGCGCGCAGCAGCGAATCACCGACCACGCCACCCACAGCGCCGGCGGCGGCAATCTCGAGCCCGAGCTTGGTGCGGGGAGCGAGGACAGGGAGCACGATCATACGGCCTCCTGCGTCGGCAAGCCGCCGAAGCGGCGGTCGCGTGAATGGAATTCGTGGATCGCGGCCGCGAGCTGCGGCGCGCCAAAGTCCGGCCACATCCGCTCGGTGAACCACAGCTCGGCGTACGCGCATTCCCACAGGAGAAAGTCGGACAACCGCTGCTCGCCGCCGGTGCGAATCAGCAGATCGACGTCAGGCAGGAGCTGACCCGCCTCGATCGCGGCGCGGCCGGAGTAATCGACGGCAATCCGCAGCTCGAGCCGGGTCCCGCCCGCCGTCGTGTGCTCCGCCGCCGCGATTGCCGTAACGAGCGAGTGCGGCAGCCGATCCCGCCGGCCGATGATCGTGAGCTTGACGCCCTGCGCGGCGAGCTCGGTGGTTTCGGTCCGCAGATGCCGGGCGAACAGCCGCATCAACGTCGAGACCTCGGCGGCTGGCCGCGTCCAGTTGTCGGACGAGAAGGCGTAGAGCGTGAGGGCGGTAATGCCGCACCCCGGCGCGATGCGGACGGCGCGGCGCACGGCCTCCGCACCCGCGCGGTGCCCGGCGGCGCGCGGCAGGCCACGGCGTGTGGCCCAGCGCCCGTTGCCGTCCATGACGATAGCCACGTGGAAAGAAGTACTTTGCTTCATAAAGTCATCTCGCAAAAAAAAGAGTCCACGTCAGCGGGCGCGTGTCGCGCGGATCAACGCTTCCATGTGGTCGAGGTAGCGCTCGAGCGCCCGCCGGCCGAGGGCGGTGAGTCGGTATTCGGTTTTGGGGACGCGCCCCGCGAACGACTTGTCGCACGTGATGTACTCCGCGTCCTCGAGCTTGCGCGCGTGGACGCTGAGATTGCCGTCGCTCGTTTTGAGCAGCGCCTTCAGCTCGTTGAACGTGAGACTCTCGCGCACCGCGAGCGCGCTCACGATCGCGAGCCGCACGCGCTCGTGAATCAGCCGATCGAGATCCGCCGGCGCCGGTTGCGCTTTCGTTTTCACCGGTCGTTCCGGTTCCGCGCGAGTGATCCGCGCCGTGTTGCTCTTAGCCACCGTACCTCCGTGCAATGATCAGCCCAAACAGTATGTGCAGGCCGCCGAAACCGAGTGCGAGGAGCCAGGCTTGCCAGGCGGCCGGCGTGAACAGCGCCGCCGTGCCCAGGATCATGAAACAGATGCCAATCACAGGGACCACGCGCAGCGAGAATGCCCCACCCGTGACGACGCCCGCGCCGTAGCACAACAGCCACACGGCCGGGAGCAGCGGGAGCTGCTTCGCCTGCCACAGCACGAATGTCAGCAGCGCGCCGACGATGAACGGTGGCAGCACGCTGAGTCCGAAGCGCCGTCCCGGGCCGTGGACGATCGCAGCGCCCGCGCGCATCGCCTTATAGAGCAGCGCGGCGACGCCGATCCCCGCGCCGAGTAACGCTTCGAACATCCAGACCCAGAGCCAGCGGCTTTGCGACGCGCCATACAGCGGGGCGACCGGCAGGGCTCCGGCAACCGCCGAGGCGACCAACGCCGTCAGACCGAGCACGACCATGCCCCGACCGGGCACGGCCGTGAACGAGCCGGCCCGCTCCATCGTGGAGCGGATGAACTGCAGGTTATCCAGTGCACGGTCGTGCAGCGGCCGCGGGGCGGTCATAGGCAGGAAAGCTAGGGGTCTGGCTCGATCTGTCAAGTACTTTATAACGTAAAGCAGATCACCGATTTCTGAGACGCCGCACGAGCTTCAGGCCGGACCACACGTCGTCGATCGCAGCGACCTTTACGTCCACCAACCCGGTCGGCAAGGCAACCGCTCGAACGACGTCTTCAGTGATGTCGGTTGGAACGCCCGATGCTTTTTTCGGCCACGAAATCCAGAGCGCCCCCGCAGGCTCGAGGGCACGGAGCAATGCGGGGAGGTGATTATCCAGCACGACGCGACTGACGACAAAGAAGTGAATAAAGGGAAGCGTGCCCCGAAGATTGGAGGCGACGGTGACCCCTTCGGGGAGCGTTCCTAACGTGACGCGAAAGCCCCGGGGCGGATTGATAATCGCAATCCGCGTCCGGGGCTTTATGCCGAGCTTTTCTACAAGCGAACGGCCGGAGTAGCCAGCCACCAGCCTACTGCACGCAGTTGCCGTGCGGATCCGGCTTCGGCTTGTCCACCACCACACGATGGTCGAGATTCGCGACCGTCTTCGCGATGTCATACACGAACTGCGACACGTGCGCCAGCTTGTCGTAGTCGATGTACTCCGGCTCGTCCGTCACCTGATGGTAGTCGCGATGATTGCCCGTCGTGAAGAACGCGATCGGGATGCCGTAACGCGCGTACATGTAATGATCGCTGCGGCAGTAGTACTGCTCCGGATGCCCCGTCGCGTCGAATTGATAATCGAACGTGAACGGCGGCTTCCGGGCCTTGTTGACGGTCTCGATCATGTCGCCGAGCTCGGTCGAGAGGCGGCGCGTGCCGATGAGCTGGAGGTATCCCGGACCGCCGCCGTTCTCGTCGTCCGCGCGGCCACGCCCCACCATGTCCATGTTGAGCTGCGCCACGATCGAGTCGCGCGTCACCGTCGGATGATCGGTGAAGTACTGCGATCCGAACAGCCCCAGCTCCTCCCCAGTGTGCCAGACGAAGATCAGCGACCGCTTCGGCTTGGCCGCTCCGCGCGCGCCGGCGAACGCCTCGGCGATCTCCAGCACCGCGCTCGTGCCTGAGCCGTCGTCATCGGCGCCGTTGTAAATCGAATCGCGCCGCGCGGGATGGACGCGCCGCAGGCTGTCCACGTTCACCTGGATCTGCTGGACCTGCTCCGGCGTCACGCGGTGGTTGGGAGCGGCCAGCTGGAGCCGGCGCATCGCGCCATTGTAGGCGCGGATCGAATCGTGGTCTACCGGCGTCTGGTCGAACCCGACGTGGTCGTTATGGGCCCCGATCGCCACGTACTGGCCCTTCAACTTGGGATCACTGCCCGGCAGAATGGCGACGACGTTGCGCGCTGGCGCGGCGACCTCCACGAATGACACCGAGCCGTGCAGCGTCCTGCCGACCGCGCCCGCGCGCAGGCTATCGATCGACGCACCCAACAGCGTGCGGGCACCGTCCGCGTTGACATAGATGTAGACCGGAAGGCTGGTCGTATCCGGGGGCGCGTCGCGCATGATAGTCTGTGGCCGCCGGAAGAAATCGACCGCCTGCGGCGGGAACGTCTCCAGTGCCTCGACCGCGATGCCAGCCGCGGTGCGATACTTTGCCAGCAGCGCGCCGCGGTTCACCTGCGCGGCAGGCGGAAGATTCGCGCCGCGCCGTACGCCGATCACGATGAACTTCCCCGCCGCCTGCTCGGACGTCAGCTGTGTGCTGTCGCCGAGCACGCCGGCGTACACGACCTGCGCGCCGTCGAAATTCCGCGTCGGGGTTCCCGGATCGCGCGGCACGAAATCATCCCACGGGCGCAGGGCCCTGCCGTCGACGGAGAGTCCGGAGCTTGCATCGAGCTGCCGCTTGACGAGCGGCACGTTCTGGAAATAGCCGCCGGAGTCGCCCGCGGGCTGCAACCCCATGCGTTTGACCTCCGACGCGATGTACGCCGTGGCTTTCAGATTGTATTCGCTGCCGGCCAAGCGGCCCATCATCGAATCGTCCGCGTAGAGGTACAGACGAGTCATGAGGTCCGCCGGCGTGATCGCCGTTTGGGTGCGCGCCGGCGCGTGCTTCGGCGGCAGCGCGGTCTGCGCGCTCGCTTGTGCCGTGAGCGCGACGAATGCTCCGAGGACTACGAACCGACCAGCTGCCTGCATGGGACTGTCTCCAACGCGAGAAGGGAGGGAAGGATCACCGGGAGTAAGACGTGCAACTTCGCCGATTGGTTGCGCCGTGTCACGTCGGAGTCTCGTTAGGAACGGTGGTCCTGCGCCGCCCCAGCGACCGTGCCAGAATGCCGAGGCCAGCCCGCTGACCCTCGCGGCGGGGCATCGCCCGATATAGCAGGATGATGACGACCCACGTCAGCCAGCTGGCCCGCTCGCTCCAGCTCAGCGACCGCAGCAGGAACCACGGCTGGGTGAACGCCGCGGTCCAGGGCTGCCAGTCGCCCTGCACGAGCGCGAGCGGCCGGGCAAAGACGCGATTGGTATGAAAGCCCTGCGCGCCGGGCTGCGAAACGTTCCATACGCACGTCACCTTGCCCCAGCCGTGATTGTCACTCGCGCCGACAACCATCAAATCGTGGCTTCCGGCCAGGGCGACCACCTGGCGCCGGAGGTCAGACGGGAACCCCAGGGCCTTCGGCGCGCAGTTCACGATCTCGAAGCCGTCCACGCCGGCCAGCACGAACGCGCCGAGGTCGTCCCAATGGTAGCGCCAGTACTCGGGAAGCGAGGCGATGCCGAGTCCGCCCTGGCGTTCGATCGCGGCGAAAATCCGTATCATCCGCGCGGTGCTCCCCTGGAAGCTGTCGCGCGGCAACGCCTCGACCGGCCCGATCGCCACGACGTGTTGCTGGTGCACGCTCCATTCGACGCCCGGCAACAAACTGATGGACGTCCCCTCCGGGACGGGCAGCGAGCCGTCGTATACGACGTTGTGGTCGGTCACATACGTCGCTTCGTACCCCTGTCGCTCGTGCCACGCGGCGAGTTTAGCGAGGGTCCAGCCGGGCCGGCCGTCGTGCGACGCGTTCGTGTGCGCGTGATAGTCGATCGCCGTGCCCGGGCCGTCGTGCACGAGGCGCGGGACAGGGCGCGGCAGGACGAGCGTGGCGACGGCGAGCACGACCAGCACCGCGGGGCCGAGCAACGACGTAGCGACCACGCGGCGCCAGTTGTGGGAGTCACTCGACGCGCGGACCGCGCCCCACGCGGCGAGGAGCAACATCCACACGGTGAGCGCCCACACCGCGCGCGGCAGGCTGAAGAACGTGAGCCCGTCGAGAGTATTGGAGAGCGGCGCGAACATGACGTAGAGGATCGGGCGGTCGAGATCCGCGTCTCCCGGCACGGAGCCGGTGACCGCATCGACGAGCGGGGACAGCGGGTGAATGGCGGTCGCGAGAAGCAGGACCACCAGCACGATCGCAACCGGGTGGCGGCGCAGCAGGTTCACTCGCAAATTCCCCGCATGTCGGGTCGGGTACAAGCTAGTGGTCAGCGGCTCCACACGCGATGACGAGTATGAGACCGCTCGGTGAGCTGCCTGACCTCGTGCTCGGTCCCCTGCGGGGGCGTGCCGACAGCGAGTGGGAGCGTGGGCCCGTCGGCAAATGGACGCCGGCACAAATCGTCGAGCATCTTGCGCTCGGACTCACGCTGAGCGCGGCGACATTTCAGTCGCGCAGGAACCACGCGCCGATGAAGCGGCGGCCCCGCACGCCCGCGGAGAAAATCGCGAGGCTGTTCATTTTTGGATTGCGCTGGTTTCCGCCGGGCCGCAAATCGCCGGAGCGCACCACCCCGCCGGCGCAGATCGATCGCAGGGCGGCGGAGGCGCATTTTTTGGCCGGGATCGAAGCGTGGGATCAGGTCGAT
>Ga0137403_10007151_pt1 | contig 12637 bp, 11 predicted proteins | sample CZOMad2_1_16fung_FD_122057 | JGI IMG/M metagenome (GOLD analysis project Ga0137403, IMG submission 122057) | Vadose zone soil fungal communities from Angelo Coast Range Reserve, California, USA - CZOMad2_1_16fungal (Hybrid Assembly) | ecosystem: Environmental > Terrestrial > Soil > Vadose zone... | reverse complement strand
GGTTATTTGCATTTCCAAGACCGCGCGGGCGACGGCGTCCGCGCTTTTCTGATGGGCGAGGCTCAAGCCGACGCCGTGCTGGAAAAAATGGACGCGCTTTATGTTGAATCGCTCGCAAAAAAATCCTTATGAAACCGCTTGAAGGATTGCTCGTCCTTGATTTCAGCCAGTTTCTCGCCGGGCCGAGCGCGGCGATGCGCCTGGCCGACCTGGGCGCGCGCGTCATCAAGATCGAACGCCCCGGCGGCGGCGACATTTGCCGCCAGCTTTACATCTCCAATTCCAAGCTCGACGGCGACAGCACGCTCTTTCATTCCATCAACCGCAACAAACAAAGTTTTGCCGCCGACCTGAAAAATCCCGCCGACCTTGCGCGGATAAAAAAACTCGTTTTGCAGGCGGACGTGTTGATCCAGAATTTTCGCCCCGGCGTGATGAAACGCATCGGGCTGGATTACGAGGAAGTTGCGAAGCTGAATCCGCGATTGGTCTATGGCATCGTGACAGGCTACGGAGCGACCGGGCCGTGGGCGGATTTGCCGGGGCAGGATTTGCTCGCGCAAAGCCGCAGCGGGCTCGTGTGGTTGAGCGGCGATGCCGACCGTCCGCCGACGCCGATGGGCCTCGCGGTGTGCGACCTCGCCGCGAGCGCGCACCTCGTCCAGGGAATCCTCGCGTGCCTGCTCCGGCGCGCGACGACGGGCGGCGGCGGCAAGGTGGAAGTCAGCCTGCTCGAATCCATTTTGGATTTGCAGTTCGAGCTGACGACGACTTTTCTCAATGACGGCGGAAAATTGCCGCAACGCAGCGCCATCAACAACGGCCACGCCTATCTCGGCGCGCCCTACGGAATTTACGCGACGGCAAACGGTTTTCTCGCGCTGGCGATGGGATCGGTCGTCCGGCTCGGCGAACTTTTGGAAATGCCCGCGCTCGCGACGTTTCAAAATCCTGACTCCTGGTTTTCGCAGCGCGACGAAATCAAGGCGCTCCTGCGCGAACATCTCAAGACCAAACCCACGCAGCACTGGCTTGACCGGCTCGTGCCGGCGGATTATTGGTGCGCCGAAGTTTTGGACTGGCGGGAACTGTTCGCGCACGCCGCGTTCGCCGAACTGGACTTGGTCATGGAAGTCCGGCGCGAAGACGGCCCCGCGATGAGGACGACGCGCTGCCCGATCACGATTGACGGCGGCCGTTTCAAATCAAAGCTCGGCGCGCCGCGCGTCGGCCAGCACACTCAAAAAATCATTGAGGAATTCGGCCTCGCATGAACCGCAATTAAATTTACAACATGAAAAATCCCAATCCCGACCCGGCGAAGCACAAGGAAATTCCAATCTGGAACGCCGAGAACTGGCTTTACGAAGACATCGTCATCGGAAAAAAATTGCGCTCCATCCGCCGCACGATTTCCGAAGGCGAAAGCATGCAGTTCAACGCGCTCGTGCTCGACATGCACCCCTACGTCGCCGACGAAATGTTTGCGAAGACCGAAGGAATTTTTGGCAGGCGGCTCGTGGCCGGCGCGATGGTGTTCAGTGTCGGACTCGGTCTCGTGGCGACGAATTGCGTGAACGCCTTCAGCTACGGCTACGACAAACTGCGTTTCATCAAGCCGGTTTTCATCGGCGACACGATTTACACCATCAAGACGGATTTGGAAAAAACGCCGAAATACAAGGACATGGGATTGTATCGCGCCAGTTACGAGATTTTCAAAAACGAGGGCGAACTCGTCCTTTATTGCGAGCATTTGCAAACGGTGAAATATCGCGACCCGGCGGCATTCGCGGATCAAATCAAAAACAAATAATTCACCGATGATTCCGGCAAACCCACTTCTCGGCATTGCGTTTCACGCAGTCGGCGCAATGTTCGCCGCGCTTTGTTACACGCCGCAGAAGCGCGTGCGCGGCTGGTCCTGGCAAAGTTACTGGCTGGTGCAGGCGTGCGTCTGCTGGTTCGTGCTGCCCGTCGTCGGCGCGTGGCTCACCATCCCAGAACTCGGGGCGGTGTTGCGCGAAGCGCCGCGCGGCGCGATGCTCCAGTCGTTTCTGCTTGGCGCGGCCTACGGCATCGGCGGCACGGCGTTCGGAATTTCCATCCGCTACATCGGGTTCTCGCTGACTTACGCAATCGCCATCGGACTTTCAACCGTGCTCGGCACATTGATTCCGCCGCTCGTGAAAGGCACGCTGGCCGCGACGTTGACCAAGCCCGGCGCAAACTGGGTCATTGGCGGAATTGTCATCGGCATTTTGGGAATTGCTTTTACGGGTCTCGCCGGACGGATGAAAGAACGCGACTTGAGCAACGCGAAAGAAACCGGCGGATTTTCTCTCGCGAAAGGATTGCTGCTCTCGCTGCTCGCGGGCGTTCTCGCCGCCGTCTATGGATTTGCGCTGGAAGCCGGCGAGCCGGTTGCCGACGTCGCCTCGGCTCACGGCGCGGGCGTTTTTCGCGGAAACGTCGTTTACATTTTTTCCAACACCGGCGCGTTTCTGACCACGGCGGTTTATTGCCTCTGGCTGCATCGCAAAAACAAAACGCTCGGCGAAATCATCGAGCTTCCGTCGGGAATGGAAAAAACAAGCCTGCCGGTGAACTGGGCGATGGCGTTGCTGACCGGCTGCCTGTGGTATGGGCAGTTCTTTTTCTACAACCTCGGCCATGTGCGGATGGGCGATTACAAATTTACGAGCTGGGCCATCCACATGATCATGCTCATCTTGTTCAGCATCGTCGTCGGCGCCGTGCTGCGCGAATGGCGCGGTTCGCGTCCGATGACAAAAACCGCCGTCGGCCTTGCGTTTGTCATACTGGTTGGCGCGGTGCTGCTTTTGACCTACGGCAATCATCTGGCGGAAATCACAGCCGCGCAATAAAGCATGAAACTGACCGACACGCATCAACATCTTTGGGACTTGCGGCAATTTCCATGTTCATGGTGCGCCGGCATTCCGAAACTCAACCGCAGTTTTTTGCTGGAAGATTATCTTGCCGCCGCAAAAAACACCGGCATCGAAAAAACTATTTTTGTCGAATGCGACGTGGATGAACCTTTCATTCTCGCCGAAGCGCAACACATCCAAAAACTGGCGGATGAAAACCAAATGATCGCTGGCGTCGTGGCCGGTTGCCGTCCTGAAAAAACGGATTTTCCGGAACACCTGGACAAATTGCTCGAGCTTTCAAAACTGCGCGGCCTGCGCCGGGTTTTGCACGTCGTGCCGGACGAAATTTCACAAAACGGTTTGTTCGCCGAAAACATCCGCCGCCTTGCGGAACACCGGCTCACGTTCGACATTTGCGTGCTCGCGCGGCAATTGCCGCTGGCGGTTGCGCTCGCAAAAAAATGTCCGCAAGTCCAGTTCATCCTCGACCATTGCGGCGTGCCGGATGTCAAAGGCCGCGCCTTCGACCCGTGGCGCGCGCAAATCAAAGAGCTTGCCGCGCTGCCGAACGTCGCCTGCAAGATCAGCGGGTTGATTGCCTATGCTGACGTGGAAAAATGCACTGCGGACGATCTTCGTCCCTGGGCCGGACACGTCGTTGAATGTTTTGGCTGGGATCGCGTCGTGTGGGGCGGCGACTGGCCGGTTTGCAACCTGACCGCGAGCCTCAAACAATGGGTTGACGCGACGGAAAATTTATTTGGTTCAGCAACGGAGTTGCAACGGTCGCAATTTTTCAATAAAAATGCCGGAAGGATTTATCATGTTTAGCCTCAAAAATAAAACGGCGCTCGTCACCGGCGCGGCTTCCGGCATCGGCGCGGCGATTGCGGAAATTTTTTCCCAGGCCGGGGCGACGGTTTGGATTGCCGACCGCAATGAAGCCGACGGAAAAGCCGCAGCCGAACGAATCGGCGGAAAATTTATTTCGCTCGATGTCGCAAGCGAAACCGATTGTGCAAAGGCCGCGCAAACCGTCGGCACGCTGGATATTTTGGCGAACGTCGCGGGCATCGGCCACGTTGGCACTTTGATTAACACAACGGCGGCGGACATGGACAAACTTTACGCCGTGAACGTGCGCGGCGTTTTTAATTGCTGCAAGGCTTTTGCGCCCGCGATGCTGGAACGAAAATCCGGCAGCGTCATCAACATGGCTTCGATTGCGGGCGTCATCGCCGTGCGCGAACGGCTCGCCTACACGATGACAAAATTCGCCGTCGTCGGCTTGACGAAGGCGATGGCGCTCGACCATTCGCACACGGGCGTCCGCTTCAATTGCATTTGTCCCGGTCGCGTCGAGACGCCGTTTGTTCTCGCGCGGCTCAAAGAATATCCCGATCCGCAGGCCGCTTATCGCGACATGGCCTCGACGCAGTTGAACGGCCGGATGCTGAAACCCGAAGAAGTCGCCGCCGCCGCGCTGTATCTTGCCGCCGATGAATCCGCGATGGTCACCGGCAGCGCATTGATGCTCGATGGCGGCTGGAGCGCGGGAAAATAATTTATGAAAATCATTCGTTACCAAAATCAACAAGGCGAAATCGGCTGCGCCGCACAACAAGCCGATGGCACGGCCTTGAAACTGGCCGGAGATATTTTCAATTCGCCGAAAGTGACGAATGAAAAAGTGACGATTAAAAAATTGCTCGCGCCGGTTCAGCCAAGTTCCATCATTTGCATCGGCTTGAATTACCGCAAGCACGCCGAGGAAACCGGCGCGAAATTTCCGGAATATCCAATCGTTTTTTTCAAAGGCATCAACACGCTGCAAAATCCCGGCGACGCGATTCAAATCCCGACGCATATGCGCAGCGACGAAGTGGATTACGAATGCGAACTGGCCGTCGTCATCGGTCGCGCGTGCAAAAATGTTTCGCGGCAGAACGCGCTGGATTTTGTTCTCGGCTACACTTGCGCGAACGACGTGAGCGCGCGCGACTGGCAGATCAAACGTGGCGGCGGCCAATGGTCTCGCGGCAAAAGTTTTGACACATTCAGCCCGCTCGGTCCGGTTTTGGTGACGCGCGATGAAATTCCAAATCCGAATGCGCTAAAAATCCGCACCGTGCTGAACGGCCAGGTCATGCAGGACTGGAACACGAACGACATGATTTTTGACGTGCCGACGTTGATCGAATTTTTGAGCGGCAGCACAACGCTCTTGCCCGGCACGGTGATTTTAACCGGCACGCCGCACGGCGTCGGCATGGCGCAAAAACCGCCGCGCTGGTTGAAAGCCGGAGACAGCGTGACGATTGAAATCGAAAAAATCGGCGCGCTGACGAATGCCGTGATTGACGAGCCACGCAGCCCGCTCCGGCAATAACCGGTTCAACCGCTGATTCTTTTCAACGCAAAGACGTGGAGGCGCAAAGGCTGACACGATCATGGAACGAAAGTCAGCCGACAAATAATTTGCTCGGAAATTCACTCTGACCAATTTTGAAATCCAGTTCTCCGTTTGAGCCTTTAACCGAATACATTTTTCGCTTGTGACGCGTTGCGCTTATCCATTCGATTGGATCGTGCTGGTTGTCGAGGATTTGTTTCAGTTCCGCGTAATTCAAACAAACCACGCCGTCGTCGCTGCAAACCAAAACCAGAAAAACTTTTTCAAAATTAGACTTCAGCAAATCAATTTCTTCCTGATGCTCCTTCATAAAAGTAAATCGCCACGGCGTCATCCGTTTTGACGAATACTTGATGTAGATACCGATTGTGTCGTTCACAACATAGGCGGCGTTCGACACTAACTGAAAGGGACGAAGATTAAGCGGACGTTGCGTGCCGTGGAGAATCCGCGCAAACACAAGGCCGTGATAGAATTCAAAGTCCCGAATCATTTTTTGCCGGTTTTCAAGAATCGGATGCTTCCTTCATATTTGTAAAAGACGCGAGCTTTGCCGGCGTCGTTGTAAAAAACATTGATGTGATGAATTGCGTCGGGATATTTCGTGGCCTCCATCTGGCTCTTGCCGATGAATCCTTTTGTGCGCGTAATTGTCGCCTTGTCCATTTCGCCGTCTTTGTCGGTGTAGCCGGCCATTGACATTGGCGGATGAACCGCGACGGACTTGTCGCCAGCCGGGCAGAAGCTTTCTATGTAATTAATTAGATAACCTGGTAAACAGTTTTTCCCCAAAAGCTCCGCGAGAGCTTTGATTTTTTGAATCGGTTTGATGTTCTGGCTGATGAGATCCTCAACGGTTTGCTTGTCGAAATTAAAGAGCGCAAAACTCATTTCGCCTTTGTCCACCAAGACATTCGCGTTGTCTATGCTCGCGGGGGCGACGGCGGTGATTCGTTCGCCATCAAGCCAGACTGGAGATGTCTTATTTAGTTTCCGTGATTCGAGAGAGAGCCGGTGAAAGATGAAGCATTGTTGCCAAGATATGTGCGAAGGCGACGAGCTAACCGGGCGCAATCACGGAATGTTGCGGCGTTATGTGCGGGATTTGCGCGAGGTTGTGCGCGAGGTTGTGCGCGAGAACTTTCGAGTCCTCCGTCCGGGCGGCAAGGCCGTTTATGTCATAGGCAATTGCAACTTGCGAGATACTTTCATCAAAAACTCAAAGTGCGTGACAGACCTTGCTGCCGAGGTTGGATTCTCCGTCCGCTCATCACGCAAACGCCCTCTGCCAGAAAATCGCCGGTATCTTCCGCCGCCTTCAATGCGCAGTTCCGGCAAGGCACTTCGCAAGCGTATGCGGGAAGAAGTCATCCTGACTTTGGTGAAAGAATAATTTTGCTCCTCACCCCGGCCATCTTCTCGTTCAAGAATGATTTTGCCCTGGCAACCCACATCCAGTCTGCGACCACCTTCTCCCGCTCCCGCGAGCGAAGGATTGCGAAGAGAGGGAGAATTTATTTTGCCCCGTTGGAGCATCCGCGCGAATCAACGTTTGAGCAGTTTTTCGATTTGCGCGGCGACTTGCGCGGCTTGCAACGCAACGCCTTGATCGTTGAAATGGACGTTGTCGCTGTGAAGTTCAGGATGTCCGCGCATCGGCGTGTTCAGATCGTCCACGGGAATTCCTTTCGCCTGCACAAATTTCAGCGCAATGGCGTTGCGCGCGGCGATGCGCTCATCGGTCGCCTGCGTCTGGTTGTCGGCGGGCAAATTCGGCGACACTTTCAACGGCGTTGTGTTTGCCCAGATCAATTTTGCATCCGGCGCATATTTTTTAATGGCCTTTAGAAATTTTGGGAAGGCTTGTTCGTATTCCTTTTCACTATGCTGCCAGCCGTGCATTCCGTTGTTGAAATGAATGACATCAAACTTGTATTGGCCAAGAACCATTTCAATTTGCTTGAGCAGAACCGGGTCGGAAATGAAAGCCGAACTGGAAAGCCTGCCGACGTAAGCCTTGCCTTCGAGATGCTTTTCCACTTCAGGATAATAGGCGCGGGTGATGGAATCGCCGATGAGCAGGACGCGCGGAAGGTTGGTTTCGTTGGCGTGAGAAATCCAGATGTCGCACCATTCGATGGATTCCCTGGCCGCTGGCGGATAGTTTGCCGGTTGTGCGCCAGCCAGCAGCGTGAAGTTGATTATGAATAAAAAGGCCGGGAATAATTTCGTCATATGTTTATTTTGACGTTCAATTTCATTGCAACTGGATGCGATAGAACTGCTGCGGGTTGGCGGGGGAAATCGCGTTGGTGGCATGAAAAACTCCATTCGTGTCAAAGGTGTTGGTGAACAGCGCCGTCCAGTTTATCAACGACGTGGCCAGATTGGTCGAGGCCAGAACGACATAATTTCCATTTGCCACGCCGTTTGTGCCGCTGAAAATCAAACTGTTTCCCGACATCGTGATGCTATTGATGGCCGGTTGCGAAGCGGCAATTACTTTCAGTCTGCCGCTGTTAAGTTGTGAGGTGTCCCACGCCAGACCCGCGCCGGGCGTGGCTGGAGTGATGTTTGCAAATGAACCGGAATAACTCGTCGCGTTGAAAATCTGGAAGCTGTTGCTCGCTGCCAAAGGAACACTACTGATGTTAACCAGGTTCAGCGTGCCGCCGTAGGTGATGATTGCGCCGGTGGATTGAACAATGTCATTCGTGCCTGAACCGTTCAGTTTGATGATGGTGGTTCCATTGAGGACGATGGCATTGGTCGCCGAGATTGTGCCAATGCGATTGGTTCCGCTGGTGATTCCGAGTGTTATATTTGTTCCCGCTGGTGAGAGTGTCGCTCCCGCAGAGACAACCAAGCTGCCATTAATCCGCCCGATGCCGGACAGAGTTTGGCCGCTGGCGAGTGTCAAGGTTTTGTCAGTCCGCCCGCTCACGTCCATGCGTGTCGAACTGGAATTGTTGCCGCCGAAGAAAATCAGCGAGCTGTGTGAAATTGAACCGTTGCCAGTCAATGCCAGTGTCATGTTGGTTCCGATTACGGTCGGGCCGCTGTAAGTGTTGGAAGCGCTGAAGACCAGCGATTCAGGCGTAGAATCATAAATGTATGATACAAATCCGCCTGAACCGGAAACAACATTCGAGAACATTACCGGGGCATCTCCGGCCTGGAGTTGAATAATACCATTCAAAGTAATCGTGCCATTCATCGTTTGAGCGCCGCTGCCAAAAACAAATTGCCATAAGGCACCGCCTTCAGATGTTACATTGGCATTTATAAATGTATTGGGTGAAGTAAGAACCTTGAAGGCTGCGTTGCCCAAGACATGGATGTTCTTTGCGTAGCCACTGTTCGCGCCAGTGCCGCTGTTCCAAAAGTCAACCTCGGTGTCAACTGTCAGCGTGCCGGCGGGATTGCCGAAGGTATTGCCCATGCCTTTAATTCCCCACGCGCCCTGAACTACTTCAAGACTACCGACATTACTGGCAAGCGTCACTGTATCCCACTCCGCGTAACCGCCAGCCAGATTCAAAGTCACGTTGTAAGGGCCGGTTATGGCGGAACCATTGGCCAGGTCCCAGCGATGAGTGCCGCCAAAGGTCGTGTTTCCGGCCAGCGTGATGTTCAGCACCTGGTTATAGAATTCGCCGCCGCTGTTATAGAGTGCGCCGTTGCCCGTCGCGCCGTTGCCGGAAACAGTGACGGGTTTGTTTCCGGCCAATGTGTTGCCGTGAAAATCCAGAGCGCCTCCATTGGTCACGGTCAGCGACGAAACAGAAGCCAGCGCCCCGGCGCCCGTCTGCAATGTGCCGCCACCGATCATCACCGAACCATTGAAATCATTGGTCGCATTTAATGCGAGCGTGCTGGAACCTTGTTTCACAAAATTGCCCGCGCCGCTGATCTTGCCGGAACCGTTGAGGAGAAAATTATTGGCGCTGGAATTAACAGTGAGTGTAGTTGGCGAAACTGCGCCGCTCAATGATACAGTTGTTGGAACTCCAATTGTATCATCAAACAAAACCTGGTCGCCGGTGGCGAACAGCGTTTGCTGGCTGTTGGAGAGGTTGATCCAATTGGCCGAACTACCGTTGTCCCAGACTCCGTTATTGTTGCTTGCACTCCAACGCAAATTAGCGGGCGGGTGTGGAACCAGGCTGAATAACTTGGATTGCTTGGCGTTCAAACTTACATTGAAGGAATTGGTGACTAGCGAAGCAGTTCCATCCCATAAGTTATTCGCGACATAATTTCCCGGAGGCAAACCGGCGCGACTTAAGTTGACCGTTTCGTTTGTGGCACCGGAAGCATAGTTGAAGACAGCTACACACCAATTTGTCCCATCCTGGCGGACAAAAACATTTTCTGCCGCGCTGCCGCTGTTTCCTTCAACGGTAGTAAATGTCTGGCCAACTCGTGCGACGCTATCTATGGCTGCGTTGGTCAGGAAAGGTTGCGCGCCATTCTGTCCATTTGTAGTAGTCAGGTCATCGCCGTTGAGCATGAGACCTGTCACTGCGCCGCTGATGAGTCGGCTTTGCGCTTCGTTTGTGTCCGCGCCATTTGCAAAGACCATGAGGTCGGGGTCGTTAAACTGGTATAGGTTGTCGAGCCACCATCCGTAGGATACTGAATTCATGGTATATTCGGTATCGCCGATCCGGGACGTTTGCGCGTCGCAGGCAATCCGGCGGCTGTGGGCGTATTGATAGGGAAAAAGCGGCGCGATGGATTCGCTGATAAACATACGGCCGTTGATTTGGTTGAGCACATACTGCATACCTTGATTGTAGGCCTGTATTCCAGTCGTCACATTGGTGTCATAGTGGACGCCTTCCAAAACTCCGTGTGACAGGAAATCGAGCTTGATGAAATCCACGCCCCAGTTGGTGAACAGGTTCACATAGTAATTGATGTATAGCTTGGTGCCTGGATGCGTCGGATCCACGGCAAGCGCGCCATCTGTTGACTCGGGGTTTCCATTAGCGTCGCGCAACAAGATATCGCTATATCGGTAAGTGTTGGTTGTTCCAAAAACAAAAGTATTCGTCGCGTCGGAAGCCGATCCAAAGAAAACAAATGGCCCCCAGTAAAGGCCGGTCTTTTGGCCATGAGCGTGACAATGGGCAACGAAACTTTGCAATTGTGCGACGGAAAAATTATCGTTCCAAAAAGCGTCAAGATTGATGTAAGCCGTGCCATGATTGGCGAAATTGTTGCCCATCAAATGAACATAGAAGTAATCCGAAACGGCGATGGCATCGGCATAACTGATGTTCTGCTGGATGACGCCAAAACTATTCCAGCCGAACGGCACGCCGTTTGTCCAGGCCAGCCGGGGAGCAAAGTTTGTATTTGCGGCGGCATAGTTTTGCATCGTCACCCGCCAGTCCGTCCCGAAACCCACAAATATCGTCGGTGAAGAGATGGTATTGCCAACCACGCTTCCATGTGCATTGCCTCCATCCGCCGGCGTGGTTTGGCCGCCGAAAACATTCATGGCGTTCAATTTATTGTTTGCGCCGACAAAAAAGATTCCGCTCTTCCATGTGTCATGGGTGACCGAACCGACGACAAGCCCGTTGCGGGAAGTGTTGTCGTAAAACGCGCCTACTTCGTAACTCGTGCCGGAGCTATTCATCGGCATCGCGTTGTAGCGGACGAAACCGTCGTTGTCGAAGGGGACTACAAGCGCCCGGTTGTCATTGGTGATGCCTATATTAACTCCGCCGGTCGTGTCCACCACTATCGGACCCATCCAATTCGCCTTCAAGTTGGAACCGGAAACATCCACCCGGACTAGAAAGCTGTCGTTCTGGTCGAGCGTGAAATACTGTTTCATCATCGGCAGTCCAATGCCGATGGCTGTGACAACAGCCTGGTTGCCGTTGACCGCATAACTCCAACTGCTGTAACTGGTGCCTTTGATGTATCCGGTGTTCAGAGTAACCCCGCTGTAGAACGCGGAAATCTTTTTGGAGTTCTGCCAGTAGAAATCCGCCGTGCCGGCGTTCAGATTGTATTCCAACCGGACGTTGACGTTGGACATGACCAGCGTGTTTCCGATTTGTTGAAAGGATGGAGCCGCCTGCGCCGGCTTTGATAAAAGCAAAAGAACCAGTGTTGAAAAAAGTCCGATGATAATTTGTTTCCGGGCTTTCATGTCAAACAGGCGGACAATTTTCTCATGTGAATCCAATGTAACATCCTTGCCATTCATTGACAAACCGCCGGACCATTGCTTCGATCCGGCGGCTGTCGTGAAGGTCATGGCGGCAAACTGCCGCCGGTTTTATTGTTTAATGATGTAGAACAGGTTTGGAACACTTGGGCTGATGGCATTGGTGACGCTAAAGGCTCCGGCTCCGTCGAAGGTGCCAGTCGAATTCGTCGTCCAGTTTGCCAGCGGGATGGTGAGGTTGGTGGTTGACAGCACAGAGTAAGTGGCGTTCGCCGTGCCGCCCGTGCCGCTGAAGATCAGGCTCCCGCCTGACAATCTCGTGCTGCCGATCACCGGATGCGAAGACGCGGTTACCACGTTCAAGAAGCCGATGTTCAATTGCGATGTGTCCCAAGCCAGACCCGCGCCGGGCGTGGCCGGAGTGATGCTTGCAAATGAACCACCATAGCTTGCAGCGCTGGCGATTTGGAAGCTGTTGCCGGCCGTCAGCGGTGAACCGCTGATGTTGACCAGGTTCAACGTGCCGCCGTAGGTGATGCCCGCGCCGCTGGCAATCTGGTCATTCACGCCCGAACCGTTCAACTTAAGGATCGTTGTGCCATTCAAAGTGACATTGTTGCCCGCGTTAATGACGCCCGTGCTGCTCGACCCCTCTGTCAGGCCCAGTGTAATATTGGTGCCAGCGGGGGAGATAGTCGCGCCCGCAGGGATGATCAGCGCGCCGCTGATGCTGCCTATCCCAGCGATGGTTTGCCCGCTGGCAAGGGCAAGGGTGTTGTCGGTGCGACCGCTGACATCAATGGTGGCACCACCCAGCCAGATCAGGGAGCTGTGGGAGATCGAGCCGTTGCCGGCCAGTCCAAGACTCAAGCCACCGCCGATGACCGTCGGGCCGCTGTAAGTGTTGGATGCCTGTAGGAACATTTCATGATCGAAGCCATCGAACAAGATTCCGCCTGTGCCGCTGATAATGTTTGTGAAACCGTAATTGGCAAATTGAAACAGGAAATGGGCGGTTCCGTTCAATGTGACAGTGCCGTTAAACAGTCGTTCGGCGCTGTTAACATTTGTATCGTTTATGGCAAAAAACTTGGCGCCATTTTCCAATGTAAAATTGCCGCCGAATGTTGTAAACGC
>Ga0137403_10007150_pt1 | contig 12638 bp, 13 predicted proteins | sample CZOMad2_1_16fung_FD_122057 | JGI IMG/M metagenome (GOLD analysis project Ga0137403, IMG submission 122057) | Vadose zone soil fungal communities from Angelo Coast Range Reserve, California, USA - CZOMad2_1_16fungal (Hybrid Assembly) | ecosystem: Environmental > Terrestrial > Soil > Vadose zone... | reverse complement strand
GCGGCCAGGATCCTCGGCCTCAAGCCTACAACGCTCAACGCGCGCATGGCGAAGCTCCGCATTCACCGCAACGGCGGACCCGCTCGCAACATTTCGTAAACCTGCCAACATATCGTCAGCGCGTCGTCTGCTTCTCGCCGTGGGCCTCGGTCCCCGCGGTCCTTCCAATCTCCGCTCCACCCCACGCTTAGCTCGCATCAGTCGCATCCTCGGCGACGCTGGCCTCTGGCCTGCATTGGTCAGTGGCGGCCCGATGCGGGTGATGGTTGCTAGCCGCGGCGCTGGTGTCGCCGCTTGGTGGAGCGCGGGAACGGGCCGGCTCCGTACGATACTCTCGAGAGGTTACGACATGCGTCACATGATGCTGCTGGTGAGCGGCTTGTTGACCGCCGGCGTACTGGCCGGCTGCAGCGATGACACGACGACTACGAGTCCGACCAGTCCGACGACCCCCGCCAGTCCGACGGCGCCCGCCAGTCCGGCGAGCCCTGCGCCCACCGGCCCGGCCCCGACCACCGCGGCCGTCACGGTAGGGGACATCTTCTTCAAGAGCGGGCTGAACGGGTCGTCCAACCCGGCGGTGGACACGGTGGCCGTCAACGGGACCGTGACCTGGACCTGGGCCACCACGGAGAGCCTCCCCCACAGCGTTCAATCCATGGGCTCGCCGAGCTTCACGAGCAGCGTCATCCAGACCGGGAGCGGCAAGACCTACGCATTCAAGTTCACGGCGGCGGGCACCTACCAATACGACTGCGCGGTGCACGGGACCATGATGACCGGCACGATCGTCGTCCGATGAGCACCCAAGCCGCGAGGACACTCTCAAGAGGTTATGACATGCGTCACATGATGCTGCTGGTGAGCGGCTTGTTGACCGCCAGCGTATTGGCCGGCTGCAGCGACTCGATGACTACCAGTCCGAGTAGTGGAAGTCCGATGAGCCCTGCGCCCGGCGCAGGCGGCACCGCAGGCGGTTCCACTGGCGGCGGTTCCACCGGCAGCGCGACTCCGACCACCGCTGCCGTCACGGTGGGGGACATCTTCTTCAAGAGCGGGCGCAACGGCTCGTCCAACCCGGCGGTGGACACCGTGGCCGTCAACGGCACCGTGACCTGGACGTGGGCCACCACGGAGAGCTTGCCCCATAGCGTTCTATCCATGGGCTCGCCGAGCTTCACCAGCAGCGCCATCCAGGCCGGGAGCGGCAAGACCTACGCATTCAAGTTCACGGCGCCGGGCACCTATCAGTACGAGTGCGCAGTACACGGGACCATGATGACCGGCACGATCGTCGTCCCAGGGGCAGCAGCGGCGGCGCCGGCGCCGGCACCTCCGACGCCGGGCTATCCGTGAGCATGCCCGCGATGACGCGCCATTGGACCGCCGGGGGATTCTGGTGGTGGCAGGGTTGGTCGGGGTCGGGGCGGATCGCGGCCCGGCCCAGGCCCCCGCGGCGGACCCGGTGGTCTATCATCTCCTGGCGAGCGGTCGCTTCGATCCGGTGACCCCGCCTCGTCTCGACTCGAGATAACCATCCCAACCGACAGCCTCGAGGTGCTGACGCCGCCCGACACCGCGGAGATCCGCAAAGTCACCGAGACAATGCGCACGCAGGTCCTCCAAGCCCGCCCGGTACCGGTCGAGGCCACGGTCCAGGTCGGCCCCGATACCCTGCGGGCGCGGGGGACGTTCAGTGTGAAGCAGACTGACTTCGGCATCAAGCCGGTCGGGGGGGCCGTAAAGGTCGCGGATCGAGTGACGTTCGACTTCGATGCGGTTGGCGTGCGCGAGCCCGCGCGATGATCAGGAGTGCGCGATGACTCCCATCGGACCCGGACAAGGAAGGTGCATCCGTGATTCGGATCTCCCGAACTCGCGAGACCACGCAGGTGGTAACGCTCAAGGTCGAGGGCGCGCTCGTGGCCGACTGGGTTCCCGTACTCGAGGGCGCCTGCGTAGGGCACCTCAACCAGCTGAAGAGGGTGGAGCTGGACTTCGAGGATGTAAGGTTCCTGGACCGCGACGCGGTGACGGTGGTCCGGAAGCTGGCTGCCAGCGGAGTGACGATCCTTCGCCCGACACCGCTGATCCGGCATCTCCTCTGGACGCCCGATCGCCGGTGATCACGCGAGCTCGGTGGCAGGCTCCGACCGTACCTCGGAGGCGGCTACAACCGGCTGGAGCCGCGGTTCCAGGTAAACTTCACCAACCAGTTCGGCAACCTGGATAGCACGCGGGTGGAAGTGAACCTCGACCGGGCGGTCTTGTTCGGCGGAGCGACCTGGCAGTTGGTCGATCGATTCACCGCCACCACCGAGGTCTATGCCGCCCCGGCCGATGCGGTGACCGTGCGGGTCGCGATCCGGGCGGCGATCGGTCCATACCGATGACGAGACCCAGCAGCCCCGGCTAGGCTCACGCCGTCCGGGATGAGGCAGCGGTGGAGATCAGCCGGGACGGACTTGCTTGACCTCTGTCGGCAGCCTGGTGTATCGCGAGGAGCCCGCCCCGCACATGGTCCTTCAGGCACAGCGCGCCAATCTGCGGATCGAATCGCCGCCCGGCGTACTCTTGGATATACGCCAGCACCTCGGCGGCGGGCCACGCTTTACGGTAGACGCGGTCTGACGTCAGCGCATCGAAGACGTCCGCTACCATGACCACCCGCGCTGCGAGCGGGATCTGCTCGCCAGACCGGCCCTCAGGGTAGCCATTGCCATCCCATTGCTCGTGGTGAAAGCGCGCAATCTCCTCGGCCAACTGGATTACGCGGGACCGCCCGCCGGACAGGATCTGGGCGCCCATCGTCGCGTGGCCCTTCATGATCTCCCACTCGTCGCTCGTGAGTGAGCCGGGCTTCCGCAGCACGGCATCGGGGATTGCGATCTTCCCCACATCGTGGAGTGGCGCGGCCCGGCGTATGAGGAAGAGGTCTTCCTCCGCCAGGCCGAGCGCAGCTCCCAGCAGGGCGGCGGCCTCGCCGACCCGTTCGGTGTGACGGCCAGTCTCGTCGTCCCGGAACTCGGCGGCGAGCGAGAGGCGCTCCAGGGTATCGAGGTAGGCCCCGTCGAGGTCGGCGGTGCGTTCTTCTACGCGCTGCTCCAGCGCCTGGTTGTGGGCGGTAATCTCCCGGTGGAGGTACCGGGTTTCGAGCAGATTGTGGATGCGGAGAACTACCTCGTCCACCTCGAAGGGTTTGGTGACGAAGTCCTTCGCACCCGCGGCGAGCGCCCGGCGTCGCGCATCCTGCGAGGAATCGCCTGTGAGCACCAGCACTGGCAGGTAGGTATGCGGCGCGGCGTCTGTTCGAAGCTGCTCCAACACCCCGATTCCGTCGAGCCCCGGCATGTGTAGGTCCAGGAGAACCAGATCGGGATCGTGGTCTCGGTAGAGGCTGCGCACCTCTCCGGGGTTCATGGTCGCAAGGATGTTGGTGTAGCCCGCCGCGCGAAGTACTTTGCCGAGGGCGCGCAGGTTGCTCTCCTCGTCATCGACGACCAAGATCCGTGCGCCTGAAAAGCGGGCCTCACGCATGTCGTTGCTCCGCCGTGAGCATGTCATGGACCTTGTCCAAGATCCCTTGCACCGTGAACGGCTTCTCGAGCAGCGGACCGCTTGACTCTACACTGCCGAGGCGCGTGATCGCCTCCTCGGAGTAGCCCGACATGAGCAGGACCCCCAGCGCGGGGCGCAGTTCCCGGAGGCGCTGGCGCAACTCCAAGCCGCTCATGCCCGGCATGACCATATCCGAAAGCACCAGGTCGATCACCTCATCCGGCTGGGCCGCGACCGCCAGTGCTTCGTCGGCGTTCGGCGCTTCGAGGACGCGGTAGCCGCGGCGCTCCAGCACCCGGCGAACGGCCACCCGGACGGCGACGTCATCCTCCACCAGCAAGATCGTCGCGCCGCTGGTGTCATCCTCCCGCTCTTGCTGTCGTCCGTGCGCGCTCGCCGCCTCCACGTCTGTTTCCGGCGCGGTGCAGCGGGGAAAGTAGATCTTGAAGCTCGTCCCGCGACCCAGCTCGCTATAAACCCAGATGTGCCCGCCGCTCTGCTTCACGATCCCATAGACCGTCGCCAGCCCGAGCCCGGTTCCTTGCCCCAGGGGCTTCGTGGTAAAGAAGGGTTCGAAAATGCTTGCCTGGGTAGTTGCGTCCATTCCACAACCCGTGTCCGTGACGGTCAAGACGACATGCGGGCCCGGTTGCGCCGTCGCGTGCGCCAGTGGGTAGGCCTCGTCCAGCACGACGTTGGACGTCTCGATCAGGAGAGTTCCCCCGTCAGGCATCGCGTCCCGCGCGTTGACCACCAGGTTGAGGATCACCTGCTCGAGCTGATTCGCGTCTGCGCGGATGGGGTCCAGCGCCGGCGCGAGCCGGGTCGCGACCGTGATGTTCTCCTCGACCAGGCGCCGGACCATCGGTTCGATCGCGGTCACCACGGCGTTGAAGTCGACGGTGCGGAGGTGAAGGACTTGCTGGCGGCTGAAGGCGAGCAACTGGCGCGTCAAACCGGCCGCGCGGTCGGCAGCATCCCGAATGTGGATTGCGTCGGTACGGCGGACGTCGTCCACCTCGAGATCGGCGAGCATGAATTCGGCAGCCGCCTGGATCACGGTCAGGATGTTGTTGAAATCGTGCGCCACGCCGCCGGCGAGCCGGCCGATCGCCTCCATCTTCTGCGACTGCCGCAGTTGGGCCTCGAGCGTCTTACGCTCACCCACGTCGGCATACATGGCGACCAGCCCGCACGCGACGCCCTCGGCATCGTAGAGCGCCGCCGTCGAAACGCTGACGTCCAGCAGCCGGCCATCCTTGCGGACTCGACGGGTCTCAAACCCCGCGACCGGCTTACCCGACAGGACTCGTTTGCGGAGTCGCTCATATTCGCCGAGCATATCCGCTGGCACATTCGGAAGGAACGCTCCGATCACCTCGTCGGCTGTCCAGCCGAAGAGCTTCTCCGCCGCTCGGTTCCAACTACGCACGCAGCCGTCGGGCGTCAGGGTGCAGATCGCAAGCGGTGACGCCTCGACCAACGCGCGAAGCTCGCCGACCGACGAGCGGAGATCGGCGGTGGTCTGCCGGAGCGCCTGGTCTGCTCGCATGCGCTGCTGCACCTGACTCCGCAGGACGTGGTTGACCCGCTCGAGCTCCGCCGTTCGCTCCGCCACTCGCGCTTCGAGCTCCTCGTTGGCCTCACGGATGCGCCGCTCGGCGCGCGCGCGTGTCACCTCGGACTGATTCAGGGCGACGGCACTCATCCAGACCAGGATCCCGATGACGAGGGTCGTGGCCGCGACGAGTACCGCCACGCCGCCTGCCGGGTCGTAGAGGCCCGCTGCGTGACCTCGCAAGGCGAGCCATCCCAGTACCAGGGGAATCACGGAGGCGGCAGGGAGAAGGCGCCGGGCGAGGACGCCACCCGGGCCGGAGCGCGACCAAAGCGAGGGCAGGCCATGGGTCGGCCGGGCGCAGAGCACGCCCGCCGCCAGCATGAGGAAGGTCAGCGCGGTGTTGAGCGCCATCGGGATGAAGGCGCCGACGCCGTACAGGAGCCGCGCTCCGTACGCGTATCCGAGCACCGCAGCGAGCGCGGATACGCCGACGATCGTGGCAAGGGCGTGCGCCGGCCACCAGCCCCGTCTGGTCCGGTGGTCGAGCAGGAGAAGCGCAAGCCCCACCAGCAGGAAATTCAGCCCCGTGTTCGGGGCCATGCGATTGGGCAGCCCGTCGGGTGCCCCCCTGACACCATGCGCAAAGAGCTGCTGATCGAGCCCGAGGTCCCAGGGCGTGTACAATCGGCTGAGACACAGGAGGGCGAGGAGGACCACGGACGCCGCGCACAGATGCGCGACCAGACGGCGGGGCCGGGATGGCGGCTCCACCCGAAGGAGCCACAACGAAAGTCCCGCAGCCAGAAAAGCCACCGCCGTTATCGGGTTCATAGCGACCCGACCCGGCAGACCGCTCTTTAGCACCGGATTGTCAAACCACCAGCCCGCGAGTACCGACGCCGCGACCGCCGCAGTCGCGATACTCGCGACAGCGGCGCCCATGCGAATCCGATGGCGCCGCCAGACGACTCCGCCGGATGTCGCGGGATCGTCCGGCGCCCAATTCTCGTCATGGTTCCCGGGATCACCGTCGCGGGGCGTCCAATCGGCCCGCGTTACGGCTTCGAGCACACTCGCCATGGGTGCCGCCCTCCAAGGCCCGCTGCTACGGTGCAGCGCGATGCAGTCGCGAAACCCAGGCCAGCGGCTATGTGTATGGAGGAAGCTGGTTTATCGGCACCGAAAAGATTGCATTCAGGGGTTCTTTGCGAGCCAGTCGAGCAAAGCGCGGGACTCTGATCGCGTCAGGCCTGTTTCTGCTGTGACGTCGCTTCGCAAGTACCTTCACGTTTGCGAGGAGCTGGGCCTCTTGGAGACGAACGCTGTCGCTTCATGCGTCCTTCACCCGCCAGGGCCTTCGGCACGGCAAGGGTTGCCGCTACCCGGCACTTCTGTCGTGTGGCTAACCTGCCACGGTCCCCCTCGGCGCGGCGTCGTAGGCTCACCTGTAGCAGCGACTTAGACGGCCGGAGACCGTCTGGCTTCGCTCCTGCTTTTGAGGGCTGCCAGCCCCCCAAGCGGGAGTTCAGCGTGGACCAGCAGCTGTTGCACAAGATGCTCATGGCTCTCGCCTCATTCGTCGCGGCTAGCGCGGTGCCGAGGACTGCTGCCGCGCAGGTCCATTCGACAGTGGCGAGCGTCAATCTGGTCGCAACCGTCCCGGCTGGTGTCAGCTTCGTCCCCGCGCCCGCGGCGAGGGCCGCGGCGGTTCAGGGCGGCAGCGCGGTCCAGCCCGCTTTCAGCCTCGCCGTGAATGCGCCATATCGTTTGCAAGTCCGGACGGCGCTGTCGCCCGGCGCAGCGGTCACGCTGCCGTCAGATGGTGGGCCGGGGCTGCTCGAGTTGGACCGCGTGCGTGGAAGCCTTGAGGCGGCGGGGATCAACGCTGCTGCGTTCCCCGTGACTGTGGAGCTCATTATTACCCCCGCGCTTTAGGCACCTTGGGGACGTACGGCGCGCTTGAGGGAGGCCGAGGGTAGTATGAGGTCAGCCCTGGCGCGGCACTTCCCCGTGCCTTCCGTGGTTGGCTGCTGACGAGCGAGGTAAGGGTGGCGGGAGGGGATCGACTGATCCTGGCACCAGCGGCGGTAATCGTTGGGACGGCGCTCACCCTCACAATCGGCTCGACCGGGTGCGCCGGCAGCAGCGCGGCGACCGGTCCGGTGCGCCCGGCGCCGGAGCGCTATCCGATCATTCCGGCGCCGCGGCGCATCGAAGCCGGTTCGGGCGAGCTCCGGCTCGACCGCGCGACACGCATCATGCTCTCCGATCCGACGAACCCGGAGCTCCGCGCGCTGGCGGAGGTCCTGATCGCCCCGCTGCGGGCGGCGTCAGGGCTCCCGCTTCCGATATCGCCTGAACCGGCGGCCGACGACGCACCGCACGCGATCGTGATCCGGCTGGCGCCCGACTCGGCCCCCACCGAACCGGAGAGCTACCGGCTGGTCGTCACTCGACGGGGCGCGATCCTCCGGGCCGCCACGCCGGCGGGGCTGGCCCGCGGCCTTCAGACGCTTCGGCAGCTGCTCCCCCCGGCGCTCGAGCGGCGAGTGGGGTCGCCAACGGCCGCCTCCGCTCCGGCGGGGCCCGCGCGATGGGCCATCCCCGCCGTAGAAATCGAGGACGCGCCGCGCTTCCGGTACCGCGGGGTCCTGCTCGACGTGGCGCGCTATTTCTATCCGCCCGAGTTCATCAAGCAAGTCGTCGACCTCCTCGCACTCTACAAGCTCAACAGCCTCCAGCTGCACTTGACCGACGACCAGGGGTGGCGCCTCGAGATCAGGAAATACCCCAGGCTCACGCAGGTCGGCGCCTGGCGCAAGGAGACCATCGTCGGGAAGAATTTCGACCCGTACGTGGGCGATGGCAGGCCACATGGCGGCTTCTACACCCAGGAGCAGATGCGCGACCTGGTGGCCTATGCCGCGGCGCGGCAGGTCACGATCATCCCCGAGATCGAGATGCCGGGGCACGCGCGCGCCGCGCTCGCCGCCTACCCGGAGCTGTCCTGTACCGGCGGGCCGTTCGAGGTCTCCACCCGATGGGGCGTGCATGAGGACATCTTCTGCCCGAGCGAGCAGACGTTCGCATTCCTGGAGGACGTGCTGACCGAGGTGATGCAGATTTTTCCCGGCAGCTACATCCACATCGGCGGAGACGAGGTGCCGAAGAAGGAGTGGAAGGAGAGCCCGGTGGCCCAGGAGGTGATTCGTCGCGAGGGGCTGGCCGGCGAGGAGGAGCTGCAGAGCTACTTCATCCGCCGCATCGAGCGCTTCCTCATTGCCCACGGCCGCCGGCTGATCGGCTGGGACGAGATCCTCGAGGGCGGCCTGGCGCCGGAGGCGACGGTCATGTCGTGGCGGGGCGTGGCCGGAGGGATCGAGGCGGCCCGGCAGGGGCACGACGTCATCATGGCGCCGACCAATCGCACCTACTTCGACTACTACCAGGGAGACTCGATCGCGGAGCCGTTGGCCATCGGCGGCTTCGTCCCGCTCGACAGCGTATACGCCTTCGAGCCGGTGCCGGCCCAATTGACGGCCGCGGAGGCCGCTCACGTGCTCGGCGCGGAAGGCTGTGTGTGGACCGAGTATATCGCGACGCCGGCGAGTGTCGAGTACATGCTCCTGCCGCGCTTGCTCGCGCTGGCCGAGGTCCTCTGGTCGCCCAAAGAGGCGCGGAGCTGGTCCGCTTTCATGGCGCGGCTCCGGCCGCAGCTCGCGCGACTCGATGCCATGGGCGTGAAGTATCGCGCGCCACCGTGACCGATCTCGTCGCGGTTCTCCTCCTCGCCGGTATCAGCGTCGCCGGGCTTCTGCTTATCCCGTTTGGGCTCCCGGGGCTCTGGGTCATCGTGCTCGGCATCGTCGGCTACGGCTGGCTCACCGAGTTCCGTACGCTCCCGGCGTGGCTGATGGCTCTGGCCATCGGGCTGGCGCTGGTGGGGGAGCTGCTCGAGGGGTGGATCGGGTTCCGCTTCGCCCAGCGGTACGGCGGGTCGAGGCGAGCCGGCTGGGGCGCGCTGCTGGGTGGGTTGGTCGGCGCCATCGTGGGCGTGCCGGTGCCGCTCATCGGGTCGGTGATCGGAGGATTCGTCGGGGCGTTCGCGGGAGCCGCGCTCTTCGAGTACACCCGGGCCCGACGGTCGGGCATAGCGACCAAGGCGGGATGGGGCGCGGTGCTCGGCCGCGCCGCCGCTGCGGGAGTGAAGATGGGGCTGGGCGTCATGATGGCGGCGGGCGCGCTGTTCCTGGCGCTCCGGGGGTGAACATCAGAGTCGGCCGGTCAGAAGCAGGATCACCAGAATCAGTAAGATCAGTCCCAACCCGCCGCTCGGATAGTATCCCCATCCGGTGCTGTACGGCCATGCGGGAAGCGAGGCTACCAGCAGGATGATCAGGATGACGAGCAGGACGCGTGGCATAGATGCCTCGGAGGCTTGTCCGCGCCAAGCTAGGCCAGCCATCGCACGGCTGGTATCGGGGAAAGGGGAGGATCCCCGCCAAATGTCGGGGAAACCCCGGACAGCTCAAGGACTGCTGGCGACCGGGGTCGCCACGAAGACCAGAATCTGTCCGGTGACGCCGTCGCGCACCCTGCCGGTGATCTGCCCCGCGTCGTTGATGTCCTGGGCCGAGACGAGGACGTCCGGCGCGATATGGACCAGATCGTTGAGGTTGGTCAGAGCCTCGTCCTGCCACATGAAGGCACGCGCGCCGCTGGCGCCGCCGAAGGAAACGCCTACCACCTGACGGTGCGAGTTGATGGCAAACGCTTCGCTGACCGGGTCTCCGGGCAGCGTCGTCAGATCCTTGGCCGTGCCTGCCCCATTGATCCAGAGGAAGGCGTGGGAGATGAACTCGCCCTCCGGGTCGCCCGGCCCGGCCGGGTTGGAGAACCCGACCACGTCACCCTGGGCGTTGATATCCATGGGTGTGTGCCAGGTTACCCCTCCCAGATTGGGGATCTGGGTCGGTTTTCCGTTCTTGTCCCACAGCACGGCGTGAAGCGCGCTGAAGCGTCCCACCGCCTGGTCGCACCTTCCCGAGATGCCGACTACCTGCCCGTTGTCGTTGATCGCCGTCGCAGCTGACGTCGAGTCGCCCGGGAACGGCGGGAGCTCTCGAGTTTTGATCTTCTCGCCGCTGCCGCTCTTCGGCTCCCACTTGGCCGCGCGGAACTGGAGGACCTGGGTGCCGGTGCAGGTCGGGTCGTGCACCGGCGTCTCCGCCCACCCGACCACCTCACCCTGATTGTTGACGCCGGTGGCGAAGCCGTGGTTGCCGCCAAGCGTGGGCAGCTCCCGCATCGTGCCGTTCTCCCACACGAACCCCCGGCAGATCAGGTTGGTGGCATTCGGCAGAAAGCCGCCCGCCTCGCAGCTCCAATCCTCGTTCAGCGGGTCCACCTGGGCGGTTTGGGAGATGCCGACGATCATGCCCTCGTCGTTCAGGCCGGGCCATGGCACCGTGCTGCTTGGTCCGCCGAGCGTGCGGAGATCGGTGATCGATCCGTCTCGCCATAAGGCTGCGTGCCGGGTCCCGTCTGCCAGGTCGGACCAGCCGGCCACCCAGCCCGTCCGGTTGATGGCCATGCCTCGGCTCTGCGCTCCACCGAGTGAGGAGGAAAACTTGACCACGTTGTACGATGGCGCCGCGGTGGACTGTGCGTCGGGACTGAGCGGTCGGGTGACCTCGGTCTCGTTGCCACAGCCATACACGGCGGCGATCAGGATGACGCGCCCGATGTGTCGCATGGGAATCTCCGGTGTTGGAAACAGGGCGAGCGCACGGTCAAAGGAGCGCCCTTCGATGCTCCCTCCACCCTAGCGCGCCGTCCTCCGCGTGCTGGCCGCATTCGGACCTGGAATGGGCCGGCGCCGGCCTTAGCGTTATCGCCGGGGCGGCTGGATTCGAGGTCCGAATCCGGCAAGCGGCGGCGGCCGCGGCGCCTTATCCTGTGCTCTCGAGCTGCTGTCGAAGGGACCCGGGGGGGAGCTTATGGATGAGAGTGCAAAACGGAGACGGGCCATCGGTCGCGCCGCGATCGCGATCGTGGCCCTGGCGGGCGTGGTCGCAACGGCGGCCGCCGCATCAGGCGCGCCATGCGACAGTCCGGCGTTCCGCCAGTTCGACTTCTGGCTGGGAGACTGGGACGCCTACGACGTCGCCGATTCCACGAAGGCGGTGGGGCGCGGACAGGTGACGAAGATGCTCGGCGGCTGCGCGCTGCGCGAAAGCTACCGGCAGAACGACGGGCTCGAGGGCGAGAGCTACAGTCTCTGGGACGCGTCGCGCGGCATGTGGCACCAGAGCTGGGTTACCAACCGCGGCGGGCTGCTCCTGCTCGACGGCCATCTCGAGCGGGGCCGCATGGTGCTGACCGCGCAGGAGAAAAAGTCGGACGGGACCTCGTCCCTGCTCCGGGGCACCTGGTGGGTCGAGGGACGGGAAGTGCGGGAGAAGGCGGAGCGCTCCATCGATGGCGGCAAGACCTGGACTCCGGTGTTCGACATGGTGTTCCGCCCGCACGGCAAAGGCTGACAATCGAGACCCGCGTCGCGCAACAGGACCACGGTCCCGATCGCCGAGACCACCGCGATGGCGGCGCTCACGATGCTGCGCGGTGCATACGATAGTCAGGGTTTGCGGAGCGGCCGCGCGACGAGGATGCCCGTTGCCTGGCGGATCGCGCCGACGTACTCGGGCAAGGTGGCGCGGGCGACTTCAACCACGCCGCCTGAAAGCGGGGCGTGGAGCACGCCGAGTGCCCCACCCGCATTCCGATAGGCAAAGGCGGCATGGGTCACGTCGAGCCCGGGAATGGCGGTGGCAAACGCCAGCACATCTCCGGTCTCGATCCGGTCCGCCACCTCGGCAATGCGCTCGGTGGGGACCACGCGGCGCGGATGCCCGTCCAGCCGGCGCTCCATTGCCGCGATGCGCTGGAACACGCCCTCGTCGGCCAGCGCGGGATACTTGTCGCGGTGCGCCGTCATGAATCGGAGCGGGCGCGCGTCCTCCATCGCGCCCAGCTCCGAGCCGAGGTCGCGAACCAGGCCGCGCCCCGCCCCATCCGTGATCCACTCGCTGAAGTAGTGCAGCCGCGAGGGGTACCCTCGGCGCACGCCACCTCGGTAGCGGATCCGTTCGATCTCGTGGCCGAATCGCGCCCACGTCGGCACGCCCGCGCCTGCGGCCACCCGGGTCACGGCGAGGCAGGACTCGACCAACGTCACGCAGTCGAACCGGGTCAGGGAAAGCGTCAGTGGCTCGAGATTCGGCGGGCGGCCGCCGGCGCGCAGGTACGCGTCCAGCGTCCCCGGTTGGTAGGGAGTGCCGGCGGCCAGCTCACCCACGCGGGCGGCAGCGGGCCCGAGCGCAGCCTCGGGCCCGCTGAGCTTCTCGGCGCGCAACGCGGCGGTCCAGCTTGCGAGCCGATGGCGGTCCGGGCTCGTGCCGACCCAAGCTCCGAGGGATTTCGGTAGCACTATTGCGGCCGCGACCGCGATGGCGCTCTC
>Ga0137403_10007149_pt1 | contig 12640 bp, 12 predicted proteins | sample CZOMad2_1_16fung_FD_122057 | JGI IMG/M metagenome (GOLD analysis project Ga0137403, IMG submission 122057) | Vadose zone soil fungal communities from Angelo Coast Range Reserve, California, USA - CZOMad2_1_16fungal (Hybrid Assembly) | ecosystem: Environmental > Terrestrial > Soil > Vadose zone... | reverse complement strand
TGAGCGCGGGCCGGCCCGCGCCGAGGGGGAGATCGTTTGCCCGAATCGGGTAGCGCGGATCACGGTAGAAGGTTGCAGCCTCGCGCCGAGCCGGCGGCCTAAAGGCCCGCCATCCGCGCGAAGCGCGCCGGGCACGAGGCTTGCTCCGGCATTCGCGCGTGGCGAAGCTGGCAGCGGCCTCCCAACGGGTCGGCATCATCGGCGAGTTCTTCGGCTACCTGTGGCGGCAGAAGCTCTGGTGGATGATGCCGATGTTCTTCGTGATCTTCCTGTTCGGATTCCTGCTGATCCTCGGTCAGAGCTCGGCGCTGGCCCCATTCATCTACACGATCTTCTAGCCCCACCGCCGAGCCGATGAAGACCTTGCTCTCGCGCGCGTGGCAGGCGTGGCGGCGCGGGGCGCGCTGGCTGGGCGACAAGCAAGCGATCGTCGTCTACACCGTGCTCTACTTCGCGCTCATCGGCCCGATCGCCCTCGCGCGCCGCGTCTTCAGCGATCCCTTGCAGCTGCGGGCCCGCGGCCGCGCGAGCTTCTGGCTGCCGCGCGTGGCGACGCCCCCGACGCTCGACGAAGCGCGGAGGCAGTGATGCACGTCCTCGGGATCAGCTGTCACTACCACGACGCGGCCGCCGCCCTCCTCAGTGACGGCGCGCTCGTCGCCGCCGCGCAGGAGGAGCGCTTCTCGCGCAAGAAGCACGACGCCGCCTTCCCCCTGCGCGCCATCGAGTTCTGCCTGCAGCAGGGGGGTCTGGAGGCGGCCGATCTCGATTACGTCGTCTTCTACGAGAAGCCCTTCGCCAAGGGCGAGCGGCTCATGACGACCATCGTCGCCACCTTTCCCCGCTCGCTGCGGCTCTTCCGGGAGGGGACGCACGTCTGGCTGAAGGAGAAGGTCTGGATCAAGGCCCTGATCGGCAAGCACCTCGGGACGCCGCCCGATCGGATCCTGTTCGTCGACCATCATCTTTCGCATGCCGCCAGCGCCTTCTTCGCCTCGCCCTTCGAGGAGGCCGCCGTCCTCACCGTGGACGGCGTGGGCGAGTGGACCACCGGAACCTATGGCCGGGCGACCGCGGACTGGGGGCCGGGAGGCGCCAACCGGCTGGAGCTGTCTCACGAGCTGCGCTTCCCGCACTCGCTGGGCCTGCTCTACTCGGTGTTCACCGCGTTCCTGGGCTTCGAGGTGAACGAGGGCGAGTACAAGGTCATGGGCATGGCGCCCTTCGGCCAGCCACGGTACGTGGAGCAGATCCGCTCGATCCTGGAGCTGCGCGACGACGGCAGCCTCTGGCTCGACCCCGCCTACGTGCGCTTTCACGACACCGAGCGCGCTTTCACGCGCCGGTTCGAGGCGCTCTTCGGCGCGCCGCGCCATCCGAAGGCGCGCTTCGTCACTGACCGCACGTCGCTCTACGACGACCCGAACCCGCCGACGGCCGAGGAGCTTCGCCGCAACCAGTACTACGCCGACCTGGCGGCGAGCATTCAGCAGGTGACCGAGGACGTCATGATCGCCATGGCGCGGCACGTCCACCGTCAGACGGGGCTCGCCAAGCTCTGCCTGGCCGGCGGTGTCGCGCTGAACTGCGTGGCGAACTACAAAGTCCTGCAGGCCACGCCGTTCGAGGAGATCTACGTGCAGCCGGCGGCCGGCGACGCCGGCGGCGCCCTCGGCGCCGCCCTCTACGCCCACCACGTGCTGCTGGGTCAGCCGCGCCGGTTCGTCATGGACCACGCCGCGTGGGGCAAGGCCTACGGCGAGGGGGCCATCGCCGATGCGCTGCGGGAGGGAGGCTGGAGCTTCAGCCGGCTCGACGACGACGAGCGGGCGCTGGACCAGGCGGTCGATGCGCTCCAGCGAGGCGACGTCGTCGGCTGGTACCACGGGCGCTTCGAGTGGGGGCCGCGCGCGCTCGGCCACCGCTCGATCCTCGCCGACCCGCGGCGCGAGGGCATGAAGGACGTCGTGAACATCAAGATCAAGTTCCGCGAGCCGTTCCGTCCCTTCGCGCCGTCGGTGCTCGCCGAGAAGGCCGCGCAGTGCTTCGACCTCGGCGAGGCGGCCAAGCACTACCCGACGCGCTTCATGCTCTACGTCGCGCCCGTGACCACGGACCGCGCGCCGGCCATCACCCACGCGGACGGCTCGAGCCGCCCGCAGGCGGTTCACCGCGAGTTCAACCCCCGCTACCACCGTCTCATCGAGAAGTTCGCGGAGGCGACCGGCGTGCCGATGGTGCTCAACACCTCGTTCAACCTCAAGGGCGATCCCATCGTGAGCGCGCCCGCCGACGCGCTGGACACGTTCGCCCGGAGCGGCATGGATCTTCTGGTGCTCGAGAACTTCGTGGTGCGGAAATCGCGGTGAAGCGGATCGTCGGGCGCGGCCTGATCATGCTTGCCGGCTGCGTCTTCGCCTTGGCCGCGCTCGAGGCCGCGCTGCACGTCGCCTTCCCCCGCATGCGGCTGCTGACGCGTCACGAGCGCCTCGGCAGCATCCCGCGCCCCAACATGAACGGCCGGACCACGTTCGGCGGTTACGAGCGGGTCGTGCACATCACGACGAACTCGCTCGGCCTGCGCGGACCGGAGATCGGGCCGAAGCCGGCGGGCGTGCGCCGCGTGCTGGCGCTCGGCGACTCCTTCACGTTCGGCCACGCGGTGGAGGCATCGGAAGCGTGGCCCGCCGTGCTGCAAGAGCTGCTCGCCGCGCGCGGCGGCCCGCGGTACGAGGTCGTCAACGCCGGCATCGGCGGGTATGGCACGGGGCAGCAGCTGCTGCTCTACGACGAGCTGCAGTCGCGTGTCGAGCCCGACCTGGTCGTGCTCGGCTTCGCCGTCGTCAACGACGTCCTCGACAACCTCTGCGTCGAGGCCGGGCGCTACGGGGCCAAAGCCGACACGCCGTGCTTCCGTCTGGAGGGCTCGCGGCTGACGCTCACCCCGCCCCGGCCGCCGATGGAGGCGGCTCGGCTCGCCTCGTGGCCGGTGCCCTCGCAGGCGATCGACCTCCTCATGGGCCAGGCCAAGCGTGTCACCCTCTGGAACCCGCGCGTCCTCGCGGTCGCCCACTCGTTCGGCATCCAGGTCCGCGACACGCGCTTTCTGCCGGACACGGTCGCCGGCTGGTACGACACTCGATTCACCGGAGTCGGCTGGCCGTTGACACAACGGCTGCTCCTCGAGCTGCGCGAGCACGCCGGCCGGCGGGGAGCCCCGCTGGCGCTGCTCGTCATCCCCTCGGGGCTTCAGGTCGATGCCGGGTTGCAGGGCGCGCTGGCCGCGCTCGCGGACGGCCGTCCGCCGATCCTGGCGTTCCTGCGCGACCCGCACCGGCCGCAGCGGATCCTCGGCGATTTCTGTCACGCGGCGGCCCTGCCGTGCGCCGATCCGCTGCCGGCCGCCCTCGAAGCCGTGACGCGCGGCGAGCGCCACTACTACCCGATCGACGGCCACTGGACGCCGACCGCGCACCGCATCGCGGCGAGGCTCGTCCTCGAGCAGCTCGAGCGCGCGCGCCTGCTCCCAACGCGCTGATTGGGCGCCACTAGGATAGAGGAGCGCCACGGGTTCCCCGGGGCGCTCCGAAGGCTGGGGGGCGCGGTAGAGGAGCGCCACGGGTCTCCCGGGGCGCTCCGAAGGCTGGGGGGTGTGGGGGGCCATTTCGGGGCCCCCCACGTAAATCAAACCAGCCGCTCCATGACGACGACGTCCACCCAGCGGCCGTCCAGCAGGCCCTGCTCGCGGTAGACACCGACGCGCGTGAAGCCGAGCCGCGCATAGAGCGCCATGCCGGCGACGTTGTCGGGAAACGCGGCAAGCACCATCTTGTGGTAGCCGAGCGTGCGCGCGCGCTCGACGAGCCCGGCGAGCACGACGCCGCCGACGCCGCGGCCGCGCCAGGCGCGCTCGACGTAGACGGAGAGGTCGACGACGTGGTCGTACGCCGGCCGCGGGTTGAACCGGTTGAGGCTGCCCCAGGCGATGAGGGAGCTGTCGACCTCGCCAACCAACACAGGATGGCGGGCATCGCGGGCGGCGAGCCATGCTGCGCGCTCGGCCGGGGTGCGCAGCTCGGTCTCGAGCGTGGCCACGCGGTCCTCGATGCCCTGGTTGTAGATGCGGCAGATCGCCTCCGCGTCGGCCGGTGCCGCGTCCCTGAGCGTCACGCGCGTCGTGCGGATCGTCGCCGTCATGGGCCCACGGTGCCCGAGACGGCTGCATGAAGGAAATGAATTGTCCGAATGCAAACGATTCGAGATACTTTCGCGCATGGAGCTCTCCCCCGTCCACGTGCGGACCTTCTCGGAGGTCGTGCGCCAGGCGTCGTTCTCGCGCGCGGCCGAGAGGCTGCACCTGAGCCAGCCCGCGGTGAGCCACCACATCCGGCACCTGGAGCTGGCACTCGGCGCGCGTCTGCTCGAGCGCGCGGGCCGCCGCGCGTTTCCCACGCACGCAGGCGAGCTGCTGCTCGAGCACGCGGGCCGCGCCCTCGCCGAGCTGGAGGCGGCGCGCCAGGCGATCCAGCGGCTGCGCGGTGTGGTGGCCGGACGCGTCCGGCTCGGCACCGGCGCCACCGCCAGCACGTACCTATTACCCGACGCCCTGCGCCGGCTGCGCGCGCAGCATCCCGAGCTCGAGCTGGTGATCGTCACCGGCAACTCGGCGGACCTCGCCGCCGCCGTCGCCGCCAGCCAGCTCGACGTGGCCGTGCTCACGCTGCCGGTGCGCGGCCGCCAGCTCGTGAGCGCGCCCTTCCGCGTCGATCCCCAGGTCGCGATCGCTGCGCCCGACCACCGCTGGCCGCGGCGTGGCGCGGTGCGACCCACGGATCTCGCCGAGTCGCCGGTGATCCTGTACGAGCGCGGCGGCACCATCCGCCGCGTGATCGACGCATGGTTCCAGCGCGGCGGCGTGCGGCCGCGCGTGGCCATGGAGCTGGGCAACGTGGAGGCGACCAAGCGGCTGGTGGCGGCCGGGCTCGGCGTGTCGGTCATCTCCGCCGTCGCCGTGCGCGCCGAGCTGCGCGCGCGGACGCTGACGGCGCGCGCGCTGGCGCCGCCGCTCGCGCGCCACCTGGCCATCGTGCGCCGGCGGGACAAGCCGCCGACGCCGGCGCTCGACGCGGTGCTGGCCGCGCTCGACGGTGTGGCCGGCTCATGACGGATCCCGCCGCGCGGCGCCGCTCGATCCTCTGGCGCACGCGCTTCGCCAACCTGTTCGGCGCGGTGATGGCGTTCGTCTACTTCCGGTTTATCGATCCGGTCACCTCGGGTCCCGGGGTGACGTGGATCGAGATCGTCTTCTCCGCCGCGGCGGTCACCGCGCTCATGATCATCGGCGCGCGGTTCAACGCGCGGTGGGCGGTGCCGATGCTGACGCAGCCTGGCTCGGCGGAGGCGCGGCGGCGCGCGCTCCTGTTCCCGTGGGCGATGGCGGGTTCCACTCTGTCCGCCTGGGTGGTCGCGGGCGTGATCTTCGGTGTGGTCGGGCCGCTCCTGGCCGGCTGGTTCACGGTCCTCTCGGCGCTGCGGACCGTGATCGGCATCACGGCCGTCGGCGGCCTGGTGACGGCCGCCATCGTATTCTTCGCCATCGAGAACCGCTGGCGGCAGGAGCTGCCCGGGTTCTTTCCTGCCGGCGATCTGAGCGCGGTGCGCGGCGTGCCGCGCTTGCCCGTCCGCGCGCGGCTCCTTGTCGTGTTCTTGCTGACGAGCGTCGGCCCGCTGACGCTGCTCGGCATCATCGCCTGGCGCCGCGGCCGGCTCGCCGCCGCCGATCCGGCGAACGCCGGCATCGTGCTCGGCGAGATGCTCGCGATCATCGCGTTCTTCATCGTGGGCGGCCTGGTGGCGGCGGTGCGACTGTCCTGGGTCGTCTCCGACAGCGTGGCCGCGCCGCTGCTCGGTCTCACCTTCGCCATGGCGCGCGTGGAGCGGGGCGACCTCGGCGCGCACTGCCCTGTCGTCTCCAACGACGAGATCGGTGCCGCCACCGAGGGCTTCAACCGCATGCTCGACGGCCTGCGTGAGCGCGAGGCGATCAAGGAGACGTTCGGCCGCTACGTCACGCGCGAGGTGCGCGACGAGATCCTGGCCGGCCGGGTCAGCGTCGAGGGCGAGCAGCGCGAGGTGACCGTGCTCTTCGCCGACCTCCGCGACTTCACGCCCTGGGTCGAGTCCAGCGAGCCGCGTCAGGTCGTCCGCGACCTCAACGCCTACTTCGCCGAGATGGAGGCAGCCATTCGCGCCCACGGCGGCCTCGTGCTGCAGTTCATCGGCGACGAGATCGAGGCCGTCTTCGGCGCGCCGGTGCCGGCGCCCGATCACGCCGCGCGCGCGGTGCGCGCCGCCCTCGAGATGCGCGCGCGGCTCGCGACGTGGAATGGCGGCCGATCTCGGCCGCTGAGCCACGGCATCGGCGTGCACACGGGCTCGGTGCTCGCCGGCGCCATCGGCAGCCGCGAGCGGCTCTCGTACGCGCTCGTCGGCGATACCGTCAATCTCGCCTCCCGTATCGAGGGACTCACCAAGCAGGTCGGCGCCGACATCCTCGTCAGCGCCACCACCGCGCGGGGGCTCGACGGCGGCGTGGCGCTCGCCCCGCTGCCGGCCGTGCGCGTGAAGGGCAAATCGGCCGAGGTGGAAGTCTTCCGCGTCGTGTGAGGGTGTAGGCTGAATCCGAAAGCCGACGCATGCTTCCCTTCGACGAGATCGCCCGCGCCAATCCCGACTACGTCGACGGCCTCTATCGCGAATACCTCCGCGATCCCGCCTCCGTCGACGAGCGCTGGGCGCTCGTGTTCGCCGGCTTCGATCTCGCGCTGCGCGACGGCGCACGCCCCGGCGGCTCGGTGGCGGAGCTGGTGCACGCGTACCGCGAGCTCGGCCACCTCGTCGCCGATCTCGATCCGCTCGGCGGCAGCCCGCGCGAGCACCCGCTGTTGCGGCTGTCGGAGCTCGGCTTCAGCGAGCGCGACCTCGACCGCGTCGTGGACTGGGCGCCGTTCAAGGGCGGCCCGCGCGGCCCGCTGCGTGAGCTGATCACCGCGCTCCGTGAGACGTATTGCGGCCCGCTCGGCGTCGAGTACCTTTCGGTGGCCGACAAGGCGCGGCGCGAATGGCTGCAGGAGCGCATGGAGCCGCGGCGCAACCATCCCGAGCTGGGCGCCGACGAGCGCCGCGCGATGCTCGAGCGGCTCGTCACCGCGGAGATGTTCGAGCAGTTCCTCCAGGCGCGCTACCCCGGGCAGAAGCGCTTCTCGCTGGAGGGCGGCGAGGCGCTGGTGCCGCTGCTCGACGCGCTGGTGGAGGAGACGGCGCGGCTGGAGGTGGCCGAGGTCGTGCTGGGCATGGCGCATCGCGGGCGGCTCAACGTGCTGGCGCACGTGCTCGAGAAGCCCTACGAGATGATCTTCGCGGAGTTCGAGGGCGCGCCCCTGCCCGACGACATCCTGGGCGACGGCGACGTGAAGTACCACCTCGGCTACTCGCACGACCGGCCCACGCGCGCCGGCCCTGAGGTGCATCTCTCCCTCGCGTCGAACCCGAGCCACCTGGAGTCGGTGAATCCCGTGGTGGAGGGGATCGTCCGGGCCAAGCAGGCGTATCGCGAGGACCGCGACCCCCGGCGCGTGGCGCCGGTGCTGCTGCACGGCGACGCGGCGTTCATGGGGCAGGGCATCGTCTACGAGACGCTCGCGCTATCGCCGCTGCCCGGGTTCACCACGGGCGGCACCATCCACGTCATCGTCAACAACCAGATCGGCTTCACGACCTCGCCCGAGGAATACCTCTTCACGCGCTACCCGTCAGACCCGGCGCAGGTGCTGCGCGCGCCCGTCTTCCACGTCAACGGTGACGATCCCGAGGCGGCCGTGCAGGCCGCCCGGCTGGCCGCCGGCTATCGGCAGACCTTCCGGGCCGACGTCTTCATCGACTTCGTGTGCTACCGGCGCCACGGCCACAACGAGCTCGACGATCCGACGCCGACGCAGCCGGTGATGTACGAGCAGATCCGCAACCACCCGTCGGTGGTCGAGCTCTACACCAAGCGGCTCGTGCAGGCGGGCGTGGTCGACGAAACCCAACTCGCGGAGATGCGCAAGGCGCGCCGCGCCGCCCTGGAGGGAGCACTCGCCACCGCACGCCAGACGATGCCGCGCCAGCAGGTATTCGCCTTTGGCGGCGTCTGGCGCGGCCTCGGCTGGGCGGGCGACGACTGGAGCGCCGACACGCGCGCGCCCGGCGCCGAGCTGCGCGCGATCGGCGAGGCGCTGGCGCGGCTGCCCGAGGACTTCACGCCGAATCCGCGCGTGAAGAAACTGCTCGAGGACCGCCGCGAGCGCGTGGCGCGCGGCGAGGCGCTCGACTGGGGTACCGCGGAGCTGCTCGCGTACGGCAGCCTGCTGCTGGAAGGCACGCCCGTGCGCGTGAGCGGCCAGGACACCGTACGCGGTACCTTCGGCCATCGGCACGCCGCGATCTTCGACGCGAAGGACGGGCGGCCGTGGGTGCCGCTCAACCACGTTCGGGAGGGCCAGGCGCTGCTGGAGGCCGTCAACAGCCCGCTCAGCGAGGCGGCCGTGCTGGGCTTCGAGTACGGCATGTCGAGCGGCGACCCGCGCCGGCTCATGATCTGGGAGGCGCAGTTCGGCGACTTCGTGAACAGCGCGCAGGTGATCATCGACCAGTTCATCGCGAGCGGCGAGTCCAAGTGGCAGCGCATGAGCGGGCTCGTGCTGCTGCTGCCGCACGGCTACGAGGGCCAGGGCTCCGAGCACTCGAGCGCGCGGCTCGAGCGCTTCCTGCAGCTCTGCGCCGACCGCAACATGCAGGTGATCGTGCCGACGACGCCGGCGCAGATCTTCCACGCGCTGCGGCGGCAGGTCCACCGGCGCTTCCGCAAGCCGCTCGTGGTGATGTCGCCCAAGAGCCTGCTGCGCCACCCGCAGGCCGTCTCGTCGCTCGCCGAGCTGACCGACGGCGGCTTCCGCACGACGCTCGACGACCCGCGCCCGCCCTCGGCCACGCGGCGTCTCGTGGTGTGCTCGGGCAAGATCTTCTACGCGCTCGACGCCGCCCGCCGCGAGAAGCAGCGTGACGACGTGGCGCTGGTGCGCGTGGAGCAGCTCTACCCGTTCCCCGTCGACGAGGTGCGCGCGCTGCTGGAGCGCCACGCCTCGGCGAGCGAGGTCTGCTGGGTGCAGGAGGAGCCGGCCAATCAGGGCGCGTGGTGGTTCATGCGGCCGCTGCTGTCGCCGCTGCTGCGACCCGACGTGCGCTTCTCCTACATCGGCCGCGTCGAGGCCGCGGGCGTGGCCACCGGCTCGCACACCATCCACGCGGCCGAGGAGCAGGCGATCCTCGAGCAGGCGCTGGAGGGCTGATGGCGGCCGAGATCCGCATCCCGCCCCTCGGCGAGTCCATCAACGAGGCGACGCTCGTGCGCTGGCTCAAGGAGGACGGCGCGCACGTCGAGGCCGACGAGGTCGTGCTGGAGCTGGAGACGGAGAAGGCGGCGATGGAGGTGCAGGCGGAGACCTCCGGCCGACTGAGGATCGTCGTGCGGGCGGGCTCGCAGGTCACGCCGGGGACCGTGGTGGGGCGCATCACCGAGGAGGCGGCGCCGGCGCGCAAGGACGCGGCGCCCGAGACGAAGCAGGCGCCTGCGGACAAGCCGCGCGTCGCCGAGCCGGTCGGCGCCGCGCGGGCGGCCGCGCCGGAAGAGCCACCACGCGCCGAGCCCGCACCGCGCGCCGAGCCCGCACCGCACGCCGAGCCGGCGCCGCGGGCCGAGCCGGCGCGTCGGGCGGAGCCACCGCGGCCGGCGGCTCCCGCGGCGCACGACGGCGACGGGCGGCGCCCCGCCGCGAGCGACGAGGACGCCGAGCGCGAGCCGATGAGCCAGTTCCGCCGCACGATCGCCGCGCGCCTGGTCGAGGCGCAGCGCACCGCGGCCATCCTCACCACGTTCAACGAGATCGACCTCGGCGAGCTGCAGGCGCTGCGCGCGCGGCACCGCGAGCGTTTCAAGGCCCGGCACGGCGTCGACCTCGGTCTCATGTCGCTCTTCGCGCGCGCGGTGATCCACGCGCTCCGCGAGGTTGCCATCCTCAACGCGCGGATCGACGGCACCAACGTCGTGAAGCCGCGCCACGTCCATCTGGGCATCGCCGTCAGCACCCCGCGCGGCCTCGTGGTGCCGGTGGTGCGCGGCGCCGATGGTCTGAGTCTGGCCGCGCTGGAACAGGCCATCGGCGACGTCGCGCGGCGCGCGCGCGAAGGCAAGCTGGCGCCGGGCGACCTCGCGGGCGGGACCTTCACGATCACCAATGGCGGCGTGTTCGGCTCGCTGCTCTCGACGCCCATCCTCAATCCGCCGCAGTCGGGCATCCTCGGGATGCACAAGATCGAGGAGCGCCCTGTCGCGCGCCAGGGCCAGGTCGTGATCCGGCCGATGATGTACGTCGCGCTCTCGTACGACCACCGCCTCGTCGACGGCGAGCAGGCGGTGACCTTCCTCGTGCGCGTGAGGGAGGCGCTCGAGGACCCGGCCCGCATGGTGCTGGAGGTGTGAGCCTGCTCGCCCACGCGCGCGTCGGTACCGGCTCGCGCGCGGTCTTCCTCCTGCACGGGTTTCTCGGCTCCGCCCGCAACCTGGCCACGCTCGCCCGCGGCCTGACGCAGCGCCTGCCGGATCGCAGCGCGATCTCGCTCGACCTCACCGGCCATGGCGAGTCGCCGCCGCTGCCCCCGCATCCCGACCTGGCTGTCATCGCCCGCGACGTCCTCGAGACCGTGCGCGCACTCGAGGCGACGGCACCGTGGACGCTGATCGGCCACTCACTCGGCGGTCGCGTGACGCTGCGCGCCGCCCTGCTGGAGCCGGCGGCACTCGCTCACCTCACGCTGCTCGACGTCACGCCGTCGCCGCGCGTGCCCGGCGGCGAGGTAGCCACCATCGTGAGGGCGCTGGCCGACGCGCCGGATGCAGCACCCGGGCGCGACGCCTTCCGCGCGTGGTTCCGAAAGGCCGGCCTGCCGCCGGCGGCGATTGACTGGCTGCTGTTGAACCTCGTGCACGATCGTGACGTCTATCGCTGGCGCATCGACCGCGCGGCGCTGGCCGCGCTCTACGCCGGGATCGGCGCCGCCGACCTGTGGCCCGCCGTCGAGCGACGTCGCGGCTACTCCATCCACGTCATCCGCGGTGGCAAATCCGACCACGTCTCCGACGCCGACGCCCGTCGACTCACGGCCGCGGGCTGCCGCGTGGACACCCTGGAGGGTGCCGGCCATTTCCTCCACGTCGATCGACCCGAGGAGTTGCTGGACCGGATAGTGCAAGGGGTCGCCTGAGGGAGTGGCGTCTGATGGCGATCCGAGAATCCGACCTCGAGCGTCTGCGCGAGCAGGTGACCGCGGCGATCCGGCGCGGCACCGGCCTGATCGCGGATCTGAAGTCGCTCGACAACGGACTCCAGGCCCTGATGCCCACGCTGACCCGACTGTCAGAGTCCGAGCGCGAAGCATTGGTCGCGCGGCTCTGCGGCTACGACGCGGCGCTGCCCGACCGGCTTCGGCAACTGATCGAGGGACTCGCCGACCTGGTCGCCGGGCTCAGAGAGAGCGACGGTGCCCAGGCCTGGGTCCGGCAGCACGTCGCGCGGCTGGAGGCGGGCGAGGACACCGAGGCCGCCTGATCGTTGGTCGCCGTCCGGTAGCATGGCGCGCATGACCGACGCCTTCTACGTCCCCGACGGCGACGACTTCGTTGCCACGGTGCACACGCGTGGCCCGTGGAGTCCCAAGCATCAGCACGGCGGGCCGCCCTCAGCGCTCCTGGCGCGCGCCATCGAGGCGCAGGCCCCAGGCTTCGTGGTGGCGCGCATCACCGTCGACTTCCTGCTGCCGGTGCCAATCGACCGGCTTGGCGTGCGCGTCGAGATTCTGCGCGCGGGCGCGAAGGTGCAGCGCCTCGTCGCGCGCCTGCTGCACGGCGAGCGCGCGGTCGCGCACGCGATCGCCGCCCTGGTGCGCCCGGCCGCGGTCGCCATCGCCTCGCCATCGAACGATGCGCCGCTGCCGCCGCCCGAGACCGGCCGGCCATTCCAGTTTCCGTTCTTCAACGATCCCGTCAGCTACCACGCGGCGATGGAGACACGGCTCGTGCGCGGCGTCTGGGGCAGCGGGCGCGCGGCCGCCTGGATGCGCCAGCGCATGCCGCTCGTCGCCGGCACCGAGACGTCACCGCTCGAGCGCGTGCTGGTCGCCGCCGACTCCGGCAGCGGCGTCAGCGCCGCTATCGAGCACGCGCGCGTCACCGCGATCAACGCCGATCTCTCCGTGAGCATGCATCGGCCGCTGCAGGGTGAGTGGGTGGGCATGGACTCTCTGTCGCTCTACGAGGACAACGGGGTCGGTCTCGCCGACACGCGGCTGCACGACGCCCGCGGCCCCATCGGGCGGGCGCTGCAGAGCCTCGTCGTGGAGAGGCGCGACTTGTGAAATGGGGGGCCCCGAAATGGCCCCCCAAACCCCCCAAACGTTCGGCGCACCCCGGCAAAGCCGTGGCGCGCCTCTACCCCCCCCAAGCGTTCGGAGCGCCCCGGGAAACCCGTGGCGCTCCTCGATCACG
>Ga0137403_10007148_pt1 | contig 12641 bp, 8 predicted proteins | sample CZOMad2_1_16fung_FD_122057 | JGI IMG/M metagenome (GOLD analysis project Ga0137403, IMG submission 122057) | Vadose zone soil fungal communities from Angelo Coast Range Reserve, California, USA - CZOMad2_1_16fungal (Hybrid Assembly) | ecosystem: Environmental > Terrestrial > Soil > Vadose zone... | reverse complement strand
ATTGCGCACATCGGTGACCCCGTCGAGCATCACAAAGAGCGGCATATCGCCCTGGCCAACGGTATGATCGATGACCTGCTGCAGGTTCATGTAGGCTACGAGCGCAGCAAAAGCAATCACGCCCTGGTGGTTGGCCCTGGTGTAGGTATGCAGTTTTTCGGGCGGCACCTGCTGGATGGGGATATTGTATTCCTTTGCGAGCCGGCGTATATCGCCGATGGATTCACCGCTCACATTACGCTGGAATAAAATCTTGTCGATGGCCCGGCCACTCTGTATGGCTTCTATCAGCGGCTGGCGCCCTATAATAAGTGTGTCTTTTTTCACGAATCGTTTTTATGAAGGTATAGTTCCGTTCAGCAGCAGCAGCTTTACTTTTAAAATAGCCGCCACGCTCAGCGAATCGGTGAGCGGTCACGGCATCGCGAACCAGAAGCCAGGAAGGCATGCAGAAAGGAATCGCCCGATAAGCCATGCCAAGTCCCACCAGTGTGAAAATGCCCGGAGTCAAGCCCTGGATAAAAAGAATATTCAGACCGCCTTTGTGACCCTGCATGTCGGTGCGGGCACGTTCCTGCCGGTAAAGGGTGAATCGCTGGGGCAGCATGTGATGCATTCCGAGTTCATAGCCGTTGGGCAGGATATGCTGAAAAAGATCCTTGACGCGCTGGGGAGAAGAACTATTATCCCGGTGGGTACCACGTCTTTGCGGACGATCGAAAGCCTTTACTGGCTGGGGATCAAAGTGATGCGGAACCCGGGCATCCTGCCCGGGGAATTGGTAGTGGGTCAATGGGATGCCTATGAGGAAGAGCGTGGAAATGAACCGGGGGAGGCCTTGCGGGCCTTACTGGAATGGATGAGACGCCATGGGCTCAGCCAGCTCTTTACAAAAACACAGCTGCTCATCACGCCGGGTTATGACTGGAAGATAGCCGGGGTGCTGGTTACCAATTTTCACCAGCCTGGATCCACGCTGCTGCTGTTGGTCGCCTCCTTCATCGGGGAGGATTGGAAGAAGGTATATCAGTATGCGCTGGATCATTCATTCCGCTTCCTCAGCTATGGAGATGGAAGCCTTTTGTTCCGCAGGCCGTGAAGTGAGCGGGGTGATGGGTGGTGGCGTGAGCGCGGGTTTATTTATCGTTCTTCAAAGGGAACTCCAGGGTGAAGATCGTGCCTTTGCCGATCAGGCTCTCCACCTTGATCTTGCCATGATGGGCCTCGACAATCGTCTTTACATAGCTCAGGCCCAGGCCAAAGCCCTTGACATTGTGAAGGTTTCCCGTGTGGGCGCGATAAAATTTTTCGAAGATCCGCCGCTGCGTCTCCTTGCTCATGCCGATGCCATTGTCCTCGATCCGGATGATCAGGCTCCTGGCCGTACTATGCGTTGTGATCTTGATCAGCAGGTTGTCTTTCGAATATTTAACCGCATTGTCGATCAGGTTGGTGATCAGGTTGGTAAAATGTACCTCGTCCGCATCGAGAAAGTCATTCTTGGCATTCAGGTGCAGTTCGGCCCTACCTCCCTTGCCTTCCAGCTGCAGATGAAAGTTCTCCATCGTTTCCAGTATGATCTCATGCGCGTGGATGGGGCGAAGATTGAGCTGCTGTTCCTGACGATCCAGCAATGATGCCTGCAGGATGGTCTCCACCTGCTTGTTCATCCGCTTGTTCTCTTCCTTGATGATGCCGGAAAAATATTCCGATTTTTGCCGGTCGTGCACTACCTTCTCATTGCGCAGCGCGTCGACGGCCAGGGAGATCGTGGCCAGCGGCGTCTTGAACTCGTGCGTCATGTTGTTGATGAAATCGTTCTTGATCTCGCTGAGCTTCTTCTGCCGCAGCAGGGCATTCACCGTGACATAGAAGGCGGCGATGATCACCAGGGTGAAAAATATAGCGCCCGCGATCATCCATCGCATTTCCCCGAGGATGATATTCCTGAAATTAGGAACCACTACCACCAGCACTTCATCCGGCAGGATGCTTCCCAGCCCGGCATTGGCGGACGCCTGCAAGGGATAAACAAAGGGTTGGTTATGTACGGTGTCCTCCACTTCCTTATTGAACCATTTCGAATGGATCTCGGGGGCGGGGAAAGAAAGATTGGTGGAAATGCCGAAGTCGGCAGAAACACAGAATTCGAAACGGGTATCCTTTAAACCCCGGAGTATGAAGGCCTTCTTTAATTTATCATTGATATCGTCCGGGGTAAAATTGGCGGCAACGGTGCGGGGCTTCATCAGCTCCATCATGAACTGGTCGGAAGGCCGCCAGGTAAAGCCCGGCCTCATCCGTAATGTTTTGGGGGTTGCAGCAGGACCCCGCTGATCAACCAATTGCAGGCCCACATCATTCATGGCATCGGCTACTTTATGCTTGAGCAGTTCCTGCCTGTTCTCGACCATGGTCAGTATCCAGTTGATCTGGATATAGATGATGCCGATAAGCGACAAAGTGATCAGTACAAAAATGATGGGGAAAATTTTTTTCATCCGGTTATTTTCTGACGATTTCGGTAGCTCAACTACAAATTTACCAAAAGGATGTAGGGTCGCCCCTTCCTGGCCTGTACAGACGAGGCTATTTAACGAAGGTTTCACAAAGAAAGGGGATTTTTACTTAATTTAGACCTTATGGACAGCCCGGCGCCCGGAATATTGTTGATCGCGGATCCTTTCCTGAAAGATCCTAATTTCATGAGGACTGTAGTCTTCCTTTGTGAACACCAGGACGAAGGAAGCTTCGGATTCGTATTGAACAAGAATTACGACTATACCCTCGATGAACTGGTCAGCGGGCTGGACGACCTGAAGATCCCGGTCTACCTGGGAGGCCCTGTGCAGATGGATACCATTCATTTCCTGCATCAGTATCCCGATAAGATAACGGGCGGCTATGAAATTGTAGATGGAGTGTACTGGGGAGGCAGTTTTGAAACAGCCATTGAACTGATCCGATCGGGCGAGATCGATGAAGGCAAGATCCGATTCTACATAGGATATTCCGGCTGGAGCGGTGGCCAGCTGGCCGATGAATTAAAAGAAAAATCGTGGCTCACCGTTCAGGCGAACCGCAAGCTGGTCTTCCATAAGGACCCCGACGAGATCTGGAAAGAAGCATTGCGACAGATGGGTGGAGACTATGAGATCATGATCAATTTTCCCATCGATCCGCAGTTAAATTAGCTGCAAGCTTTTTCTAATGCAGCGGAAAACGTATCCCCGCCTGTATTCCCCAGGTGTCCAGGCTGCTGATCCCATCCTAATCGTTATACCCAACGATCAGTTCCAGGCTGAACTGATCGTTGAAGGGATAGGCCAGGCTGGCGGTGAATCCTTTGTAAGCCGGATCGCATTAAAATTTCTTTTTTGGCGAACAAAAAAACCCCGCATGCTGCGGGGTTGTAAACTATTTGAGGCGAATTCTATTTGCCTTCTACGGGCACGGCGCCTTCTACGAGAACGGTCACTTTATTATGAATGACCTCTACGAAACCGCTCTGCACATCAAAAAAAGCGAGGTGGTTATTTTTATCCTTCAGCACCTTAACCCTGCCGGACATAAGGGCGCTTACCAGGGGAGCATGCCTGTCCAATACTTCGAACAGGCCTGATACTCCAGGCAACTGTACGCCGTAAACGTCGGCGCTGAAGAGCTTTTTTTCGGGCGTTAATATTTCGAGATTCATGTTTAATTTATTTAACCTTGGGCTTGCGCACGGAGTTTCTTACCTTTTTCAATGGCGTCATCGATGGTACCGACCAGGTTGAAGGCTGCCTCGGGATAATCATCAACTTCTCCGTCCATGATCATATTGAAGCCGCGGATCGTCTCTTCGATGGGCACCAGCACGCCCTTCAAGCCCGTGAACTGTTCTGCCACATGGAAAGGCTGTGATAGGAAACGCTGAACCTTACGGGCCCTTGCCACGGTCATTTTATCTTCATCGCTCAGCTCATCCAGACCGAGGATGGCGATAATATCCTGCAGTTCCTTATAACGCTGAAGGATCAGCTTCACATTATTAGCGCAATTATAGTGTGCATCACCCACGATCTTAGGCGTAAGGATACGGGAAGTAGAGTCAAGAGGATCCACGGCAGGATAGATACCTAAGTCGGCGATCTTACGGCTCAGTACCGTAGTGGCGTCGAGGTGGGCGAAGGTCGTTGCAGGAGCGGGATCGGTAAGGTCATCCGCAGGAACATATACCGCCTGAACGGAGGTGATGGAACCATTCTTGGTGGATGTGATCCTTTCCTGCATGAGTCCCATTTCCGTGGCGAGAGTTGGCTGATAACCGACCGCCGAAGGCATACGGCCTAATAAGGCGGACACTTCGGAACCGGCCTGGGTAAAGCGGAAGATATTGTCAACGAAGAAAAGGATGTCGCGTCCCTGGCCCTTGCCATCTCCGTCCCTGTAATATTCTGCAATGGTGAGTCCGCTGAGGGCCACACGGGCGCGGGCTCCGGGAGGCTCGTTCATCTGGCCGAACACGAAGGTGGCCTTGGATTCGGACAGTGCGTTCATATCGACCTTAGAAAGATCCCAGCCGCCTTTTTCCATGCTGTGCACGAAATCGTCGCCGTATTTCATGATGCCTGCCTCGATCATTTCCCGCATCAGGTCATTTCCTTCACGGGTGCGTTCGCCTACACCGGCGAAAACCGATACACCGGCATATGCTTTGGCGATATTATTGATCAGTTCCTGGATCAGTACCGTCTTGCCCACCCCGGCGCCGCCGAAAAGGCCGATCTTACCGCCCTTTGCATAGGGCTCGATCAGGTCAATGACTTTAATACCGGTAAACAATATTTCCGTACTGGTACTGAGGTTCTCGAAAGCAGGGGGCTTGCTGTGGATCGGACGACCGTTGACCTTGCTGACAGGAGGCAGGCCATCGATCGGATCGCCCGTCACATTGAATAAACGTCCCTTGATCCCATCCCCTACCGGCATGGCGATCGCCTGGCCCGTATCGGTCACGGCCAACCCCCGGACCAGTCCTTCCGTACCATCCATTGCGATGGTGCGGACACTGTCTTCCCCAAGGTGCTGCTGAACTTCGAGCACCAGGGTATCGCCGTTGGGCCTCTTCAGTTCCAATGCATTATAAATCTCGGGAAGCTTACCTTCAAACTGCACGTCAATAACAGCGCCAATGATTTGCTTGATCTTACCGGTACTTGGCATATAATTATTTTAAATGAGGGGGTTTAAAATTGGCTGCAAAAGTAAGGGAAAACAGGGTAAAATCAACAATCCAGGATCGTAAATTCATAAAAATGTAAATTAGCCTTCATTATGTCTAATTTTGCCGATTCATGTCCATTATGCAACTGATAGCTGTTACCGAAAGATCGCATGCAAGGGAGTTTATAAAGGTGAATACGGAATTAAACGGTCAGAATAAAACCTATATCCGTCCCATCGATAGGGAGATCGACGAAGTGTTCGACCCTGCTCAAAATAAGGCGTTCCGCCATGGGGAAGTCGCCCGCTGGATACTGAAGGACGAGGAAGGAAGGTTGAGGGGCAGGATCGCTGCCTTTGTCAATAAAAAATATAAGAACAAGGGGGACGAGGGGCAGGTGGGAGGCGTTGGCTTCTTCGACTGCATCAACGACCAGGCGGCGGCCGATATCCTGTTCGATGTGGCCCGGCACTGGCTGCTGCAGAGGGGTATGATCGCCATGGACGGCCCTATCAATTTCGGGGAACGGGATAAATGGTGGGGGCTCGTCATCGAGGGTTTTCATGAGCCCATGTACGGCATGAATTTCAATCCGCCTTACTACCAGCAACTCTTCGAAAATTATGGCTTCCGGCCCTTTTTTCATCAGCTATGCTTCGGTATGGACCAGAAAAAACCATTGAACGTGAAGATCCTGAGCCGTCATGCGGCCCTTGCCAGCGATCCGGCCTACCAGGCCCGGCATATCGATAAAAAGCAGCTGGAGAAGTTCGCAAGGGACTTCACCGTGATCTACAATAAGGCCTATGCAGGGCATGGGGGACTGAAGGAGATGAAGTATGAACAATCTCTTGCCTTGTTCAGGAAAATGAAACCGCTGATGGATGAGAAGATCGTCTGGTTCGTCTATTACAACGAAGACCCGATCGCCATGTTCCTCAATATCCCGGACCTGAACCAGTATTTCAAGCATTTCAACGGAAAGTTCGGGCTCCTGCAAAAGCTCTATTTTCTGTGGCTGCGTTCCCGCAATGCCTGCAAAAAGTTTACGGGCCTGGTCTTCGCCCTGGTGCCGGAATTTCAGGGAAAGGGGGTCGATGCCTATATGATCGCGGAAGCGGCAAAGGTCGTCCAGCCCATGGATATTTATGATGAATATGAAATGCAGTGGATCGGCGATTTCAATCCAAAAATGGTCAATATTGCCAAAGGCCTCGGTGACACCCATATCAGCCGCAAGCTCACTACCTACCGATACAATTTCGACCGAACGAAGGAATTCAAAAGGCACCCGATCCTCCTGTAAGCTGGTGCCAGTCTGAACTGCGCCAAGTGAGCGTATGTAGCCCGTAGTTAGGGTCGATTGCGACCTGGTCTCCGGGGACTTTCGGGCCCTGAGGAGGGAAAAATTCCCGCTGCCGGAAATTCGTCCCGGAATTAGAACAGGCCTGTAACGTATAATTACGAATACTTTTGATTATCAAATAATTACATTCTGGCATATAGTTGGGATATACATCAGCGTCAAAAGTACACAACGTAAAAGGGTTAAAATCCAGTCGATCCATGAAACACCAGTCCATCCTTTGAAAGACCAATGATCAACAACAATGAAACCGATGCCATGAAAGACCAGCCGATGCCTTTGAAAACTTTTCAGACCATCCTTTGAAATCAGTTAATCCTGTGAAAATTGGCCAATCCTTTGAAAGATAGCCATCATCAGTGAAAAGCCATGTAGGATCACCTTTAGTACACGGAATTAATTAGACAGTCAGGCCAGAAGCCTGACTGTCGCTATTTAAGATAGTCTCTAAGGTCACAAATTGTGACCTTAGAGATTTCAATGCTCAATGCACTTTCGGCGCGAGCAGTTTGTAGAGCACGGGCGTCACCACGCGGGTCAGGATGGTCGAGCTGAGCAGGCCGCCGATGATGACCAATGCCAGCGGCGAATACAAGGGATTGTTCTCGGCTACGAGAGGGATCAGGCCGCCGATAGCGGTCAGGGTTGTCAAAATAATGGGAACGAACCGGGTCTCACCTGCCTCTTGTATGGCCCGATCCAGCTCCATCCCTCCTTTACGTAACTGATCCGTATAGTCGACGAGCAGGATCGAATTCTTCACTTCGATCCCGATGAGCGCAATGATGCCGATGACCGCCACAAAAGAAAGTGTGTTCCCGGTGGCCAGCAGCATGAGCACTGCACCGATGATCCCCAATGGCACGACGGACAGAACGATCAGCGTTCCCCGGAAGGTCCTGAATTCGAGGATCAGCACGCCGAGAATACCGAAGACGGTGATGAGGATGATCGTGCCGAGACCCCCAAAGCTCTGCTGCTTGCTCTCCACCTCGCCGGCGGCAATATAGCTGGCGCCTTTCGGAAACGACATTTTATCCAAATCCTTCAGCACCTTATCGGTGACCTTCGAGGTATTATATCCGCTCTGGAGGAAGGCCGTCACGGTAGTGAACCTGTCTTTATCGTAATGGTGGATGCTGGTGGGAGAAACCTGGAACTGGATCTGTGCGAGCTGTCGCAGGGGGATGGAAGCGCCACCATATGAACTGACATAAATTTTATCCAGGACATCCAGGGTCTGGTGCTCTTTCCTGGGCATGCCCACCGTGATATTATATTCGTCCCCGTTGTCCTTGCGGAATTTGCCGATATTCAACCCTGCCACGGCCATCCTTACGGCACGGTCGATCTCATTGACCGGGACGCCCAGTATGCCGGCCTTCTCTTTATTAACCTTCACTTTGATATCCGTCTTCAGGGTGGTCAGCTCGTTGTTAACATACAAGGTTCCCTCCGTCCTTTTCAACAGGTCTTCTACGCGGAAGGCCAGGCTCCGCAGCGTATCCAGGTCCTCCGAGAAAAGACGGATCGCGATCGGCGCCTCTATCGGCGGCCCCTGCTCGAAGTCCTTCACCTCGATCTTGGCGCCGGGATAGCCTGATAATTTACCTCTCAGGGCATCGATCATCTGTCTTTTTTTGAGCGGGGGCGTATCATTCAGCTGGATGAATAACTGGGCATAATTGCTGGATTCATTCCGGGGGACCACGTTATAGTATATACGCGGGTTACCGTGACCTACATTGGTGGCGTAATTCTTAAGACCGGGAAGATCCCTGATCTGTTGTTCCACATAGGCGGCTACTTTGTCGGTGGCGCTGAGGCTCGTGCCAAGCGGGGTTTCGATATTGATGAGGAACATCGGCTTCTCCGAAGGAGGAAAAACACTGAAGCCCACGACGGGTATGAGCGCCAGGCAACCCAGGAAAATACCCAGCGCGATCAGCAGGGTCAGGATGGGCCTTGCAATGGCTGCGTGCAGGAGGCGACGGTAAGAGCCGTTGATGAAGCGCTTGAGACCGCGGAGGAAGAAATTGCCTTCGGGATGCTCGTGCCCGCTGAGGATCCTGCTGGACAGAAAAGGCACGATGGTCAGGGATACGAATAAGGAGGCAAGCACCGTCGTCACGACGGCGGCGGGCAGGCTGCGGATAAAATCCCCGGCGCCTTCCGGCAGGAACATGAGAGGAAGGAAGGCAAAGATCAGGGTAGCCGTGCAACCCACAACTGCCAGCCCGATCTGCCGGGTAGCGGCCATGGCCGCTTCTTTCCGCTCATAGCCCATCCTGAGATAGCGTTCGATATTCTCCACCACCACGATGCTGTCGTCCACCAGCAGGCCAAGCGCCACGACCATTCCCACGATACTCAGCTGGTTGATCGTGATATGGAACATATCGAGCAGGAAGAGGCCGATGGCCAGGGATAACGGTATGGATACCATCACCACGATGGCGGCACGCGGGCCCAGTGGCAGCAGGGTGAGCAGCACCAGGAAAATGGCAATGGCGAAATCCATTGCAAAATGTCCGATCCGGGTATGCACGCTCTGTGCATTGTTAAAGCTCTTCTCATAAACGATGGAAGGGGGTAATTCCTTCCGGAACTGCTCCAGGACGGGGTCCATCGCCTTCTCCACGGCAAAGATATTCGTACCGGATTTACGGCTGGCCGTAACGAAGACCCCTCGTTTGCCATTGAGCCTGCCGATATAATTCTGCTCTTCGTAATTAAATCCCACTTCGGCAATGTCTTTGACAAAGATCATTTTCCCGCCCGCGCTGGCTACGACCGTATTGCCGATCTCCTGCGTGCTTTTATAGTCGCCGCTGGTCTTGATATTGAATTTCCGGTCGCCCATATCGATGCTGCCGCCGGGAATATTTACATTCTCCCGCTGGATGGCCTGCAGCACGGCATTGAGGGGGATCTTGTCCTGTGATAACTTTTCCAGGTTGAGGGATACCCGGACCTGCTGCCGGGGAAAGGCCCAGTTATTCACATTTTTGAGGGTCTTGATCTTTTCCAGCCTTTCCTTCAATTTCCGGCTCCATTCTTCCAGGTCCTTGTAGGGGGCCGTCTCGCTGAGCAGGGCCACCTGCAGGATATTTACGTCGGAAGGGCTGAACTTCTGTACTTCGATGCTCAGTATATCTTTAGGCAGATTGCCCTTCACCGCGTCCAGCTCGCGGACGACGTCCTGGTATTTCTTATCCGGATCCGATTCATACTTGAATTCCAGCTGGATGACCGCAAGTCCGTCGTCGATCCTCGATACGATGCGCTTCACATCGTCCATCTCGTTGAACCTTTTTTCGATGGGGTCTACTACGAGCTCTTCCATGTCCTTGGGGCTGGTACCGGGGTAGATCACGATGGCGCTGAAGGTGGGGGCCTGGATATCGGGATCTTCTCCCCTTGGCATATTCAGCAGGGAATTCGTTCCAATGGCCGCCAGCATCACGAACACGATGAGTGTGAACTGGTAGTTCTTTACGGAAAAATCTGTTATTTTCATATACTGGGACCCGGGCGGGCCAATTTTAGTTTAAGAAATATCAGTTTGCTGGCTTTACGATAGAATTTTCCGTCAGATAACCTACTCCCCCGCCGATCAGCTTGTCCACATTGTCCAGGCCGCTGCTGACGGCTATCTTATCTTTTTCGATGAAGGCGATATGAATGAGCGTTTTCTTCACGGTCCGGTTGTCGGCGTTCAGCGTATATACATACCCGGTCTTTCCATCTCCCTCCGCAAGGGCCTCTACGGGGATCATGGTGAGGGTCTGCCGCACTGAAGGCTGCAACTGAACGGAGCAGAAGAGGCCGGGGGCGAACCGGTATCCTCCGGGCAATACTTTTATTTCTATGGGATAGGTCCCACTGGCGATATCGGCAGTCTCCGCCATTTTGGTGATCAGGCCCGTAAACGGCTTATCGGGATAGGCATCGATCGTAACGGTAGCCTTATCGCCGATCTTCAAGACGGCCCAGTCCCTGTCGGCCACCCCCAGCCGCACCACCCAGTCGCCGGAAGCAGCGCCATTGAATAAGAGGACGGCTGTGCCGGCGCTGGCGTATTCTCCTTCGTTGAGGAATTTCTGCAGGATGGCGCCGGAGGAAGTGGCCCGGATCTGGGCGAACTGCCGGTTGAAGCGGGCGATCCGGAGGCCTTCATTGGCAAGGCTCAGCTGCGTGCGCACATTTTGTAATTGTTCTAGCGAGGCGACCGTGTCCCGGTAAAGGTTTTTAATGCGTCCTTCATCTCTCATGGACTTATCCACGTTCTGTGTGGCCTGCTGCACCTGGGCATCGATCTCGGTAAGGTCGAGCGAAGCCAGCAATTGACCTGCGGCGATACGGTCTCCTTCCTTTACATATATTTTGGAGATCATGCCGCCGATCTTAAAGGAAAGCCGGGCTTCGGAATTGGAAGCGATCGTCCCGGAGTATTGCAGCACCGGGCTATAGCTGCGCTTCTCCACCGGGAGCAATTTCACCGGTACGGCATCATCGGCTTGATGGACGGCAGGTGTCTTGTTATCGCCGCATCGGACCAGCGCGAAGGCGAGAATGGCGGCGAGAGGAAATCGTAAAGTGAGAAGGAATTTCGGTCGCATATAGTGTTAGTTTATATTTTGCTGGAATTTATACGATGCCGTTACCCGCTCCAGGTCTGCGGCCTTGCTGAGCACGGTAAGCTGTCCCAGGGAATAGCGAAGCTCCGCGCTGGTCATCTGGGTCCTGGCATCGATCAGCTCGATCTGCAAGGCCTGCCCTTCGGCGAAGCGTCTCTCGGTGAGCCGGTAAGTCTCCTTCGCGCTCTGCACCTCATCGGAGAGCGATTGTAGGGCCTCTACCGCTGAGGAATAGTCATTGCCTGTCGTCTGTGCCTGCAGGGTCAGTTGCTGGGTCAGCTCCTGGTACTGATCGTTCACCGCGCCGATATCCAGCCGGGCCTGGCGGATCTTGTACTTGTTATCATTGCCTTTGAAGAGAGGCCAGAGCAACTGAAGACCGGCCAACTGATAGAACTGATTGTTACCGAAATGAAAGCCGAAGCCCTGGAAGCCGATATCGTAAAAAGCGTTCAGCTTGGGCACCATATAGGACTGGCTCCATTTCAGGTTGGTGGACATTACTCTTTGTACGCTCTTCAGCTTGGCCAGTTCTTCCCTGTTGGCGGGGAGCTCCGAAGATCGATCAGCGCCGGTCGCGGGTGAAGAGGCAGCCAGCGGTAATGGGGCGGTCAGGATGGAAGAATCCACGATCACCGTCTCATTCAGGGACCTGTTCAGCAGGAAATTGAAATAAGCCATGGCATTGCGGAGGTTATTGCCAGCCTCGATAAGCGATGATTGCACCTGGCTGACCTGTGTCCTGGCCCTCAGGACCACCTCCTTTGTGGCCATGCTGTTCTCCACGAGTTTTCCGCTCACCCGCAGATTCTCTTTTGAAAGACGCAAGGCTTCCGTATAGATCTCCACCGCTTTGCCGGCCTGCAGGTAACGGTAGTAGGCTTGCTGGATATGCTGCACCAGGTCACGCCGGTAGATATCCACATCGGCGCGGCGTGCATTGATCATCTCCGCGTTTACCTGCCGGTTGTACCGCAGATCCGGATTGAGCACGGGCAGGGTAAATTCCATCTTTGTATCATGATAGTCATCCGGAAGGAACTTGATCGACTGATTGGCCACCTGGGGAAATTTATTGGAGGCAGTCAGCGTGTTGAGCGTAGAATAGACATTATTCAGCAGATCGCCGATGGGTATGTCCGATGACCGGCCGCCATTGGCCAGGGTATATTGGGAGCTGAATGCCACTTGCGGGTAAAATAAAGATTCCGACCGGCGCAGGCTGAGTATGGCTTTTTCCCAGTCGATATTCTTCTGGTGCAGGGCCAGGTTGCTGTCCAACCCTGTCCTGATATAGCTGTTCAGGATGGGCTGGGCTGAAGCGGGAGTGCTTACCAGGGAAGCGGACAGGAAGAAGAGCAGGAATAATTTTTTTGGCATAATGTTATGTTTATATATAATGTCAATATAATTAACACTGTTAATT
>Ga0137403_10007147_pt1 | contig 12644 bp, 11 predicted proteins | sample CZOMad2_1_16fung_FD_122057 | JGI IMG/M metagenome (GOLD analysis project Ga0137403, IMG submission 122057) | Vadose zone soil fungal communities from Angelo Coast Range Reserve, California, USA - CZOMad2_1_16fungal (Hybrid Assembly) | ecosystem: Environmental > Terrestrial > Soil > Vadose zone... | reverse complement strand
ACGATGAAGGTGGGGCGGACGTCGGCGAAGGAAGTGGCATAGATAATCTTGAAGGGGCGGTGCGGCTCGCCTTCGAGAGGAAGCTGTTTGAGGCCCGCCAGGAAGCAGGCTTCGTAGCCGAGCGTGGAAGCATGATAGTGGTCGGGGTGGCGCGCCTCCCAGTAGGGGAGGATGACGGTCTTTGGGCGAAGCTGGCGGATGACGGCGGCGAGGCGGAGCTTGTGCTGGCGGGAGGACTGGACATCGGAGTCGGGGACGCCGAGCGTGCCGCGCCACTTCACGCGGAGGAGTTTGGCGGCTTTGGCGGCTTCTTTGGCGCGCGTTTCTGGAGTGCCGCGGGTGCCCATTTCACCGGCCGTGAGATCGAGGATGCCGGTCTTGTAGCCGCGCTGTGCCATTTTCAGGAGCGTGCCGCCGCAGGTGAGTTCGGCATCATCGGGGTGAGCGGCGATCGCGAGCAGATCGAGATGCATGAGGCCTCCGGCGTCTTGCGATTGTAAGGTAAGACGGACATTCTTGTCTGTCCCCGGCGAAATTCAGCGGAGAAGAAAGAGGACAGGCAGGAATGCCTGTCCTACGGGAATGTGTTAGGGTCTCAGATTCGAACATGATGGAAAATGGCGCGAAGCCGAGGGAAACATTGCAGGGCCGCGTGGCGCTGGTTACGGGCGCGGCTAAGCGAATCGGGCGGGCGGTGGCGGTGCGGTTGGCGGAGGAGGGCGCGGACGTTGTCATCCATTATCGCGATTCGAAAGAGGAAGCGGCGGAGGCAGTCGGTGAAATCGAGAAGCTCGGGCGGCGCGCGGTGGCGGTTCAGGCGGACCTCGGCGATGTTTCGCAGATTAAGCGCTTGATCGCCGAAACAGGAAAACAGTTTGGGCGGCTGGATATTCTGGTGAACAGTGCGGCGAATTTTTTGCCGGCGAGTATTGTTTCGACGACGGAGCAGGTGTGGGACGCGTCGCTGGACACGAATTTGAAGGCGCCGTTTTTTTGCGCGCAGGCAGCCGCGCCTCTGCTGAAGCGGAGCCGGGGCACGATCATTAATTTTGCGGATGTGGGCGGGCTGCTGGCGTGGCCGGGATACATTCCGCATTGCGTTTCGAAAGCGGGCGTGATCATGTTGACGCGCTGCCTGGCGAAAGAGCTGGCGCCGGAAGTGCGCGTGAATGCGATTGCTCCGGGGACGATTACAATGGCGGGGGACCCGCCGGAATGGGAAGAGGATTTCATCAAGCGCGCGCCGCTGCGGCGCTCGGGTAAGCCTTCGGATGTTGCGGGGACGGTGGTGTTTCTGGCGCGCGCGGAATTTATTACGGGGCAGGTAATAGTTGTGGATGGCGGGCGCGTCCTTTGAAGTTTCGGTGAACCCCATGTTGATGAACAACTACGAAGTGGAGTATGAAGTTTCCTTCAAGATCTTCCACGTGGTTTGGCTCCTGCTGCCGTGGCTCTTGCTCTTCGGTGGCATTGCCATATTTCGAAGACCTCGTTCCGGGAAATCAATTGTCCTCCAAAACTCTTGGGTGCCTACGTGGCATTGTTCTCCGTTGCGATATTGTGGGTTGCGTTCCGAGCGGTAATCGGCGATTACCGCAACAGGAAGACGCAGCTTCGCAGCGGCCACTACCATACGGTCGAGGGCCGCGTTGAACATTTTGTCCCAATGCCCTACCAGGGCCATGCCCTGGAGAAATTCGACGTCCAGGGAGTCCGGTTTTCATACGGAACCTACATGGTTACTTCGTGCTTCAACCACACGACCTCGCACGGCGGCCCGATCTATGAAGGGTTACAAGTTCGCATCGCGTATGCCCAGACTGGAAACGGATCGGAGCAGAACTGCATTTTGAAGTTGGAAGTTGCAACTGTCCCTTTGACTGGTTCGCATCCTCGGTGAACATTTTCCTCGCCCAGCCGTGCAGGGAATTGCGGCGGGGTGTATTCTATTGTGCTTAGAGGCTGAATGAAATTCGCTGCGCTAGTTGCGCGACGACCCAGAAAGTGAAAGACGAGGAACTGACCGAAGCAATGAACAACGAATTAAAGACCCAGCCTCATGGAATTCATGACGTAGAGATTCAGGAGTGGCTTGAGTCGCTGGACTCCGTGCTGGAATCCAGCGGGCCGGAAGTGGCGGCGGAGATACTGGAGCGCTTGCGCGCGCACGCGACCGTCAACGGGATCGATCTTCCTTTTAGCGCGAATACGCCTTATGCCAACACAATCCCCGTGCGGCTGGAGCCGCTGTTCCCGGGGGATCAGGAACTGGAGCGGCGGATCAAGAGCTTGATTCGGTGGAACGCGCTGGCGATGGTGGTGCGCGCGAACCGCGTGGAGCACAACATCGGCGGGCACATTTCGACATATGCGTCCGCGGCGACGCTTTACGAAGTGGGCTTCAATCATTTTTTTCGCGCGCGAAGCGAGGAATTCGAAGGCGACACGGTCTATTTCCAGGGGCACGCGTCACCGGGAATTTATGCGCGCGCGTATCTCGAAGGCCGCATCAGCGCGCAGAAACTGGAAAATTTCCGCCGTGAACTGAAACCCGGCGGCGGACTTTCTTCGTATCCGCATCCGTGGCTGATGCCGGATTTCTGGGAGTTTCCGACCGTGTCCATGGGATTGAGCCCGCTCATGGCGATCTATCAGGCGCGCTTCAATCGCTATCTAGAAGATCGCGGGATGAAACCCGTGACGGACGCGAAGGTCTGGGCCTTCCTGGGCGACGGCGAGACAGACGAGCCGGAATCGCTCGGAGCGATTACGCTGGCGTCGCGCGAGAAGCTGGACAATTTGATTTTTGTGGTCAATTGCAATTTGCAGCGGCTCGATGGACCGGTGCGCGGCAACGGACAGATTATTCAAGAGCTGGAATCGGCGTTCCGTGGCGCGGGCTGGAACGTGATTAAAGTTTTGTGGGGAAGCGAGTGGGATCCGATTCTGGAGCGCGACACCGAAGGCTTGCTGGTCAGGCGGATGGGCGAGCTGGTGGACGGCGAGTACCAGAAGTTGGTGGTTTCTTCCGGAGCGTATGTGCGCGAGCATTTCTTTGGGAGCGATCCTCGACTACTTCAGCTCGTTGAGCCGATGTCGGATGAGAGCTTACGCCGGCTGCGGCTGGGCGGCCATGATCCGCGCAAGGTGTATGCTGCGTACAAGGCAGCGGTCGAGCAAAAGGGCAAGCCGACGGTTATTTTGGCGCGCACCATCAAGGGTTATGGATTGGGCGAGGCGGGCGAGGGGAAAAACGTCACGCATCAGCAGAAGAAGCTCAACGAAGATGAGTTGCGGGAATTTCGTTCGCGTTTCGGAATTCCGCTGAACGATGAAGATTGCATCGAGGTGCCGTTTTACCGGCCGGCGGAGGACAGCGTCGAAATCCAATATTTGCGGGCGCGGCGCGAGGCGCTGGGCGGGTATGTTCCGACGCGCAGCATCCGTTCGAAGCCGATCGTGGCGGACCACGACGAGCTTTTCAAGGAATTCCACGAAGGCAGCGAGGGCCGGGAAGTTTCCACGACGATGGCGTTTGTGCAAATGCTGCGCAAGATGCTCAAGGATCCGGAGATCGGCAAACTGATTGTGCCGATCGTGCCGGACGAAGCGCGCACCTTCGGCATGGAGTCCCTGTTTCGCACCGTGGGAATTTATTCGAGCATTGGCCAGAAGTACGAGCCTGTCGACGTGAACACGCTGCTTTATTACAAGGAAGCGAAGGACGGGCAGATTTTGGAAGAGGGCATTACGGAAGCCGGCTCGATGGCATCGTTCATCGCGGCCGGATCGGCTTACGCGACGCACGGCATCAACACGATTCCGTTTTTCATCTATTACTCGATGTTCGGCTTCCAGCGCATCGGCGATTTCATTTGGGCCGCGGCGGACATGCGCACGCGCGGTTTCATGCTGGGCGGCACTGCGGGACGCACGACACTTTCCGGAGAAGGCTTGCAGCACCAGGATGGCAACAGCCACGTGCTGGCGCTGCCGGTGCCGAATGTGAAAGCCTACGATCCGGCGTTTGCGTATGAACTTGCGGTGATCATCCAGGACGGCATCCGCCGCATGTATAAGGACGGCGAAAGCATTTTCTATTACCTCACCGTAATGAACGAGCCGTATGCGATGCCGGCGATGCCGGGGGACGTGAGAGACGGCATATTGAGGGGCATGTACCGGTTCCGGCGCGCGGCCAATGGGAAGACCAAATTGCGGGCGCAACTTTTCGGCAGCGGCGCAATTCTGAATGAAGCGTTGCGGGCGCAGGAAATCCTGGAGACAAAGTACGGGGTGGCGGCGGACATTTGGAGCGTGACCAGTTATAAGGAACTCTACAACGACGGCAATGAAACCGAACGATGGAACCGCCTGCACCCGGGCGAGAAGCCGCGTGTGCCGTATGTCACGAAAACCCTTGCGGATGCTCCCGGCGTGCTGGTTGCAGCTTCCGATTATTTGAAGACGCTGCCGAACATGATCAGCAAGTGGATGCCGCGGCGACTGGCTTCGTTGGGGACGGATGGTTTTGGCCGAAGCGAGGGGCGGACGTCGTTGCGCGATTTCTTCGAAGTGGACTCGCGCTTCATCACAGTAGCCACGCTCCATGAACTTTTCGCGGATGGAAAGATTGAGCGTTCGGTCCTCGATAAAGCGATCAAGGAACTTGGCATCAACGCTGAAAAGCCGAACCCGGTGATTTCCTAGGGAGGGCCGCGCGGATGCTTCGGGGCAGACTCAAGTTCGCGCGCGGTGTTCTTTTCGTTCTCGCACTTTTTTCGGGCATATCTGCGTTCGCGCGGTTCGGCGCCGCTCAATCCAATTCAAATGCAGAGGTGCGGCGCCGTGAATTTCTGAAATATTTGGTTGCCGCGGCAGTCGAACGCACTCACCACGTCATTCGGTATGAGCCAGCGTACGTCCGCATTCCTTATCCCGGTGGCGACGTGCCTGCGGACACGGGTGTATGCACGGACGAAATCATCCGCTCCTACCGCACCGTCGGTGTCGATTTGCAGAAGGAAGTTCACGAGGACATGGCGCAGAACTTCGACCGCTATCCGCGAAGGTGGAGATGGCTTCTGAGCCGGCCGGATACGAACATCGATCACCGGCGCGTGCCGAACTTGATGGTGTTTTTCTCACGCAAGGGTGAAGCGCTCTCGTTGTCCAGCCGTGCGGAGGACTACGCGCCGGGCGATCTCGTAACGTGGGACCTGGGCGGCGGCGTTCCGCATATTGGCGTGGTCGTGGATCAAAAGTCTTCGCAGAGCGGGCATTACATGATTGTTCACAACATCGGCCAGGGGCCGCGCATGGAAGACGTTCTGTTTCACTGGAAAATTACCGGCCACTACCGCTACTTTGGTCCGGCGTTGTAGCCGACGGCCGATCGCCAGCGGATTCCAGAATTTCGCGCGGCTTGATGCGGCCCGTGGCGAGCTGCGCGACGAGCTGCGCGTTAGCGGCTAGAAAATCGTAGGCGCCTAATTCCTTCGGAAGCACCCACGCAATTTGTTCGAATGCGCGGGGTGAGATCTCAGATTCCCCAATTTCAACCGCATAGAAGAGGATTTCGAGATCCTCCGGTGTAGCAGCGTACTTGTGGACCGTCCGCCCGATCGGCACGCTTCGTTGCATCCTCGCGCCAAGTTCCTCCTTGAGCTCGCGTGCGAGAGCCATTTCTGGGGTCTCGCCGAGTTCGACCTTTCCACCGGGAAATTCCCACTTGAGCGGAGAGGTGTCGTCGCGCTTGCGCTGGCCAATCAGGAGACGCCGGTCACCGCGCTCGACGACCGCTGCAACGACGGTCCTCATTGCGATGCTCCCAGTAGATTTTTAGGATGAAGATGGTTGTACAGTGCGTGCGCGCCTTCTATGAGAGGCGGGCCAGGGGTGTTCAACAATTCGTCGCGAACGACGTAGATGCGATGCTCACGAATCGCCGGAACGTCCCGCCACGCTTCCAGCTTATATACTTGCTTTGGGTTTGATTTATCACCTGTCGCGGCCCAGGCTAGAATAATGACTTCGGGCTTCGCGACAGCAACTTCTTCTTCGGTGACACTCTTGCCCGCGGGAACGACCATCTCTCCGCCGCAGATTTTCACAACCTCGGCGACCCAGGGCGGCGAACTGATTCGCGGGTTCGGCCACGCCTCGCAGTAGATGCGTACTTTGCGCTTTGCGCGCCGCGCCTTTTTCGCAATGGCTGCAAACTCGCTTTGCATCCTTCGTATGAGACGGCTGGCGCCTGCCGAATGTTGCGTGAGCCTGCCAAGGAGGCGGATATCGGCTTCGATATCGGAGAGCGTTCGTGGATTCATGGCCAGAAAATTAAGCGGGTGCTCCAGGAGTTTGGCGACAGTCGCCTGTTTGTAAGGAACGGAACCAATCACGAGCGTAGGTTTCAACCGCAGGATGTCCTCGACCGACTCCATGTGCCAGCAGTCGCCGAGTTTTGGCAGTTTTCCAACGGGAGCAACGTCGGGGCACCATCTCGTGACCCCGACGAGGGATTTCCGCGCGCCGATCGCGCACAAGATGGATGTGGCGCTGGGCGCAAGCGAAACGATGCGCAACGCTGCTCGTCGAGGGGCCTTCATGGTTTCCGGGAAAGCATAGCAGAGGCGATGGCGTCCCGCCGAAGCACAGGTCTGGATTGACGCGGCCTTGCGAGTATGATGCACTTCGTTCCCTGATCCCTGGAGGACGCTCGTGCGATTTTCGTTGCTTGCTCTTGTTCTTGTTCTGCCGCTTTCCGCCTCGACGCGCGCGCAATCTGTGCCGTCGAAACCCGAAGTCGTTCCGTACCACGCGACGATTGAGAGCGTGAAGTACGTGTTCGGTGTGGCCGCGCCGGTCGCGCATCTAAAACCGGGCAATATTCTCGAAGCGAATTCGCTGGACTGTTTTGGGAATGCCATCAAGAAGCCTGGAGATCCGCTTACCCTGGTCAAAGGCGATAATCCGCTGACGGGCCCATTTTTTATTGATGGCGCGGAACCGGGGGACACGCTCGTCGTTCATATTCTCGATTTGCAGGTGGATGGCAACCATGGAATCGGCGCGTTTGCGCCGGGATTCGGCGCGCTCAATCAAACCAATTACACGCCGATGCTGCATGCGCCGCTGCCGGAGAAAATCTGGTTTTATCCCATCGATCACGCCAGTAACACGGCGACGTTTCAGGCGCTCGATTCGAATTACAAGGTGAAAATACCGCTGCATCCGTTTCTCGGCTGCATCGGAGTTGCGCCCGCGGGCGGCGAAGCGCGCAGTTCCATCGTGCCCGCGGAGTTCGGCGGGAACATGGATGCGCCGGAAGCTTCGGCGGGAAACACGCTTTATTTGCCGGTGAATGTTTCGGGCGCGCTTTTTTATTTTGGCGACGGCCATGCGGCGATGGGCGACGGCGAAATCGCCGGGACTGCGATCGAAGTGCCGATGAAAGCGCGGCTGCAATTTGACCTGGTGAAGGGAAAGCATACGAACTGGCCACGCTTCGAAAATGAAAAGGAGATCATGGCCGCAGGCGCTTATCGCCCCGTGGACGACGCGTTGCGCATCGCGTACACGGAGCTGGTGAGCTGGATCCACGCAGATTACGGGCTCTCCGAGCTCGACGCGTATCAATTGCTTTCACAGGTGGGGAAGGTCCATGTCACGGAGATGGTGGATCCGAACTACGTGGTGATCGCCTCCATCGAGAAAAAGTATCTGCCCGCGAAGAAGTGAGCATTTTCGGAGGACAGGCCCTTCGCGGCTCAGGGTAGGCGGGAATGCCTGTCCTACACCGCGTGGATTTCATTCTTGGCGCGTTGCAGCGGCGGCAGTGCCTTTGCCATACTCTCGAAGATGTTCAGCGAAGCCGTACTCGAACATTTTCGCAATCCGCGCAACGCCGGGGAGTTGCCCGATGCTACCGCAACCGTAGAGGTCAGCAACCCGGTCTGCGGGGACATCCTCAAGCTGGCTGCGCGAATTACCGGGGGACGCATTGCGGAGGTGCGGTTTCTTTGCCGCGGCTGTACGACTTCGATCGCTTGCGCGTCTCTCTTGACGGAGCAACTCCGTGATCGGGCGCTAGCCGAAGCCCGCGACATAACCGCGGACTCTCTTTCGGTAGCTCTTGGCGGGCTGCCGGCCACAACCTTACACGGCGCGCAACTAGCCGCCGACGCTCTGGGAGCACTGCTGCAAAAAGTGGCTGCGGCTCCGCGCTAGTCCGCCCCTCCGAAGGCCTTATTCATTGTTTCCGGGTCATTCAGGTTCAGTACGCAACCCTCTTCATTCGTCTGGACCTCCTCGACTTCGCGGGAATGCGCCCAGACGACGGCGCGTGCTCCCGTCTCGAGCGGGGCACGCAGAAGTTCGTCGTACAAGCTCGCGGCGAAAATCAAGGGATGGCCCCGGCGGCCCTCGTAAACGGGCAGGACAATCGGTTTTCCAGACTTGTAGAAGCGCTCCACCAATTCCTGGATCAGCGAGGCGCTGATCAGCGGGTGATCGATCAGGCAGAGCAGGATTCCTTCCGTGCCCGATGGCAGGCTGCGCAGCGCGGCCTGGATGGAAGTAAGCTGCCCCTTCTCCCAGTCCTCGTTGATGACAATTTCGTCGGCTTTGAGATGGATCGCTTTCGCGATGGGCTCCGCGTCTGCGCCGAGCACAACACGGCGGACGCCGATTTGCGGATGCACGATTACTTCCAGCAGATGTTCGAGGAAAGGGCGTCCCTGATAGGCGAGGAGCGCTTTCGGCGCGCCCATTCGGCTCGATGCCCCGCCGGAGAGGATGACGGCGGCCAGCATGTGCTTCCTTTCAGCGCTCCCCCGTTTGGAAAATGGGCGCGGGGCGCGCTTCGTATTTCAATTTTTTGTGCGCCGCAGATTGCGCGTTGCGGCGCACGGCAATCAATTCCGCGACGATGCTGACGGCAATCTCTTCGGGCGATAGCGCGCCGATTTCCAAGCCCATGGGCGCGAAGACGCGTTCAAATTCTTCGGGTTTGTAGCCGTCGTTTTCCAGCGCCTTGTAGACGGATAAGACTTTGCGCTTGCTTCCAATCATGCCGATATAACGCGCTTCGGTTCGCACCGCCCACGCTAGCACGCGCATGTCTTCTTTGTGGCCGCGCGTCACTATAAGCAGGTAGCTCGACGCATTGGGATGAATCTTGGCGAAAGCGTCCTCATAACTCGTATGAATGTCTGACGCCATGGGGAAGCGCCCGGCATTCGCGAAGGTTTCGCGATCGTCCACAATGCCTATGCCGAAGCCCGCCGCGCTGGCAGCTTTTGCCACCGCCATGGAAACGTGGCCGCCGCCGAAGAGGTGCAGCATGGGCTGCGGAAGAATTGGCTCGACAAAAACTTCCAGCGTGCCGCCGCAAATCAAACCGTTGTCGTAACTCGCTTCGTTATTGAGGTTGAAAACCATTTTGCGCGGCGATTCCTTCTGCATGACTTCTTTCGCTGCCGCCCAGACCTCTGCCTCCACGCAGCCGCCGCCAATGGTTCCGGAAATCGAGCCATCCTCGCGCACCAGCATCCGCGAACTTTCGTAGCTGGGGATTGAGCCGTTGGTGTGCACGATCGTGGCGAGCGCCGCGCGCTGTCCGGCGCGCCTCATCTTCACGATTTCTTCGAACAAGTCCACGTCTCGCCTCAGTCCTCAGCCTACGGCGGGCTTAGTTTGCTGTCAATGCGTGTTGGTTTCTGGACACTCTTTCTCCTGAATGCTACCTTTCGAACTCTATTCGACAGGGCGGAGGATTCATGAAAGCAATCGTCTTTCATCAGCACGGCGGGCCAGAGGTTCTGAAATACGCCGACGTCCCCGACCCGGTCATACGCGCGAACGAAGTGCTCGTGCGGGTGAGGGCCTGCGCGCTGAATCATCTCGATCTCTGGGTTCGTCTCGGGATCCATGGCGTGCCAATTCCGCTGCCGCACATTCCGGGAAGTGATGTGGCGGGCGAAATCGCGCAGATTGGCGCGGATATCACGACCGTGCGTGTCGGGCAAAAGGTTGTACTTGCGCCTGGCGTTTCGTGTGGCAAATGCCCCGCGTGCATCTCCGGGCAGGACAATCGCTGCCGCAACTTTACCAATCTTGGCTACATGATTGACGGCGGTTGCGCGGAATTTGTGCGCGTCCCCGAAGTAAATTGCATGCCGTATCCGGAAAACCTGAGCTTTCAAGAGGCGGCTTCCATTCCGTTGGTGTTTCAAACGGCGTGGCACATGCTGGTTGCTCGAGCGGAATTGCAGCCTGGCGAAGATGTGCTAATTCTCGGCGCGGGAAGCGGCGTGGGGAGCGCCGCGATCCAAATTGCAAAATTCTTCGGCGCGCGCGTGATTGCCACGGCTGGCAGCGACGTGAAGCTGCAAAAGGGCAAAGAGCTTGGCGCGGATCATCTCATCAATCACAAAACGCAGAAAATCCGCGACGAAGTGCGCCGCATCACAGGGAAGCGCGGAGTTGATGTCGTCTTCGAACACGTTGGCACCGCCACTTGGGATGAAAGCTTCGCCAGCCTGGCGCCCTCCGGGCGGCTGGTGACATGCGGGGCCACCACCGGATTCGACGCCAGGGTGGACCTCCGCTTCCTTTTCAGCCGGCAGCTTTCGCTGCTCGGCTCGTACATGGGCACAAAATCGGAGCTGCTTACCGTGATGAAACTTGTCGCTGCGGGACGCTTCAGGCCCGTGGTTGATCGCGTGTTTCCTCTGGCCGCTTGCGCGGAGGCACACGCCTACCTCGAATCCAGCTCGCAATTCGGCAAAGTGGTCCTCAAGGTTTAGTTTCGCCCGATATCTGATATCCTCGCGTCCTGCGTTACACAAAACGGGGACCGCAACGTAAGATGGCCAGCATTCAAGCGCACCTCGCAGCATGGATCGTCAAATGGCGGGTCAAGCGGCGTCTGAAAGGCGTGCGGGACTATCGCCGCGCCCGTGCCATTCTTAAACCGGACCCGTACAAAGTTCCATCTTCGATTCGTGTGACTCCTGCGTATCTCGGCGGGGTTCGCGGCGAGTGGGTCGAAGGACCAAAGCCCAGCGATCTCGTTCTCCTTTATTTGCACGGCGGCGGATACTTCGGATGTTCCGCCGAGACGCACCGCCCGGTCACAGTGGGCTTCGCGCTCCACGGCCTTCGAGTCTATGCTCCCGACTATCGACTCGCGCCAGAAAACCAGGTTCCCGCCGCTCTGGATGATGCTGTTGCCGTGTATCGCGCGCTTCTAGATGTCGGTCACGAACCCCAGCAGATCGTTGTTGCCGGTGAGTCGGCAGGCGGTGGCCTTTCACTTTCGCTGATGCTGGCGCTTCGCGCGGCTGGCGTTCCGCTTCCCGCGTGTGCTGCCGTTTTTTCGCCGTGGACTGATCTCGCTGCCACCGGCGAATCCATCCGCACGAACGCGAACCGATGTGCCATGTTCTCCGGGACGGATATCGCGCCCACGGCGCGCTACTATCTTGGCGACACGGATCCGCGCAATCCTCTCGCTTCTCCTCTGTATGCGGATCTCGCTGGGCTTCCGCCGCTGCTCATTCATGTGGGCGAGGACGAAGTCCTGCGGGATGATGCGACGCGTCTCGCCGAACGCGCTCGCGCCGCGGGAGTGCCCGTTGAACTGAAAATCTGGCCGGTGGTTCCGCATGCTTGGCAACTCGCGCCGCACTTGATTCCAGAAGGCCGCGCGTCTTTGCGGGAAGCCGCTGAGTTTCTTCGCGCTCACGCGGCGACCGCGTACTCCGGCAAAGTGAAGATGACTCTCGCATGAGTGAATCGTCCGCGCCGCGTTCGAATGCATCTGAGGAAGTCGTCGACGTCCTCATTGTCGGAGGCGGTTTTTCTGGACTCTGCATGGGCATCAAACTTTGGGAAGCCGGCATGAATTCCTTCCTCATCCTCGAGAAGAGCGCGGACGTCGGCGGGACGTGGTGGGACAATCGCTATCCCGGCTGCGCTTGCGACATCCCGTCGCATCTGTATTCCTTCTCATTCGAACCTTCAAACGAGTGGACGCGCATGTATCCCGGCCAGCAGGAAATTCACGATTATCTGAAACGCTGCGTCGAGCGCTATAAGCTCGCCCCGCATATTCGCGTGAACGCGCGTTTTCACGAAGCGGTCTGGGACGAAGCGGCCGGCGTGTGGCGCGCGAGCACCCAGGATGGAACGCGCATCCAGGCGCGCGTGCTGGTCTCCGGAATGGGCGCCCTGCACGTGCCGCGCTACCCGGATCTAAAGGGTCTCGGGCGTTTCAAAGGTCCCGCGTTTCATTCCGCAACGTGGGATCATAGCGTGGAGCTGGAAGGCAAGAACGTCGCGGTCGTGGGCACGGGCGCCAGCTCCATCCAATTCGTCCCGCAGATCGCCCCGCGTGTTGGAAAACTGCATCTTTTCCAGCGCACTCCGCCGTGGATCGTGCCGCGCCTCGATTTTGCCTTCAGCGAAAAGTGGAAGCGCCGCTTCCAGCGCATCCCGCTCACCCGCTGGGCCTTGCGGCAATACATTTTCTGGCGGCAGGAGTTTCGCGTCCTCGGGTTTCTTGGCAATGAATCGGTTCGAAAGAAGGCGGAAGCCATCGCGCTCCGCCACATGGCGCGCAGGATCAAGGACCCGAAGTT
>Ga0137403_10007146_pt1 | contig 12645 bp, 10 predicted proteins | sample CZOMad2_1_16fung_FD_122057 | JGI IMG/M metagenome (GOLD analysis project Ga0137403, IMG submission 122057) | Vadose zone soil fungal communities from Angelo Coast Range Reserve, California, USA - CZOMad2_1_16fungal (Hybrid Assembly) | ecosystem: Environmental > Terrestrial > Soil > Vadose zone... | reverse complement strand
GAATGCAGATCAAATTTGTTCGAGATGGAATGGCCGCCGCACTCCGGCAAACGCAAACAATTTCCAGAAGTTGATCGCGCCGAATTTTTCACCGAAGCTATTGCGCGCCAAAAAATAAAGCCGACACAGATTCCATTTCTCGATCGCTTACGTGCCGCGATTGATTGACGGCCAGTCCAATTTAGTTGCGGCGGACGATGTGATGGCACCGCACTCTGTCAATGAAACGCCTCTTCAGTGGTTTGCATTTTGAAAACATTAAGGTTGTAAGGCGCGTAATCGTCTCCGTGGTCGGAGCAACTATCCTGCTGATCGGCATTGCCCTGCTCGTTTTGCCGGGGCCGGCGTTTATAGTTATTCCGGTAGGGCTCGCAATCCTTGCAACGGAATACGCGTGGGTGCGACGCTGGCTCAAAAAAGCTCTTCGAATCGCGAGTAACGTTGTTTCTGGTCGCGATTCCGCAGCACCGCGAGAATCTCGTGTGTAGCTTTGCGCTGGCTTAATCGAACTTGCTTCTGGACGATGCGACCCGTAAACCTCGTTTAACTGGTTACGCGAATTCGCGGATCTCAATGACCATTCATATGTACCATGGCGCGATCCGCCTCTCCCGTGGCGAGGGGAGAGGAGTAAAGTGAGGGGTTGTGCAGAACAAGGCTGATTCTGTTAGCGAACCGCTCGCGGCAGTGCGTTCGACCTTACCGGCACCTCCGGAGTGCGCGGATGAAATTTTTCTGGAGGGACCGCGTTCACGGTTTGCCGAGTTTTTCACCCTGTTGCGAGTAATGCGCGATTTCCTGCGCGGCTTTCGCACGCTCCATTTCGTTGGTCCATGTGTAACCGTGTTCGGCTCAGCCCGGATTCAACACGACGATCCGCATTACGAGCTAGCCAGGAAGATGGGCGCAGCCATTGCGCGCCTGGGGTTCACGGTCATGACGGGCGGTGGCCCTGGCATTATGGAAGCGGCCAACCGCGGCGCCAAAGAAGCTGGTGGCCGCTCAGTTGGCTGTACTATCGAGCTGCCGTCTGAGCAGCCGGCAAACGCCTATCTCGATCGCTGCGTGCGACTACATTATTTTTTCGTCCGCAAAGCATTACTGGTTAAGTATTCCTACGCGTTCGTAGTTATGCCGGGAGGTGCAGGCACGCTCGATGAGTTGTTCGAAGCGCTCACGCTGATTCAAACCGCGAAGATCAAAAATTTTCCGGTCGTGATCATGGGAACAGATTATTGGAAGGAACTGCTAGGCTTCATCGACAAAATGGCGCTGCGGGCAATGATTGCGGAGGCCGACCTAGGACTGATCTACGCGACCGATTCCGTAGAAGAAGCTATCGAACACATTCGCAGCAAAACCATAGGACCATTCGGTCTCAAGCGCGTCGCGCGCGCGCGCCGCCGACGCGCCTTTCCCTGGCTCGGCGAGGGCGGCTTGTGCTGATTGTAGAGGCGTTTGTGCCAAACGCCTGTTTCTTAGCTCCGGTGCGGTCAGCTAGGAGGGGTTTACTCCGAAAGCTTTCGCGACTTGACCTCAATCGTCCGGTCCAAGGCCTTGGGTACCCAGGCTCGTTGTCCCCAGCTAGCATGAAGCAAACGATCAGGCCGTTGGAATTTATTTTTTTTCAAGAACTTCCCTCCGCGATTCCCGGATAAGAATAGTAGGACGAATATTTTCGCAAAAAACGCCAATGTATTTCGGCCGCCCTGCACGATCTGGTCGCGGCGAGGCGGATGCAATCGACTATCCGGACTAAAAATTAAGGGTGTCCTGAACAGCCTTGATCATTCGCTTGCACTGCGTGGTCGGTCATTTTGATCTCATGATTAAGATTAGAAAGCGTGGTCGGCCCCGGATTCGCACAGCCGAATACTGGCGCGAGTATTACACGCGAAAACAGCGGGAATGGCGCGCTGCCCACGTGCCGATCAAAACGGGGCGAACGCAAAAGCAACGCCGGGCAAATGACCGACGCGCAGCAAGCCGGTGACTCTCCCGGAATAACCGTCTCGGCATGCTCGGTATGCCTGGGTGACTAAGCCTCCACCCAGCCAGCCTTACTGATTGTTCGCGACGGTTTGCGGTGCATGTCCATATTCCGTTCCAATTTGTCGCTCACCTTTTGGATGCAATGCAGCAAATAGGCGCTGATTGAGCCTGGCACGGGCCGCGAAGCTGGTTCGCCCCCGAGCACGCGACAATCTATTGCTTTGCCAGCTTAACCTGATAACCTGATCGCATGGGGAAGGGCGTTGTTGAGATTCCTGTTGAAGTGCTTTCGTCAGTGGAAACTCTCGATGAATTGCAAGATTGGCTGACAGCCCAAAATCCACAGATCATCGATGAACTGCGCGAAGCGCGCCGGCAGGATTTGGCTGGCGAGTTCAAGCTGTGGGAACCGCGTCATCTTCAGCGGCAAACCAACCAAGCTCACACCCGAGTCGGAAATCCTGAAAAGCTCCAAGCCAGTGCCGGCCAGAAAACCTTGAGTCCATGGCACTGCACCGTTAGCGGCTAAGCTCGCCGCCGGTCCGGGATTGGATGGACAAAGAGTAAGTACAGTCCCGCTCGCCTTCTGATTTCAGGGCGACGTCTGTACACTTTTGACGTTGGAATTGGGGCTTGTAGCACACCCATTGTAAGCTCGCACTCGGTAATAGTAAGTCGTATGCGCACTTAATCCGGTGACGGGGAAGCTGATCATGTTTCCGACGCTCAAATCCTGATAACCGGGTACGTAAGTGGTGAAAGAGTTGCTTGTGGATACGTCCAACCGATAATCGATTGCACCGCTTACGCTGCGCCAGTTCGCGGTAAAGCTGCTCGCAGTCACATTGGTTGCGCTTTGTGCGCTTGGAGCCGCAGGCGTGCAGGGAGTCGGAGTGGGGGTTGGTGTCGGCGTTGGAGTTGGAGTAAACGTCGCTGTTGCAGTAGCTGTCGGTGTGGCTGTAGCAGTTGCGGTAGCTGTAGCTGTAGCGGTCGCCGTTGCAGTCGGACTTGGCGTCGGCGTCGGGCTGGCTGTAGCCGTAGGAGTCGGTGTTGGTGTGGGGGTGGGCGTTCCCACGATCCAAACGTCCGTGATGGGCTGGTAGTTTCCGCTAACTCCGGCGTAGGGGACGTCGTACATATCTTCGAGGGTACGTAGAAGGTTGAAGTGGTTGATCGGCTCAGAATACTGGCCGGGCACCACCATCTGCCCCACGAAGATCGTGGCTATGCGGTTGCCCTGGCTGCCATCGTCCTCGTCGAAGGTCATGATGAAGAGGCTGTTGTGGGTCACGGCCCATTGCGCGTAAGCGTCCAGGTGCTGTTGCAGCCAGCTGTCGCCCTGCTGGATCGTGCCGTCGTGCATGTCGTTGTAGAGGTTGGGTATCACGAATGAGAGGGTAGGAAGGGTGGTGTAGTCGCTTGGGAAGTAACTGTAAGGGAGGTTGGTGGTTGTGGGTATGTTGGTGAAGTCGACCCAGGGAGCGTGCTTGCGGGCATAAGCACCCGACGTGCATACGGGTGAGCCGACCGACGGCAGGTCTTCGGAGTAGCCCGCGAACGTGAGAGAGGCGTTGAGCAAGTACAGCCCCAGGTTGGCTGTGGTGAAGTAATGGGGGCACGAATCGTTGGCCACGCCCTGATTGGAGCCGGAGAAGAGGTCGAGGTAGTTGGGCTGGCTGGGGTGCGTTATCGCATATGATTGTGTGAAGAGAGCGCCCTGGGCCGCCAGCGAATTGATGTAGGGCGCGGCTGAAGAGCCGATGATCTCGCTGTAGCTGTGATTCTCTTCAATCACAATCACGACATGATCGGGTCTGGGCACGCCGTTGGCTACAGGCGCTCGATAGCCTGAGTGAGCCAGCGATTCGGCTTCGGCCCGGTCATCGGCTCGCGACGCCCAGCCGGAGATGCTTCCGTTCTGAACGATCATCTTTTGAAGCGTCGCGCTCTGGAGTTGGTTGTTGGGACTGTCCTTTGTCGCTGAATTGTGCGGGCCCGCGTCGGAGGAGGTAATGAGCAGGACCAATGGAAGCGTAAAAACGGTAAGCGCTAATTTTGACATTGTATTGAACCCTCTGGTTACGTTGGAGCCTGCCTCAGGATTGACTAAGCGTAATTTCTCTCACGCGCTCACGGCAGAAGTAAAGAAGATTTTTGAAATCTTTGCGGGCCGTAAAGGTACGCCAGCGTCGTAGGGGAGCTCAACTACGACAACCGGGATCATCGATCCCGGCTGCAACCCATCACTGAGTGCCTCACCACTGTTTGCCCGGGGGTAATAAGGCCCTGCGGACGAGGCGCCGGAGTGGGACGAGATCTTACTCCTGGGCTGGGTCTTGCTGTTGGAGTAGGCGTCGGTGGGGCGTAGGAGTCGGCGTGGAGGTCGCGGTTGCTGTAGCCGTGGCTGTCGCTGTAACCGTGAGTGAATGGCTCGCTTGCACTGACCTCGCTCAGGCCGTCATGGCGTAGCTACGGAAACAGCTGCCGAAACACAACTGTTGTGTCCTGTACATCTCCTGAGGCGGCGTGGTTGGGTGAGGCGGCGTTGCAGTCGGTGCCGCGCTCGCCGCCGGTCCGGGATTAGATGGACAAAAGAGTAAGTACAGTCCCGCTCGCCTTCTGATCTCAGGGCGCCGTCTGTACACTTTTGACGCTGGAATTGGGGCTTGTAGCACACCCATTGTAGGCTCGCACTCGGTAATAGTAAGTCGTATGCGCACTTAACCCGGTCACGGGATAGCTGGTCATGTTTCCGACGCTCAAATCCTGATAACCGGGTACGTAAGTGGTGAAAGTGTTGCTTGTGGACACATCCAACCGATAATCGATCGCACCGCTTACGCTGCTCCAGTGCGCGGTAAAGCTGCTGAAAGTCACATTGGTTGCGCTTTGTGTGTTCGGAGCCGCAGGCGGCGTGCAGGGTGTAGGGGTGGCTGTAGCAGTTGCGGTTGACGTTGGCGTGGCCGTTGGTGTTCCAGCAGGTGTGGCCGTTGGCGTCGGCGTAACCGTTGCCGTAGGTGTTGGACTAGGCGGTACGGTTGCAGTAGGCGTTGACGTGGCTGTGGCTGTAGCCGTGGCTGTCGCTGTGGCAGTGGCCGTGGGTGTTGGTGACGGAGTGCAAACTTGAAGGATGTAGCTTTGCCCGCCACTAGCCCCACCACCCGAGCCGTTACAGAAGTACTGGTCAAACGTGGTGTCGTTCTTTTGCACTCCCGCGGTGGCCGATGTGTTGCCATTGGTCAGGACGCCATAGATCACGTCGAAATGAGTCTGCCCCTCGTGCAATCTCAGCTCGAAGTTGGCAGTGCCGGTCCCGGGGTAGTACTGTGACCGCCACTCGATGTTGAAGATGCGGTTGGGAGCAGTGCCACTAATCGAAGTAAAGATCCCATACCCGGCGTTTAGCGTGTACAGATCGTCCCAATACGGAAGAATAGTATAGTTGTGTGTAGTCCATGGCAGGCACAGGTTGCTAAAGGCAGCATCCGCGGTCGTGAGCTGAGCATTGCCATTGGATGACAGGTTGATGGCGTTGTACGTCTGATCGTACAAGGTGTAAGGGAATGGCAGCGCGATCGTGGTGACGCAGTCGTCGCAATGATTGCCGATGTCGGTCGTGCCCGGCACGATACTGCCGCCTATCTGCGCTATATTGTAATGGTCTTGGGGCGGGCAACCCTGTACTGTGTAATTCCCGGAGAAGGCCGCATTACCATTGCATCCGTTAGCTGTAATCGCCCCGGCGGCAATGCTCGCCGTCACGTTGCCTCCGAAATTGAAATGCAGCGTGAACCGGGCAGTCGTGTTGCCGTTGACGAGCGTAACACCGGTCACACTGCCGCCAGCATTGCCGGTCAAGGTCAGATCACTCGTCTGGACTGACGCTGGATCAACAGCCTGGTTGAAGTTCACGTCATATTGATAGTTACCTGGCGCTGGCGGTGAGAACGTGCCGCCAACGGACGGGACGGTCGTAGTCACCTGTAGCGGTGTTATCGCGTAACAGAATGTGCACTGGAATTCGAATATCGGCTGACTGTCGGAATTACGCAGAATCGCGCCGGCAGCAATGTGCATCGTGTTGGAGCCCAGCGTTACCGGTGAGCTGCTGAAGGTGAAGGTAATCGTCTGGTTGTTGTTGCTTAAGGCAAATGAGTTCGCCGCGATATTATTCACCGTGAAATCGCTCGCTTGAACACTGCTTGGAAGCGCGGCATCGGAAAGGTTCACGATGAAACTCGTCGGCTGCGTGTTGATGGTGCTGTTGCAGGCTGGAGTCGTGGTGGTCACGGCAAAGCCCACCAGCTCCCTGTCGGTGTACGCATCCTGCTGAGATGCGTTGTTGATGGGGTTGCGCCCGTCCACCCACGAAGTGACGTGCTTGGTGGTGATCGCGGAGCCGTAGTCGTAGTCGCCCGCGTAGAGTGGTTGGATACCCGGATCCCCTTGCAGCGGCAGCGGGCTTGCTACATCCGACAACGCTTCGTCAGCCAACCAGGTCACACCGTCATCGGGGGATTTGCGGGAATGCATTTGATAGCACGGAGTGCTGGGACTGCTCGGCTGGCAACTGGCCGCTACTCTCGGTGACTCGTCATACCACGTGGCCAAGAGCGTGCCAGTTTCGCTGACCGACAGGTTGGGCTGCCACTGCGCCTTGGTGGCATCGGTGTTGGTGTTCAACTGGAAGGGCGCACTGAAGGTCACGCCGCTGTCGGTGGAGCGGATATAAAAGATGTCGCCGGGGTCGCCATTACCGGAGTTGGCGGCGGCATAGACGTAGCTGACTACATGGTTGAAGGCGGCCGGCTCACCCCAGCCCATGTGCCGCCAGTAAGCGGGGTTACTGTACATACACGCGAAGTAGCCCGAATTGGTGCGGTGCGGGCCTACGAAGGTGGGCCCGGTGTAGGTGTTGGTCCAGGTGCTGCCGCCGTCAGTGGAGCGATAGATTTTATTGGCGCGGTTAAAGTTGCTGTTGCCACCCATCTCGTCCATGGCGGCGATGTACACGTCGCCCGTCATCTTATCACCAGTGATCTGGACGTCGCGGAAGAAGGTAGACGTGACGCTTATCGGGCTGGACCAAGTCGTTCCGTTGTCAGTCGAGCGGCTGACGAAAAGGGCGCCTCCGCCGACGTTGAAGTCGTTCCAGGAAATATACATCCTCCCGAAGAAGGGAGAGGACGGGTTATTATCCGCCCAGCCAGACTCTCGGTCGTCCTGAGAGTTGTTATGAACACAGAAATGGGTCCAGCTATTGGGGTCCCAGGGAGTGGTGGATTTATATCCACCGAGGCCCTGACCGCCGCAGCCTGTGTCGAGCCACACGGTAAACCAGGTGGAGGTTGGCTTGTTGTACAGAATAACAGGGTCGCCCTCCGTACCATCAAAGGGGCTTTGACCATTCGCCTTAGTCAAACGGGTGAAGGTTGCGCCGCCGTCGGTGGAGGCTGATGCGCCGGAGATATTGATCGGGTTCGCGTTACGGCCGCGTGAGTCGTTGTAGGCGACGACAATCTGTTGGGGGTTATCCGGGTTAACCGTAGTGTATGTCTCCGACTGGGTAATGTTGGGAGAAGTCTCGGCGCCGGTGATCAGGTTGACGTCGGCGGCGCCACTCAGGGGCGCCAGCAATTTTTTGACAGCCTGGCTGATGCGTTGAAAGAAAGTGCCGCCAGAGGAAGAACCCCAACCGCCTTCTACCGCACCGCAGGCGATCATGATTGCTCCGGCCCGGAAGTTCTCTTGCTTGTCGATGCCGAGCTCCTGGATTTTGGAACAGTCAAACCCGACTGGCACGAGGGGGTCGTTGGATGCGGTAATAATGTGATTCTTAATCTTCACTGGTGCGGCGGTAGCAGAGAACGCGCCGAGGCCCACCAGCGCCAGGGATATGCCGCCCAGCGCTATGCACAGGCCGATTAGGAGACGAAGATTAAAGAAGGCGGATTGTGAAGCGGATTTCTTTTTCATGAGTGGTTTCGGAACTGGGTTAGAGTGTATGTCATTCGAAGTCAACCACATGATTCTACCCAAAGCGCTGAGAAATTGTCAACACTTTTCCCTTTTGGCTGGCCCCCATTTCATTGGATGCGTGAATGAATACAACTTTGTTTTTTCTTTTTGCGAAGAATCGCGACTGAGTTGCCGGGTTAGATAGATCGGGGCGGGACATTCCATTCGGTAGGAACAGGGGCTGGCTCAATAATGCTGCATTGGCCTACACCACAGAAATATTCAATAACTCTGCTAGCAGAAATGCTTCAGTATCGAGCCAGCTTTACGACGGGAGCCTCTGAGCAGCTCACTGCGAATGTGGCTAGGGTAGCCGGGCATCCGAGATTAATAGCCGTCTCCATTAGGGCCGTAAAGCAAGCGCCTGTCTGGCCTCAGCCAGGCCATAAAGCGGCTGACACAGCCGCCTCTACACCTGTGTCGCCCAGGCACCCTGCGCACAGGCCCTCACGGATAGAGGATATTGATCTAGGATTTTGCGCAGCACGGCAGTGCGCTTTCTGGAGATTTGGGCAATCGCTCCTACCTTGTGATCCCGGCGAGTACGAGAAATGCGCACCCGACTGCGCCGAACAGCAAGCTCACAATCCAAAACCGGCGTTTCCTTGTAAGGGCGGAAATTGCCGCGATGGCAATCGCGATTTGGAACATGGTCACGCCGCCCGCGAACACTTCGTGCTTGTGAAAGTTTGATTTCGCCGCGGCCTCCTTCTGCTCGGCTTCCGATTTGATTTTTTCCTGCTCTTTCTCGTAGCGATCGCGTTTTGATTGGTCCGAGTCGTTAGAACCACCGCCGAGCGACGTTTTTGCATCGAGCACGGCAGCCTTGATGCTTTTCGCCTGGTAATAACTCCATTGATCGGACGCTTCGATTTGGTTCATCATGGCCTCGTTCACGTATCGCCCGGAGAGGAGTCCCGCGATCGCGGCGAGAACGGCAAGAATCGCCGTGCTAAGGGCGACCCATGAAATCCACCTCTCACGACTGTGTTCGGCGCTGTGATGGACCTGTTCGTGCAAATGCTCGAGAGGAACTTCCGATTCTTCCATCGCGGGAGCTTAGGATTGAGAACCGCGCTCGTCCAATCCCTCACCTTGATCGTCTCAACGCTCCGCCCGGTCGCGATCCCAAGGAGAGGCGAGCTTTTGGTCCGGTGCTGCAATCATTGATTCAAGATGAAATCGACAAGCTCGGCACGTTTCTCCCGCCTCGCCCCGTCTGCGGGGAGAGGACTGAGGTGAGGGGGGAACCGGGGTGGCTCCTTCTTAGCCGGCAGTTTGCGAGCGCTGATCCGGCACTGCAATCGTGGATGCAAGATGGAATCGACAAGGCACGCAGAAGCAGTTTAATTCAGCGGCGAAATCTCAATGAGCAAAACCGTAACCGCACCATTGGTCTGTCAGGTCTGCAAAAAACCGAAGTCGCCGAACAGCGGAATGATCGCAGAGTTGATTCGGCCGTCGCTTCTCGAGTTCATCAAAAAGAAATTGCCGGACTTGGACAGCAACGGTTTCATCTGCTTCGATGACCTGGGGGAATTCCGCAAGGATTACATCAAAGAGGTTTTGGAAGACGAGATTGGCGAACTTTCCGCGCTCGACCAGGAAGTCGTCGAGAGTCTGGAACAGCACGAGATTCTCTCCAGCGACATCGAGAAGCAATTCGAGAAAAAACTCACTTTCGGCGAGCGACTCTCCGACCGCATTGCCGAGTTCGGCGGCAGTTGGAAATTTCTCATTACATTTGGCGCTCTTATCTTCGTCTGGATCGGTGCGAACGCCGTGTTGCTCGCTACCAGAGCGTTTGATCCTTATCCGTTCATTCTTCTCAATCTGATTCTCTCCTGTCTGGCCGCCGTCCAAGCGCCGGTCATTATGATGAGCCAAAACCGGGCGGAGGCACGGGACCGTTTGCGGGCAGAAAACGATTACAAAGTGAATCTAAAAGCAGAGCTGGAGATCCGGCATTTGCACGAGAAAATCGACCACCTGTTGCGCCGGCAATACAACCGGCTATTCGAGATTCAGCAGATCCAGGTCGAGTTACTGGAAGAAATCAGCCGCCAAAAGAAATAGCTGCTTGGTTTTCTGAATTGCGGTAATCCCGAATCCGGAGCGCTGAAACGGACTGTGTCTGGTAACAGTTCCGTTACCTTTTCTCGTAAAGGTTAGATAGGTTGCGTTGCCTTTCGGACGAAGATTCTGCTTGCCTTTCTAGGATGTTTCTGCGCAACATCCCCCGCACTGAATCGCAGAGCGTCAGCCGCGGTTCGGTCTCAATGGAAAGAAAATCCGGGAATGGCTGGCGCGCAGAAGAAGGAATAAGACTATGAAAAGATCAAACGCAGTACGGGGGATTTTTTGGCTGGGAATGATATTTGCAATCGTATTTTTGGTGCGAGCTGAATCTGGCGACATGCGCGCGAGCATGCCTCACGCGAAGAGCGCGCCGCCTATCCGCATTCTCGATCAAAACGGCCAGCCAGCCGTGAACGGCGTTCCATCGGCTACCAGCACTATTGTCGATGTGATGGTGGGAGGTGGAAATGGTTTCCAGTTTGTGCCGGACACAGTCAACATCTCGGTGGGTGACACGGTGCGGTGGACCTGGGCCAACAGCGGCCATAGCGTCACGAGCGGCCTTCCTTGCGCGGCCGATTCGCAATATTGTTCTCCTGATGATATGAACTGCGCCTCAATAATTCTTAACAACCAAGGCTTTGTTTATCAGCATACATTCGGTGTACCAGGCAGGTATTCTTACTTCTGTTCCTCGCATTGCATTATTGGCATGACTGGCACCGTCAATGTTTCGGGTGGTTGCGCGCCGTCGGGATGGTCGGCAGGCCCCAACCTTCCCATGGTTGGTGTGCGCCTTGTTGGCGTTTACTTCCAGGCCAACGGGAATTTTTACGGCATGGGCGGACGCAGTGCGGACACAGCAGGCAGCGATTTCATGCATCCATTTGAATATAATCCAAACAGCAATAGTTGGACTACCAAGTCGGCTACTTATCCTGACAACCAGGTCAATAACATGGCTTGCGGCGTGCTCGCCGAAACGGGAACCCCTTACATCTACTGCGTGGGCGGCTCGGCAGCGGGCGCAACCACGGCTACAGGTCGCGTCTTCCGATACAATCCTGTCACCGACACCATCAGCCCGGTTGCTGCTCCCTGGCCGCCCGGCGTGACCAACATTCTGCCCGGTGGCTTCACGATCTTCCAGAACAAGCTCTACATCCTGGGCGGATTCGACATCCCCGGCGGGGTTGCGACCAACCAGATCTGGGAGTTTACTCCTCCGACTACCTGGGTGCAGAAGGCCACCGTCCTGCCTGTTGCGCGCGGCTATATACCGACCACGACCATCGGCACTCTCATCTACACCGGTGGCGGCGCCGCGATCTCGGGCGGCGCAATCACCGACGCTGCGGACTCTTTTGTCTATAACCCGGTGGCGAATACTATCGGCACGATTGCCAGCATACCGCGAGCGACAGGCGAGACGCGGGCGCTTAACTTCAATGGCTTGATGTTGGTCATGGGCGGGGGCAGAACCGCGCCCAACCCGTCGAACGAGGTGGATATCTACAACCCAGGGACTAACAGTTGGACAACAGGTACCCCGGTCCCGGCGTTCACGACTGCGCGGCGCAACTTCCCCACCGACACGGACGGCACGACCAGGATTTGGCTGGCAGGCGGTTATGCACCTACCGCGCCAACGGCTTCGATGGAAAGGTTCTGCGCCGGTGGGCCTCAAACGCCAACGCCTACTGCAACAGCAACAGCTACTCACACGCCCACAGCTACGCCAACTGCGACAGCAACGGCACCTGCAACGGCAACGCCTACAGCTACAGCTACTGCAACGGCAACGGCAACAGCAACACCTTCCGGGACACCGAGCTGCACGCCAACCAACATTAACCAAGGCTTTGACGATATTACCAATCTGCCTGGCTGGTTTATGATAAACCACAGCCAGCCGTTGGGAGCGACTAACTGGTTCCAAGGCAATGACACTGTGTTTCCTGCGTTTGACGGTCCGCCTACAGCTTATATTGCGGCTAACTTCAATAACGGCGCAGGGACGGCTACGATTAGCAACTGGCTGTTGACGCCAGTTCTGAACTTGCAGAACGGCAACGTGCTCACCTTCTATACTCGGACCACCGACGTTGGCGCCCAGCTCTTCCCCGACCGGCTGCAGGTTCGGATGAGCACCAACGGCGCGAGCACCAATGTAGGGACGACTGCGACCGACGTTGGCGATTTCACCACGCTACTGCTCGACATCAACCCCACCTACGACGACCAATATCCGCACGTCTGGACGCTGTTCACGGTGACCATCAGCGGGGTTCCCTCGCCGACTACAGGGCGGCTGGCGTTCCGTTACTTTGTGGAGAATGGCGGACCGAACGGGGCGAACTCAGACTATATTGGCATTGACCGTGTAGTGTACAATGGTCCATGCCCAGGTGGCAGTCCTACGCCTACGCCAACTGCTACAGCAACAGCTACGCATACACCGACAGCTACGCCAACTGCTACAGCAACAGCTACGCATACACCGACAGCTACGCCAACTGCGACAGCAACAGCTACGCATACACCGACAGCTACGCC
>Ga0137403_10007145_pt1 | contig 12646 bp, 10 predicted proteins | sample CZOMad2_1_16fung_FD_122057 | JGI IMG/M metagenome (GOLD analysis project Ga0137403, IMG submission 122057) | Vadose zone soil fungal communities from Angelo Coast Range Reserve, California, USA - CZOMad2_1_16fungal (Hybrid Assembly) | ecosystem: Environmental > Terrestrial > Soil > Vadose zone... | reverse complement strand
GCTGGTGAACACCGTCAGTTCCTCCCATTGGCTGAGCGTGTAGTTCACCGCTTCCGCCATGGGATGCTTCGGCAGCAACTGTTCTTTCCAGGTCAGCAACTTCTGTCGCAGTTCGGCCAGCGCCGGCACCGACTGCGTCTGCCGCAACGCTAGTCTCTCAGCCACGGACACATTCTTGGCCTGTTTTTCCACCGCAAACAGCTGGCCGATCAAATCCACGGCCGCGTTCATTCTAACCACGCCGAGTCGTTAGCCGGGTAGTCTCGAGGGCTCCAGCGCACCGTTTGTACTTCTTTTGAAAACCGCTGAGATGGCTAGCGCCAGCATCTCCGGCTGCATGGGATACTGATACATAAGACTTTCAGCCGTATGCGTCACGTAATGAATCAGCGGATAGAGAACCATGACTCCAACAAACAAAAATGCTTTTCGATGGTTGGCGCGCACCGCGCGTCCCGCCCCGATAAACGCCAACATCGAAAACGTCAGTTGCGGCAGGTACTTCGCAAACCTCAATTCGCCCATTCGCTTCGACTCCATCGGATTGCCGACCCACCAATATCCAATCCGAAAGAGTACGTTGCCGAAAAACTCACCGGTATGAGCCCGGATCGTCTCTACAGCCTCTCGTTCTGAGGCCTGGTTGTATCCGACCTCCCCCATATCTCGCACCCGTGCCAGTTGGTAATCGCTCCTGTCAGGATGAACCTCGCCGTCCCAGCGCCCGTGATGGCCGGGCATATTCCCAACTTTTAGTTCAGTTCCAAAGTTATCGCGAATAAACACCATCTGATGAAACACCAAATAATTGCGGGTTAGCCACGGAACCACGCACAGAACCGCCACCAAACCCGCCAGCCCTGCGTACCGCCACCCCCTTCGCTTCTCGAAATGCCAGCCGGCGAAAGCCGGCACTAAGATCAGCAACGACGGGTTTAGAAGCGCCGCAATACCCCAGGTTGCTCCGAAAACGGCGCAATGTGGCGGGTGCAACGCGAACCATATCAGCAGCACGATCGCCAACTCCGTCAAATGCGTGTACCAGATAATGTTCGGCGAAATGAACAAGCCCAGTCCCCCATAGCCACCGAGTACATGCAGGAGCACCAGGGGATAGAAGAGCAGCGGAAAACCGGCTAGCGCATACGCGGAATAGCGACCGACCCGCGGGCCGAAAACCTCTCCCGCGGTCCGATAGAGCAGGACGCACGTGAAGGCATGAACGACGATGTTGAAGGCGACGGCTACGCAGTAAGCGGCTGCGGTCGGGCCTCCGCAGACCAGGAAGATGCCCGCGAGCAGGTACGGATACACTGGAGGAATCCACGCGGAAGGCCCGGTCGGTTGCCGGAAAGGAGAGCTGAACCCGTGTCCGCTTGCCACTGCCGCAGCGATCCGGGCGGTTTCAGTGCTCCAAATATCGACCCCGGGCAAGACTGCCGCGAGAATCACGTTTGATGTGATTGCGAGCACGACGATGAACATGACCCGGCGAGTCAACGCAATCCCACCTTACTTCGTGGAGTCTACCATTTCTGCCGGACGGAAAAACTCGCCGCTTTCAAGTGTCCTCCCGAGTACCGTCCGGAGCTTTCTACAACCACCCCAACGGTTGGGGTTCGATGTGTCCACCATCGCAGCCGATCCCGGGTGGCCGCGCCCTTGAACGATTCCTTAACGATCGTAACCGGGACCGCCAGGCAACCCGCACTCTTTCCACAGCTTTTCCCAATTCCAGATCCCGTAGGCCACCTGGTTCGGCAACGGGAATCCCGTTTGATGCGCGAGCATACACACCTGCCCGCGATGGTGGGCCTCGTGAGAAATCATGTAACACAGCATTTCTACGCCAACCGGCCAAGGCCGAGCCCAGCCGTCTCTGTGAAACTTCTCGACGCCAGCACCACCCAGCGCTTCAGCGAGCATCTCCGCGCAGCCAGCGGCGCTCTCGGCCAATCCCGCACGGGCCTGCTGCGGCGTACAGTGCGTGCGGTTGAGCTGTCGTGGAACCTTCAGGTGCGGGGCTGTCAGCCTGACCCACTTGGTGCGGACATTGTGCATATGCGTGAAGATCGCCGCAATGGCGCGGACCTTGCCGGGCGGTTTGGCTCTCCAAGCGGCAGGGTCAAGGTGTTCGATAAGAATCTGGTTTATGCGCTCATTGGCAGCAAAGATCTGGATCGCGGCTCGGCCCAATTGAGTGTGAGCTTTTTTCATGCGTTCGCTCCATTCATCTTGACCGGGGAACGCTTCTGCATTTTCTAGCTGAACCGGAAACTACCCGAGTCTATCTCACTGCTTGCCTTACTTCCGTTCCCGGGTGGAAGGCACCGATGGACTCATCCGAAAGCGCGATAGCGCCTCGCCTAGATTCTGTATAAACGCTTCCGACTGAAACACATCTGCGTCCGCTCGGATGCTCGCTGGCGGCGCGATTGGCTCCAGCTCATCGAGTTGAAATTCCCTGGCCACATCCTCGATCACCTTCGGCTCAATCACTTGATTCTGATCCACAAACGAATTGATCAACGCATGCTCACACAATAAATTGATCACCCGCGGAATCCCCATCGAGAACAGGTACGCCGCATCCATCGCCTTCGCCGAAAATATGCCGGACTGTGCTGGCGCCCCGGCAATTCTCAGCCGCTCCTGAATGTATTCGTGGGTTTGTTCATTGGTCATGGGGGAAGTTCTGCAGCGCAGCGTAATTCTTTGCCGCAGTTGCCGCAATTGCGAAAGCTTCAGCTTATCTTCCAGTTCCGGCTGGCCCGACAGCACGATTTGCAGGAGCTTCTCGGTCGACGTTTCCAGATTTGTCAGCAATCGAATTTCTTCAAGTACCGGAAACGTTAAATTTTGTGCTTCATCCACAATCAGCACCGCGGTTTCGCCGGCACGATAACGTTCCAGCAGCCAGTGGTTTAGTTTCATCAGCTGCTGGCTCTTCGAACGATTCTCGCAGGGGATATCAAATTCCGCCAAAATAAAGTCGAATAATTGGCTGGAGTTCATTCTTGAATTGAACAGGAATGCAGTTTTGGTGCGGCGCAGATGCAGCCAGTCCAGCAGCCGGTTGACCAGGGTAGTCTTACCGGTGCCTACTTCTCCAGTTAGCGTGATGAATCCCTTGCGTGTCTGTATACCGTACATCAGACCGGAGAGCGCCTCCTCGATCTGCTTGGTCAGAAACAGAAACCGCGGATCGGGATTGACGTTAAACGGATTTTCCTTCAGTCCGAAAAAGCTTTTATACATGTCGTCTGGTCGTCTCCTTCGACCCTTTCCTTATCCTGCTCGGCGATGTTTAGCCGGTCCCTAGGGCAGTACGAATGGCCGCGTATGCCAGCTCACTCCGAACGATAACTGGTGGGTGGTGAAGTCTGTTCCGCAACTTAAAGTCCCGCAGGTCGCGCCGCTGGTTCGCTCGATATACGCGGTGTAGCCCAGCGACAGATTTGCGTTACGGCCCAATGCCCGTCCGGCGGCAACGCTCGCGTAAACCGTGTCGTAGTTGATATTCGCTGTGGTCCCCGCATTCACGATGCCTCGGTTACGTGAGTAACCCAAATTGCCGTTTCCGGTCCATACTCTGGTGATCTTTCGCGTGATCGCTCCGTTCAGCTGATCCGTTGTCGAGCCCAGGAAGACACCGCTTCCTGCCGTCACGCCGTGATAATACGAACCTGACAAGCTTCCTTTCGGGATGGTATAGGTGATCGACGCGCTGCCGGTTCCCGCCACGGTCTGTGTTGAGCCTCCGCTCTGCGTGGCAACTCGTAAATGGGTGATTTCCGGCCCACCCGTTAATTGCAACGCTAGCCTACCGGTAATTTTTCGGCCATAAGCTACCTGAACAGATTGATCTCCTATGTTTTGCGTAAATCCGATGAAGTGATAAGAGCTATACCGATACACCAGCCCCAATGTGTCTTCTCGAGTGAACTGGTAGTTATAACCTATGCTTCCGAGGTACTCATTGCTTTCTATATTTCCCGGATCCGTGAATCGCAGAATACTGTTGATTCCGCCAAAGGTAAGTGAACTCCTCCGCGTCAGCGTGTAGTTGCCCTGCACGCCAAAAACATTCGTGTAGCGCGGGCCAAACGTTGTGAATATCGATTGCCCGGGATCAATGCCCCCACCAAGTCCCGTTGAGCCTGGTCCCAGCGACCCGCCGACCCCGGGAAGAGCAATGCCCGTTCCTGCTCCGAACCCAAACTGGGCTTGCGGTAAATATGCGAATTGATCCAGGAGCGTCAATTGCAAGCGCTCCCAGTTAAACGTTTGCGATGCTCCGAACTGCTGAAACCATCCATTGCCCAACGCCGAATCGGTGGAAAAGTTTCCACCGCCCGAATAATTCAGCGCCAGTTGCGCCGTGCTCCAGGTCTTCAACAGACTGACGTTGCCGGTCAAATAGCTCGTCGAATTCCAGCCGCTACCTCCGCCCACCGTGCTTCCATTCGACTGAACGAAATTGTTATAAGAGATCCCAGGAACCCAGTAGCTGTGCTTTTCCAACGGAGTTCCCACCGTAGGTTGTTGAAACCCGGTTAGCGGGCGCTGATCGGGCTGCAATGTGTCGGCAGGCGTTTGCCTATCCTGGTCGGCTTCCGCCCCTATCGGGCCATAGGTTCGCGCTGCGGGCTTCGGCTTATCTTCAGCTGGAGCTTGCGGGGCCTGTGGATCCTGTGCGCGCGCCGGTCCGCTTCCGGCGAGGCAGAACCAAAAGCCGAGGACAACTATAAATTTCACGAGGTTTGAAAATTTTGTCATAAGCCCTCTTTACGGGACCACAATCGTATCGCCGGGCTGCAGTACGATGTTGTCTTCCTGACGGTTTCCCTTTACTACATCATTATAGTTGAATGGGTGTTTTACCGGCTTGCCGCTCTCTGAACGCAACACATAAATTTTCTTGGTTCGTGCAAACTGCGTGAACCCGCCGGCGCTCGTCAACGCTTGCAGCACGGTCATATTGGGCAGCAACGGGAACGCGCCCGGCCGCGTCACCTCGCCTGTCACATACACTCTTCGGCTGTTGATTTCCGATATGCTGACCGTCACCTGCGGGCTGGTTATATATTTTTTCAGCCCTTCGGTAATCACATTGGACAGCTCCATCGCCGTCAGCCCTTCGGCCTGTACGTCGTTTAGCAGCGGTAGCGAAATCTTACCGTCCGGCCTTACCGGAACGGATCGAGATATTTCTGCTTCTTTCCACACATCGATGCGCAGCACATCCTGCGGACCGATCTTGTAGCTCGGATCAGTTACCGGCACACTTTGAGTTGCCGCGGTTTTCGTCGCGCTTCTCTCGGCGGTTTGCGCCGCCACACTTCCCGCCGCCATCATGGTCCCAAGTCCAATCCATAGCAACGCTTTCATCGCTCATCTCCCTGCGAGCTCTTGATTTGGGCCCCGTCCACATCCATCTGTTTTATCTTATACAGCAACGCCTTGTAGCTTACTTGAAGTTCTCGCGCGGCCCGCTTCCGATTCCAGTGAGTTCTTTCCAACGCCCTCAAGATCAGATCCCGCTCCGCTACCCGCGACGCCTCTTTCGCCACCACTTTTAATGACGCTCCGCCTGGGGATTCAGCCCGGTTGCTTCGCACTGGTTCCGGTCGCTTGAGCTCAGTGATCGCGGCGCGCGATTGCCCCAGCGCCACTACTTTTCTCGCCAGATTTACCAGTTCTCGAATATTCCCCGGCCAGTTGTAGCTCCGCAGTAACTCTTCTTCGTCCTGGCCCAGTGTCGGTATCCGCTTTCCCACTTCGACTGCATGCTTCTCTAGAAAATATTCCATCAGCGCGGTCACATCCTCTTTGCGATGCCGCAGCGCTGGCAGCTTAACGCACGCTCCGTTGATACGAAAATAGAGTTCGCGCCGGAATCTCCCCAGCCCGATCTCCCGGTCCAGATTTTTCGTGGCTGTGGAGATCAACCTGAAACCCATGGTTCCGCCCGAGCTCATTTCTCGCTCTTGCAGCATTGCCAGCAGGACTCTCTGGCAATCCAGATCCAACTCGTCAATGCCGTCCAGATACAGCGTCCCGGTACTTTCCTGCGGCTCGCCAGCCCATTTTCCGGCCAGCGAGGTCTTAACCCGCGACAGCAACTCGCCGGGTTCCAGCACCGTGCAATTCAATTTAACCAGCGGCAGCTCCCGCACCGCCGAAAGCTGGTGTATCAGCCGCGCATATACGTCTTTGCCTGTCCCGCTCTCGCCCTGCAGCAGTACCGGTATGTCAGTGCGAGAAATCTCACCTACAATGCTGTTAACCCGCAAAATGCTTTCCGAGCGGCCGTACACAAAGCCGGACCCGGTCAGCAGATCGAACCCGTGATTTACACCTGTGGCCATATTTTCTCAGCAATGTTTATGCAAGTGCCTAGCCAAGCAGGTTGGAAACTAGCCGCATTTCGGTGCGAATAAGTCGCCTATAATCAGATGTTTAACCTTGCAGTTTTCGCTTTGAGGCCTGTTCGCTGTCAGCAATCTGTCCCTCCAGGCTTCCACCATGTGGCAAAACTTTATCCCTTTTCGGCGCGGCAGAGGCCCGCCAACCCGAAAATGTCTCATTAACCTGTTTATTACCAGCAGGTTGCGGAGAACTATGCTACTCCTCGCCCACCGAAAAGTAACTGCAATCCGGGTGTATGAACGCCAGCGCACTTACGCTGGCCTCCGGGTCCATCATGAATCCCTCCGTCAGTTCGACACCGATCTCCTCTGGTTTCAGCAGCTTCCAGATGCCAGCTTGATCTTCCAAGTCAGGGCACGCCGGATACCCGAAGCTATATCTCTTGCCCCGGTACCTCGATGTGAAGCGCTGTGCCATGGTCATCTCGGGCGGGTCGGGAAATCCCCAATCCTCCCGTATCCGCCGGTGTAGCCATTCTGCGCACGCTTCAGCCGCCTCGATCGCCAGCGACTGCAATCCGTGCGAACGGAAATAATATCCTGCGTTTTTCGCTGCTTCCGACCGTTCCCGTACTCCTTCGCCAGCCGAAACCACGAATACTGCAACGTGATCGCGCTTTCCATGGCTTGCGGGAAGAAGGTAGTCGCTCAAGCAAAGCCGGTCCGCGATTTTTTGCCGCTTCAGTTTCCAGGTGTGCGCCGGCGAACTCTGGCCCGGAGCAAATACATGCAATTGCTCGCCATCAGCCTCGGCCTCAAAAAATTGCCACACCGCTCGCACTTTCATAAATTTCGCTGCTTCTTCTTTGACTTCTTCCATGGCCGCGAAGAGTTCCACCGCTTTCGGCTCCCTCGCGGCGAGTTGCTGCTCAAAATTCCCCCGATAACCCAGATGCCGCCCGAACAACATGAAAGGATTGATGTAGCTCCACACTTCGCGCAAGTCCGGAACTAGACGCACCTTGCGATCGAGATAACCGACTGGCTGAATCGGCAAATCCGCACGCACTTTCGGCGACCGCGTCACCGCCGGCAGCTCTTTCACCGTCACGGTCGTCGTTAGGCTCACTCCACTGGTTGCTTCACGGTGCGCGCGCAGCACCGTCTCCCGCGCCGCAGGGTCCATCAACTCGTTCATCAACCGCAGACCGGTCATCGCGTCTTTCGCGTAGCACACCGCATTTCCGTAACTTGGCGCAATTTTCGTCTGCGTGAATTTTCCAGATAGCGCCGCTCCACCCACCAGCAGCGGAATCGAAATTCCCGCATCCTTCAAATCATTTGCGGTGATCACCATCTGCTGCGCGCTCTTCACGAGCAAGCCGGAAAGCCCGATTGCGTCCGGATGATGCTGCTGATATGCCTTGATCAGTTCTTCCGGCGGCACCTTGATTCCCAGATTCACAACGTCGTATCCGTTATTCTTCAAAATAATCTCAACGAGATTCTTCCCGATGTCGTGTACATCGCCCTTGACCGTGGCCAGCACGATTCGGCCGCGCTTGGCCGTATCCGCCTTCTCCATGAACTGCTCCAGATGATTCACCGAAGCTTTCATCGCTTCCGCGGATTGCAGTACCTCTGCCACGATCAACTCATTGGCATTAAAAAGCCGGCCCACTTCCGACATTCCCGTCATCAGCGGCCCATTAATAATTTCCAGCGGCGGTACTCCTTCTGCCCGCTTCTTCTCTAAATCGTCGATCAATCCGTCCCGCGTGCCCTCAATAATGTAGTTCGCGAGTCTTTGATCCAGCGGTATATCTTCCGCCCGCAGTTTTTCTTTTTTCTTGGTCGTTCGGAAATGCTCGGTGATCGCCGCAATGTGAAATTGATTGATTGCCGCGCGCTGCTCCTTATTCTGTTCTCGCCAATCTGCCGGAGCGCTTTTCAACAACTCGGCGCGCGGATTCCCGGCATCCACCTTCTTTGGCGGATGCTGAAACAGTAGATTCTCCGCCAGTTCCCGCTCATGTTCCGGAATCGACGCAAACCGTTCCAGCTTTTCGGTATTCACAATCGCCAGGTCCAGCCCGGCTTTGGTGCAGTAATACAGAAAAACAGAGTTCACTACTTCTCGCGCGCCAGCCGGCAACCCAAACGACACATTGGAAATTCCCAGTATGGTCCGCACATTCGGCAAAGCCTGCTTGATGATTCGAATCCCCTCCACCGTTTCTACCGCCCCGCCGATGTAATTTTCATCTCCTGTGGCACACGGAAACACCAGCGGATCAAAAATGATGTCCTCAGGCGCCATCTTGTATTTGGTTGTCAGCAACTCCAGGGATCGCTTGGCGATCTCCAGTTTCCGCTCTCGCGTAAACGCCTGCGCCTGCAGCTTGTCCTCGTCAATGCATCCCACCACCACCGCCGCGCCGTAGTCGTGGGCAATCGGCACCACCTTCTCGAACTTTTCTTCGCCATCCTCCAAATTGATTGAATTGATGATTGCTTTCCCCTGGCAGTAAGTCAGCGCCTGCTCCACCGCTGCCGGGTCGGTCGTATCCACCATCACCGGCGCTTTTACTTTGCGGATTAATTTTTCATAGAACGGCGGAATGTCCTTGCGCTCATCGCGATCCGTGCTCTGCAAACACACATCTACAATCTGCGCGCCGCCTTTCACCTGCCGCCGTGCAATTTCGCTGGCTTCTTCCCACTTTTCTTCCGCCACCAGATTCTTGAACAAGCGCGAACCAATCACGTTGGTTCGCTCGCCTACCAGCAGCGGCCGCGTACTATCCTCGGCCTCGACTGTTTCAATCCCCGAATAAACCGCACGGTGCGTCTCACGCGGCAGCGCACGCGGTTTTTTCCCCTCTACCATTTGCGCAATCGCAGCGATGTGCTTCTCGGTAGTTCCGCAGCAACCGCCCACCAGGTTCAGCCAACCGTGATCCACAAACTTTTCCAGTTGCGCCGCCAACGACGTCGGCGTTTCCAGATATTTACCTTCTTCATCCGGCAATCCCGCATTCGGGTAGCACGATACAAATTCTCCGGTCGACGCGCTCAGCGTTCGAATGTGGTCGGTCATGAACTCCGGCCCCGTCGCGCAGTTCATCCCGAACGCCAGCGGCTTGGCATGTCGCAGCGACGCCCACATCGCTTCCACCGTTTGTCCGGCCAGCATCGTCCCCATCGGCTCGATCGTCACCGACACAATCACCGGAACTTGGCTGCCAAGCTCCTTCGAAAGTTTTTCAATCGCCAGCAACGCAGCCTTAATATTTCGGGTGTCCTGGCAGGTCTCCACCAACAACAAATCCGCTCCGCCCTCCAGCAATCCCTTTGCCTGCAGGTAGTAATTTTCCCGCAGCCCTTCGAACGTCACTCCCCCGGTAACCGTAATCGCTTTCGTCGTCGGCCCCATCGACCCGGCTACAAACCTCGGCTTCGCCGTGGTGCGGAATTCATCCGCTGCAGCTCGCGCCAGTTCCGCCGCCTTCTTGTTCAACTCCTGCGCTTCGGCGTCCAGCCCATATTCCGCCAGCACCAGCGGCGTCCCGCCAAAACTGTTGGTCTCTACAATGTCCGCGCCCGCCGCAAAATACGCCCGGTGAATGTCCAGCACCACATCCGGCCGCGTTCGAACCAGCACCTCGTTACAGCCTTCGAGAGCTGCTCCGCCAAAATCCGCTGCCGTCAAGTCGCGCTGCTGCAGCATCGTTCCCATGGCGCCATCCAGCACCAGGACACGTTGCCCCAGCAACTCCCGTAAATCCTTGCCTATGTCTTTGAAATTTCGCATCCGAGGGGTAATTTAAAGATGACCGTTAAGCGGACATCTCCAAAAGGTTCGTGCTCCTTGAGGCCCAGCCGCCGGTCGGTCTCCCACATGTTTCGCAGGATGACCGCCGACAACTCCATTTTACGCGGCTTTCGCTCAGGAATCGAATTACATTCAAGAAGGTCTTACTTCCCTGAGAAACTACCGTGATTCCAAGCCTGCCTGGCGCAGCTAGACGAAACGAGGAAGCTCTCCTTCCGTCTGAGGCACCCGCCCGGACCCGCGACCGCCAGTGAAAAGACATCCAAGTTGTCAGTATCAATTCGTGAACAACTCGTTCCAACCCTCTTGCCCGTTCGGCCAGTTTTCACTACCCTGACAACGGTGGCTACTAAACGCTCCAACTCACCTAAGCTTTCCATCTGCCTGCTCTCGCCTCATCCTCTTGTGCTGAGCGAGTTCGAGCGCATTCTGTCCAAACAAGATTTCAAGGTCATCTCCAAGCAGCTCGAGTCCACTCTTGCCCCCGATCTGCGCTCTTTCGAACCGCCCAAGGCTCAAGTCTATGTAATCGATGCCCACGCCGCTCGTCAGGCTACCGGCGCACTGCTCTCCAACATTCTCGAGCGCCATCCCGACGCCCGCCTGATCGTTGTTGGCGAAGCCCATCAGGACGCCAACAGCTTTTCTTTACTCCGCCTCGGCGTAAAAGGCATTTTGACCTACACCGAAGCTCGCGATCAGCTCATTCGCGCGTTGCCGCTTGTCGCTACCGGCGGATTCTGGGTACCGCGGACGGTTCTCTCCGGTTTCGTGGACTCCATCCTCTCTGGCCAGACGCGCCGCCTAAAATCCGATTCCGTCGCCAATCTCAGCCGCCGCGAGCAGGAAGTGCTCGATTCGCTTCTCGAAAATCTCTCCAACAAAGAAATCGCCAGCAAGCTCAACATCGCCGAACGCACCGTAAAATTCCACGTGTCCAATCTCCTCAATAAATTCGGAGTCCGCCGCCGTGCCGACCTGATCCTTCTAACCTTCCAACGCCGCATGGCCCCCGACGCCTGACCTCTTTTTTCTTTCCTGGCGCCGCCTCGATTCGCTCCGATTGCCCCGCGTTACCCGCGTGCCTATAAATCCCTAATCCGTCGATCGCTTCTCGCTTTACTCCGCTTCCACTCCACCGTTACACTCTCTCCTCAAAACATTTATGGCCCATCCACGCCACAATCCGCTGGCCCTAATCGATCCTAAACTCTCGGTCGTCATTCCCGTTTACAACGAACGCGCCACCATCGACGAAATCCTTCGCCGGGTCATCGAAACCGCACCGCGCAAAGAAATCATCCTGGTGGACGACTGTTCCACTGACGGCACCCGCCAAATTCTCGAAAAGATGTTGCAACTCCAGAGCGCGGGAGAAGCCTCGGCACCCGCCATGGACGGCGCCGATACCATCCCGCTCCGCGATGTTCGCATTTTTTTTCAAACTAAAAATCAAGGCAAGGGCGCCGCTCTGCGCCGCGGCTTTGCGGAAGTTACCGGCGACATCATCCTGGTCCAGGACGCCGACCTCGAATACGATCCGCGCGATTACGGCAAACTCCTCGAGCCCATCCTCGATGGCCGGGCCGACGTAGTTTTCGGTTCCCGTTTCCTCGGCGGTCCCCAGCGCGTTCACTACTTCTGGCACTATGTCGCTAACAAATCTCTTACTCTTCTCTCCGACATTTTCACCAATCTAAAACTCACCGACATGGAAACCTGTTACAAAGTCTTCCGGCGCGAAGTCCTGCAAGGCATCCAGCTGAAATCAGATCGCTTCGGCTTCGAACCGGAAATCACCGCCAAAGTCGCAAAAGGGAACTGGCGCATCTACGAAGTCCCCATCTCCTACGCCGGCCGCACGTATGAAGAAGGCAAGAAAATCACCTGGAAAGACGGCGTCCAAGCACTCTGGTGCATCATCCGCTACCGCTTCCCCGACTAATTCGGCTGCCCCCGCATTCCTGCTCTGTCTTTATTCTTTCCTTTTTTCTTTTATTCTTTTGCAGGGCCGCCGTCTACGGCGGCGCGCCTATGCCGTGCGGCAGCCCAGCTGCCGCATTTACGATCGCCAAACCAGCCACCACAGACCGCGCAATTCCAGCCTCTCCCGCCACCGCACAGCACCGACCCTGCTGACGAACTCGCCCCGCTCAAGTTATCCTAATGACTCGCGATGCCCACTTTTCACATCGAACAGTTCGGCTGCCGCGCCACCCAGGCCGACGGTGCCGCCATCGAACGCCAGCTCCTCGATCGTGGCTGCACCCTCGCAAACTCCCCAAGCGCCGCCGACGTGGTAGTCCTGAACACTTGCACCGTAACCGCCGCCGCCGACGCCCAGGCCCGCGACGCCATCCGCAAGCTCCATACCATAAATCCCGCCACGCAAATCATCGTCACCGGCTGCTACGCGCAACGAGCCCCAGAAGAACTAGCC
>Ga0137403_10007143_pt1 | contig 12646 bp, 11 predicted proteins | sample CZOMad2_1_16fung_FD_122057 | JGI IMG/M metagenome (GOLD analysis project Ga0137403, IMG submission 122057) | Vadose zone soil fungal communities from Angelo Coast Range Reserve, California, USA - CZOMad2_1_16fungal (Hybrid Assembly) | ecosystem: Environmental > Terrestrial > Soil > Vadose zone... | reverse complement strand
CGCGCGCCGATTCCACCTGCGCCCGGGCGGACTCCAGCCCGGCCTCAAACGGTGCCTTTTCATCCTCGACGAGCACTGCACCGGAATGGATTGTATTTCCGACATTTACCAAAACCTTGTCTATCTTCGCAGCGATACGTGAGGTGAGCGTGACCGTCGTGTACTGCAGAACCTGCCCGGCCGCTCCGACAGTTGCTTCAAGCTTGCTGACTTTTGCGCGCGACGCGCCAACCGGGATCGGCAGTGAAGCCTTTCGCGCCTCAGCGGCGGTGTAGCGTCTCTGGAAATTTCTGGCCTTCCATACCAGTACGAGCGCAAGAAGGACAAGCGCGATCAGCAACAGGTTACGGAATGAGCGTGAGGGGGTTCTAGGCATGGCGGACTATGACAACAAGCACGCAGACAAGTCCACCAAATTTTACGAAAGCGTTTTCAGTGCTTCTTGAGCGTCGCATCGAAGAAAACTTCAGCGTCCTTGAGGGCGTCCGTCTGTATCGCCCTGTGCCCTGCGGGCAGGATTTTCAATGTGGCGTTCACCCCGGCTTTTCGCAACTCCTCGTAAAGGCGCTGGCCCTGCTCGACCGGTATCACCCTATCACCCTCGCCATGCACGATCAGAAAAGGCGGATCATCTTTGGAGACATAATGAATAGGGCTGGCAGCAATCGCTTTCGCTTTGTCGTTTTCGGGCGGCCCGCCGAGCAACCCTTCAATGGCAAGGGTGCGCTTCGGACCGAGATTCGCCATGGCCAGCAGATCTGCCGGGCCGGCCACATCGCACACTGCTTGAACCTGGCTCGAATACTGCATATTATCCCCACTCCCCTCCAGCTCCGGCACCCCGCCGGACGTGCCGAGCAGAGCCGCCAAATGTCCGCCCGCGGAGTATCCGCAGACGCCGATGTGGTCGGGATCGAGGTGGTAGGTGGAAGCGTTGGCGCGAAGCCAACGCACGGCAGCCTTACAATCTTCGATCTGCGCCGGAAAAGGTGCAGTGGTGGTACGGCGGTAATTGATGCTGGCCACGGCGAATCCATCCTGCACCAGAGCAACAGCTGGACATTTCTCTTTTCCACCGGCGCCCCAGTGCCCACCATGGATGCAAACGATCACTGGCAGCAAACCCGAGACCTCCTCTGGACGATAGAGGTCGAGCGTCAGAGCTATGTCGTTAACGCGTTTGTAAACCAAATCTCGCTGGACTGCGGCGTTGGCAACCTCTATAGGCCGACGCCTCGCCATAACCGGTTGCGCGATCTCCGCACCCAGCACGGCGGCGATGATTGTAACGGCAAGCCATGCATGCCGCCGTCGCATCAGGCCAACCACGCGATATTGTGATGTCATATTGCGGATACGATCTTGTTCAATAAGAACCTTGCGGCGCACATGCTTGATTGCCAAGAGCCTTTCAATATTCCCGATAGCACGTAGATTCGTCAAGCCTTCTCTAACTGCATCCTCTTTTTTGCGCAGGTTTTGTTCAAACAGCTTCTTCCCGAACTCATAGAGCTCATCATCAAGACGATTATACTCCCTTATGAGGTCGGCTAACTTTGGTTCGACCATCGACCGACGCTTCGAGACTTTTTGATTCTCATAAAACGGCACTTCCCATCCGAATGTTTTCGCCATGAAGGATCAAGCTCTCCTCGAACCTTTCACAAATCCCCACGACGCTAAACGATTTCGTCAGATTTTCTTTTGCGATGTCTAGTAATCGCTCATCGCCGGTCGCGGCATCCTCAACTCCGGCAATTAACCTGCACTGCAAGTTATGGCGATGCGAGAATAGTCGGAGGCAATCTTCTACTCCCAATCGCCCCCTTTTCAATTTCCGATGCAGCGGATGAAGCGGCCTGCGCAGAATAAAATAATAAGCGGAGAGAACCCTGGCCACCGGTTCGCGGAGCATTGTGATATAAGTAGCGGCCTGCGGTAGGAATTCATGAATACCGTAGAACAAATGTCCGCGCACCACCCGCAACCGGCGACGGTGCCCCTCCGGAAGTCGTTTGAGTCGTTCCGCTGTCGCCCTGATCCGATAGGGATCCATCGTGAAAATCGCAAAAGGACTGTATTGCCACTCGATAATCCGGTTAAGGGTCGTCCCCGCTGTTTTGGGAATGTGAAGAAAAATTAGCGTCTCGCGATCCACCGGACGCGATAATGGCGCTGGCTCGGTGCACGTTCAACTAGCTGCTAAAATTTGAACGTAAGCCACAGTGCCACGAAGTCAGCGTCTTCTCCCTTGCTCTGGTGAATAAATTGCCCGGCGAAGAAATGAGATAGGCGCCGGAAAACCTAATATGCCGGTTGACTTGCCAGGCCATGCCCAAAACTAACTCGATCCCGACGAAACGGGCGAAATTTGAATTCCCTCGAAAAATAACTGAACCGCCAGGTTGGTAGATTCCGTCGCCAAGATTTTCTCGCCAATGAATGTCGAGCCCCAACTCGGCCGTTAGTTTTGGGTCAGGGTTGATCCGGAGAGACGGAAACAGATCAATAAAGTTTTGCGGACTTAGAAACCCCGCTTCGCTAAAGTAATTGCCGCGCACGAAAAGCGGGTTGAAGGTCTGTAGGTCCGCATCGCTAGCGCTGCTATCGCCGCTTGCGATAGCAGCCCTTAAACCGAGACGTGGCTGGCTCCACAAGTTCTTTAGCGTGAAGCCGTGGTCGATAGCCACTGACCATGCATTTACAGCGCCAGACCCGAATTGTCCAAACTGATAAATCGCTTCATCATTAACATCCCAATGACCGAGGGTGCCAAAGAAGCGCGTGCCGACGGTGTGCGCCTCCTCATGGCCTGCTCCCTGATTGAAAACGGCGTGCGGGTTACTCAGGCCCAGATAGTAGAGGTCCAATTGAATTCCTAGCAGCGACGGACACGGCACAGTCGCGTAGACCCCCCAGAACCACACCTCGCGAACATTTTGATCATCGAACTGTCCCTGGTCCACCTCCACCGGACTCGAGAGCCACGCATCTACGCTTACCGCGTTTGTTTGTATAACAACCGCACCTCATCGAAGGCGCGACGGTTGTTAGGGCCTTCGCGCGCGGCGATCAATCGCTCCCAGCCGTAGGACATCTCCTGCCGCCCGACTCGGAGAGTGAGTTGTCCGTCCTGGCTTACCTTTCCAACCAAATCGGCAAACAGTTGGTGAATGTCTATGGCATCACGATCCGGCGGCCGTGGCCCGCCGGGCCTGCCGCCTTCGAGTGAACTTTGCAATTCCCCGAAAACCCGCAGGCACTCGGCCGGATGGTAATCGGCGTGGAAAAGGTAACGCTGTAATAAGTAGGCATTGTCGGCATTCGGATTGGCGCTGAATTCTTCATTCTTATAAGTCTCGAAACGTTCGCGCACCTCGCCGCCGAAAGAGAGATATCCAGCGCCATCGAGTGGGGTGTATTTAACCCAGTCAAACAAATCGGTCCTTTGCGTCGGATCGGAGAGAAAGCTGTAGTCTTCGTCGTAGCGGAGGAATTTGTAGGAAGGTCGGGCTTCGGCGGCGTTGGCGTGAGGCTAACTCGCGCCAAAACTGATGAAGAGGAAGACACGGAGGAGTCTGATGGCGCCTCTGGCCGGAAATAGATAGACTTCGATCCGCCTTGTCGATCTTAAATATCGCGAGGCAAACCTGGTCGCAAAAACAGAACCGCATCGACCGTGGGGGGGTGGAAGATGCGCCGATGCGCCTAGGCAGAAGGCGCCGTTGACATTCGTGAAACCAATCCATATTTTGACTTGTTCCAATCCGATCTATTTGGTAGAAGCGGCCTTCGTGAGCTCTCGGAAGGAACAGATTGCTGAATTACGCGCTGCGATCGCGGCGCAGGAAAGCATGCGCTCCACGCTCGGCGACGCGACGATTGAACTGAGCCTCAAACCTCTCCGCAGCCTGCTCGAATCTCTGCTCGCGCAGGAATCCCTGCCTCCCGAGCGCGAATCGACCCCGCGCGATCAAGCTTTGCTCGCTGAATTGCAAAGATATATGCCCAAACAACTGACCGATAAGATTCGGGCCAGCGGACATATCGAAGGCGAGCGGCGTCAGGTGACCGTGGTCTTCGCTGATCTCTCTGGATTCACCCCGCTGGCCGAACGCCTCGATCCTGAAGAAGTCACTGCGGTCGTAAACGATTGCATGAAGGAGTTGATCGAAGCCGTGTACCAATACGAAGGCATGGTGCACCAGATTATCGGTGACTGTGTTATGGCCGTTTTCGGTGCGCCGATTGCTTTGGAGGATGACGCAGAACGCGCCTTACGTGCGGCGCTAGCAATGAGGAAGCGCTTGGAAGGTTTTAACGAACGCTGGGTCGAGAAGCTCGAGGAGCCTTTGGCCCTACACATAGGGATAAGCTCCGGCACAGTTATCACGGGTAATGTCGGCACTGACGTGAGGTTGAGTTACAGCGTGATGGGCGACACTGTAAATGTGGCGTCTCGACTCGAGGGTGTGGCTATTCGTGGTCAGATTTTGGTTACACAGAGCACTTATCGGTTAACCCATGGCATTTTCGAGTTTCGCCCATTGGAACCGGTCCGCGTGCAGGGGAAAAAGGATGCTCTCGCGGTTTTCGAGTTGCTCGAACCAAAAACACAGCGCGACGCGAAGCGTGGCCTCGAGGGACTTATTTCGCCGCTCGTAGGCCGCGAGTGGGAGCGCAAAGTAATGAGAACAGCTATCGCCGCGACCAAGCTCGGCCGCAGCGCACTTATTCTCGTTTACGGAGATGCCGGGGTGGGAAAAAGCCGGCTCCTGGCGGAAATGCGATCTTGCGAATCCGAAGGCGTTACCTGGCTCGAAGGACGCTGCTTCGCCTCTACCCAAACGCTGAGCTATGCCCCGATCCTCGACCTTCTCCGAAGACATATCGGCATCACGGATCAACAAAAGGTCGAGGAGCAACAAGCCACGCTGCGTCGTTACGTTGAGACTAACTTTTCGTCCGATGTGCAGGTGTATGCGGTGCTCGCGCAGTTGCTTGCTCTGTCACTAACCAACGCGGACCAGGAGTTTCTAAAAGGACTCAAGGGAGAAGAATTTCGGGCGCGTTTCTTTGCTATCGTGGAGCAGGGGCTGCTCTCGCTCGCTAAGCAACAACCCGTCGTTGTGATGATCGACGACCTGCACTGGGCGGACGCAAGTTGCATTGATTTGTTAGCGTCCATCTTGCCGCTACTCAAACGAACCAAACTAACCTTCATGGCTGTTACTCGTTCTCGCCAGACGCCAACCGGCCTTTGGAGTAAACTTGGCCCTGCCTTGGAGGAATGTCGGGAGCATTTGGTGGAAATACCGCTGCAATCGCTTTCCAACGACGAAAGCCGAACCTTAATGGAGAATCTACTGGGTGGGGATTACTCACATGAACCACTAGTAGCGAAAATCCTCGATAAGTCGGAAGGTAACCCTTTCTTTCTCGAGGAAGTTCTGCGCTCTCTTGTTGAAAGCGGCGGACTGGCCTTTGATAGTGGAAAATGGACGCTAACGACATTCGGCGACGTTATGCAGGTGCCCGATACCCTGCAAGGAGTCTTGCTTTCACGTCTGGATCGACTTTCGGAAGAGCTAAAACAACTAACGCAAAAAGCTGCGGTGATTGGCCGGGTATTTCAGTACCGAATACTGGAGCGAATAGCGAGCGCGGATAATTCACTGCGCGAGCAACTCGCCACTCTCGAGTTATCAGGCCTGGTGCGCGAACGCTGCGTGATACCGGAGCTCGAATTCATCTTTAAGCACGCTCTAACCCAGGAAGTTGCTTACCAAACTCTTCTTACACCTGCGCGTAGGGTGTTACATCGCAAAGTGGGTGACGCCTTGGAATCGATCTTCCGAGATCGCATCGAAGAGTTCGCCGGCGTGCTCGCCTATCATTTCTTCTCGGCCGAGTCGTGGCAGAAAGCGCTCGAGTATTCCATCCGGTCTGGAGACGCTGCTTTCAGGGTTTGCGCTTATCCTGAGGCGCGCGGCCATTATGGTCGCGCTTTGGAATGCCTGAAACATTTTGAAGCGGACCGGGAGCATCTTCGTCAGAAAGTCGAGGTAATTGTTCAGTTGGTCGGCGCCTCGCTTCACGCCGGGATACCGGAAAAGAGCCTTGCCATGCTCGGCGAAGCGGAAAGAATTGCTGAATCACTCAACGATGCGGTCCTAATCGCGCGTGTCCGGTTATGGATTGGGCGTGTCCATTATATTGGGGGCAGGCTAAAGGAAGCCGCCGGTTATTATCTAAAAGCTCTCGCTTTAGCCGAGCAACTGGGGGATCCCCAACTTACAACTTTGCCTGGAGCGGTCTATGGCCGAGTGCTGCTCATGCAAGGCCGCTTCAAGGAATCCTTGCAAATGCTCAGTCAAGCGATACCACTTCTGGAACGCGAAAAGAGCCAACACGAAACGCTTTTTGCCTACGTCCATCGCGGGATGGCTCAGACATGGCTTGGCCACTACCCTGCCGGCCTCTCTGATGTCAACCGGGCGCTGGAGATCGCGTGCTCCAGTCGAGACCAAAACGCCGAAGTCATGGCGCGGACCGGTCTCACAATTATTCATGTATTGGCCGGAGAGTATGCAGACGGAATCGCCAGTGCGCATGAATCCCTGGTGGTCGCGGAAAAAAGCGGCGATATCTTTTTCCGCTACGCCCTCAATGCTTTCATCGCGTGGGGCACATTTGGGTTGGGAAGGGCCCGTGAATCGTTGCCTTACTGGGAGGCAGCCAGACAAGCAGTCAAGGCCTTCGGCGGACGGCTTCTTCTCGGTGAATGGTTTGCCGCTTTGGAGGCCGAATCCCTGATTGAGGCTGTTGATCCGGCAACAGGGCTGCGCCGAGCACAGGAAGCATTGGCACTCTCGCGAGAGACTGAAAGCGTTATCGGGGAAGCCCTGGCCGAACGAGCAATCGGTCGCGCGATTGCGGCCAGCGGCGAAAACCAGGCGGAAGCTCTACCACATATCAAAAAGAGCCTGGAAATCTGTGAGAACATTGGCGCTAGGTTCGAAATCGTGCGCGGCCTGCTGGCCAAGGGCGAAGCGCTCTTCGCATGTGACAACCGAGCCGAGGCCGTCGAGACACTGAAGCAAGCCCAAACTATGGCGCGCGAGTGTCAGTTGGAACGCGAGGAATCAATCGCACTGGCGTTGATGGCAAAGATCAACAAAGCTAGTCCCTAACGCATTCCGAAATTAGGTTTATTTTTTCGCCTTCAAATTGGATTCGCGTGCACGAACGGCCAAAAGCCGAGTAGGTAAACAGTCGATCCATGTCTTCTTTGGATCTGTGGACTAGCCTCCACTCCAGAACGTAATCCATCAGCTCTCTGCAATAGTTATCCGGATGAAAGTTACACAGTATCACCCTCCCGCCCAAACGCAATCGACCATGGATCCAGTTCAATAACTTAATGACAAACTTGTCATTGAAATAGTCGGTTAGTCCAATGCTGTAAATCAAGTCTTGATCGTTGAGCGCCACCTTCTGTCGGCCCAGCGCCAGGTAAACCAGGTTTGCGTTTATCAGACTAATCCGATCCTGCAGCCCGGCGTGGTCGCGTCGATCGGCCGCATGCGCCAGAGCCTGAAGATCGATATCGACCAAAGACGCGTACAAGCGGCGGCGGTCGTCAAGCTCTTGAAACACATCGAAGATTTCCTCAGCTGGACCGCAGGCAAGGCTGGTCACATGAGCCGCGCCATCCTTTGCCTGGACGATTCCCTTAATTTCCTTGCCAAGTAAAACACGGCGATTGCGGATGGCCTTCGCTATCGGCGAATTCAAAAAGCATCGATCGACTAATGGTCCAATCCGTCCCATGCCGGCCGACCGATTCTCGTAAATCATATTGATTGTCTGAAAATCACCGGCGTATCCCCTGGGTTTCGAATAGAACCGCTCGGTCGTTTGCGTCAGCAATATGAAAGGGAGCATCTCCCGCTGCAATCTTGCTCCCAATTCAGTCTTAAGCGACGAACTCTCGGCCGAGGAACCACCAATCGTGGCATGAATCACCCGACAGAAATCCAGAAAAGCCCTTTCCGCGGTCAGAGCGGTTGCTTCCGGGACCTGGCCACCACCTTTGAGAGCCTCTCCATCGGCCTGAATGAGGAGGGATTTGAACCGCTCGATGGCGGAAAAGAAAGTTTTCGACGTTTCACCGCTCAAACTTGTTGGGTCCAGCTTGGCAAGGAACGACGTTGTCAATGAACTGACCCGTTCTCTAACGCGCCGCGAATTGAGAATGGCGAGCGCCCGGTAGAACTGTGCCCCAAACGAAGGAATGGCCTTTAGTCTTTCGGCAAGCAAGGCGCTCGGAATCTCAAGCAAGAGCGAACTTTCGATAGCGATCACCGTTGCGGTGGGGAGCATGTTTTCAAGGAATGAAATTTCGCCAATGATCTCCCCCGGGCCCAATCGGCCAATCTCCGCATCGGGAACCGAAGCAACCCCGACCCCGAACAAACCCTCAAGAACGATGTAGAGATAAGCGAGTGGTTCGCCCTCACGCACAATCACGGTGTTTGCAATGACCTGGCGTTCGAAGCCAGTGCGAAAAATCCAGTCAACGTGTTCTTCGTTCAGCTCATTTAATAAACCGAGCGCGGTCTGCATGATCATGAGATCGTCAATTTCGCTGCGCTCAATTTTTCGAGTTCGAGACATACAGCTCTTCTGTTTACAAAGAATGCCAATCTATCGCACTTCGGACGCACGGATAGCGGTCTCGATACCGTTGCTGAAGTTGCGCGCTAACTTCTGGATAAAAGTCAGAGTTCATCAGCTGGTGCGGATCGGTTTGTCTTCCTTCCGGGGCGAACGGATTTGTCTTCACTCCTTACAAAAGAAAAAAGTGTCCCGAATTGCAAAAAAGTCCGCTGGAGCGAAGAAAATTCATGTTTATTGCTGCTCTCGGCTACGAGAGTGGCGGCTCGCTCCGATGTTAATCAAGACAAATCCTGTTAAAATTGGCGGCAAGAAGCAAAACAAAAAGCCGGTTACGTAGCGAAACCTGGCGACTGTTCGTAAAGAACGCCTGCTTGCCTCGTCTCAGCGACTACCGGTCGTTGACGACTATTCGCGGTGCAGCTTTGCGGATTTGCGCTGCCTGGCCTCGAACCACTAACCACATTTGCGTGCCTATCGTTTCTAGTTCTCCGAGTCGACGATCTTGCACTGCAATTATACCGCCTCGCTCCCCGACCTTGCGGTGCGCTTTGAAAAACTCGTTGAGCAACATCGCGTTCAATGAGATCAACGAGGAAGTGAGTTCATGCCGCGGGAATGCAAACTCCGAGCGACATTCGTGCCGCGAGCCACGGAGGGACGTTGCCGCCAATAGAGACCGTTTCAGTCCCTCGAGGGAAGGCCGAGATGTCGGGCTCTTGAGTCGAGTAGCATCGCCAAGTTCGAAAAATCGAGATATCTGGCTCCTCTGCGGACCCTGAACGAGAAAGCAGGCCCCCTCTGAGGCCCGCTTCGCATTCGGTTCTCCCTGCACCGCCGCCCGAGCTCATTCGTCTCCGGGGCCGGTGCTGGCCGGTGCCTGTTATTTCTTCGATAATCTCACCGCTTCTCCAGCGATCGTGGCCGCCCCTGCCGGGTGAGCTGTCACGATGAAGAAGACTTGGCTCCCATCCTCCTTGACGACGAGGTTTTGGGATAAGCCCGGGGGCACTGAGGTCAGCGTCCCGGTGCAATCCGAGTTGACGGTATACGTTGCTATAATGGCAACGGTACTGACGACGCCGTTGACGACGACCGTCCCGCTACCGGTGAACCCCCCTTGCCCGTCGGCGACGATCCGATTCACTTGCACTAAGGGCAAGCCGTTCAGATCCCCCCTCTGTTCGGACATATAGGCACCGTTCAGGGTGGCCGCGGAGCACTGGCCGAACGAGTCCGATGCCATTTCGCTGCTCTGCGCCCGAGCCGCCGGCAAAAGCGCAAGAGAGGCGAGCGCGAGCACTATGAGAACGAGACCGCGCCGCAAAGGCGACCGGCCTGTTGGATTTATTGCAGTTGTTAGTTGATTCGATGTATGTGTTTTGTTCATATCATATAGGCGTAACTTCTTAGGTCACAGTGTGACTTTTCGTGTCACAAAAGAAGTGAGAATAATCAAAATTTCCACGCGACCGGGCGCTCCGATGGCGGGTTGTATGAGCAGAAATATCCGGTCTTGACCCGGGCGGCCAGATGGCTACCGAGCGACGGAATGGCTTCACCGATTCTCGTGATTGAGCTTTTGATTCGCTTGGTCACTGCACAACGTGCCCGTTCCGCTGCTGAACCGATCGTTCGATTCCGTCCGCCGAATCCGACGGCCGAGGCGAGTTGCTCGGCAAGGGCATTTATCTCAGTTCGGGCTTGCTGCGCGCGACCTACATCATTAAATCGCTCGGCTTCGTTCAAGTCACTCCGGAGATCGTCGAGGCGACGCTTGTATTCGCTCTTGGCCTGCGTATCCAAGATCGGGCCGCTATCGGGCAAACATGCGACCTGCCAGGGACCAGTGGCAGGCCAGCCCCTATTCGATATCGGAGACCTCCCTGCGACCTGCCCGAATAACTCGCTCACGTGAAACTCACGGCCGGGATGGCGTAGCAGGAGAGAGAGCCAGTGCAGTCCGCGGGTGGCTTTGAGGAATGCAACCTGCTCTTGATATCGAATAACCCAATAGTCACCTCGTCGCAGGAACAACGGCTGCTCGGGTGTCGAAAGAGTCGAACGAGGCGAGCTAACATCGCAAAAGGTGTTCACATCCTCTTCGAGCAACCGCGAATAGGAAGAGTAAGAGTATGTAACTGAAGTCGCATTAGGCGTCGCATTATTGTTCTCTGGAGTTGTCATTTTTTGGTTCAGGTCGGCTTGTTTAACTGCAAACCAGTTCTGCGCGGAAGTGGAAACCTTCCTAAACGCAGCCAACGCAAGGAGAACACCGACCGAGCAAAGAACAATGCCGAGAACGCCGCGCGGATTAAAGAAGGTAGATCGAGTATAATCGTGTCAATGGCGAGGTTCATCGCGCTCCCTCCTTCTTCTGCTGCGCGTTCACGAAACACCGGAAGTGTGCGCGGTATCCGTCGCCGTCTCCGGTCTGTTTATAGAACGCTTCGGTTCCGATTGCGCTACCGCATTCGGCGCACAGCTGTTGCTGTTCGTGCCAATCCTTGCACTTGTCGCGGATCTCTGCGCGATTTGTTCCGTTTATGTCGCTAATCGTTGTCATTCTGCCTTTTCCTTGTTGGTTTTGTTGGTGGCTAATAACCGTTGTCCGTAGGTTTACGGACAAGCGTCAGATTGCTAGTTTGCGGCGCTCCTGTCATTTCGGGGACGCCTAAGAGAAGCCTCATGCGGCCCCGAAATTCTTGCGTTGTCAGTGTCGGATAATTGGTGCGGCGTTCGCGTGCGTTCATAGCAGTTCCCCTTGGCTAAGTTGCGCGTCCAGCAAGCATACGCTAGGGACTGACGTCGCCTTTTCTTCCGGCGCGTCGATGACGAGCAATGCCCCGTTCACCATCGTTTCAGAATCCTCAAACGTTCCCTTCGGCAGCACTTCCGCAGAATTCTCCACAATCTTTGTTCCAATCTGCACCGCCAGCACCGCCGCGCCGCCAACCAGGAGCAGGGCAGCAACAGCCATGCACAGGCAAGTTCCGTGGATTAGGTAGGGCATTTCCTGGACGAGTAAATGTATTCTGCTCTGAATGGTGCGATTTGGACGGGGATCGTATTCTTTGGTCTTAAACGCCCGGACCGACGCTTCCATTTCGTGCGTCGGGGCGATTAGGTCCGTGAAGCCGTCGTCATTCATGTTGCTCGAAATCGGGTTTTGATTTGCAGGTTTGCCTCTTCCAGAACTGAGCGGATTTGTCTTCACTTCTTCCAAAAGAAAAAAGGACTCGGAATTGCAAAAAAAGTGTGGACCAGAGAGGAAAATCCCTCCTGCCAGCGGTCATCGACTACGGAGCGTGGCGTAAAGGTGACACCTACGTTTTCAACCACCGATTGACTGCGCCGCGGATGCCGCCAGAAGCGAACCGCAAAGACTTCGCATGACTCTTTCAGCCAGTACCAGAGGCGTGATCGCAAAGCGACGAATAACGGAGGTCGGCAATGCGAGCAAACTCGGAGCAGCAGCAAGCCACCGGATTTCAGGATCGGCGCGGGCCGAAAGGAGCAACATTCAAGGTGCTACGGCCGAGCGGAGTCGTCGATGTAATGGGATCAGGTGCTGTCGGGGTCTTAGAGCTTCGATCTTCTCCCAGAGAACGGCGCGTCCCCGCGAAGTGGTGCACCCAGATCTGATTAGCCGTGAGGGCATAGTCATAAACAGCCACTTCGTCGATGGCGCTGTCGACTGGTGGAGCAATACAGGATCCTCTCCCCGGCTTATTATCTGGTCCGATCTCGACCTTGTGCGTGGAGTCAAACAAGAGTGGAATGCCCGGCGAGAGGTCCTTTTAGCTTATCAAGTTCCTTCGCGGGGCCATGCAATTCCACGCGAGTCAGAAACCGCACAGACCACTCGCCGAGTGCGAACGTCGTTTGCTGGTAGCTTTGTCCGGCTGTGAGCAGGATCGGATCATTATTGATGCTTTGGATCACCAAGTCTTGTCGATGTGCTCGT
>Ga0137403_10007142_pt1 | contig 12646 bp, 9 predicted proteins | sample CZOMad2_1_16fung_FD_122057 | JGI IMG/M metagenome (GOLD analysis project Ga0137403, IMG submission 122057) | Vadose zone soil fungal communities from Angelo Coast Range Reserve, California, USA - CZOMad2_1_16fungal (Hybrid Assembly) | ecosystem: Environmental > Terrestrial > Soil > Vadose zone... | reverse complement strand
ACGTTCGTCCCCGAATTTTCCACGCGCGTGATCAATTCGCCGGGCGAACCGGGCGTCGCCTACAACATGGGCGTCGGTTTTCCGCGCGCAATCCGACATCCGTTGCTCGCGCAAATGCACCGCACCGCCGAAGCTCGCAATCGCGAATTGATCCGCCTCGTGAATGTATTTCTCAAGCCGGTTGAATTGGATTACGACAAGGATGTTCTTCTGCTCACGCCGAACGGCAACGCGACCGAGCGGCACATTTGCGAAGCCTATTCAAAAAAAGGCGGCACGAATTTTTGGAAGGAAAAAATCGGCGACCGTCCGTCCGATCCCGCGAAATTTCAAGCGCTCATCCGCGCCAAAACGATGAAACGCGGTGGACCCGGTTATGTTCAGCCGGACAAAGGCTCGTTTCCGTTGCTTGCCGAGATGAATAGATTCGTTTTAGACTCCGGCGCAATTCCGACGTTGACCTGGCTCGATGGCACGACCGACGGCGAGCGCGCCATCGAAGAACTTTTTGAAACCGAAATGACCACCGGCGCAGCGGCGCTGGCAATTATTCCTGATCGCAATTACACGCCCGGCGTGAAAGATGAAAAAGTGAAAAATCTTTACGACATGGTCGCGCTCGCGGAAAAATATGGCTTCCCGGTCATTGTCGGAACAGAAATGAACGCGCCGGGAAATAAATTCGTGGATTCATTCGAGACGGCAGAACTTGCGCCGCTCGTGTCCGTTTTCCTGAAAGGCGCGCACATCATTTATGCGCATTCCGTTTTGCAACGCGAAAGCGGCCTCGGCTATTTGAGCGATTGGGCGAAAAGGAATTTCAAATCCGTTGCGGCCAAAAATGATTTCTACAAAAAGCTCGGCCGCCAATTGCAGCCGGCGAATGAAAATAAATTGCGCGGTTTGCCATCAGACGTGACACTAGAAAACATTTTTGCCAAAATAAATTAATGACAACGATTCCTGAAAAACAGCGCGCGGTGCAATTGGTCGGACCCGACCAGCTTCGCGTTAATGAATCCAAACCCGTTTTCCAGCCCGGCGCGCATCAGGTGCTTTGCCAGGTCGAAGTTTGCGGCCTTTGCTTCTCCGACCTGAAGCTGCTCAAACAATTTTCCGGCCACGCGCGCAAATCCGAAGTCGTCAGCGGCGTCACGCCCGATGCGCTCGCACAAATGCCGAATTATGTTCCCGGCGAAAAACCGGTTGTTCCCGGACACGAAACCGTCGTGCGCATCGTCAAAGTCGGACCGGAAGTGAAACGCTTCAAAGTTGGCGAACGTTATCTCGTGCAAACCGATTATCGCTGGCTGCCCACGAAAAATTCCAATTCTGCGTTCGGTTACAATTTCGAAGGCGCGCTTCAGGAATTTGTGCTCGTGGACGAGCGCGTCATCACCGCGCCGGACGGCGAATCCATGTTCATCCCCGCGCCGGAAGATTTGTCCGCGTCGGCCATCGCGCTGTGCGAGCCGTGGGCGTGCGTCGAGAATGCCTATGTCGAAAAACAACGCCGCACTTTCAAGCGCGACGGGAAAACCCTCATCGTTGCGGATGGCGAACCGAAGGTGGACGGTGTTGGCAAGGTCACTTACGCAAAACCATCTGCGTTGCCGCCGGAAAAATTTGATGACGTGATTTATTTCGGCGGCGATGCCAGCGTTGCAGAAAAACTTTTTGCGAACGTCGGCGCGAAAGGATTGATCGCAATCGCGCAAGGCGGAAAGAAATTTGGCCGGCCGGTTGTCACGGCGGTTGGCCGCGTTCATTATGGCGGCATCCGCATCGTCGGCACGACGGGCAATAATGTGGCCGACGCGCTGGCCGCAATTCCCGCGACGGCGGAAATTAGTCCGAACGGCAAAATCAGCGTCGTCGGCGCGGCAGGACCGATGGGCACGATGCACGTCATCCGTGATTTGTGCCAGGGCGTCGTCGGCGTGACGGTTTATGCGGGCGTTCGCCATGCCGATGAAAGATTGGCTGCGTTGAAAAAACTCGCCGAACCGCTCGCGCAAAAAAACAAACTCACTTTCAAAGTCTACAATCCGGCGGAAAACAATCCGCCCGCGAAGTTTGATTACATCGTCATCATGGCTCCAGTTCCCGAACTCGTCACGCAAGCCGTTCACGATGCTGCGCCGCGCGCCATCATCAACATTTTTGCCGGCATTCCCGCCGATAAATCCGCCGACATTGATCTGGACACTTACATCGAGAAACAATGTTATTTCATCGGCACGAGCGGCTCGACGCTCGACGACATGAAAGCCGTTTTGAAAAAAGTTGCGTCGCGCCAGCTCGACACGAATCTGTCCGTCGCCGCGATTGCCGGTCTCGACGGCGCGGTGGACGGCATTCGCGCGGTGGAAAAAAATTCCGTGCCCGGCAAAATTATCGTATATCCGTTCGCGAAAGGTTTGAAATTGACCCCGCTCGCGGAAATCGGTAATGGCCTGTCGAGCATCGCGAAATTGCTTGATGATGGTTACTGGAATAAAAACGCCGAAGAGGCGTTGAAAAAAGAATTTGGCGCATAATGAATCTTTCACTTGAAAATAAAATCGCCGTCGTCACTGGCGGCGCGCAGGGACTTGGTCAGGCAATCTGTCTGGCGTTGGCACATGATGGCTGCAACGTCGCCATCGCCGACATGAAAGAAGAAGCGGCGCAGGCAACGGCGGCGGAAATTTCCAAAGCCACCGGACGAAAAGCTTTCGCGATGAAAACGGACGTGACGCAGGAAACGGACGTTGAAAAATTATTTGATCGCACGGTGAAGGAATTTGGCCGCGCGGACATCGTCGTCGCCAACGCGGCGATTTTGATTGCCGAGCCGATTGCCGAGGCGAACGCAGAAAAATGGCGCGCTGTGATGAACGTGAACCTGTTCGGCAACTTTCTGACGATGAAGCACGCCTGCCGCGTGATGAAGCCGCAGAAGCGCGGCGTCATTATCCAGATCAATTCCAAATCCGGCAAAAAAGGCAGCGCGGCGAATTCGGCTTACGCGGCGACGAAATTCGGCGGCATCGGCCTTGTGCAAAGTGTCGCGCTCGAAATGGCGCCGCACGGCATCCGTTGCAACGCGATTTGTCCCGGCAACCTGCTCGACTCGCCGTTGTGGACCGACCCGAACAACGGTTTGTTCGTGCAATATCTCAAGGCCGGCAAAGTTTCCGGCGCAAAAAATATCGAGGACGTGAAGCAATTTTACACGAATCAAGTGCCGATGAAACGCGGCTGCGCTTACGACGACATTTGCAACACGCTGATTTTTCTGGCGAGCGACGCGGCGAATTATCTTACCGGCATTTCGTTGAGCATCACCGGCGGGCAGGAGATGAATTAGTTTCTTATTAGACGGTTGCCGCCGCAGATGGCGCGTCAGGAACTTTTGATATGCCAAGTATTTTATTCAGGACTCGAACAAATTCACTAATGTCCAAATAAAAACTTGGATATGCTTTTGGAAGCGCGGCCAATGAGTCTACAGAAACAAGAACCGTTTGCATTGGCCTGTCCCTGTTGTTTTTTTCAGCTTCAAGATATTTTTCTTGAGCCTCTGCTGCTTGGTTCTGCCGGAAGGTGGTGGTTTGAATAGTTCTATTTTGCAGATTCAATTGTAGTAAGAAAAAATGTCCATCTTTGCTTACCCCCCCCAATCCGGTAGTGACAATTCCAGTCGCCGTTCTTAATCCTTCGAGCAAACTTATTTGAGCCACATATGATTGCAGTTCTTTTCTTGATTCGGCTTCATTTTCAGGAGTGCCGGGCACAAGTGGACGTTTTTCTATCCTCGCAAATTCATTAGATGCCAGTGCAAAAAATCGTTTCCAAGAAACTTCTCCTATATTTGATTTCAATGCTTGGCCGGTAAAAAAATCAACGGTTTCAACGGCAGTTGCCCAAGCGTGTTGAAGTTTTGATCGTATTTGAATTTCGATTTTAAGATCGTTATAAATTGCAAGTTTTTTGGAATCGCTATGGTATTTATAGACCAAATGAATGCTCCTATATTCAGAATCCTTCGGATTTTTAATGTAATCATATTTCCTATGAAATTTTCCGCCACGAAGAGCATTCTTAATCGTAGCTTTTTCGTAAACGGCTGTTAAATCTTCAGCTTGGGAAACTGACCTCAAAACCGCACGACAACCCCCAATATCATGCATTTGAGACAATTTCATGGTCAACCCTTCTTCGTGATTTTTCCGAAGTTTTAATATAATTGCCGGAAGGCGTTTTGTGCGTTGGGCAATCAACGCTCCGGTATCTTGTTTTTTCGCCCGCCCAGAAAGTGTCATTTTTATAGATTGAAGAGGACAGGCATGAATAGCGCGCCAGTTATTTATAATCTTTAGGGCGTTATTAAGCTCATCCATTGGTGCCGCTTGATGAGAAATTAAAATTTCACCAGCGCGATTAATTTCATCGCGGTTAAATTCTGGTTTTATCCAAGACATATACCCAAAAGTGATAAGGTTTTGCCTGTCTTGTGGCAAGAAATCCTACCAATTGAGTTTTCAACTGTAAACTATCAGACATGAGCGATTGTGATTGACTTGAATCATAATTTGATTAAATTCAATCGAAATCAATCATGCTCAATGGCCATGACAAAGATTTGGCGCATCAACGCCACGATAATCTGCGCGAATTGATTCGCGGCAGCGGCGTCATCCGCGTCGAGGAGATTTGCCGTCGGCTGCATGTTTCGCCGGCGACGGTTCGCCGCGATCTGGATGAATTGGAAACGGCAGGGACGATTCGCCGCGTTCACGGCGGCGCGGTCAGCGTCGAAAGCCGGTTGGAAGAGCCGTTGTTTGACGACAAGGCTTCGATTGCTGCAAAAGAAAAGCACGGCATCGCCAAAGCGGCGCTGCAGTTTGTCGAAAACGGCGACACAATTTATTTGGACGGCGGCAGCACGGTTTTGGAATTTGCGCGGCTGTTGCGCGAACGCACGAACATCACGGTCGTGACGAATTCGTTGCGCGCGGCGCATGAGCTGGCCGGACGCGGCCCGCGATTGATTTTGATCGGCGGCGAATTGCGGCGCTTGAGCCAGACGATGGTCGGGCCATTGACGCGATTTGCGTTGCAGGAATTGCACGTGGACAAAGCGTTCATGGGCACGATCGGGCTGACGCTCAAAGAAGGTCTGACGACGACCGACCCGAGCGAGGCGTTCACGAAGGAACTGGTGATGAGCCGGGCGCGGCAGGTGATTCTGCTCGCCGATTCAGGCAAAGCGGGAAAAGTTTCGTTCGCGCGCGCGGGGCGACTCGAAAATGTTCATGTGCTCATCACGGACAAACAATTGGACAAAACCTTTGCAAAAGAATTGACGAAGACCGGAATCAAATTGGTGAAAGCTTAAACTGAAATCATTTCAAATTAAAATTATGGCAACAGCAACATTGGACAAACCAACTAAAACTGAAAAAGCGGCGGAAAGACTTTCGCCGAATTATTTGAGCGACATGCGGCCGAAATTCACGCCATATGAAATTGATTGCGGAAAAATTCCCGCGTATCGCTACAAAGGCAATTTGAAAGAGGAGCTTGCCGCGAAGAAAATCACCAAGGCCGAAGCGGTCAATCTGCTCGAAGACATGCTGATGATTCGCGAGTTGGAGGAAATGATCGTCAAGCTGCGCTCCGGCGCGTATGAGCCGATCCGCGATTTCAATTATCGCGGGCCGACGCACGTCTCGGTCGGGCAGGAAGGCACGGCGGCGGGCGCGTGTTCGGTGTTGCATCTGCGCGACAAAATCACCAGCACGCATCGCGGCCACGGCGAAAGTCTTGCCAAAGGCACGGTCGCTATCCGCGAAATGTCTGACGAACAATTGAAAGGCCGCGTGCCGCATTGCGATTCGAGCAAGCACGATGATTTGCTCGAAGCTGCGCTGGAACAACATGTTTATCGGATGATTTGCGAATTGTTCGGCAAGGAAGACGGTTATTGCAAAGGTCGCGGCGGCTCGATGCACATCGCGGATTTCACGGTCGGACATCTCGGTTCAAACGCGATTGTCGGCGGCGGCACGCCCATCGCCACAGGCGCGGCCATCGGTTTGCGCTATCAACGGAAGGACGCAGTCGTTTGCTGCTTTGCCGGTGACGGCGCATATGCCAATGGCGTTGTTCTCGAATCCATGAATTTTGCGACGCAGATGCAATTCAGTAATCATCTAGCCGAATACAAATTCGGTCTGCCGATGATTTTCCTCATCATCAACAATCACTACGGCATGACGCATCGCACGGACGACGAAGTGATGGGCGTAAGCCGTATCGCGCGCCGCGCCGCCGGTTTTGCCGACAACAATATGCACGCGGAAATCGTCAATGGCATGGACCCGCTCGCCGTTCGCGATGCCGTGACCCGCGCGACGGAAATTTGCCGCGCTGGAAAAGGCCCGGTGCTGCTCGATTGCGACACGTATCGTTATTGGGGCCATTCGTTGAGCGACCCGCGCAACGAATATCGCACGAAGGAAGAAGAAACCTCGTGGAAAGCGATTGACCCGATTGAATCATTTAAGGCGCAGATGTTGGAAGCGAAAGTCGTTTCCGACAAAGAACTTGCCACCGTCGAAGCCGCCGTTCGCGACCGCAACGCCCGCGCCGCCAAACGCGCCGCGACTGCCGCCGATCCGGTTGCCGAGGACGTCATCAAATATATGTATACGGACACAAAGTCCGAAACTGTTCCGGCGGAATTTGCGAAAGTCGAAATCATCCAGCCATTGCCGGAAATCAAGCGCGTCAACGGCGAGATCACTTACAAGGACGCCATTCGCGAAGCGCTCATCGAAGAGATGAAACGCGACAAACGCGTTTTGTTTTACGGCGAAGACGTGGCCGATTACGGCGGCGCGTTCAAGGCGACGAAAGGCTTGCTCGAATCGTTCGGACGCGACCGCGTTTTCAACACGCCGATTTCTGAAGCGTGCATTTGCGGCACGGGCATCGGCCTCGCGATGATCGGTCTGCGGCCGGTGATGGAATTGATGTATTACGATTTCGCGCTGATGTCGTCCGACCAGATCAGCAATCAGGCCGCGAAATGGCATTACATGAGCGGCGCGCAAACCGAAGTGCCGATGGTGTTGCGCGTGTCGGCGGGCGCGGGCAAAGGCTACGGCGGACAACATTCGCAGACGCTCGAATCCATGTTCTGCCACATTCCCGGACTTTACGTCGTTTATCCCGCGACGCCTTACGACGCGAAAGGCATGTTGAAATTCGCAATTCGCGATAACAACCCGATCATGTTCATCGAGTCGCAAGGTTTGTATGGCATGAAAGGCGTCGTGCCGGAAAATGAATATCTCGTCCCGCTCGGCGTCGCGGAGGTGAAACGCGAAGGCTCGGACATCACGTTCGTGACGTGGGGGCCGCTGGTGCACGATTGCTTGAAAGCCGCGGACAAATTGAAAGCGGACAAAGGTGTTTCCGCCGAAGTGATTGATTTGCGTTCGCTCGTGCCGCTCGACATTGAAACCGTTCTGCGCTCGGTGCAAAAAACCGGCCGCTGCGTCGTCGCGAGCCAGGCGATTCACATCGGAAGTTACACTGGCGAAATTGCCTCGACGATTTCGGATGCGATTTTCGATTACCTCGACGCACCGGTCAAACGCGTTGGAGCGAAGAACGGCATAGCACCGCAATCGCACATTCTCGAAGCGGCATTTTTGCCGAACGTCAATGATTTGCTGAAAGCCGCAAATGAAATCCTTTGATTAGCCGCAAAAGAACACAGAGAACACAAAGAAATTATTTTATGAAAACCATAAATGAGTTGTGCGACATCGTGAGGCAGACGGCGTATGACACTCACGTTTATCATGCGAACGGCCATTTGGAAAAAGTTTATGAAAATGCTTTGGCACATCGGCTTCGCAAAGTCGGGCTGGATGTGAAGCAGCAACATCCGCTGAAAGTTTATGACGAAGATGGCACGGAAATCGGCGATTATCTTGCGGACTTGTTGATTGATAATCGCCTCATCGCGGAATTGAAAGCAGCCAAATCAATTGCCGATGAGCACGTCGCGCAGACACTCGGTTATTTGAAAGCATCACGAATTGAACATGGATTGTTGATCAATTTTGGCTCGTATCGTTTTCAAATTCGGAAATTTATATTGAGTCAAGGCGAGGCAAAGGAAGAAAGCTCAAATCGCTTTTCGGGTTTAATGTCTTTTCTCTTTGCGTTCCTTGCGTTCTTTCGCGGCTAAATTATTATGGCTACTCCAATTATTATGCCGAAGTTCGGTCAGATGACCGAAGAAAGCGCCATCGTCGAATGGCTCAAGAAGGAAGGCGACAAAGTTGACAAAGGCGACATCCTTTTCACCGTCGAGACCGACAAATCGGTCATGGAAGTGGAAAGTTTCGAGGCCGGCACGCTGATTAAGATCGTCGTGCCGCCCAAAGTCAATGTGCCGGTGCAAAGCACCGTCGGCTTTCTCGGAAATCCCGGCGAACCGATTCCGCCGGCGGAGCCTGCACCCACCGTTAAAAAAACTGCTCCAGTTGCTGCCGCTGCTGCGCCAACCGTTTCAACACCGAAGCCAATCGCAACGTCAACCGTTGCCGCTCCGGCTACAACGCCAGTTGCTGCAATTCCCCAACTGCCATCTGCAATCTCCAATCTCCCAACATTATTTCGCATCAGTCCGCGCGCGGCTGCGCTCGCGAAAGATTGTGTCATTGATGCTACACGCATTGTAGGCACCGGTCCCGAAGGACGCATCGTGGAAAAAGACGTCCGCAATTATTTGCAACAGCACGGCTACGACAAATTGAAAATTTCTCCCGCCGCCAAACAACGCGCCGCGCAGGAAAAATTGGACATCCTGTCCATCACCGGCACCGGCGGACGCATCGGCATGGCCGACATTGACCGCGCGCTCGCCGAACGTCCGCGCACGATGAGCAAGATGCGCCAGATTATCGCGCAACGGCTCACGCAAAGCGTCGTCACCGCGCCGCATTTCTTCGTCACCGTCGAAGTGGACATGAGCGACCTCGTGAAATTCCGCGCCGAACTGAAAGCCAAAGGCGCGCCGTTCACCGTCACGGATTTCATTTCCGAAGCCGTCGTGCTGACGCTCAAGGAATTTCCCGACGTGAACAGCTCGACCGACGGCAAAACGATCCGCTGGAACAGCAAAGTGCATCTCGGCATCGCCGTTTCGCTCGAACAAGGACTCGTCGTTCCGGTCATCCGCAACGCCGACGACTTGACGCTTGGTGAATTGAATCAACGCACGAAGGAACTTGCCGAAAAAGCGCGCACCGGAAAACTCGCGCCGGACGAAATGACCGGCAGCACCTTCACGATTTCCAACATGGGAATGCTCGACGTGGAAAATTTTACCGCCATCATCAACACTGGCGAAGCGGCGATTCTCGCCGTGTCCAGCACGATGAAAAAAGCCGTCGTGCGCGACGACAAAATTGTCGTCCGCTCGATAATGAAAATTACCTTATCATCCGACCATCGCATCGTTGACGGCGCGATGGCGGCGAAGTTCGCAAATGCGATTAAACAAAAATTGGAAGATTTGGAATTGTGGAAACGACTAACTGCCTGATGCAGGTGATATGATTGAAATTCTGGAACAAATGCCGAATCAATTCTTTCAGTTCGCTGATGACAAAGAAGCGAAGCAGTTGCTCTTTGAATTGGGAATGATTGATAAATTCACACCAAAACCAAATTTCAAACCTTCAACCACCCAAATTCTCACTGAGTCGAATCATCCAACTCATTTTATTGCCGCGATGTATTTCGCTGGGAAAACAAATCCAACTGACAATGGCTATTTGGTCTTTTGCCTTCCCAAGTCTCAATTTTCACCAGAGCAGGCAATGGCTTTTGTGCAGAAAAAAATGGAAGGACAAGGACATCCGGCTGTTTTCAAATTTCTTCCCGGAGATTCTTCTCAAAATTAAATTCAAAACTTAAAACTTTATGGAAACATTTGACATCGTAGTCATCGGCGCGGGACCGGGCGGTTATCCGGCGGCCATTCGCGCGGCGCAACTCGGCGCGAAGGTCGCCATCGTCGAAAAAGAACAACTCGGCGGCACCTGCCTGAACTGGGGCTGCATCCCGACCAAGGCGCTCATCGCCGCAGCGGAGACGTTTGAAAAAATCAAACACGCCGAGGCGCTCGGCATCAGCGTCAAGGACGCGACCGTGAATTACGCGACGATGATCGGCCACAAGGACAAAACCGTCGGCACGTTGCGCAACGGCATCAAGCAATTGCTCGCGGGCAACGGCGTGAAATCGTTCACCGGCGTCGCCAGCTTCGTTGACCGCAACACGATTGAAATTGACGGTGGGGCGAGCGTCCCCGCGAGCCGTCTGACTGCAAAAAAAATCATCATCGCCACCGGTTCAACTTCGGCGATGCCCGGCTTTTTGCCGAAGCACGAGCGCGTCGTGGAAAGCCGCGCGTTTCTCGACATCAAGGAATTGCCGAAGAGCATGATTGTCATGGGCGGCGGATTTATCGGCTGCGAACTCGCGTGCATGGCGGCGATGCTCGGCGTCAAAGTCACCGTCGTCGAATTGGCCGAAGACATTTTGTTGCTGCTCGACGCCGACGTGCGCCGCGAAGTCCGCGCGCACATGGAAAAAAATCTCAGCATCCGCGTGCTCACCGGCAAGGCACTGGAAAAAATCTCTGCGGGTGGCGATGGCGCCACTGCCATTAGCGGCAAATTCGGGGACGAAACACTTACGGCGGATTTATTGCTCTGCGCGGTTGGCCGCAAACCTGTCACCGACGGTTTGAAATTGGAAAATGCCGGATTGAAAACCAGCGAACGCGGTTACATCGAAGCCGACGATTATTGCCGCACGAAGGTCGCAAACATTTTTGCCATCGGCGATGTGACCGGAAAAATCCAGCTCGCGCATTACGCGACGTCGCAGGGAATTGCCGCCGCTGAAAATGCGGCCCGCCCGAAATTGAACAAGCATGAGACGATTGTGCCGAACGTGATTTTCACCGCGCCGGAAGTCGGCACGGCCGGTTTGGGCGAGGACGACGCGAAGAAACAAAATCGCGCGGTCAAAGTCGGGAAATTTCGTTTCAACGGACTGGGCAAAGGCATTGCGACGGCGGAAACCATCGGCTTCGTCAAATGGATTGCCGACGCGACGACGGATCAATTGCTTGGCGCGGCAGCCGTCGGCGCGCACGCGACCGATTTGATTACGGAAGCCGCCGTTGCCATCCGCAACGAACTTACGGCGCACGAACTTGGCCGCACGATCCACGCGCATCCGACGTTCGGCGAAATCTGGATGGAAGCCGCGCACGCCGTCCATGGCGAATGCATCCACGCGCCGCCGAAGCGGAAATAAATTGCAGACAGGTTGAACCGATATTCACCCGCTACTCGTTCATCATCTCTTTTGGATTCGTGGCCATGGTGGATGGCGGGAAATCGGCTGGATTTGATCCCAACTTCGTATTTGGAGTGCTGCCCATTTGCAGTTCAAGCGTGCCGCCGTTGGCGATGTCGGCGTGGCGGAACCAGACTTGATCCAGAGGTTTGCCGTTGAGCCGGATGCTTTGAATGTATTTGTTGCCGCTTGAATTATTCCGGCAAATGATTTTCAGGGTTTTGCCATTGTGAAGCTTGATTGTGATGCGGTCAAAAACCGGACTGCACAAATCATAAATCGGCACGCCGGGCGTGACCGGATAAAATCCCATCATCGAAAACACGACGAAGGAACTCATGCCGCCGCCGTCTTCGTCGCCGGGCATTCCCAAAGTAGTGTCGGTGAACCAGGTGTCGAGCAGCATTCGGACGCGCTTCTGGGTTTTCCACGGCGCGCCAAGATAGTTGTAAATGTAAGGAATGTGCAGGCTCGGTTCGTTGCCCATGGAAAATTGTCCGACGAGAGCGCTGGCGTCGGGAAATTTATACCAGAAGTCATATTTGCTCATGCCCAACTGTTCACGAAAAAGCTGGTCCAGCTTCGCCTCGGCGTTGGTGCGACCGCCCATCAATTCAAACAATCCCTGCAAGTCATGCTGAACGTCCCAGTCGTAGGTGAAGCCGTTGTTCTCGGTGGTATAATCGCGTCCGCCCTGTCCGCCGGAAAATCCCGGTTCGTAGTCGGCAATCCAATTGCCATCGGCGTCCTTCGGCCACGCATGGTCTTTATCCTGACGGAAAACATTTTTGTAATTACCCGCGCGTTTCAGAAAAAATTGGTAATCCGAATCATTTCCCATCGAGCGCGCAATCTGGGCGGTGCACCAGTCGTCATAGCTTTGCGCCTCGGTGACGGATATGGCCTGGCGACGTTCGCGGGGATGAACGCGGTCAACCGTTTCCTTCTCTCCGGTTTTGAGCGCGGGCATGTAGCCATGCTCGGCAAAGAAATCGTCCAAAGAAGATTTTGGTCCTCTGCGCCACGGCAGCCATGTCCCTTCAACGGAATTTTTCTTTATGCCCGCGTAGGCGGTGGCGACATCAAAATTGGTGATGCCTTTGGCCCACGCATCCGCCGTCCAGGGCGCGATGGGATTGCCGGTCATGCATTCATGATTTCCCCAGAGGACGTCGAACGTCGGCATCCATCCCGATTGCTCATA
>Ga0137403_10007140_pt1 | contig 12648 bp, 9 predicted proteins | sample CZOMad2_1_16fung_FD_122057 | JGI IMG/M metagenome (GOLD analysis project Ga0137403, IMG submission 122057) | Vadose zone soil fungal communities from Angelo Coast Range Reserve, California, USA - CZOMad2_1_16fungal (Hybrid Assembly) | ecosystem: Environmental > Terrestrial > Soil > Vadose zone... | reverse complement strand
TATGAACCGCGCTCCATTTAATTACTGCGTGATGTTCTCGGTAAATTGAACCTGATAACCTTTCGCCGCCGGATCGGTCGAATTGTAAACGCTAGCCAGGGCAACCTTCGTGCCAGACGGAGCGATGTTAGTACCCGTCTGGAATTGCAGAGTTTTAAGTTTACGATTTGGTTTGAAAGGGATTCTTCCCTCGGTAGAACGTGCAGCGGTTCACGAGCTTTCGTGAATTCGCGAAATCTCGCTAATAAAACCGAGTTAAAACGGCGAAATAATATAGAAATTAAATTAATGGATGCCGACATTTCGAAGCGTTGTTCGCAAACTTTTTGAGGAGCGGGGTTCTATTGGTCTATTTGCGAAAGCCACTGCTTCCGTCAATCCAAACAAGGAGATTCGCGTCGTCGCTTTCACCCATGCCGATGATGCCGCCCGAGCAAGTGCCGACGCCCGCCGATTTGACGTTCTGAACGGTGGTCACACGGTCGTCGTAGGTGTGGGTGGTGACAATCTCCGGGTGGTGCTCGCGGCTGGTATTGAGGTTGTGATTAATGCGACCGACACCGACCTCTTTGAGAGCGCGGATTTTGTCCTCGCTCATCAAGCCCAGGGAGCAGCAGATGTTGATGCCGACTTTTGCACGAATTTCTTTGACGGCTTCGGCAATTTCTTGAATTTCTTTGTTCGTCGGACCGCGCCCGCTATTAACAATGCAAAAGCGTACGGCGCCGGCTTCTTTGGCGCGCTTGGCGCCTTCCAAGAGCTGTTCCTTCGAGAGGAATGGGTACCGATCGATGGGCGCCTCGGATACGGAAGATTGAGAGCAGTAGTGGCAATCCTCCGGACATAAGCCGCTTTTCGCGTTTTGGAGCATGTGAATTTGTACCCGTTTGCCGAAATAATAATGACGCACTTTGAAGGCCGCGCTGACAAGCTCCGGGATCTGTTCGTCCGACGCGTTGAGCACGGCTTTCATTTCCTCGCGCTCGGGAATGATGCCTTGAAGAGCTTTGTCTGCCAGTTGCTGAAAATCCATTCATATCCTCCCGGGTCTTCGCTTTTACCATGCGCCCGGTAAGTGTTCAATCATTGCGGGTTTGATTCCCCACAGCTTGCTGCGAAAAGTGCTATTCCCAGACCTCTCTTAGAGTCCGTCATTCCCGAATGTCTATCGGGAATCCAGGCGAGACCGGAAACTGGACCCGATTAAAACATTCGGGGGTGACGCCTTTGGGATCAATTCTCATCGCTATGTTCTGATACAACGTCAGCTTGCTGCGGGGTAGTTCAATGCTCTAGTTGCTAGGTTTCTTACCTGCCTTTTCCACCGCGAGGCGTTTAACGTTCTTGAGATCAATTTTTCCTGAGCCGAGCAGGGGAATCGAATCGATGCAGTAAATATTCTCTCGCTTGGGGATCCAAAGCTTGGGCAGGTCCGACTGATTGAGTTTTTCCCACAATTCATCCGCGACAATCCCATTCCGGCTGTAAAAGGCGATAAGTTTTTCACCTCGTTGCTCATCGGGGACAGCAGTCACCACGCTGGCCGCTTCGCCAAGTATCGTGTTGACGGCTTCCTCGATTTTCATGTGTGGGACCATTTCGCCGCCGATCTTACTGAACCGTGATATGCGGTCCGTGATCGTTATAAAACCGTCTTCATCCAAGGATGCGATATCACCCGTGATATACCAGCCATCCCGCAGTGCCTGCTTGGTGAGTTCCGGTTCGCCGAGGTAGCCGAGCATGACGTTCGGTCCTCTGGCGATAAGCATCCCCTCCGTTCCGGCCGGTAGGGGGTGACCGGTATCAGGATCGACAACCCTGACAGCGACGCCGGGAATCGGGTGACCTACCGTACCTGGCTTGTGACCCGTCTGCGGTTCCGGGGCATCGACCACGTCGGGAAGATTCACGGAGACGACGGGCGCCAGTTCGGTGCAGCCGTAGCCTTCCAGTAGATCTAGACCGTATTTTTCTTTGAACGCACTGCGGATGGGCTCGCGCAATTTCTCCGCGCCGGCAATCACGTAGCGCAACGTGGCGAACTCTTCAACCGTGCATCGCCTCATATATCCACTGTAGAAAGTCGGGGTGCTGATCAAGATGGTGGCTTGGTACTTCTGTATGGTTTCGCCAATTGTCTTAGCGTCCATAGGATTGGGATGGTAAACCGCGCCAAAGCCGGCGATGAGAGGAAGCCACAGTGAAATGCTGAAACCGAAGGAGTGAAAGAACGGGAGAACGCCCATGACCTTGTCGCTGGGATTGAAATGGATCACCTGGCAAACGCTTTCGATGTTGGCGAGTATGTTGTGATGGGACAGCATGACGCCCTTGGGGGTTCCCGTGCTGCCGCTCGAGAATATGATCGTCGCGAGATCCTGCGACTTTTGATTTTTGGTGTAGTGACGTTCCAGGAGTAGGCTCGGTACGCAAAAAGCAGTGAGCAGTGCCAGCAGTTTGTGAACCGACGTGAAGGTTTCCCGGATCTCCTCCAAGAAAACCATCCCCGGCATCTCACTAACGTTCGCCTTAGACAAGAAAACCCGAGACGTAAGAATAGTGTCGATATTGCATTGGCGGATCGCGGCGTTCATCGCCTCTTGCCCTGATGTAAAGTTCAGGTTGACCGGGATCTTTCCGGCCAAGGATACAGCGATATTAGCCAGTGCTCCACCAGCGGAGGCGGGAAGTAGGATTCCAACCATTGAGTCGTTTGACCGATGCTTTCGCACCCAGCGGGCAAGCAGCATGCTGCCGATCAAAGTTTTGCCAAAGGACAACTCGGTGCCCGTGGTGTCTGCGATGCAGAACGAGGACCAATGGCGCTTCGCCGTCCGGATAAACCTAGTGTGAAGCAAGCCGTATGTGGCGAGGCGATAGTCAAATGCTTGGCTTTCCATTTCCAGCACAGCTTGACGGACTTCTTGCACTGTCGCTGTAGACGGGAGCGGTGCTCCGAAAGAGACGGTTACGGGGTATGGCAACAGCTTCGGCCTCTTCCAAAAGAAACGGCCTTCTTTGAAACTAAAGATGCTGCCCCAGAGCTGGTCCAAATGAATGGGAATGATCGGAAAATCTGTCCCCTCGACGATCTTTTCGAAGCCGCGCTTGAAAGGCAGCAGATGTCCAATGCGGCTGATGCCGCCTTCGGCGAAGATGCAAACCACCTGGCCTTGTTCCAATTCTTGGAGCGCACTCCGCAACGCACGGACGATGTCGCGCCGGTTGGTCGCTGAGATCGGAATAGACTTCATGAGACGGAAAAGCCAGTTGAGCCATCGGATATCGTAGTATTCACGATGCAGCATAAACCGAACGAACCGCGGTACCGAAGCGCCGACGAGAAGCGCATCGACGAAGGTAACATGATTAGAAACTAGCAGGGCTGGACCGTTGAGCGGAATGTTCTCCTGCCCGACGATTCGAATGCGATATAAAGTGTGGGTGAGTATCCAGAGGATGAAGCGAACGAAGAAGTCGGGCAAGAGGTATAGGGCATATAGCGTCAAAACAAAAGTCAGGAGTCCCAGAATCAGAATGATTTGATCCGCCGGAAAATGGAGCCAGGTGGCTAATCCCCACAGCATGGCAGAAGCTAGCAGGACGCCTATGGTGTTGAACACGTTGTTCGTCGCGATAAGCCGCCCCTTGTCCTCCCGTCCGCTCCGTTGTTGCAATAGGGCATTGAGGGGAACCGCAAAAAATCCGGCTGCGAATCCTATGAGCACCAGGCAAATCGCTGCTAAATCGAAGGAAGGCTGAGAAAGAAAAAGCAGCACCGAGAATGCTCCCATTCCTACGGAACCCAGCGGCACCAGCCCCAGTTCGATCTTGTCGCCCGACAAACGACCGGCCGCGAGGCTGCCGACACCGATGCCGACGGCGGCGAAAGTCCAGAGAAGTCCGATGCGTGTCTCGCCCAACTGCAGGATTTCTTTTCCAAACAGGGGAAGGACCATTTGAAGAAATGCGCCGAGAAACCAAAAGTAGGATATCCCCATTACGGTGAGCCAGAGAGGCCGATCGGTATAGAGTCGTTTGGTGCCGTCCCAGATTTCAGCGAGGGGGCTAATCAGGAATTTCTTCGACGAACCGGAGGGGGGCACCCGGGTGATTCTCAAGCTGGTGATAGTTCCCAGCACGGCGATGGCAATCAGGATCGCGCCGATCCAACCCAAGCGATCTTTCCATGCTTCATAGATTGTGCCGCCAAATGCAGTTCCGAGGATGATCGCCATGAAGGTGCTCATCTCAAGCAGGCCGTTGCCGCGGGAGAGATCTTTCTCAGGCAGCATTTCCGGAAGAATCCCGTACTTTGCCGGACTGAAAAATGTCGAGTGCAAGCCCATGAGAAATACCACTGCCAACATCGGCTCCATACGATCCACAAAGAACGCCAGCAGCCCCAACCCCATGGCGAAGATCTCAAAAACCTTGACGGCCACTAAAACGTCTCGCTTGCTGTAAACGTCGGCTAGATATCCCGCGTAACCGGAAAAGAGCAGGAAGGGAAGAATGAAAAGACCCCCGATCAAGGGAATGTATTGGATGCCACCGCCCGCCGCGATGTCTAAGGCGACTAACGTAACGATGATCTTGTAGAAGTTATCATTGAAGGCGCCGAGGAACTGAGTCCAGAAAAAACAGAAAAAACCTCGGTCCTTCAGGATATCGATGTATTTGCCGGCGGCCATAAATATTTCGTTTTCTCGAGCCTATTTTCAGGTGAAAATAGACGATAATGCAAGAGTTTTCTAGTATTCTTGCTTAGGTTTTTGTGGCCGCGAAAGCAATCTTTCACCGGCACGCTTGCATCGCGTCGAGGATGCAACCATAATTCAATCATGGAATTCGCGTGGCTCAAGGTTCCTCAGTGGGAAAAATATGAAACTTTGCTGCACGGCTTTATGGGACGGCGTGGGGGCAAGAGCGTCGGCCCTTACGCCGGACTTAATGTTTCTTATCGCGTTGGCGACGACGCCAAGATCGTCAGTCAAAATGTCTGCGATATGAAGCAGGCCGTGGGTATCCATGATGGGCGTATCATCACGATGAAGCAAATCCACGGCGATCAGATTATCGACGTGAAGGACAGAAATATTAAGGAAGCCGGCGAAGGCGATGGCATGAAGACGGGAGAGAAAGAAGCTTTTCTGGCAATCCTCACAGCGGATTGCGTGCCGATCCTGTTTGTCGCTCCTGAGGCAAAGATCGTGGCGGTGGTTCATGCCGGCTGGCGTGGAACCTTGGCGGGAATAGCGCCAAAGATGGTTCGGTTTTTGGACAGTCAGCACGGTATTTCGCCCGACGCCATCGAAGCGGCCTTGGGGCCAGCGATCGGTCCGTGCTGCTACGAGGTTAAGGAGGACGTTTCGCGTCCCTTGGTCGAAAGATGGGGGAAAATTGCCGAGCTCTGTGTCGAGCATAGAGATGGCAAAACCTATCTCGATTTGCGCCGTCTCAATCGCGCGATACTGGAGCAAGCCGGCGTGCGCCCGCAGCAAATCTATCAGGTTGGTCCGTGCACAAGTTGCGCGCCGGATGAGTTCTTTTCATATCGGCGCGAAAAAAAAGCAACCGGTCGCCAGATCAGTTTCATCGGCTGGGCGTCCTAACGTCGACGTTGCTCGGTTCCGCTTGCCATTATTCATCGATAGCAAAAAAATCGATTTTCTAATTGACAGTTAGGGACCATTTTCCTAAACTAAGATTCAGCAGGGAAAGGAGGTGGTCCAGACATGAATGATGATAAATGTACTGTCTGCGAGGTGGCTGAGACTTAGGCTCTAGGCGGGATCTTTGACGGGGGTTCAGGCCTGGAGCCTGGGAATCCCCCTCAGTCCACCTAGGGGTCCGCTCCAACGGTCGCGTTTAGCTACCGGGTGGAGCGGACCTTCTTTTTTTTAGGATACTAAAGGCCGCGGTTGCGGCTTTTTTCAGTTGAGAGTTTTCACTCGCGGTCGCTTTCGTTAATTCGCTTAGAAACTCCTCGGACGGTGTTCCCAAATAAGCTAAAGTGACTACCACGGTGTTGCGAACTCTAGGGTCCGAGTCCCCTAGGAACAGCTCCAGTAGTTGACTCTTTCCGCGCTCGCTGAGCTCTGAATGCATTTTTAGACTCGTCACGGCAGCTACCCGAACCATCGGATCAGGGTCATGCAGAGCATCCATAAGCATCTGTACGCTCTCTTCATCCGTCAGTCCCACATCGCGTAGAGAGTAAATCGCCATCCTTCTCTGGGTGGCCGTTCCTTTTGAAGCGAGCTCGATGATTAATTTTAAGACTTGTCTGTCCGTCTTTGCCAGGCGAATGAGTATCAGGGCGACGGCCCAGCGAATGTCCGGATCCCGATGATCGAGCGTTTCGGTTAAAACCTGAATGCTGGATTGGATCGGTGAGGGGAGGCTAGCCAATATGTACGCGATGGGCCAACGATTCTTACGGCCTGGGTTGTTAAGCAGTTCGCTGAGAGTTGATGCGATTCGCGGATCATCGGCCGCGATGGAGATGAGCGCATCGACTGCTTTGCGGAGGGTTGGCTTGTCCAACTTCTCCAAGTCGGCCATCAGTGTAGCGATCTTGTCGTCGCCACGATCCATGCGGTTATGGAATAGCTGATTAAGCCGTTGAACGAAAGACTAGATTTCAAGAAACTGCGGGCAGTCGGTGAGATTGCGGTTTCCTTTTTCCGTAACGAGGACGACATCTTCAAGGCGTACGCCACCGACGCCGAGATAATAAAGTCCCGGCTCCACGGTGACCACATGCCCTGTTCGTAGCGTTGCTTCAACGGGCGCGATCCGTGGCGGTTCGTGGATATCCAAGCCCAGGCCATGTCCCGTGCCGTGAAAGAATCCCTGCATTCTCCCGTTGATCCTCCCCGTCGGAAAACCGCGTGCCGCGAACAAATCCAGAATCTTTAGGTGAACATCTCTGCCGTTGATGCCGTCGCGAATCATATCGAAGCCGATTTGCTGGCCGGCTTGGACCGTCGCGTAAATCTCTTTGAGCTTCTCCGTGGCGCGCCCGCGCACCACCGTCCGGCTCAGGTCGCCGAAGTAGCCGTTCTTCTGGGAACGGGGAAAGATGTCGAAGATAATCGATGTGTGGGCTTTGATCGGACCCGTTCCTTCGTGATGCGGATCCACGCACTGGTTGCCCGAAGAAATAATGGTGTGACTAGGCAACCAACCTTGCGCCATAATCGTCGTATTGACGGCGGTCTTGAGGGTCTCGGAAGTCAGGCGCGAACCGTTGAGATAGAGGTAGCCATCGCGCCCGATCTTTGTGCGCTTGAGCGTTCGTATGCCGGCCTCGAGCCCCAATTTTGCGACGCGCAAAGATTCAGTGATGTGTCTGACCTCGTCAGCGGCTTTGGTTTCTCGCTCAGCGAAAAAGGGATCCCGTTTGATCTGTACGGTAAAGCCCTTGCCCCTCAGCTGGTCGGCCAACAGGGCGGAAAAATTTGCCGGAACGATAAGGGAGCGGATGCCCCGTTCGCGGAAGAGCAGATCGAGAACATCGATCATCGCCGGGCTTGCCGTTCCCATCTTGCGCAACTTTTTCTGGTACAGCGAAAGGGACAGGACTCGATCCACGTGGGCCTGTTTTTTGGCCCGGTCGATCTCCAGATCGCTCATCACGACGTAGCTCGTTTTCTTGTGCTGAAAAAAGATAAACGGATCCGGAACAAAAAAGCCCGCCGCGTAGAGCATGTTGGAGTCGCCTTCGCTGGCGGAAACGAGAAGAATCGCCTGATCGCTTCTGAGCTCGCGGGAACTAGGCTCAGCGGACGGGAGTTTTTTGGCTTTGGGTCGGTTGCTTTTGGTTTCGAACATGACGTGTTGTTGGGCGCCCGGGATAGTGCGCGTCCGTTCGTCCGTGGAACTGTCAAGCTAGCAATTTCACAGCGGAACTTCAAGGCGTTCCGGACAGCGCAACGGGCAAATTCTGTTGACACACTAGGCGCTTTTGTTATGATGCGCGGACTCACTTATAAGTTCGAGCCTTACTTTGCGTCTAAGGAAATTTTCTTCATGACCACGACGAGCAATTTCGACAAGCTTCGCGAGCTGAACCAGAAAGCCGAAGCCGGCGGCGGAGCGCAACGGGGGCAGCGCCAACATGAACAGGGGAAGTTGTTGGCGCGAGAGCGTCTCGACATTCTGCTCGATAGCGGGAGCTTCGTCGAGTTGGATCGGTTCCGCACCCATGAATGTAGCGATTTCGGCATCGATCAACAAAAGTTTCTTGGCGATGCCGTAGTGACCGGCTTTGGTGCCATCGACGGCCGGCTGGTCTACGCCCATTCACAGGATTTTACGGTTTTCGGCGGTAGCTTGAGCGGTGTAGTGGCGGAAAAGATCTGTAAAGTAATGGATATGGCGGTAAAGAACGGTGCGCCGATCATCGGCATCAACGATTCCGGCGGCGCTCGCATTCAGGAAGGCGTTACCAGCCTTGCGGGATATGGAGAAATCTTCCAAAGAAACGTCATGGCTTCAGGGGTTGTGCCGCAAATTTCCGCCATCATGGGACCGTGCGCCGGCGGCGCGGTCTATTCGCCGGCGATCACGGATTTTATCTTCATGGTAAAAACCAACAGCTATATGTTTATTACCGGGCCCGAAGTCATCAAGGCCGTGACCCACGAGGAGGTTACGAAGGAAGATCTGGGTGGTGCCGAGACCCATAGTGCCAAGAGCGGGGTCGCCCATTTCACCGCAAACACCGAAAAGGACTGTTTGCTGATGATCCGAGAGCTGATCGGCTTTTTGCCCAGCAACAACCAGGAAGATCCGCCGTTTCATCCGACCAATGACGACCCATTGCGGCGCGACAAAAAACTTCGCGACTTGGTGCCCGACAATCCGAACCGCCCTTACGACATGAAAGAGCTGATTGCCGCGGTTGTAGACGAGGGCTATTTCTATGAGGTACAGCGTGAATTCGCGCCAAATATTCTGGTTGGCTTCGCGCGCTTGGGCGGACGTCCGGTGGGAATTGTCGCTAATCAACCTGCGAACCTGGCAGGATGTCTCGATATCAACGCTTCCGTCAAAGCCGCGCGATTCATTCGTTTTTGCGATTGCTTCAATATACCGTTGGTGACATTCGTCGACGTACCCGGTTTCCTGCCCGGCATATCGCAGGAGTATGACGGCATCATCCGGCACGGGGCGAAGTTGCTTTACGCCTACGCGGAGGCCACCGTGCCGAAGGTGACGGTTGTGACGAGGAAAGCTTATGGAGGCGGTTATATCGTGATGTCGAGCAAGCATCTGCGCGGCGACATCAACCTGGCCTATCCGACGGGAGAGATTGCGGTCATGGGTCCGGAAGGCGCCATCAGTATCGTCTTTCGCGACGCGCTCAAAAAAGCTGCAGATCCTCTCAAAGCCCGCGACGAAATGGTCCAGCAATACCGCGATACCTTTGCCAACCCGTTCAAGGCAGCGGAGTCCGGCTATGTCGATGCCGTGATCTATCCAGAGGATACCCGGCCGACACTCATTCGTTGCTTGGAAATGCTCAAAAACAAGCAGGATCATAATCCACCTAAAAAGCATGGGAATATCCCGCTTTGATTTGTTCTAAGGCGTGAGGAGTAGGGGGTGAGGAGATGTTTAAGCGCATCCTAGTCGCCAATCGCGGGGAAATCGCGGTTCGAATCACCCGCGCCTGTCGCGAGCTGGACATCGAAACCGTCGCGGTCTACTCGGAAGCCGACCGCGAGTCGCTCCACGTGAAATATGCGGACTATGCCTATCCCATCGGTCCGGCTCCATCCGCTCAAAGCTACTTGGCTATCGATCGGATCATCGAGGTCGCGAAGAAAAGCGGCGCCGATGCGATTCACCCGGGCTATGGCTTTTTAGCCGAAAACAGCAAGTTTGCGCAGCGTTGCCAGGAAGACGGCATTGTCTTTATCGGCCCTTCTCCCCAAGTCATCGATCAGATGGGCGACAAGGTGAAAGCACGGCAAATCATGAAGAGTGCCGGCGTTCCCGTCGTGCCCGGTTCTGAGGGCGTATTGGGTTCAGAACTAGAGGTTCTCAAAGTCGCAGAACTGGTCGGCTATCCCTTTATGTTAAAGGCCGTGGCCGGCGGCGGCGGCAAGGGGCTGCGGCTGGTTCGCTCTTCCCGAGAAGTTTCGTCGGCTTACCGCGCGGTGCGATCGGAGGCTGCCTCGTCCTTCGGCGATCCGAGGCTCTATGTAGAAAAGTACATTCAAAAACCGCGGCATGTGGAGATTCAGATCTTGGCGGACAAATACGGCCGGGTGATTCATCTCTATGACCGTGAATGCTCGATCCAGCGACGTCATCAGAAGATCATCGAAGAATCTCCCGCGCCCGGAATGGACGATCGGACCCGGCGGCGTATCGGGCGCATCGCGATCCAGGGAGCCCGAGCGGTGGGCTACGTGGGCGCCGGGACCCTCGAATTTCTTTTGGACCAGGAGAAGAACTTCTATTTTCTCGAAATGAACACGCGGCTCCAGGTCGAGCACGCGATCACGGAACGGGTGGTTGGAATTGACCTGGTGAAAGCTCAGATCGAAGTGGCGGCAGGCGGCTATTTGCCGTGGCGACAACGTCACATCACGCCGACCGGTCATGCCATCGAATGCCGGATTTATGCCGAGGACGCCGAACATGATTTCATGCCCTATCCAGGCAAAATCGAAGGGCTCCGATTGCCGGAAGGGCTCGGCGTGAGAAACGATTGCGGCGTCTATGAGGGGGCCGAGGTGCCGATTTACTATGATCCGATGATCGCAAAGCTGATCGTATGGGGTGAGAATCGTGTGGAAGCGATCCTGCGGATGCGGCGGGCGCTGCGCGAATATCAAGTGCGGGGCATAAAGACCAATATCTCCTTTCACCAGTGGATCCTGCGGCACCCTCGTTTCATGTCCGGGAACTTCAGTACCGGCTTCATCGATGAAGAATATCACTCCATGAGCAAAGCCGAACTCTATCCGCACAAGGAAATCGCCTTAGCTTCCGCAGCGATCGCCGCCATCCATCGTGAGCACGAGCACACTCTTGGGCTGCTCGCGAAGGGTGCCGCCGAGCCGTCGAAATGGAGGGAACAGGGAAAGCGAAGCTCTCTGCGAGCCGCCCAGACATTTCCCGGCCGCGGGTGGAGACGTTCTTGAGAGTGAGTGTTTATGGCCTTCGTTGCAAAACTTGGAGAACAGACCTACACCGTGGAGATCGAGGAGATCGGGAAGGGGCTTTACCGGGTCTCCGTCGATGGCAACGAATTCCTCGTCGATGGAAAAAAGACCGGGCGCACCAACTATTCCTTGATCGTCGACAATCGCTCCTTCGAAATCGAGGTCGATAATGCGGAAGATGAGTACCAAGTGTTGGTGGACGGCCGAAACTATCACGTGAATCTGGTCGATGAGCGGCGGGTACGCGTGGGCGGCACCCAGTCGGACGTCCAGCTCCAGGGCCGCCAAAGAGTTTCAGTGCCGATGCCGGGAAAGGTGATTGAGGTGCTCGTGTCGGAAGGGGACAGCGTTGAAAAAGGACAGGGGCTGGTCATCGTTGAAGCCATGAAAATGGAGAATGAGGTCCGCAGTCCAATTGCCGGGGAGGTCAAAGAGATCAAGGTGAAGCCCGGTGACGCTGTTGAGGGGGGCGCGGTCCTTGTAATCGTCGAGTAACGGCTTTGAAACAAGCTTTTTCTGTCAAAAATTCTTGTCAGCAAATTTCTTTCATGCTATACACCACCGCACAATGATCCCGAAGAAGTGTTTCTTTACTAAAGGAGTTGGGGTTCACAAGGAGAAACTGGCGTCCTTTGAGTTGGCTTTAAGGACCGCGGGATTAGCGTATTGCAATCTAGTACTGGTCTCCAGCATCTACCCGCCATTCTGCAAAAGGATATCTAAGGAAGAGGGAACTAAGCTCTTGCGCCCCGGCGAGATTGTCTTTTGCGTCTACGACCGCGAGAGCAGCAACGAACCCAACCGTCTCGTGGCGGCTTCCGTGGGAGTGGCGATCCCGGCTGATGACAGCCAGTACGGTTACCTTTCCGAGCACCACTCCTTTGGCGAGACCGATGAAAAAGCGGGAGACTACGCAGAGGATCTCGCCGCCAGTATGCTCGCGACAACCTTAGGCATCGAATTCAACCCGGATACCGCTTGGGACGAGCGTGAACAGCTTTTCAAAATGTCGGAAAAGATAGTTCGCACATCCAATATCACCCAGTCCGCCATCGGTAATAAGGACGGATTGTGGACCACCGTATTTGCTGCCTGCGTTTTCATCAACGACGACAGCCTGGACGTTCGAAACGACAAGCCTGCTTAGAACCACACTAACGAGAACCCGAGATCCCGTCAGCAAGGCCGTCTCTTTGCCGCGCAAAGAAGGCGACCATGATGCTCACAGCGTAGAGCAAGGCAAGCGGTACCATGAAGAGCACCTGAGATATTAAATCCGGCGGGGTCAGAACCGCCGCAAGGATGGCGATGCCGATGACCGCGTAGCGCATATGCCGGATAAGGAAGCGGTGATCGATCATACCGACACGGGAAAGAAAATAGGCGATTACCGGAAGCTGGAACATCACCCCAAACGCCAAAACCAGCCGCGACACCAGAGAAAAATATTCGCCCATCT
>Ga0137403_10007139_pt1 | contig 12649 bp, 7 predicted proteins | sample CZOMad2_1_16fung_FD_122057 | JGI IMG/M metagenome (GOLD analysis project Ga0137403, IMG submission 122057) | Vadose zone soil fungal communities from Angelo Coast Range Reserve, California, USA - CZOMad2_1_16fungal (Hybrid Assembly) | ecosystem: Environmental > Terrestrial > Soil > Vadose zone... | reverse complement strand
CGCGACGAAAGCTACGACTGGCACTTTGTCGATATTCCGAAAGACGCTCCCGGCTTTTCCGAAGAGCGCGACTGCTTCCGCCCGCAGGACAAACATAAGGACGCGCTCACCGACCATCACAACTGCGTGGTGGACCGTATCGAAAGCTTTCAAAAAGTTCTGGGCGACGAAAAAGCTTTGTCCGGCGACCGGTTGGAAGCGCTTAAATGGATCGTCCACTTTGTGGGTGACCTGCACCAGCCGCTGCATGCGATTGAGGAGGCCCGCGGCGGCAATGACATCAAGCTTGCGGTCTTCGGCTCTCCCAAGTGTGGCGACTATGACTGCAACCTTCACTGGGCGTGGGACACCCTGCTGCTCGAACACACCGGCTATTCAGAAGAAGAGTATGTTGGCCGCCTGAACACGTTGATCGCGCAGAAGCACCTGGAAAAGCAGGCAGGCGGCACGCCGGTGGACTGGGCGAATGAATCTCATCTCCAGGCCAGGCACATCATCGAAGCGAAACCGCCCGCCATCGACGAAGCCTACTATCAGGCGAACATAGAACTGGTAAATGAAAAACTGGCGCTGGCCGGGCTGCGACTGGCTACGTTGCTCAATAACACGCTGGGCAAAGCGCCTGCGGCGAAGGTCAGCGGCATTTCCCAACTGCTGCCGGGTAACATTCATTGAAAAATAGTTGTTTAAGGTCGGCCATTCTCATCGGCAGGCGTTTGCTTTGTACGCTGGGTTGCATCTGCGTGCTTGGGTGCCTGTCATCGTTGGCGGATGCGCAGCAAAAGAAAGGCTTCCCAAAGTCCGAAGAATTGCCGACGGGCATGAGCATCACTCCCACGGCGGCGCGCGGATCAACGTTGCGGCCGTTGAATCCTGGTTTGCCTGACCTTCCTGATTTCACCGTGGACCATCCGATCTCGACGGCCGTCAGCCCAGATGGCAACACTCTGCTAGTACTCACCAGTGGCTATAACCGCAACAATGACGCCAAGGGCAAGGCGATCCCGGCGCAGACCAGTGAATATGTTTTTGTCTTTGATATTCAACAGGCAAAGCCGGTGCAACGTCAGGCGCTGCGCATTCCCAATGCCTACGGAGGTCTGGCATGGGCTCCCGACAGCACGCATTTCTATGTTGGCGGCGGTCAGGATGACAACATTCATGTTTTTGCACAGGAAGGCGGTCGTTGGTCGGAAGCGGAAAAACCAATCGCGCTGGGCCATAAAACAGGGTTGGGAATTGCCGACCGGGAAGAGACAAAAATCACTCCTCTGCATCCCATGACTGCCGGCCAGATGGTGAGTCCGAATGGCAAGCAGTTGCTGGTTGCCAACCATCAGAATGATTCGGTTTCTCTGGTTGATTTGGACGCAAAGAAAGTAATCGCAGAGCTGGATCTGCGTCCGGGGAAAATCAACTCGGAGCAGAAAGGCGTGGCCGGAGGCGAGTATCCGTACGGAGTTGTTTTTGCCAACGACGATAAAGCTTACGTCTCCAGCCTGCGCGACCGCGAGATTGTAGTGCTGGCAATGAAACCGGCGCTTGCAGTCAGCGGAAGGATCAAAACTAAAGGCCAGCCGGGAAAGGTGATCGTGAATCGTGCGGGCACGTTGCTGTTTGCGGCAGCAGACAACAGCGATTCTGTCGTCATCGTTGATACTAAAAAAGATAAAGTGGTCGCGGAAATCAAGACCACAGCCCCCGCCGGCATCTTTACTAACCGCGGTGGCTTCAAAGGCAGCAATCCGAATAGCCTTGCTCTGGCCCCCGATGAGAAGACGCTCTATGTGACCAATGGCGGCACAAACTCCGTGGCCGTGATCGCCTTAGATAAAGAACCGGACGACAGCCGAGTAGTCGGGTTGATTCCCACGGCCTGGTATCCGACTTCTGTCAGCGTGAGCAAGAACGGCGGGATGCTCTACGTTATCAACGGCAAGTCAATGCCCGGGCCGAATCCGAAAGCGTGTAGAAAAACATTTACGATTGTTTCTGATGATCGCCCGTGCGCCGCCGCAGGCCAATATATTTTGCAACTCGAAAAAGGCGGCTTCGCGGTAGTCCCGCGACCTGACGCAGCGGATCTGCGCGAACTTACCCAGCAAGTGGCGCGAAACAATCATTTCGCCGCGCCGGCCGATGATCCCAGGAGCGGCCAGCTTTTCGCGTTCCTGCACCAGCACATCAAGCACGTAATTTACATCGTGAAGGAAAACAGGTCGTATGACCAGGTGCTGGGCGATCTGGAAAAAGGGAACGGAGATCCGGCGCTGACGCTGTTTCCCGAAGCCATGACGCCCAATCATCACGAACTGGCCCGACGTTTTGTTACGCTCGACAATTTCTTTGACAGTGGCGAAGTCAGCGGCGTGGGTTGGAACTGGAGCACGGCCGCGCGTACCACAGACGAAGTGGAACGCTCGATACCGCTTAATTACGCTTTCCGCGGCATGACCTATGACGCTGAAGGGTTGAATCGCAACATCAACGTGGGCCTGGATTCGGCGCACGATCGCAACACCGAAAAACTTGACGATGCTGAAAACCAGTTGCCGGGTCACGCAGACGTTGCCGCCCCGGACGGTCCGGAAGATGAGAGCGGCACAGGCTACCTGTGGGACGGCGCTTTGCGCTCCGGGCTTAGAGTTCGCAACTACGGTTTCTTCATCGACCTGAGCCACTACAGCATCGTCCCCGGAGCCGATCCGCCAATTCCGCTCTTGCACGATCCCGCGGCCAGCGGTACACGTGTGGCCACGGCAACCAAGGCGAATTTGCAACAGGTGACAGACCCATACTTCCGCGGCTTTGATCAGCGCTTCCCTGATTATTGGCGCTACAAAGAATGGGAGCGCGAGTTCGATGAATATGTCGCCCACGATAACCTGCCAAACCTGGAACTGGTGCGACTTCCGCACGACCACCTCGGTCTGTTCAACGAAGCCGTAGACGGAGTGAATACGGTTGAAACGGAGATTGCCGACAACGATTACGCCGTCGGGTTGCTGGTGGAAAAAGTGGCGCACAGCAAGTATGCCAAAGACACCCTGATTTTTGTGATAGAAGATGATGCGCAGAACGGGCCTGACCACGTGGATGCGCACCGCAGCCTGGCCCTGGTTGCGGGACCATATGTAATGCAGCGTGCGGTGATTTCCAGGCGCTTCAATACCGTGACGCTTCTGCGAACCATGGAAGAAGTGCTGGGCATTAAGCCACTGGGATTGAATGACGCTCTACAGCCACCCATGACCGATATCTTTTCTACCCAGCAGGCCGCCTGGACCTACAAAGCGCGAGTGCCTGCGATCCTGCGCACAACAAAACTTCCGCTTCCCGCTGCAACGGTTGAAGACAAAGCCGGAGCTGCCAGCCTTGTTCCGGGCCACGATGCAGCCTACTGGGCCGACAAAACCAAGGACTTTGACTTCAGCGCTGAAGACAAGCTGGATTCCGAAAGCTTCAACATGGTGCTGTGGACCGGTCTCAAGGGCGACGCGCAACCGTACCCCGTTGAACGCGATGGCAGGGACCTGAGCAAGAATCGGGATGCGCTTCTGCGCGATCTCAAGAAAAGCAAGAACTGATAAGCATCGTTTGCGGCGAATACGTTATTATTACCCAAAAGAGACAAGTGGCAGCTGTAATCACCGCGACGACGGTAATGCGGTTTCTGTATCCCAGCGTATGCTTCGATCAGAGCAGAGGTTAGCTTTCCGCTTCCAGGGTTCCCCGTGCCGGTTGAAAATGCGGCGCAATCATAATTAAGGATTTTTACCTCTCTATGAGTAGCTCGATGCCTCCGCAGCATGATTTGGGTTCGCTGCGCATTGATGACCGTTCCCGTCCCGCGTCGAAGGCCGGCAGGCGGCTGGGATTGTTTGCCGCGTCCCTGGGCGCGTTTCTGTTGCTGGGCAGCCTGCTGCTTGCGTTCCGATCGCAAAAGCCCGTCGTTGAAGTCGCCACGGCACGACCCGCGAGTGGAGCAAAGTCTGAGGCCCTGCTCAATGCCAGCGGATATATTACACCGCGCCGTCGCGCCACGGTTGCCGCCAAAGTGACCGGCCGAGTAGAACAGATTTATGCGGAAGAGGGTTTGCGGGTGAAGTCGGGGCAGGTTCTGGCGCTGCTTGACTGCTCGCAGCCGAATGCTGCGCTGACCTCCGCTAAATCAGACCGCGACGCTACTGCCGCTGCCCTGGCTGATCTCCAGGTGCAGTCAGCCAACGCCGACCGCGAAGCAGTACGCGCGCAGGGACTGAACAAAGCGGGAGTAATCAGCCCGCAAGCGCTCGATACGGCAAAAACTACTGCTGAGAGCCTGCACTCCAAGATTGCGCTGACCCGGGAGCAGATCCACGCCGCGGACTCGCGCATTGGCGTGGCCAAAGAGGATGCAGACAACTGTGTAGTGCGGGCGCCGTTTGACGGCATCGTGGTTTCAAAGGATGCGCAGCGTGGTGAGATTGTGTCACCCATCTCCGCGGGCGGCGGATTCACGCGCACGGGGATTGCCACGCTGGTGGACATGAAATCGCTGGAGATCGAAGTGGATGTGAACGAATCTTATATTGCGCGGGTGCAGCAGGGGCAAAGGGTGAACGCAACGCTGGACGCTTATCCTGACCGGGAACTTCCTGCCAAAGTGCGGACGGTAATTCCTACAGCTGACCGGCAGAAAGCTACTGTGAAAGTCCGCATCACGTTTGACAAACTCGATGACACGATTCTGCCCGACATGGGCGTGAAGGTAGCTTTCCTTAGCGCCGCTCCTCTGCCGGGAAAGAATGCAGGCAGCGAGGCGCGAGCGTTGGTGCCGAAGTCGGCTATACGCAACGACAGCGGAAAACAGATTGTGTATCTCGTCCGTGATCAGAAATTGGAACGCCGCGCTGTGAGCCTGGGCGCCGAGCGGGGCAGCGATGTAGAGGTTCTGGCTGGCCTTGTCCCCGGGGACAAACTGGTGGTAAGCGGGGCGGACAAGTTGCATGAAGGCCAGGCAGTGGAAGTTAAGCAATAACAACAGAAGTAAAGCAGCAGGAGGGCAGTGCGATGGTACGTGTGGACGGAAGCGGCGCTTCAAACAGCCTGATACAGGCACGCGGTCTGGGCAAGACCTATTCCCGTGGCGGTGAGCAGATACACGTGCTGCAGGCCTTGAACCTTGACGTTGAAGCGGGTGAGTTTGTGGCCTTCATGGGGCCGAGCGGTTCAGGCAAAACCACCCTGCTGAACCTGCTGGGCGGCCTGGATGTGCCGTCGGCGGGCAGCATCACGGTTGCCGGCGATGAGATCACTCACATGTCGCGCAGCCGGTTGACGGCCTGGCGCGCGCGCCACGTCGGATTTATTTTCCAGATGTACAACCTGATTCCCGTGCTCACGGCATTTCAGAATGTGGAACTGCCGCTGCTGTTGACCAGCCTTTCCAAAGCGCAACGGCGCAAGCATGTGGAGACTGCCCTGGGAGTCGTCGGACTGACCGACCGCATGCATCACTTTCCGCGCCAGCTCTCGGGCGGACAGGAACAGCGCGTGACGATTGCCCGCGCCATCGTTTCCGATCCGACGTTTCTGCTTTGCGACGAGCCTACTGGCGATCTTGACCGCAAAAGCGCGGACGAAATCATGGAGCTGATTCTGCGCCTGGTAAAGGAATACAAGAAAACCGTGTTGATGGTGACGCACGATCCGGTGGTGGCCGCGCGCGCCGACATGACGTTGCACCTGGAAAAAGGCGTACTGGTGGAGGCGGGGCGTCTGCAGAGTGTTTCCGGCGGAGGTGTGCGATGAAATTCTTTGGACTGATTCGCGCGAATTTGTTCCGCAAGAAGATCCGCTTCATCCTTACGATTGGATCGTTTGCGGTTGCGCTGTTCCTGTTCGGCGTGTTGGCCGTGGTGCGCGTCGCTTTCAGCGGGGGCATTGACATTGCCGGAGCGGACCGCCTGGTTGTGATCAATCGCACGTCAATCATCCAGCCGCTGCCGCTGGCTTATGCGGACAAGATCAGGAGAATTCCGGGTGTTAAGGAGATTACATACGCGAATTGGTTCGGCGGCGTTTATCAGGATGAACGGAACTTCTTCCCGCAGTTCGCCATGGACGTCGACAACTGGCGCAAAGTTTATCCCGAGTTCGATATCCCGGAAGAGCAGTGGCAGAACTATGTGAAAGACCGCCAGGGCGCAATTGCAGGCGCCGCCACGGCGAAACGCTTTGGCTGGAAAGTTGGCGACCGTATTCCTATCAAAGGAACTTTCCTTGGTGGCGTGTGGGAGTTCAACCTGGACGGCATTTACCACGGCACGCGGCAAGCTGATGATGAAACCCAGTTCTGGTTCCAGTGGAAGCGGCTGGATGAACAAGTACCAGCCCAATACAAAAGCCATGTTGGCTGGTATACGGTAAAAGTCGAACACCCGGACGATTCTTTGCGAGTATCCAAGGCAATTGATTCAGGGTTTGCCAACTCACCTTTTGAAACGCACACTGACACGGAAAAAGCCTTCGCCGCGGGATGGGTCAAGCAGTTCGGCAATATACAGTTCCTTATCATGGCGATCGGTGGAGTCGTATTTTTCACGCTGCTGCTGGTGACGGGAAACACCATGGCAATCGCCGTGCGCGAGCGGACGGGCGAACTTGCCGTGCTGAAGGCTGTGGGTTATTCAGACCGCTTTGTCCTGCTGTTTGTCCTGTTTGAATCATTGCTGATCGCGGTGATTGGCGGCGCGTTGGGCCTGGGTCTTGCCAAGCTATTCACTCTGGGCGGCGACCCCACGCGTGGACTGTTGCCTTTCTTCTTCCTGCCGGGCAAAGCAATATTAGCGGGATTAGGAGTTACCCTGGCGGTGGGTGCGGCGAGCGGAGTGATTCCGGCGATCGGTGCAATGCGTTTGCGCGTAGTCGACGCGCTGCGGAGGGTGTGAGATGGCGATTCCTGTTGTTTACAACTTTCGCAGCGTAAAAGAGCGCTGGACTTCCGCGGTGGTTGCCGTACTGGGCATTGCCGGTACTGTTGGCGTGTTCATTGCCATGCTATCACTCGCCTTCGGCTTCAAGGCCACGTTGGTTTCTTCCGGCTCCAGCGACAACGCAATGGTCCGCCGCGCCGGCTCAACTTCAGAGATGGACAGCAGCATTTCTCTTGATCAGATCAAGATCATGGAAGACTTTCCCGGCGTGGCCCACGCCGGCAGCGGCCCGCTTGTGACTCCGGAAGTGGTTGTGATTGCGCCTTTCCCTTTGCGGTCGACGGGCACGGACGCCAATGTGCAGGTACGGGGCGTCTCTCCGCGAGCGCTGGATGTCCGGACCAAGATCAAGATGATTGAAGGGCGTTTTTATCAACCGGGCCTCGCAGAACTGGTGGTGGGACGCAATGTGGACAAGACTTATGCCGGTCTCAGTATGGGCGACTCGGTGAAATTTGGCGGTGGAACATGGCGCGTGGTTGGGGTTTTTGACGCGGGCGGTTCCGCATTTGATTCTGAAGTATGGTGCGATTCGCACGTTCTCAACCAGATTTATCATCGCCCGGAAAATATTTACCAATCGCTTACGGTCCATCTGGATTCGGCGGGATCGCTGCAACAGTTCAAAGATGCAGCCACCGCCGATCCAAGACTAACTGTCGATGTAAGCCCGGAGATTGAGTATTACGCAAAACAATCCCGGACGCTGACCACGCTCATTGTTGTCCTGGGCGGGATTGTTGCGGTTGTGATGGGAATTGGTGCGGTGTTTGGAGCTTTGAATACCATGTATTCTGCCGTTGCCGAACGCTCACGCGAAATCGCCACTCTCCGAGCGCTCGGCTTTGGCGCCGGCAGCGTAGTCCTTTCTTTCATGATTGAAGCGTTGCTGATTTCCTTGATGGGAGGATTGCTGGGCGCGGTGGCAGTACTGCCATTGAACGGTTTAACCACGGGCGCGATGAACTGGCAAACGTTCTCGCATCTGGCCTTCGCATTCCGCATTACTCCATTTCTGTTGGGATTGGGATTAGTGTTTGCTCTCTTGATGGGAGTCCTGGGCGGATTTTTCCCCGCTTTGCGCGCTGCGCGACGTCCGGTAGCTCCAGCATTGCGCGCGATGTAGCGTTTGTCCCTGCGAGATAAATGAACATTGAGCTTTTCATCCACATAAAAAACTGCCGCATCCAGAAAAGATGCGGCAGTCTGTTGATGTTGAGTTTTACCAGACGTGGCAAGCGTTAGCGCTGACCATTTTCTGGCCAGCCTTGCAGCCGAATGCTTTGGCGAAATCCGGACTATTTTGCAGCGTGCCATTCGTGCGGTACTCGCCGGGCGAGTGGGGATCGGTCTTCGCCAATAGCCGGGAACTTTCCGGCGTGGCATTCTGGCACCAGACCTGAGCAAAGCCGATGAAGAAACGTTGCTCAGGCGTGAAGCCGTCTTTCGTGGCTGCCGCTTTGGGGTCCTTCTCCATGTCGGAATGCAGTGCCGCCAGAGCAATGCGCAGCCCGCCGTTGTCAGCAGTATTTTCGCCCAGCGTCAGGCGTCCATTCAAATGGACGTCATCAACCGCGACAAACGAGCTGTATTCATCGGCGATGCAGCTGGTGCGTTTGTCGAATTCGTCGCGGTCAGCCTGCGTCCACCAGTTGGTTAGATTTCCTTGAGCATCGAACTTGCTGCCCTGGTCGTCAAAGCCATGCGTGAGTTCGTGGCCAATGACCACGCCGATGCCGCCAAAATTCACAGCGTCATCCGCATCTTTGTCAAAGAATGGCGGCTGCAAAATTCCAGCAGGGAAATTGATATCGTTGTTCGGCGGGCTGTAATAGGCGTTCACCGTGGGAGGCGTCATGCCCCATTCTTTCTTGTCCAGCGGCTTGCCGATCTTGTTGAGATTGCGCTTGATTTCAAAAGCGCGCGCTCTCTGGGCATCGCCAACAAAGTCGCCGCGAATAACTTTTACAGAGCTGTAGTCGCGCCACGTATCCGGATAACCGATCTTGTTGGTGATGGCATGCAGCTTGACCATGGCCTGCTTTTTGGTTTCCGGCGTCATCCAGTCCAGCGCCTGGATATCCTGGCCCAGCGATTCTTCCAGCGCGTTCACCATCTTCAGCATGCGCTGCTTGCCGTCGGCGCCAAATGTAGCATCGACGTATGGCTTGCCCAGCGCTTCGCCCAACAGACCGTCGGTGACCTGTACACAACGCTTCCAGCGCGGCTGCAATTCTTTTTGACCATTCAAGTATTGGCCGTAGAAGGCGAAGTTTTCGCGGACAAACGGCTCAGAGAGAGTTTGTGCCGCGGCCCTGACTGCATGCCAGCGCAGATAAGTCTTCCAGTCGGCAACCGGCACTGACTCCACAACGCCATTGACCTTCTGAAAGAAATCCGGCGGGACAACGTTGACTTCAGTAAAGCCCGGCGCGCCGGTTGAGGTAAAAAAGCGATCGAACTTGAAGTTAGGAGCAAGTGTTGCCAGTTCCGTGACCTTCATTTTGTGATCGCGGTTTTTAGGGTCGCGCATCATCACGCGTTTGAAGGCAGCGTCGGCCAGTTTGGTCTCGATGTCCATGACCGCTTGCGCTTCTTTCTTCGCCGCCACTTCATCATCGCCCAGCAGGACAAACATTTTGGCCATATGCTCCAGATACTTTTGGCGCGTTTCCTGCGACTTGGCGTCCGAATCGGAGTAGTAATCGCGATCAGGAAGTCCCAGACCGCCCTGAGAAACATTGGCAATCTGCATGCTGGCGTTGTGCAGATCAGGTGATGCGCCAAAGCCAAACACCGCCTGAACGCCAAGCGATTGCAGATAAGCAATGGTATCCACCAACTGGTCTTTGTTCGTGATAGCGGCAATTCGGTCCAGCTCAGGCTTCAGCGGAGTGCTCCCTTTTTTGTTGACGGTGGTTTCGTCCATGCAGGATTGGTACATGTCGCCAATTTTCTGCTGCACGTCAGTACGCTTGGGATCGTTGGCGGAAACCTTCTCCAGGATATTGTGCAGAAATTGGCGATTGTAGTCGGCCAGTTCGTTGAAGCGGCCCCAGCGCGACTGGTCGGGAGGGATGGGATTGTTCTTGCGCCATGTGCCGCACGCATACTGGTAAAAGTCCTGGCATGGATCAACGCTCTTGTCCATGGCGTCCAGATCGTAAGACTTGGGACGTTTGACCGTCTTTTCAGCAGTTTCGGTTTTTTCCACTGAAGCCGCCGCAGACTCCTTCAAGGGTTTCTTCGTCGGAGTGCTGCCGGTTTGCGCGCCGGCAATTGCCACTATCATTACAAGGCACGGTAGAACTCGTTTCCAAAGCATAGGTATCCTCAAGTTGGATTTCGTAAAACTGGAAAGTTTATGCCCATTTGCCATGGCTGTACAGCAGAAGCTTTGGGTTGGGATGGAAGTTTGAACATTGGGAAATCAATAGACCTAATACCGCGAGCCGTCAAGTGAGAAAGACATCTTAGATCGCCCCAAATACTACTGGTAGTGAAAATAACGGATAAAATGGGGGCTGAGAGTGTACCGCACGCGTTTCCACTGGCTTGAGCTTCCACCATTGAGATTGCGACGGGAATTAACCATTTGCTTGTAAGATCGTGTTGCTGCACTATTAATCGCATACGCGATGCTTTATCCACCGAAGGGCCTTCCATCGACCAGCATGTCTGACGACAAGGACGTACCGGGCAGCATTTCGCCCGGCAGCGAACCTGAGCTGATCATTCGCAGCGCCTCTCTCCAACGGGTGATGAAACTTGCGGAAAAGGTGGCGCGCCATCCCGCGGCCGTGCTCATTGTGGGTGAAACCGGCACGGGCAAGGAGATGATCGCTCGGTCCATCCACAGCCATTCCCTACGGTGCAACCAGCAGCTGGTCGACGTCAATTGCGCAGCCATCCCGGAAAACCTGGTGGAAAGCGAGCTGTTTGGATACGAAAAAGGTGCGTTCAGCGGCGCCGACTCCATGAAGACCGGCTTTTTCGAAATGGCTAACAAGGGAACTCTCTTCCTGGATGAAATCGGCGATCTGGATTTAAAGATCCAGGTAAAGCTTTTGCGCGTACTCGATAGCGTGCCTTACTACCGCCTGGGCGGCAACAAAAAAGTCTCCGTCGACGTGCGCGTGGTGGCGGCGACCAACCAGGATCTTGAAGACTTGGTGAAAGCCGGACGCTTTCGTAGCGATCTCTATCATCGGCTCGCCCAATTCAAGCTCGAAGTCCCACCTTTGCGCGAACGCCCCGAGGACGTGGTGGGAATCGCCGAGCAGGTATTGCACCAGCACTATCCGGAATCCCGCTTCAGCCGGGACGCCATTGACGCGCTCAGCAGTTATGCGTGGCCCGGTAATGTTCGCGAACTGAAAAATGTTATCTTTGGCGCGGTGTTACAGGCCAAAGACGCACAATCTGAAATCACCGCTGCAGACCTGCGCTTTCCCGATTCTGTCAGTTCGCGCCCGCGTCATATTTCCACGGACGCCGATCTCGACCAGGTGGAAAAACGCGCGATCCTGCACGCGCTCGATAACAGCGGCGGCAACCAGGGGAAAGCGGCTGAGGCGCTTGGCATTTCACGGCGCACGCTCATTCGAAAGCTCAAGGTCTACCGCGAGGCCGGGCTGGAAGATCCGTCCGGAAGCCTGAGCCTTAACCAGCAGCGTTATTATCGTGCTCAACTCGAACTCCCAATCAAAATGAAATGCGCCGGCGAACTCTTTGACGCGGTGCTGCTCAACATAAGCGCCGGCGGAGCGGGAGTCAGGACGGAAAAGCCGTTGAAATCCGGCTCGCCGGTTGCGCTGGTCTTCCCGATTCCCGGCAACAACACTGAAGCGCCTGTCGATCTCCCTGGGCGCGTTACGTGGACGAACCAAAGCGGGCAATATGGAATTCAGTTTGGCGAAATCTCTCCGTCGCTGCGTACCAGCCTGCAACGCTGGCTGCGCGTCGAAATGAAAAAAGACGGCTGGGACGTGGATCCGCGCGCGTAACAGTCGTTTCGTCGCTCTTCGCACGTTTGAGTTTGAAAATAAACACAAGGTCCCTCAGGCCGACTCGCACAATGAAGAAAGCTTGTGCTCGCTCACGGCCTTCGGGATCACGTTGTTTTACTCTGACCGCACTGCCGAGGTCTACGAACTCCCAATCAGCACGCCGGCTACAAAAACCAGTGTTCCGCCCAGCACAACCTGCAACGTGGCGGAGACCCACGGCGTTTCCATGTAGCGATGACGCACCCAGGCGATCGCCCCAAGTTCCGCGATCACCACAACCACGGCAACGACCGTCGCAATACGGAACGCCGGTATAAGGAAGGGAAGCGTGTGGCCGATCCCGCCCAGCGTCGTCATTAAACCGCATACCAGCCCACGCACCCAGGGATGCCCGCGACCGGTTAGGCTGCCATCGTCTGAAAGCGCTTCGGCAAAGCCCATGCTGATGCCGGCGCCCAGCGATGCCGCCAGCCCTACCAGAAAGGCAAAGTGCGATTCATGCCGGGCAAAAGCGGCGGCAAAAACCGGCGCCAGCGTTGAGACCGAACCATCCATCAGTCCAGCCAGGCCCGGCTGGACTATCTGGAGAACGAAAAGCCGGCGGCTGGCTTCGTCTTCCACGCCGCGGGTCCCGGCATCCAGTTTGTCCCGGCCCAGTTCCTC
>Ga0137403_10007137_pt1 | contig 12650 bp, 13 predicted proteins | sample CZOMad2_1_16fung_FD_122057 | JGI IMG/M metagenome (GOLD analysis project Ga0137403, IMG submission 122057) | Vadose zone soil fungal communities from Angelo Coast Range Reserve, California, USA - CZOMad2_1_16fungal (Hybrid Assembly) | ecosystem: Environmental > Terrestrial > Soil > Vadose zone... | reverse complement strand
GTTGCTGATGAAGCGCACCATCCCGTCGGCGGCGCTTTCGGTGATGCCCAATTGCGGGCACACCATCAATCTCGAAGCGCCAGTCCTGTTCAACAGCATCGTCGGCGACTTCATCGCCCAGGTCGATGCCGGCCGCTGGCCGATGCGTGACCCGCGCGCCATGTCGGGCTCCATAACCGGCATTCAATCATGATGCGTTTCGCGCTGCGTCATGAACGATGCCGTAATCCGGTGCTCATCCTGCGCGCGCTGCGCCACGAACGCGCCGCACTAACAGCCAAGTTCTAAATTCAATGTGTCGCCGCTTGATGCACCAAGGGGGACACCAATGCGCCGCGACCAACGGTTGAGCAGCGAAGATGCGGAGGCGATTGCCTACACGTTTCATTTTCAGATGACGAACGGCGGCGGGAGGCAGGCCTGCAGCGTCAGGGTGCGGGCGCCCAATATCGACGAGGCGAGGACATTCTTTCGCGACAACTGGCCGATGATCGAGCCCTTGGCTCGCGATCGTCTGGCAAGCAGGACCGGCGATCCCGGACAATCGAGCCGGCTCTGCCTTGATATCGCGGACCTGGCCGGTCTATCCCGTCCTCGTTGAAGAAACCGCGGGCATCAACATTCGTCGGGCGTTGGCATCCATAAGCGTCTCGCCCGGGCTTCCGCGTCCGTCGCCGATCCAAATGCGTTTGTCCGATTCCCGATCCGGGCATCATACAACAGGCGTCAAACCGACACAGGTTTGCCGCGCAACGGGTCCGATTTTAGCCGCGCGCCTGGTTTACCGCTTCCCGGCTTGTCGTCTCCGGCGGCGCACACTGATGTCGGGACGGATATTCAAGACATCCGGCGACATGGTGTGAGGTGCTGACGGTTTCGATGATGTCGTCGATATAACCGCAGCTTGCAGGCGGTCTAATGCCGCAATTTCGTTATCGTGCCGTCACCCATGCGGGAGAGATCGTCGTCGGCGAAGTCGACGCGTCCTCGCGCGAGGAGGTGGTGCGGCGCATCGAGTATCTGGGACATCTGACGATCGAGGCGGAGCTCGCGGCAACCGGGATTCTGGCCCGCGGTCACCGGCGCGGCGGAAAGCTGCCGCGATCCCACGACGTTTCCATTCTTCTGCGCCAGCTTGCGCTTCTGATCGGCGCCGGGTTGACGCTTGAGACGGCACTCCAGACGCTCAGCGAGGACACCAGCAAGGCCCTTGCGGGATTCGCCAACAGGCTGCGCGCGGCGATCTCCGCCGGCGAAAGCTTCGCCGAGGCCCTGGAGCATCATTCCACGATCATCGACCCCACCTATGTCGCCATGGTGCGCGTGGGCGAGGCATCCGGCAAGCTCGAAGCGGTGTTGCGCGCGATCGTCGAAGACCGGACGCGCCGGGAACTGATGGCCGACCGGATCAACTCGGCGATACGCTATCCCCTGTTTCTGATCGGCACGGCCGCGATCATTCTTCTGTTCTTTCTGATCTACGTCGTCCCGCAGTTCGAACCGGTGTTCAAGGACCTCGGGGGACGCCTCAATTCCGGCGCGGCGGTGATCGTGGCTGCCTCCATCTGGCTGCGCGCCAACGCCGATCTGTTTCTGGGGATGTGTTTGTGCCTGATCCTTTGCGCCTGGCTGGTGCTGAGCCGGCGCGAATGGCGCGCGCGGATCGTCGCCGTCATCGCAAAGCTTCCAGGAATTTCCGGGCCGATGGGAGACCGGCGGACCGCGCGCATCGTTGGCACGCTCGGCCTTCTGCTCGAGAACGGCGTCGCGCTTCCAACCGCGCTGAAAATTCTGCGCGACGTCGTGCATGAGCCGGAATATGTGGCCGCGATCGACCGCGTGCATGAACAGGTGCGCAACGGCCGGCGGTTCGCCGACGCCTTGGCGGAGACGAACCTTATTCCGCCGCTCGCGGTCAGAATGCTCAGGGTTGGCGACGACGTAGGCGATCTGGCTTCCATCGTGCGCCAGGCCTCGCAATTCTACGAGCACAAGCTCGGTATCGGCCTCGACCGTCTGATGGGCGCGATCGGGCCCGCCACGATCATCGTCGTCAGTGCCGTCATCGGCACGCTGATCGTATCGATCATGAGCGCGCTCTTGAGCATTACGGAGCTTGCTCAATGAGCAGGACAACGAGGACGGATCAGGGGCCGCCGCAGACGCGTCAAGCGCGAACCGCCGAACGATGCGGCGGCTTCACCTTGATCGAGGTCGTGGCCGTCATGCTCATCATTGCCTTGGTCGCCTCGCTTGCGGTCACGAAGATCCCCGGCACGGGACGTGGCCGGTTGAAGGCGGTGGCGCTGGAAACCGCCGCGTTGCTTCGGCGCGAGCGGCTCGGAGCGGTCATGACGGGGCGAGATCGTCAGGTGTCGGTCGATGGCGAGCAGCGTGTCCTGGTCGGCGATGGCGGCGACGTCGTCGCGGTTCCGCGCGACGTCGTGCTCGACATCCTGGGTATCGATGCGTTGTGGTCGGGGCGTCAGGCGGTGGTGCGATTTCATCCGGATGGGGCGTCGACCGGAGCGGTGCTGAAACTGTCGCGTGAAAAGGCCGAATATGAAATTCGCGTCAACTGGTACACCGGCGGCGTCGCGATCGTTCCGTGACGACGGCAAGGGGGAGGCGGGCTTCACCCTGCTCGAGGCTCTCGTTGCCTTGGCGGTGGTTCTCGTTTTTGCGGCAGCACTCGGTCCGCATTTGTCGCAGGCGCGCCGCATCATGGACCACGCCGAAGGACGGGTTGCAGCCCAGGTCATGCTGCGTTCGCTGCTCGATGCGCCGTTCGACCGTTCTGGCCTTGCAAACGTGTCGCGGAAGGGCGAAGCGAGCGGATTGCGCTGGCGCATCGTCGCCGAGCCGGTGCTCGCCGCGGCGCCGGGCGCGCCCGATCAGTCGAAGTGGCTGCCCTATCGCGTGACCGCAAGCGTGGCGTGGGGCGCCGATCAGGTTCTCACGGCCGAAACGATACGGCTCGGCAGGCCGCAGCCATGAAGACACGAACGGGACGGGGACGTGTCGGATGCGATGGCTTCACCCTGGTGGAGGCTCTCGCCGCGCTCGCGATCGCCTCGGTGATCATCATCGCCAGCGCGGCGCTCGTCCATAATGTCGCGCTGTTCTTCGACCGCGGAACGCGGGGCGTGAGCGAGGCGGAGGGCCTCATGCTGGCCGTCGGGCGTCTGGCCAGCGATTTCGGTTCGGCCCGTTTCGTTTGGCGCAAAACAGACGACGGATCCGCCGCCGCCTTCGCGGCCGAACAGGCCGGTGGCGAACGGCCGGCGAGCATCGTCTTCGTCGGGGCGGGACGTTCCGCCTCGGGGGCGCGCGCCGACGACGACCTGATCAGCCTCAGGATCGAGGAGGACGGCGAGGTCAGGCGTCTGGTCAGGCGTCGCGCGACGTGGCCCGGGCCGCGCATGCGCTTTGAAGACGTGTCGCTGCAGGACCCGGTCGTTCTGATCGAAGGCAGGCTGGACATTTCCTTCGTGTTCGGGCGCGTCACTCCGGACGGTGCGCTCGCGTGGTACGCGAGCTGGGTCGGAGAACGGGCGCTGCCGCGCTATGTGCGGCTGATATTGCGGGACCGGGCCACCGGCGCCGATCTTTTGGGCGAAGCCGATTTCCTGGTTCAGGCCAACGCTCCCGCGGCCTGCGGACGAGCCGATGCGGCGCTTACGTGCCTGTCTGCAGCGCCTCCGGTCCAGGTCGACGCATCCGACGAAAGGCCGACGCGATGAAACGCAGCGACCCGCGCCGCGGCGTGGTGCTGATGACCGTGCTATGGTCGATTGCGTTGCTGTCGGCGCTGGCGATGGCGGCGGCGGTGACCTTCCGCGGGTTCGCAGGCGTGATGGCGGTCGAGCGCGATCGCGTGCAGGCCGACGCTCTGTTGTCGGCGGGGATCGAGACGGCCGCCGGCATCATCGACACCCTGGGCGACGCGCCGCTCATGGATATCGAAACCAGGGTCAGCCTTGCCACCGGCTCGGCACGCTTGCGTCTCAACGACGAGGGCGGTCGCATCGACATCGGAAGGGCGCCTGCCGCGGTTCTTGCCGCGTTGTTGCAATCCGTCGGCGCTCCGGAAGCCGCTGCAAACGATCTGGCCCAGCGCATCGTTGAACGGCGCTATCCCCGCAATGCGGCGCGTCCCGATCCTGCGCTTCGTTCGGCCAAAGTCGCGGCCAAGCCGCCCGCAGCCGGCCAGCCGTTTTCCGATGTGCGGCAGCTTCTGCTTATTCCCGGCATGGCACCGGAATGGGTGGCCGCAATCGAGCCGTTGACGACCGTGTTCGGCGGCGAGACGATCAATCCGCTCACCGCACCACGGGGCGTCATCGCGGCACTGCCCGGAGTCGACAAGGATCAGGTCGAAGCGTTCCTCAGGGCGCGCCGCAGCTCTCCGGCGGATGTCGACCGGCTCTCGCGGATGGTCGGAGCCGCGCAACAATATCTCGCCGTCAAGCCGCCGCGCGTGGCCTCGGTGGAGCTGATGGCCGAGCTTGTCGACGGCTATGCCGCGGCCGCCCGGTCGGTGATCGTCGTTCTGCCTCAGGATAGCCAACCTTATCGCGTCCTCCTCTGGACCCCGGTGCCATCCCCCAGGCGGCTTTAGGGGGCGCCCGAAAACGCAAAGGCCTGGACATGCCTATCGGCGCGGTCTTGAGACGATGGATCGATATCCTGGCAGCCCTGCTTCTGGCGTGGCGTGAAAGCCGGCGCGGACTTCGCTCGCTGATCGTGACATGCGAGAACGGACACGTCGTCGTTCGGCAGGCGGATACGGGCCGTGACGCGATGCTGCGGGATACGCGGCGGGCAGGGAACGCCGTGATCGCGACCTTGAGGCCGGGAACGGAAGTTTCTCCGGAGGTGTCGCGCGCGGCGCAAAACAGCCTTGTGGTGCTCGAATTTCCTGCCGACAAGGTCGTGATGCGGCGCATCACCGTGCCGGGGCAGGCGCGGAAATTCCTGTCCGGCGTGATCCGCAATCAGATCGAACGCTTGTCGCCTTGGCCGGTCAATGGCGTTGTGTACGGCTTCTCCGCCGAAGCGAGTGCCGACGATGCCGCGGTGGTCGAGGTGCGCATTCTCATGGCGGCGCGCACCGATGTCGATGCGGCGCGACAGGATCTGGCCGCGCTCGGCCTTAACGTCGATCGGATCGTCGCGCGCGGCTCGGATGTCCAGGCTGCCGACGAGACTGCCGGCTCTGTGACCTTGTGGTCGCGGCTGGCGGATACGTCATCCGACACGACCGGCAGCCTGGTCCGGACAATCGGCATCGGGATTGCCGCTTCGGTGGCCGTCAGTCTGCTTCTGAGTGCATGGGCGCTGATGTCGAGCGTCTCGATTCGCAACGAGAGCGAGGACATTGCCGCCCGCGCCAAGGTTTTGCAGCGACAGGTTCAAACCGGGCGCTCGGCGTCTACGATGGCCGCGATGCCGCCGGCAGAACGGGCGTGGCTGCTGAAGGAAACGTCCACATCCAGCGTGATCCTGATCGAGGCCCTGTCCCGCGCTTTGCCTGAGTCCGCCTATGTCAACGAAATCCGTCTTGACAAGGAGAGCCTGCGGATCATGGGGCTCGCGGACGATGCTCCCGGGTTGCTCGCGCCGCTCGAGCGGTCCGAGCATTTGACCAATGTGCATTTCTTTGCCCCGACGGCGCGCGGGCCGGACGGCAAGCTCTTCAGGTTTTCCGTCGAGGCGCATGTCGAACCCCGCATCAAGATCGGGGAGGATTGAGCCGTGCCGAAACTCGACCGCGAGCAGCTCATATCCGTGGCAGTGCTGGCGCTGCTGCTCTCGGCGTGCGTGCTCGCGGTGGGATCGTCGCTTCAGGCGCGCTCCGACGCCGTGCGCGAGGCGTCCGAGCGGCGCGAGATGCTCACGCGCCTTGAAACCAAGCTGCGGACGGTTTCAAGCCGGCCGACCGCGGTGGCGCCTCCCACAGCATTTCTCGATGCGTCGACCCAGGGCCTCGCCAGCGCACAACTGCAGTCATATCTGACGCGGTTGGCCGACGAGCAGCGCGCAAGCCTCGTCTCGACCGGCGGGGAAACCGCCAAGCGCGACGATCCGCCTGATACGATCCGCCTTCAGGCCACGCTCGATATGGACTTGAAGGCGTTGCGGGCGCTTCTGTATCAGCTCGAGAGCGGAACACCCTATGTATTTGTCGACGCGCTGACGGTGCAGCCCGTCGGCGCGACGGCGGGCCGCGCGGTCGAAGATCCCTTGTTGCGGACCAATCTGAGCCTGCGCGCGTTCTGGCGGCGAGGCGCGACATGAGGAAGGCTGAAGCAAAGGGTGGGTTTCTTGTCCTCTTGCTCTCGTCGGTGGTCGTGCTCGGCGCCGCCCCGCCGGCCCTCGCGCAAGACCGGCCTGTGCAAGATCAGCCTGTGCAAGATCAGCCTGTGAAAGACCAGCCTGTGCAAGATCAGCATATGAAAGACCAGCCTCCTGCTGCGCCTGCCAATCCGGTGGCGGCGCAAGCGCTCGACAAGCTCTCGACGACGCTTGATCGGCCGCTGTTTTCGCCGAGCCGCCGTCCGCCCGCGCCGCCACCTCCGCCTCCGCCGGTCGCGCAGGCGCCTCCACCGCCCCCGCCGCCGCCGCCAAACCTGGTTCTGTTCGGCGTCGTGATGGACGGGGAGGGCGCGCGCGCCGTCGTTCGCGCGGGCGCCGGCGGAAAATTGCTGCGTGCGCAAATCGGCGACGACATCGACGGATGGAAGGTCAGTCAAATCGAAGGGCGCAAGGTGGTGCTGTCGCTTGATGGCCGCTTCGCCACTTTTACGATGTTCAGCGATGATCGCGCGAAATCGGACGCGGCCAGAGCGCCGGCGCCGGGAGGCGAGTCGAATAGTTCGCAACGACAGGTGCAAGCGCAGCAAAATCCACCGCAGGCCGCCGCGCCACAGTCGGGTCAGCCGAGAAAACGTCGACGGTCCCGAGAGTAAGCTATTCAAATAGAACATTTCTAATTTCGAACGCGTCCAAAATGGTCTTTGCTTTGCCGCATATAGCGCAGTGCGCGCCGCATAAAGCACATTGTTACCGTTGATAGTTCGTTAGGATTTGATCAGCAGGCAGCTGATAGCTCGCCTGCCGATGGGCTTTGTTGACTCGCTAAGTGTGCGGGCATTCGCCGTCGATGTGGTCGGGGGCGCCACGGCGAGGAGTACTTGTAGTGACCTGCTTGCATCGGTGGAGCCTGCTCGATGTTTCTCGAGCTTGTGTCGCCGCTTCGCTCAGCTTGGTTTTGGTTAGTTGCGTAACATCGCCTGTCACGCCGACGGCCGGCGTGGCGCCGTCGGACGCGACGGATTCTGTTCGGAGCGCCGACTTCAGCGCGCGATTTCCCGTGGCGAATGACGGGGATTCGAGAACGAGCGGCTCGTCTCGGCCTTTTCTCTTTCCAGGCTCCGACGTCGAGCCGGAGCCGGAGCCGCAGCGCGAGCGCGATCCGGATATGCGGACGGCGTCCTTGCAGCAGGCTGCATTCGTCAAGGGCGACGGCGTCGAGATGAATTTCGACGGCGCCGACGTTCAGACCGTCGCGAAGGCTCTTCTCGGAGATATCCTCCAGCTCAATTTCGTCGTCGATCCGCGTGTCCAGGGTAATGTGACGCTGGCCTCGTCCGCTCCGATTCCGCGCAAGGATGTGCTGCCTGCGTTCGAAAGCGTGTTGCGGATGTCGAACGCCGCCATCGTGCATTCCGGCAATCTGGTGAAGATCGTTCCGATTCCCGAGGCCGGCGCCGCCGGCGCGATCAGCCTCGGGGCGGGCGAGCCCGGCTTCGGCGTTTCGCTGGTGCCTCTGCACTATACCTCGGCTTCGACGGTGGCGAAGACGGCGGAAAGCTTTCTGTCGCGTCCGGGCGCGATCCGTGTCGTTCCGTCGCGAAATCTCCTGCTGGTTCAAGGTACGACCGCGGAGCGTCAGGCGGCGCTCGATGTGGTCGCGACGTTCGATGTGGAATGGCTGAAAAACCAGTCGGTCGGCGTCTATCCCCTCAAATCGACCTCGCCCGAGACCATGATCGGAGAGCTTGAGCGGATATTCGAAACCGGCGATGGAGGATTGGGTCAGGGCGTGGTCCGCTTCCAGCCGGTCTCGCGCATGAATGCGGTCATGGTGGTCACCAAGAATCCGAAGCTTCTGCAGCAGACGACGCAATGGATCGGTCGTCTCGACAGGTCGGACACGACGGGGACGACGCTGCGAACCTTTCGTCTGAAAAACGGCAATGCGACCCAGGTGTCGAAGATCCTGAACGACATCTTCGTCGGCCGATCGGGCGCTGGAGCCGACAGCGCGACAAAACAGCTTGCACCGGGAGTGGATGGCACGCAGTCGCGGCTGGATTCTCTCGATCACGGTTCGTCGAGCAGCGGGGCCACGATGGCGTCGACCGGCGGCAGCTCCGACAACCGCGGCAGCAATCCGGTCGCGGCCGCCTTCGAGTCGTTCGCGGACCGCAAGAACAGCGACACGGATGCGTCAGGCAGTTCGGCCAGTGGCTCCGGCGGCGGAAGCCTGCCGCGCGGCACATTCCAGAATTTGCGCATCACGGCGGACGCCGCCAACAACTCGATCGTCGTCTATTCCAACCAGGAGGACTATCGGGTCGTCGAGCGCGCGCTGCGCGATATCGACCGGCCGACGTTGCAGGTATCGATCGATGCGACGGTCGCCGAAGTCACGCTGACGGATCAATTGCAGTTCGGCGTCCAGGCGTTCCTCAGCAACAACAAAGGCTCGATCGGTTTGTTTGTCGCGAGCCAGGCAGCCGCTCAATCCGCGGTGCTGCAGAACGTGGCGCCCGGCCTCAATCTGCTGTTGGGGCCGCAATCCCAGCCGCGCGTGATCCTCAATGCGCTCTCCAACATCACCGACGTCAAGGTGCTGTCGTCGCCTTCGATCGTCGCGCTCGATAATCAGCCGGCTCTGCTCCAGGTCGGCGACGAAATTCCGATCACGACGAGCTCGGCGACGGTTCTATCCAATTCGGCGACGCCCATCGTCAACACGATTCAGATGCGCAACACAGGCGTCATTCTCAAGGTGCTGCCGCATGTGCACTCCAATGGTGCCGTGCAGCTCGAAGTCGACCAGGAAATTTCCAACGTCGTGAATGCCGATCAGCAGACCCTGACGCCGACGATCGCCCAGCGCCGCGTGCATTCCACGGTTTCGGTCATCAGCGGCCAGACCGTGCTGCTCGCCGGCCTTATCAGCGAACGCGATCAAAAATCGCAGGACGGCATACCGGGTCTTCGGGATATCAAGTTTATCGGCGACCTGCTCGGAAACACGTCGCACACCAAGACCAGGTCCGAGATCATCATCTTCATCAAGACGCGGCTCATTCGCAACAGCGTCGATGCCGGCGCGGTCACCGAGGAATTCCGCGATCGGCTGCAGTCGATGCGCAGCGATCGCAGCGTCATCAACGGCACCGGCGTGCAGCCGGGATATGGCGCGGCGAGACCCAATTGATGATCGATCTCGATGCGGGGGAGACGCCCGGATCGGAGGATGATCTCACTCCAAATCCGGCGGTCCTGCTCGGCGGAACAGTCGCCATCGGTCTTGTCTCTTCACTGTCGTTGCCTTGGCCTGCGGCCGTCGCATCCAGCGTGTTAGGAGCATTGATGCTCGCGGGAGCGGACGTCGATGCGAGAAAGTTTCTGCTGCCGGATCTCGTTACGTTTGGCGCCGTCGCCTGCGGCATCGTTGCCGCGCCGTTGCTGGATGATGTGGACCCGTGGGCGGCTGCTGGCGAAGCGGTCGTACGCGCTGTCTGCATCGCTGCCGTGTTGGCCTTGTTTCGCAGCTTCTATGCCTGGCTCAGGCAGAGCGAGGGACTGGGCCTGGGCGACGTCAAACTAGCGGCGGCGATCGGCGCATGGCTGCCGATCGATGCGATACCATTGTGTTTCGGCCTAGCAACAAGCAGCGCGCTTTTGGCGGTGATGGTTGCGCGCCTCCGCGGCCGATCCGTGATGCGTACGACGCGGATTCCGTTCGGTGCGTTTCTGTGCCCGGCATTATGGATCGTATTCTTTGCCGACCGCGTGATGCGATAGTTTGACGCAGGCTTGAGAGCGTCGGTCGATGTTCGACAAGCATCGCGAGTTGTTTCGAACGATTCCAAATTAGTAGTGCTTCGTCGCAGTGCGATAAGAAACATCGAGCGCGAACTATGTCGTTCGGCACCGCACATCAATCATAGTTCGTCATACAAAGACGATGCAGAAACAACGGCTCGTGCGCGGATGCCGTGTTTCGACACCGCAACTATCATAATGACTTCACACTTCCGTGCGAGCAGCGTCCAAGAATTGTCGGTAACGGATGATATCTCTGGTGCGTTCGATAACATCGGGGAGCGACTATGAAAACGATCGAGTTGGCCAGGGCCCATCGGCTCACGGGCGTAGCTGCCATGTTGTTAGGATCGGTCGCGTGGTCGGGCGCGGCGTTCGCCCAGGGAGCGTCGAATGCGAACACGAGCACTGGTGCGGCGAGCACGAACGCCGCGTCCGCCAGTCCGAACGCCGCGTCAGCGGCTGGCGTGCAGGCCAACAACTCTAGAGGGGGAGGCAGGGGCGGCGGCGGCAGCGGAGGGGGCGGATCGTCGAGTGGCGGAGGGACCGACCCGGGTGTGAGAGGCGGCGACCCCGGAGCGGGAGGCCCGCTGCAGGGCCTCAATGACGCCGAACTCTCGTTTTTCGCCGGTTCAAAGGACGTCTTCATGGAAGTCGATGCCGTTCCGAACGGCCTGGGCACGCGCTTCAATCTCGACAGTTGTTCCGGTTGCCATTCTCAGCCGGCGGTCGGAGGCAGCAGTCCTCCCACCAATCCGCAAGTGGCGCTTGCGACGGCGGCCGGCGCCAAGAACACCTTGCCATCCTTCATCACGGCCACCGGCCCGGCTCGCGAGGCGCGCTTCGTACGTAATCCCGACGGGTCGCCGGATGGCAGCGTGCACGCGCTGTTTACGATCACCGGAAGATCCGATGCACCAGGCTGCAATATTACGCAGCCGAATTTTGCGGCGGCGGTCGCCAACAACAACGTCATATTCCGCATTCCCACGCCACTGTTCGGACTTGGCTTGGTGGAGAACGTCCCGGACACCGCGCTTCAGTCATCTCTCTCGGCCAATGCGCAACAGAAGAGATCCCTGGGGATTTCCGGACACTTCAATCTCAATACCAACGACCAGACGATCGCGCGATTTGGCTGGAAGGCGCAGAACAAGTCGCTGCTGCTGTTCTCCGGCGAGGCCTACAACGTCGAAATGGGGATCACCAACGATCTGTTCCAGACCGAGCGGGAAGGCAATGCGAATTGCCAGTTCAACGCGACGCCGGAAAGCGTGATCCCGCTGCAGGCGGCGGATCTGGCAAGCCCGGCCGCGAGCTTCCAGAGCGACATCGAGTTGTTCTCGTCATTCATGCGCTTGACGGCACCGCCGACACCGGCGTCGGGGGCGGCTGCGCCGGTCGCGCAGGCGGCGGGCGCGGCCGATCAAACGGCGGCGGCATCCACTCAGACGACCGGAACGGCGAGCGCGGCATCGACGCCCGCGAGCACGGCCTCGACGATGGTCGCATCGGCCGCGGCGGACGCTTCCAGCGTGATGACGGCGGCTGCCGGATCGTCGGCAACGGCACAGTCGGCGTCGTCCTCCACCACGTCAGGCGCCTCGGTCACCCGCGGCAGTCAGGTCTTTACCAATATCGGCTGCCAAGCATGCCACACCCAGACCTTCACCACCACGAAATCGCAACTGACGGGGCAAAGCAACGTCACCATTCAGCCTTTCAGCGATTTTGCCGTGCACGACATGGGATCGGGACTGGCGGACGGCGTGTCGCAGGGGACCGCCAATGGCAACGAATTCCGCACGGCTCCGCTGTGGGGTGTCGGCCAGCGCATCTTCTTCCTGCATGACGGCCGGACCAAAGACCTGAACGTTGCGATCCAGCAGCATGCTAGCCGCGGATCGGAAGCCAACACGGTCATCAACAACTACAATATGCTGCCGCAGACCGATCGGCAGTCGATCATCAACTTCCTGCGCTCACTGTAAAAAAGTCTGCCGTGCGACAATGCGGATCTCGCTGTATCTGGGGATTGCGGCCTGCCTCGCCGGGATGGGAGTGGTGCTTCACGGCGCCATTCTCTCATCCCGCGATGCCGGCTTCATCCAGTCGAATCCGGAAGCGGCAAGTATCACCGACGGCGGCTTCGTCAGCGACTACTTCAATCTTTCCTATCGGCTGCCTGACGAGTGGGCCGAGGGATTGCTGGGGCCGCCGCCGTCGCAGTCCGGGTACTACGTGCTCGGGACCTGGGCTCCGAAGGGCGACTTCGCCGGAACGATTATGGTCGCGGCGCAGGACATGTTCTTCGAGCCGGACTCGTCGGATGACGTGAAGGACATCGTTGCTCAATTTCGCCAGGTCATGTCGACGGTCGACGGCATGACGATCGACCGCGAGCCTTCCCAGGTCAGCATTGCGGGGCATCCCGGCTATCGCGTCGATTTCAGCGGCGTCGGGCTGTTCCGGTCCATGTTCGCGATCGAGATCCGCTGTCACGTCGTGACATTCAATCTGACCAC
>Ga0137403_10007135_pt1 | contig 12653 bp, 11 predicted proteins | sample CZOMad2_1_16fung_FD_122057 | JGI IMG/M metagenome (GOLD analysis project Ga0137403, IMG submission 122057) | Vadose zone soil fungal communities from Angelo Coast Range Reserve, California, USA - CZOMad2_1_16fungal (Hybrid Assembly) | ecosystem: Environmental > Terrestrial > Soil > Vadose zone... | reverse complement strand
CTCGGCAAAATCTCGAGGCGCGGCAATCGCTACCTGCGCGTTCTGTTCGTGCAGGCGGCATGGGTTGTGCTGGTCAGGATAAAGAACTGGGAACGTTACGGGCTCAAATCCTGGATCGAAGCCGCCAAGAGGCGGTTGCACCACAACGTGCTGGCGATCGCGCTCGCCAACAAGCTTGCCCGCATCGCCTGGGCGGTGCTGGCTAAAGGACGCGCCTTCGAGCTGACGAGGACCGACGATGCAGGCGTCGTCCAACCCGCTTGATCCTCGCGCCGTGCTCGGCGCGGTCAAGGCGCAGCCTGGCAACGCCGGAGCCAGCCGCAAGCCAAGCGCGACGGCCGGCCTTGACCGCCCCTGCGCGCGACGCGATCGACGTTCTGCGGGCCGGGACGAAGGAACGGCCCTTGGCTCGAACAAAGGAACTGCGCGATATGAGGAGCAAGCGATGACGTAACCCTATCAACAGTTTCCAGCCGAGGTCTGCGAGAGGATGAGACGAGATGGAGGTTCGGTCTTCCCGGCGCATGCGAACACTGGTGACCCAGATGGCCCATCGAGGCCTGTCCGCTAATCAGAACGCACGCGCGCTGATATCCATGATGGTCCGGAGCAAAACAGCTCCAACTAGAGACCGGATACATTGATGCAAGACCGCTTGCCACCAGATCGACGAACCTCTTGCAACGCACGGCCGGACCATACATCCGGGTCAAACTGAGAAGAACTCAGTACGAGCACATGTTTTCCGCTTTGCCCTCGAACTCGGACAATCCTCGATGCAGTCAGCATTTCGCTTTCGTGCCAAAAGCAGACCAAGAAAGCCGCCACGTTTGACGCCGTTGGGCGATTTTAATAGATACCACACCCATACGTCAGCGGTTCTGACATGAAGAACGTCGTCTGGGACCACCGAAGCTAGCCTCGCCATCATGGAAAGTTCTAAAGAGGGGGCGTAAAGTTGCGCTATCCGGGCCTTGATGCCTCAGTCAGGAACAAGGAGGAGTGTTTTACTGGTTCAAGATTTTCTCGCTGATCTCGGTCAGGAGATGCATCGAACTGCTCTGTCGACGAACGCAATTTCAATGACTGCATGTTTGTAAGGAGGAACTCTCATGAAGCTTCGCCCGACGTTCCTTATCGCAGCAGGACTTTCAATCCTCATTTCGATAGCCGCCCCAGCCAGTGCCGCTGCGCCCGAGTCCAGAAGTCAGATCACTATCCTCTACGATGCATTCGGAAACGATCCTTCGATGTCTATGGACTGGGGCTTCTCCGCCCTCGTGGAGATCGCCGGAAAGCGGATCTTGTTCGACACCGGGAATAACGCCGACATATTCGCAGCCAATGTGAAGGCGAAGGGAGTTGACCTGAAAACGCTTGACTTCGTTGTCCTGTCACACCGGCATTCGGACCACATGGCAGGCTTGAATTATGTTTTGAGCGTCAATCCGACCGTGAAGATCTACGCGCCCAAAGAAGGGTTCGGCATCTATGGCTCGTCGCTGCCGTCGAGCTTCTACCGAAAAGATGAATCGTTGCCGCCGGAGATGCGCTACTACGGAGGCGCTCCACCTCAAGTCATGAAGTTCGGCGCCGCATGGCAAGAGGCCAATTTCGAATTGATCGACAAGACCATCGAAATCGCTCCAGGGATGACGCTGATAGCGTTGGTGTCCGACACTCCCGGCACCAAGGAGCTCAAGGAGCTGTCTCTTGCTATCAACACCGCGGAGGGTATGGTGCTGGTCGTTGGCTGCTCACATCCAGGGATTGAACGGATTGTCGAGGCGGCGGCAGCAATCAATCCTAAAATTCATCTGATCGCCGGCGGCTTCCACCTTGTCGCCGCTTCTGACGAAATTATCGCAAAGGCGGTGGCTGCTCTGAAAGATACCTTCAAGGTCGAAAACGTTGCGCCGGGGCACTGCACGGGCGAGCCAACGTTCGCAGCGTTGAAGAAAGCTTTCGGTGATCGATATCTTTATTCAGGTCTCGGCACTGCTCTTCCGCTTGGCACGGACACTGGCTCCAACATGCGACGTGGCGAGGGGCCAGCACTGCAGCAGGATGACATGACCACCTATCGTAGGCTCGCGCGCCGCGAAGATCCGTTCGGAATCCTACAAGCGCGACGTTTACGTACAAAAGCTTCGCAGTTGTGAAGATGCAGTTCTAGCAGAAGCCGGCGAGCTAATGTCCGAATCGGGTCCAGGCTGTGTAGGAACACGGATGTTTGAGGTTGGGAGGCGCAGCCAAGTGCCGCGGGATACTCATCCTATACTCGGATCGCTTCGATCAATCCGCCAACACCCAGAATGCTTATCAGCCGTTTCATGTTGTAAGCCAGAACGTGTAGCGCCATTTCGGTACTGACGTGCTTGAGCGTTTTCATCTGGAAGTGCGTCGATCCCATCCACGACTTTATCGTACCGAATGGGTGCTCGACAGTCTGGCGACGTACGCGCATCTTGTCCGGGTTCCGGTCGAGCCGCGCTTGGACGGCCTCAAGGACGGCTTCGTGTTCCCAGCGTGATATCCGCCGCTCTTTGCCTGTTGTGCACTGGCTCTTCAATGCGCAGCCTTGGCAGGCGGTGGTCCAATAGCGCCGCAGTGTCTTGCCGTCCTCTTCATTGGTGAAGCGATAGATTAGCCGTTCACCGGCCGGGCAAAGATAAACGTCGTCTGAGGTGACATAGACGAAGTCCTGCTTGCCAAAGCGACCTTTGGCATTGGTGCGAAGCGTAGGTTTCTTGATCATCTGATCTTTTACCGTTCAACTGCTTTTCCGTGAATTCGCGGGTCACAGCTTTCTCCGTAGTGCGAAGGGCATCGACGCGGGCTTCTATATCGATCAGTCGGCGCTTTATCTGCTGGAAACGCTCTCGGAGACGTAGCAGTAACTCTTGATCCTTATCCGTATCTCTACGAGGCCGAACTGGCTGTGTCATGGGTCACCGCTGGTAAACGTCTAACCACGACTTCTGCAAAGCGTCCGCAACGCAAAACGTTTCGCTCAGAAATGCGTCCGCCTTTGACGCTAATTTTAGTGCCGACATCGTTCGCCACGACGCTAAAGGAAATGAACCTTCACGCTGGTCTTGCGTTGCCCACGCCCGAAACAAGTTTTTCAGGGAAGTTGTTATGACCGCTGATCGCCGCCCCCTACCCGATGACCTAACGCATTGAAAGAAATCATCAGTGGAAGGCCTGCCGACGCCCAGACTATGCAGAGATTGATCACGTGTAATTTGGTTGAGGAATTAGACGGCACCGCGCTACTGACGAGCAGTGGTATTGAGGCTGCGGCGCTACTCGCGCCAACGTCACGAGATTTCCCAAACGTCGACGTTCATGCCATAACAGTCCGCCAACTGTGTTGGCTTAGGCGGATGCGCGGCTCGTGGATGACGGTCGTGAAGAACAATCGCTAAACGGTTTATTACAGGATCAAGCGGTACTGCGGTTTCGAACAACTTCTCTTGAACTTCAAGCGGCAGTTTGACCAGAGCCGAAGTGCTGCATTAGCTAACAATTGTTAGAACCCCTGAGGTAAGCGCCCTTGCGTCGCGAACGTCGCGCCTCTCTTCGCCGCCCTCAATCACATCCAAGATTGGCTCTAACAGCATCCGGCGATCACGGCTTGTGGCATTCCTGTCCCCCAGCTTTGCAAGTTCCGTTGCCGCACGTAGTTCGTGCAGACGCGCTTCTTGCTGCCGCGCGGTCTCGAGGGCCCTTAGGAATGCGGTCTCGGCCCCTTCCATATCAGGCTCCGCTTGCGTCAGCTTTACCAGGCCCGTGAGACGATATAATTCTGCCAGCCACCATCGTTCGCCTGATTGTTCTACAAACTCGAACGCGCCTTGCAGTGTCAGAGCAGCTTCCGACACTTCTCCGACTCCGAGCAGAGCAGCGGCAAGGCTCGCAAAGAAAAAAGAATCTCCGAGATGCGCGCCGGTTGCGTGCTGCGCCCTAATGGCATCGCGAAACGCAGTAATGTTTTCGGGCGTTGGCTTTAGCATTGAGCGCGCGCACGCAAGTGAGAGTGTCCCCCAGAGCCGGAATTGCGCTACTTTCTTTTCGGCGCAATAGGCGACAAGATCCGCACTATGTCGCTCACACTCCTCAGCTTTACCAGACAGGAGCTCGGGCCAAATTACGCCAAAGAACGTGCAAGTTGCTATGGTCGGTGGGTGTCCATGGTCTTTAAGTTCAGCCTTCACCTGCTCGGCGACTTGTTTCGCTTGATCGAGAAGGCCGAGCTCCATCATTGCCCATAGCTTGTAGCAGAGGACAGCAAGACCGGGATCGATTCCAAAGCGATAGCTTAGCAACTTGAGCTTAATGGGATCTCGACATCCTTCAGCCAAGCGCAAAGTCTCCAGCGCTTGACGATATTGTCCTGTAAAATACTGCACAGAGCCGAGCGCACGGTAACTAAGTAGGCGAAATGCGGGGTCGTTTTGCCGGTCGGTAAACTCAACCATCTGCAGGGCGATTTCGAGCGCTGCGTTCATCTTGGCAGCTACATAATTTGCTGTGCAAAGACCGTGTAATACCAAGATGCGTTGCAAATCTGACCCAATTCCAGAATCAAGAATTTGCTTTGCCGCTATCAACGCGGCCAGGGTTTCTGAGGTGCTGTAGCCCTTCAGCGGTAAGAGCGCATTTGCATGCGCAAGATGCAACGATAATTCAAGAGAGAGTCGATCGGATCCCTGAGCAAGGTGGTGCACCAAGGCTACTCTCGGCGCGACAAGTTCGCCCTCGCTCATCCAATACGAACCGCGAAATGCGCCTCCCTGTCGCCCTTGCAAGCAACTGAAATCAGAGCGTTTTCAAAACCGTACTGAATCCGCGCAGTCCAGAGGTTCGGAGAAAAACCGCCCTTTCGGAGAAAAATCGGCCCTTCGCCCGATTCGGCCGGTCGGACCTGAAATGAAGAAAGCCCGCAAAACCGGGGCTTTTGTGCCGTGGATGGCGCGCGGAGAGCCGGCGTCGCCGGCCGTTCTGGCGGAGAGAGTGGGATTCGAACCCACGGTACAGTTTCCCGCACACACGCTTTCCAAGCGTGCGCCTTAAGCCACTCGGCCATCTCTCCGGATGCCCTCTCTTGAAGCGGCATGATGATTTTTGCAAGAGAATGCGGTACGCGCCGTCTGCAATTCCCGCAACTAATTGATAAATAATGATATTTCGCTTCCAGCGACCGACCCGCAATCTGCCTGCATCTGCCGCGATGAACCGAAAAACGCCCCAAGGCTGCGATTGATGTGCGAAGCGCAACCGAGGGTGTGGAGGACTGGCATGAGAATCGACCGGGCGTTGGCATTGATTGTGTTGGCGGCGGCACTGGGCTGTGCGGGGGCGGCCAACGCCCAGCGCTGCAGCCGCCAGGGCAACGACGTGACCTGCGACGACGGCCGGCGCGGGGTTCTGGAGGGCGACACCATCCTGTGGCCGGACGGCACGCGGTCGCGTTCGTCGCCGCATCCGAGCGTCATCATCGGCAACAAGGCGTCGGTGCGTGTCGGCCCGGGCGTGTTCGTCGGCAAGGGCAACGGCGTGGTGCCGATGGACGACCCGAACGCGCCGAACAAGACGCGCTGCGCGATCGTCGATGAGGTCTCGTACTGCTATTGAGCCCGATAACGGGACGGCGTGCCTCTCCCGCTTGCGGAAGAAGCGCGAGGGGGCGGCCGATAAGCTGGCCGGCTCCTCACGATTTCATGTCTCAGTGATATCGCACGCCCGATTGAATCACGCGACGCGGCCATGATGACGGCCCGCTCGCGATGATCGGCTCGGCGGCCACCTTGCGGGTCTGGCTGTCCTGCAACGCCTCGATGAAATCCGAAAACCATCGCTGGATGGTCTGGCTGTGCAGCGTCTTCATCATCGCTTCGTATCGCATGCGCCGCTCGATCAGCGGCATCGACAGCGCGACCGCGATGGCTTGCGCCATGCCGTCGATATCGTGCGGATTGACCTGCAGGGCGGCGTCCAGTTCGTTGGCGGCGCCGGCGAATTTCGACAGCACCAGCACGCCGGGATCGACCGGATTCTGGGCCGCGACATATTCCTTGGCCACCAGATTCATGCCGTCATGCAGCGGCGTCACCACGCCGACCTGCGCGGTGCGATAGAGCCCCGCCAGCACGGCCTGGCTGAAACCCTTGTTGAGATAACGTATGGGCGTCCAGTCCACCTCGCCGTGACGGCCGTTGACGTCGCTGACAAGGCGCGCGACGTCGTCCTGCAGCTTGCCATAGGCCTCGATGGAGCCGCGCGAGGGCGTGGCGATCTGCAGCAGCGAGACGGTGCGCGTCAGCGCCGGCTGCGCGGTCCACATCCGGTCGAACGCACTGATTCGGTTGACCAGCCCCTTGGAGTAATCCAGCCGATCGACGCCGATCGCGAGTTTCTCGCCGTTCAGGCTGCGCCGCAGCCGCGACACATCCGGATGCGTCATCGACTTGGCGGCATATTGCGCGAATTTGTCGGCATCGATGCCGATCGGGAAGACGGAAAGGCGCGTCCGTCCGTGCCGCGACATCACGACATCGCCGTGCACCTTGAGTCCGAGAGTTTCGCGTGCATAGGACAGAAAGTTTTCGCAGTCCTCCTCGGTCTGGAAGCCGACGAGGTCGTAAGCCAGCATCGCCTCGATCAGGTCGCGATGATGCGGCACGCCTTCGACGACACTGCTCGCGGGCCACGGCGTATGCAGGAAGAAGCCGATCGGCCCGGTGACGCCGAGGTCGCGCAACTCGGCGCCGAGCGCCAGGAAGTGATAATCCTGTACCCAGAACGCGGTGTCCGGCTTGTTGAAGCGCAACAGCGCGCGCGCCATGAAGGCGTTGACCTCGCGATACGACAAATAGTCGCCCTGCGAGACGCGAATCAGATCGCTGCGTGAATGCAGCGCCGGCCACAGCGCTGAATTGGCGAAGCCTTCATAATAGCCGCCATAGTGCGCCGCCGGCAGATCGAGCAAGGCCAGCGCGCCGGCGCCGAGCGCTTCGATCTCGGCGAACGGCTCCTTCTGAACTCCATCGCGAACCCGGCCGGATGAACCGACCCAGATCGCGCCGGATTTCTCCACCACGGGCAACAGCGCTGCCGCCAGCCCACCCGTCATGGGCTCGTTGGCTTTGCCCCGTGCAACACGATTTGAGACAACGACGAGGTTCACCGGTTCCCCTCCTGATAGTGCGCGTATTTAACTGTTATTCATCAATGTGGTTCCTCTTCACTTTTTCAACGAAATGAAACCGAATTCGGGCTCGTCCGGGGTCGAACAGGGGCGGAACTGAAGAGGAAAACCGCCACCGGAACAGCTTTCGCTCCGACGGAATGCCCTCCATCGTGCGTATGAGATTTTTATTCAGGAAAACGTGAAGTCGATTATGGCCGCGTCAAGGCATTGCCTCGTCGAGCAGGCTCGCGAGGAACTTTCGCACGTCGCTCGGCGAATCAAAATGACCGGCCACGCCCTGCGCGCGCCGCCCGACGGAGAATGCGAGGCCGTCGAAATCCGGCATGATCGCGAACACCGATTCGTCCGTGACGTCATCGCCGATGAACAGCGGCCGGCGGCCCTTGAACGGCTCGTGGGTCATCAATTCGTGTACGCCGCTCGCCTTGGTGAAACCGGAATGCTTGATCTCGCAGACGCATTTTCCGGGCAGCACTTCGATCGGCGCGTTCGGCAGATCGGCCCTGATCAGCGAAACCGCTTCGTAGATCGCCTTCTCGGCATGCGGCGCGAGGCGATAATGCAGCGCCAGCGAGTAGCCCTTGTCTTCCAGCAGGATTCCAGGGCTGAGCCGCGCGATCGACGCCAGCCGCCGCTTCAATTCCTTGTCCATCGGCGGCGCGTGCGTGGCCACCGCTTCGCTATCGATGGACAGACGCATTTCCGCGCCGTGACCGCCGACCGCCGGAAACAGCTCCGGCGCGAAGATCAGGTCGATGTCGTTCAGCGAACGGCCGCTGACCAGTGCGAGCGCGCCCGACGTCCGCTCGAGCAGACGATTGAGGTTGAGCGCAAGATCCGGCGGCACCCAGACTTCGCGCGGCGTCGGCGCCAGATCGAGCAGGGTGCCGTCGATGTCGAGCAGGATCGCCGTCCGACTCAGATGCGGAACGAGCGAGCGCGGCAAGGCAGCCGCCCCCGGCTCTCCAGCCTCTTCCAGTGTGCGATCGTCCTGCAACGGCATTTCGGCTAAATCCTGCTCTTCGTTCACGTTAGTCTACTCCACAAAGGCAAGCGGCCGTGCGACAGATTCCAGCGATTTTCGCTCTGCCGCGACGGCATAGCGCCAGGCGATCAGGGCTGCCGCGATCATGAGGGCGGCCCCGAGCAGATAGCCGGCGAAAACGCTGCCGCGCGCGCCGGTATCGATCAGCACGCCGAACAACGCCGGTCCGACCACGCCGCCAATGCCTGTTCCCACGGCATAGAATATCGCGATCGCCAGCGCGCGCACCTCCAGCGGAAACGTCTCGCTGACGGTCAGATAGGCCGCGCTCGCGGCGGGAGAGGCAAAGAAGAAGATAACCATCCAGGCGATGGTCTGGCCTTGCGCGCTCAACGCACCGATCGAGAACAGATAGCCTGATATCGCAAGCAGGATGCCCGAAATGCCATAGGTCAGCGCGATCATCGTGCGGCGCCCGAGCGTATCGAACAGCCGTCCGAGCAGGAGGGGTCCCAGGAAATTACCGGCGGCGAAGGGCAGGATGTACCAGCCGACCTGGTCCGAGGCGATGCCGTAGAAATCCGTCAGCACCAGCGCAAAGGTGAAGAAGATCGCGTTGTAGAAGAACGCCTGCGCGACCATCAGCGCGAGCCCGACCAGCGCGCGCTGGCGGTATGAGACAAACAGCGTGTGCGCGACTTCGCGGAGCGGCGTGTGGTCGCGCATCTTCAAGCGGATTTTAGCGAAGGGATGCTCGCGCTGATCCTGCACATGCCCGATGACGGATTTTTCGATCTCATCGACGATGGCATGGGCCTGGTCGGGCCGACCGTGGATCATCAGCCAGCGCGGGCTTTCGGGAATCCACAGCCGCATCACGAAAACGATCAGGCCGAGGCAGGCACCGGTGAAATAAGCGATCCGCCAGCCGACGTCGGCGCTGGCAACCGCCGGATCGAGCAGCAGGATGGCGCTCGCGGCGCCAATGGCGGCGCCGAGCCAGAAGCTGCCGTTGATGACGAGATCGGTCCAGCCGCGATAACGCGCCGGCACCAATTCCTGAATGGTCGAATTGATCGCGGTATATTCGCCCCCGATGCCCGCGCCGGTCAGGAAGCGAAACAGCGCATAGCTGGCGACGCTCCACGACAGGGCGGTCGCCGCGGTCGCCGTGAGATAGACCGCAAGCGTGATGAAGAACAGCTTCTTGCGTCCGATCCGATCGGTCAGCCAGCCGAAGCCGAGCGCGCCGAGCACCGCGCCCGCGAGGTAGGCGCTGTTGGCGAGGCCGACATCGAAGTTGGAGAAATGCAGCGTCGGGCTTGCCTTCAGCGCACCAGACAATGCGCCGGCAAGCGTCACCTCCAGTCCGTCCAGAATCCAGGTGATGCCGAGCGCAAGGATGACGCGGGTGTGAAAGCCGCTCCATGTCAGGCTGTCGAGCCGCAAAGGAATACTGGTTTCGATGACGCGATCGTCCGCGGGTGGCGCCGAAGCCGAAGTGTTGGCGGCAAGCTGCGACACCGGACCGTGCTGCACATTCATTCGATCGACCCATCCGATCGGCGCAACGCCAAATCGCCCGGAAAGACGATATTTCCAGGGCGTTCAGGCGCGATAGCGGCCAATCTTATACCTGCCACATTGTTTAACGCCGCGGAGAGGCAGGGGTTCCCAGCGCAGCCACAGAGGAACGGATCGGGTCCGCGCTTGTTTTCACCATCAATGCATGGAGTTGACGATGGTTGCGCGCAGGAAGCCTGCATCTTCACGCCAAGCCCAGGCACGAAGAGCATCGGCTCGAAAAGCACCGGCTCGAAGAACGCCGGCTCGAAGAACACCTGCGCGGACGACCGCGCGGAAGGCCGCGCCAAAACGCTGGTCGCAGCGCGTCACGGACGAGAGCGACGCGCTCGATCTGCGTCGCGGCGTGTTCAAGCTGACCAGCGCGAAGAGGATCGCGGCCTCGCTGAAGCGTTCGGCGGAACGCAGCGCGCGCCGCAAATCCGGCGCCTATCGCTCGGCGCTGTCGATGCTGACCTTCTACATCAACCGCGCCGGCAGGAATTTACCGAAGACCGAGCGCAACCGGCTGGAGCGGGCAAAGACGGAATTGAAGCACGCGTTCGGGAGGGAGTAGGACGGAAATAAGGAGTGGGACGGAAAGAAGTAGCGTCATCGTGCTCTCTCTCGTCATTCCGTGGCGGCGAAAGCGCCGAGCCCGGAATCCATTCGTCCACGGCGACGGTGTCAAACCGTCATTGCGAGCGAAGCGGTCGCGGTAGGGACGCTCATTGCTGAGCGCCCCCCGCACAGATCCGTACGTGCGGCTTTCCCGCATACGGCTCCCACCTCGGGTGTTGGCGGCAAGCCTGCCGCATGCGCTCCGGCGCCTGTATCACGCTCGTCCGGCTCGGCGTCCGGGACGTGCTTTGCCGGTTCGCATTCCCCTTGGTCCCAGCCCTTCGCTCCACCAACTCCGCAACGGATCGCTCCGTCTTGTTCGCCGGCTTCACAGCTACTATGACTGGGTCCGACGTCCCGCGTTCGTGCATCATCGGATTCGGCTCCTCACCTTCCCGATGCGGACCTTGGGGGCAATGTGCCCAACGGTCGAACGCGGGACCTCCCAGGTTCCGACGCGATCCCTTCCTGCGTGATGGGGTCTTCGACCACGGCAGAGCGTCAGCCCCTCGCATAACGGGACCGCACATGTTGCCTTCGACGTTGCTTACCGGCTCGGCCTCTGCGAATTTCTGTCTTTCGCGGCTCAATAACCCACCCCACAGGATCGTTGTGTACGCTTCGCACCCGCCGTTGCCGGCGACTACGCAACACTCACTACCGGGCGCCCGCTACGGCCTACCCGGACCGGTCTTCCACCGGCTGGATCGCGCCAGCTTTCCTGGCGCACAAGCAATCCAGACTTCCTTGCTTGGCCCTGGATTGCTTCGCTTCGCTCGCAATGACGGCTCAGTACGACGCTCTTCCGCCGTTTCTCCCGAGGATGTGCTGGGCCAAACAGGCTGACTTAAGATAAGCTTAGCCGAGTTGAACGATTTCGGAGGGCTGTGCCATGATGCGGTTTGTCGTATCCCTGCTCGCATCCCTCGCGCTGTGCAGCGCGCCCCCGGCACGCGCGGAGTTCGACGTTGCCCGCTTGAAAGCCGCGATCGGGGCAGCGATCGAGACCGACTATCCAAGGCTCGATGCGATCTACAAGGACATTCACGCCCATCCCGAGCTTGCCTTTCAGGAAGTGAAGACGGCCGCCAAGCTCGCCGCCGAGATGCGCGCGATCGGCTTCGACGTCACCGAACAGGTCGGCAAGACCGGACTGGTCGCCATCTACAGGAACGGCAACGGCCCGACGGTCATGGTGCGCACCGAACTGGACGCGCTGCCGATGGAGGAAAAGACCGGCCTGCCCTATGCGAGCCGCGACAAGACCACCTGGCAAGGCAGGGAGACCTTTGTCGCCCATAGCTGCGGCCACGACATTCACATGGCGAGCTGGCTGGGGACGGCAAAGACGCTGGTGAGCCTGAAGGATCAGTGGCACGGCACCTTGATGTTCATCGCGCAGCCGGCCGAAGAAATCGGTGCCGGCGCCATGGCGATGCTGTGGGATGGCCTGTTCACGCGCTTTCCGAAGCCCGACTTCGCGTTTGGCCTGCATGATGGCCCCTTTCCCTACGGCCATATCAACTATCGCGTCGGGGTCGGGTCGTCCAATTCCGACAGCCTTGCCATCAAATTCCATGGCCGCGGCGGTCACGGCGCGGCGCCGCAGCAGACGATTGATCCCGTGCTGATTGCGGCCCGCTTCATCGTCGATGTGCAAACCGTGATCAGCCGCGAAAAAGACCCGATCGAATTCGGTGTCGTCAGCATTGGTGCGATCCATGGCGGCACCGCCGAGAACATCATTCCCGACGAGGTCGTGGTGCGCGGCACCATTCGCAGCTTCAAGCCGGAGGTACGAGCCAAGATGGCGGCGGGGATTGAGCGGACCGCGAAGGCCGTTGCAGCCATGTCGGACGCGCCCCCGCCGGATATTTCCATCACCGAGGGCGCCAAAGCCGTGATGAACGATCCCGCGGTGGTTGCGATCGCCGAGAAGGCGCTGAAGGCCGCATTTGGCGACAAGTTCAGGACCTCGCCGCCCGTCACCGCAAGCGAGGATTTCTCGGAATTCGCCGACTCCGGAGTGCCGTCGATGTTTTTCCACATCGGCGTTTACGAGCCGGAGCGCGTCGCCGCGGCCCTCAACGGGACGGCCCCGCCATTGCCCCCCAACCATTCGCCGCTGTTCGCGCCGGTGCCCAAGCCGACGATCCAGACCGGCGTCGAAGCCATGACGCTCGCCGTGCTCAGCGCCTTCGAGCAGCCTGCGCGGGGAAATTAGGGACCGCTGCCGCATGATGCACGCGCCGCCGGCTTTTCATTCCT
>Ga0137403_10007134_pt1 | contig 12654 bp, 7 predicted proteins | sample CZOMad2_1_16fung_FD_122057 | JGI IMG/M metagenome (GOLD analysis project Ga0137403, IMG submission 122057) | Vadose zone soil fungal communities from Angelo Coast Range Reserve, California, USA - CZOMad2_1_16fungal (Hybrid Assembly) | ecosystem: Environmental > Terrestrial > Soil > Vadose zone... | reverse complement strand
GTCTTCACGCTCGACAACGACGTGCTCTTCACCACGCCCGACGACGTCGCGCGCGGCGTGGCCGCCTTCGAGCGCCACCCGCGCGCGGCCGTGGTGAACTGCACGATCCTCGGGCCCAACGGCGGGCTCTCGCGCCGCGACTGGTGTCACCCGCGCGATCCCGGCCGCTGGGCTGACGCCGAGTTCCTCACCGACTACGTGCTCGAGGGCGCCTCGGCGTGCCGGCGCGAGGCCTTCCTGGCCGCCGGCGGCTACTGGGCGCCATTCTTCATCGGCCACGAGGGCTGGGACCTTGCCATGCGCCTGCTCGACGCGGGCCACGAGCTCGTCTACTCGCCCACCGTCCGCGTCCGCCACATGGTCGACCAGACCGTACGGCCCTCGAGCCGGATCTACTACACGTTCACGCGCAACGCGATCTGGGTGGCCTTGCGCAACATGCGCCCGGCCGCGGCGCTGGCGTCGGTGGCGAAGGACCTCACCATGATGGGCTTCGCCGCGGCGCGCGCGGGCCAGCTCGGGGCGTTCGCGCGCGGGATCGCGGACGCGGCGCGGGGGGCGGGTCAGGCGCTGGAGACGCGGAGCGCGATGTCGCAAGAGACGGCGCGGCGGCTCGCCGAGATCCGCGCGCTCAAGCCGTCGGTCGCCGCGATGGCCTGGCGCCACCTGCGCGAGCGGCTGATTTAGTACCGAGGAACGCTCCGCCTTTCTGGATAGAGGAGCGCCACGGCTTTGCCGGGGCGCTCCGAACGTTGGGGGGGGTTGGGGGGCCATCTCGGGGCCCCCCATTCTAAGGCTGGCTCATCAGCCCGAGCAGGACCGCGAGCGTGCGCACGAGCAGACCCGGGGAGAGCGTGATCAAGAACCCGCGGAAGAAGACGGCAGCGGCCGCGCGCCGCCTGCCGGCGTCGCTGTGGTGCCAGCCGAAGTGCTTCACACGGGTCACGAGGCCGCGCTGCACGGCCGCCCGCGCCTCGTGATCGCCGTTCAGCAGCCGACGCTCGCGCAGCAGGAGCCGGATCATCGCGGCGTCGCCGCGCGCCTGGTCGGTGCGGTGCAGCGAGTCGTCGCCCACGCGCAGCACGGCGAGGGGGAGGTCGAGATAGCCAAAGCGGTGTGCGCGCGCGAAGCGCAGCAGGAACTCCCAGTCCTCGGAGGACGACCACGCCTCGTCGAAGCGACCGGCCTTCTCGAAGGCACTCCGCCTCAGGGTCAGCGCCGTCGGCTTGATCGGCACTTCTTCGAGGAGCACGAGGAAGACCTCCCGGCGGCTCAGCGCCACGCCGTCCGGGTACTCGCGCTCGCCGAGCAGCCGCGAGAACACCGCCGTCTCGCGCATGAACGAGGGATAGACGCGGCCTCCGTCCTCCTTCTCGAGGTCGCTGAACACGGCGTCGACCTCGCGATGGCGGTCCAGGTACGCGACCTCGTGCGAGAGCTTGTCAGGGCGCCAGAGGTCGTCGGAGTCGAGGAACGCGACCAGCGGCGCCCGCGCGTGAGCCACGCCGAGGTTGCGCGCGGCCGCCACTCCGGCGTGGCGACCCAGAATCACGCGCAGGCGCGGATCGGTGATCGACGCCAGCAGCCCGGGCGTGGCGTCCGTGGACCCGTCATCCACGACGATGCACTCGAGGTCGGCCAGGGTCTGGCGCAGCACGCTCGCGATGGCGTCGCCCACCGAGTGGGCACGATTGTAGGTCGGGATCACCACCGAACAGCGGGGCGCGGAGTCCATACCGGACACGCCCGTCGTCTGTGCAGGACCCGTACCAGACCCAGGACAGGCTGGCCTCGGAGGCGACGGCAAGGTCGGCGCGACGTCTCATGGTTTCCATGACTGCGTACTTCTCCTCACACGACAGCACTTCGCCGCTCGCATTCGGCAATGCGCTGCAGAATGAGCCCCCGGAGCGCGCCGTAATACGCGGAAATGGTCTGGCACGGAACGTGGACCCACGGGGAGATCATGCGAAAGATAGTCGCGCTCGCCTGCGTGGTCGCCGTGATGCTCGTCGCCATCGTCGCCCTGGAACCAGCCGCCGCCCAGCCCAACGTGACGGGGCAATGGTCGGTACTTCCTTACACGATGCCGATCAATCCCATCCACGTAGGCCTGATGCGGACGGGCAAGATCCTGGTCGTCGCGGGGTCGGAGAACGATCCGACCGTGACCATCAATCGGGCGGCCGTCTACGACCCGGCGACGGGCCAGATCGTGGTGCAGACGATCCCCTGGGACCTCTTCTGCAACGGCCTCTCGTTCATGCCCGACGGCCGCGCCCTCATCGCGGGCGGCAACCTGCGCTACAACCCGTTCCGCGGCATCAAGACGACGACGGTGTTCGACCCGGTGACGGAGAAGTTCATCCAGGTGCAGGACATGGCGCGCGGGCGCTGGTATCCCACGGTCGTCGGCTTCGCCGACGGGCGTATGGCGACCTTCTCCGGCTGGCTCGAAGGCGGCGGCACCAACAACGCGCTCGAGATCTACACCAATCCCAACGGCTGGAGCCAGGAATACTACGCGCCGTTCACGCCCGGCCTCTACCCGTGGCTGCACCTGCTGCCCGACGGGCGGATCTTCATGTCGGGCTCGAACGTGGCGTCGAACATCTTCAACCCGGCCACGAACTCGTGGCAGACCGACGTGGCCGCGACGAACTATCCGTGCAACCCGCCGTTCACCGACTGCTCGCCGCGCGAGCGCGTCTACGGCTCGTCCGTGCTGCTGCCGCTGTCGGCCGCCGACAACTGGCGCGCGCGCATCATGGTCGCGGGCGGCGACAACCCGGCCACGGCCACCGCGGAGATCATCGACCTGTCGCAGCCGAATCCGAGCTGGCGCTACACGAATCCGATGTCGGGGCCGCGGATCCAGATGGACGCCGTCATCCTGCCCACGGGCAAGATCCTCGCGCTGGGCGGCTCGGCCCAGGACAAGACCGCGAACACCGCGACCCTGCAGGCGGACCTCTTCGATCCCGCGACGGAGACGTGGAGCCCGGCGGGCACGATGAACATGGCGCGCCTCTACCACTCGGTCGCGCTGCTGCTGCCCGACGGCACCGTGTGGTCGGCCGGCAGCAACCCGCAGCAGGGCACGTACGAGAACCGGATGGAGATCTACAAGCCGGCGTACCTGTTCAACGCCAGCGGCGGGCCGGCCGCGCGGCCGTCGATCACCGCCGCCCCGTCGATCATCGGGTACGGCGGCAGCTTCCAGGTGAGCACGCCGAACGCGGCCAACATCGCCTCCGTCGCGCTCATCCGTAACGGCGCCAACACCCACGCCTTCGACATGGACCAGCGGATGATCTCGCTCGCGTTCACGAAGGGCACGGGAAAGCTCACGGTCACGGGGCCGCCGAACGCCAACATCGCGCCGGGCGGCTACTACATGCTGTTCATCGTCGACACCAACGGCGTGCCGTCTGTCGCGCCCTTCGTGCAGGTGTCCTCGAACCCCGGCAACCAGCCGCCGCGCGGCGCCATCGATTCCCCCGCGGGCGACGTCACGGTCTCCGTCGGCCAGCCCGTGAACTTCGCCGGCTCCGGCACCGACGCCGACGGCTCCATCACCGCCTACCGCTGGATCTTCCCCGGCGGCTCGCCGGCCACCAGCGCCTCGGCCACCCCGGGCAACGTGACCTTCAGCACGCCCGGCACCTACTACGTGTCGCTGACCGTCAGTGACAACCAGGGCGTCACGGACCCGAGCCCCCCGACGCGCGTGATCACGGTGCAGAGCGCCACTCTCACCGCGTCGTTCACGAGCCCGGCCGAGGGCGCCACCGTGAACGACACGGTCAACGTCGTCATGGCCGCGAGCGGCGCCAGCGGCAGCTCGAACACGTTCACGCTGACGCTCGACGGCAGCCAGATCTTCTCCAACACGACGCCGAACACGACGCAGAGCTACGCGTGGAGCACCAACGCCGTCGCCAATGGCGTCCACACGCTCGGCCTGACCGTCCGCGACGCCACCGGCGCCACGGCGACGGCCACCCGCACGGTGACCGTCGACAACAACGGGTCGCCGGGCACGCTCCAGATCAGCTTCCCGAACATCTCGCCGGGCCAGAGCGTGCAGGGCACGGTGCCCGTGCAGATCGCCGTGACCGGTGCCAGCGGCACCAACAACCGGTTCACGGTGTTCGTGGACGGCGTCCAGCAGACGGTCATCGCCAGCAACGCGACGACGGTGACCTGGGACTGGGACACGACGACGATCGGCAACGGCTCGCGCACGATCAGCGCGAGCGTGCAGGACGCCACCGGCAACACCGGCAGCGGCTTCACCTACGTGCAGGTCCAGAACCCGACGCTGCAGGTGTTCATCACGCAGCCGACCAACGGCTCGACGGTCAGCGGCACCGCCGTATGGACCACCCTGTGGGTCAACGGCGCGGCCACGGGCACCAAGACCTTCACCCTGAGCGTCGGCGCCCAGACGGTCGCCACGGGTACCGACACCTCCAGCGGACCGGTGACGACGCCCTGGGACAGCACGAAGGTGTCGACGGGAATGCAGACACTGAAGGCGACGGTCCGCGACCCGAGCGGCGCGGTCGGCAGCACGACCATCTCGGTGAACGTACAGAATTCGGGTGGGCTGACGGCGTCGTTCACGAGCCCGGCCGAGGGCGCGACCGTGACCGGCACGGTGACGGTAACGATGGCCGCGAGCGGTGGGACCGCGCCCTACACTTACACGCTCACGATCGACGGCACCCAGGTCGCCTCCAGCGGCTCGAACACCTACTCGTGGAACACGACGGCGTACAGTAAAGGCAACCACACGCTTGGCCTCACCGTGCGTGACAACGCCGGCGCCACGGCGCCGGCGACCCGTACGGTCACCGTGCAGAACGGCCCGCCGCCGCTCACCGCGTCGTTCACGAGCCCGGCCGAGGGCGCGACCGTGAACGGCACCGTGACGGTGACGATGGCCGCGAGCGGCGGCGTCGCGCCCTACACCTACACGCTGACGATCGACGGCGCGCAGCTCGCCTCCAGCGTGTCGACGACCTATTCGTGGAACACGACGGCGTACAGCAACGGCAGCCACACGCTCGGCCTGACCGTGCGCGACAGCGCGGGCACGACGGCCAGCGCCACCCGCACGGTCACCGTCGGGTCGCCCGGGACCATCATCGTTTACATCACGCAGCCGGCGAGCGGCGCGACGGTGACGGGCACCCAGTGGGTCGTCATCTGGATCGAGGGCGCGGCGGCGGGCACGAGGACGTTCACGTTGACAGCGCGTGGCCAGACGGTGGCGACCACCAACGACACCTCGAACGGCCCGATCAGCGTGCCGTGGATCACGACGGGGACGCCAGACGGCCCCACCACGCTCACAGCGTCGGTCCGCGACGCGAGCAACAACACCGGGGCGAGCAGCATCCCGGTGACGGTCCAGAACGGATCATCGCCGCTGTCGGCGAGCTTCACGGCGCCGGCGGCCGGCGCGACCATCAGCGGCACCGTCAGCGTGGGAATGATGGGCTCGGGCGGCACCGCGCCCTACACCTACACGCTCACGATCGACGGCACGCAGGTTGCCTCGAGCGGGTCGAACACGTACTCGTGGAACACGACGACGTACGGCGACGCCAGCCACACGCTCGGCCTCACCGTGCGTGACAGCACGGGCGCCATCGCCAGCGCCAGCCGCACCGTGACCGTCCAGAACGGCACGCTGCTCAGCGCGTCGTTCACGAGCCCGGCGGCAGGCGCGACCGTGGGCGGCGCCGTGACGGTGACGATGGCCGCGAGCGGCGGCACCGCGCCCTACACCTACACGCTCACGATCGACGGCACCCAGGTTGCCTCCAGCGCGTCGACGACTTACTCATGGAGCACGACGACCTACAGCAACGCCAGCCACACCCTGGGTCTCACCGTGCGGGATGCGACCGGCGCCACCGCCACCGCGAGCCGCACGGTCACCGTGGCGAACGGCGGCGGCACGCTGACGGTCGCGATCACCACGCCCAGTCCGGGCGCGACGGTGAGCGGCACGGTGTGGGTCACCATCTGGGTGGACGGGGCCGCGGCCGGTACCAGGACGTACACGATGACCGTCGGCGGCGCCCAGGTCTGGAACGAGAGCAACGGCGATCGCCCGGCGACGCTGCCGTGGGTCACCACCAACGGGACGAACGGGACGAAGACCCTCGTCGTCACCGTGCGCGACAGCGCGGGCGCGACCGGGACGGCCAGCGTGACGGTCACGGTGGCGAATCCGTGAGGGTCCTCGCCGTCCTGGCGCTGGTCGTCGGCGCCCTGGCATTCGTTCCGCCCGCGCGCGCCGACCACGCGCGCTTCGCGCCGGTGCTGACGATCGATCCCGAGTCCGCGCGCGAGCTGATGGAGCGCGGCGGCGTGGCGCCGATCGATCTGCGAGTGGAGACCGAGTTCCGGGCGGGCCGCCTGCCCGGCGCGCGCTCGCTGCCGCTGTCGACGCTCGCCGCACGGCTGGACGAGCTGCCGCGCGCCGGCGTGATCGTCCTCTACGGCGACGGGCCGGCCGAGCGGGTGCTCGGCGCCTACCACCTCATTCGAAGCCGGCGCGCCGGCGACGTCTACGTGCTCGAGGGCGGCCTCGAGGCCTGGCGCCGGCTCGGCTACCGGCTGGAGCGCTGAGCATGCCGGTCCGGGGGGCCGAGATCGGCGCGCGCGTGCGCGCCGTCGAGCGACGCGACGAGTGGAACGAGATCGTCCGTGAATTTCCCGACTGCGACACGCGCCACGCCTGGGAGTGGGGCGAGCTGCGCGCCCGGCAGGGCTGGACACCGCTGCGGCTTGCCGCGTTCGCCGGCGGCGAGTGCCTGGCCGCGGCGGCCGTCCTCGCGCGCCGCGTGCCCGGTCTCGGCGTCGTGGCCTACGCGCCGCGCGGGCCGCTGGTCGATCTCAAGCGCAACGACACGTGGGACGCGGCCGCCGCGCTGGCCGACGCGGCCCGCGCGCGTACGGGCGCGTTCGTCGTCCGCACCAGCCCCGCGGTGCTCGTCGAGGATGCGGTGGCCTGGACGCCGCTGGAGGCGCGCGGGTTCCGGCGGCTGCCCGATCTGTGGTCGTTCTGGAACACGCCGCGCAACGTGATGCGCCTGGACCTCGAGGGCAACGAAGCCGACCTGCTGGCGCGCATGGCAAAGAAGCGGCGCCAGCACATCTCCACCGCGGCCAAGAAGGGGGCCAGCGCCGACGTCGTGCGCGGCCTCGGGGCGCTGCATACCCTGCGCGGGCTCCTGCTCGACCGCGCCGGGCGCGAGCGGCTGCTGGTGCCGTCCGCGGCCTACCTGGAGGCGCTCCACGGGCTGTTCGGCCGCAAGGATGGCGTCGCGACGGTGCTCGGCCGCGTCAACGGCGAGGTGGCGGGTGCGGCCGTCGGCGTGCGCTTCGGCGGCACCGCCCACCTGCTCTACGCGGTGACCACGCCCGCGGCGCGCTCGGCGCCGGTGGGCGACCTGATGCACTGGGAGTGGATGCGCTGGGCGCGCGCCGGCGGCTGCCGTGTGCTGGACCTCGGCTCGAGCTGCACGGACATCCCGCCGTCGCCGACGCATCCGAACTACGGCATCTACCGGTTCAAGACGGAGCTCGGCGCCAGGTTCTGTCTGTACGCCGGCTACTACGACCGCGTCTACGCGCCCGCGACCTACCACGTCGCGCGCTGGCTCGAGCACCGGACCCTGCGCAACGCGCGCCGGTGCGCCACGGTCGTCCAGAGCGTGCTGCGAGGTCTGTTGAAGGTGGGGGCCCCGAAATGGCCCCCACACCCCCAACGCTCGGAGCGTCCCGGGGAACCCGTGACGCTCCTCGATCACCCTTCCTGACGCCGGCCGAAGGTGGGGGCCCCGCAATGGCCCCCACACCCCCAACGCTCGGAGCGTCCCGGCGAACCCGTGACGCTCCTCGATCACCCTTCCTGACGCCGGCCGGCCGAAGCTGGGGGCCCCGCAATGGCCCCCACACCCCCAGCGCTCGGAGCGTCCCGGGGAACCCGTGACGCTCCTCGATCACCCTTCCTGACCCGGCCGGCCGAAGGTGGGGGCCCCGCAATGGCCCCCAGCTCCTCGGAGGGCGGCGCCTGCCCGGGCCGGGCGAAGGACTAGCGCGCGACGCCGGCGAGGCGGGCGAGCTCGGCGAACGAGCGCACGACGACGTCTGCCACGTCGGGCGGCCCGTCGGGCGGAGCGCCCTCGGGCGCGTAGAGCACGGTCCGCATGCCGACCGCGCGGCCGCCGGCGACGTCGGACGTCACGCTATCGCCGACCATCGCGGCCTCGTGCGGTGACAGACCCAGACGGCCCAGCGCCATGCGGAAGAGCGGCGGCTCCGGCTTGCCCACGACGACGGGTCGCACGCCGGCGGCCACGCACACCGCCGCGACGATGGCGCCGCAGCCCGGCAGGAAGTCGCCGTCCTCGAGTGGCAGCCGCGGATCCACGTTCGGCGTGACGACGGGCGCGCCGGCGGCCGCGGCCCGCGCGGCGGCCGTGAGCCGCTCGTAGGTCAGGTCGAAGTCGTTGCCGACGGCGACGACCGTCGCCTCGCGCCACGCCTTGACCTCCACCAGCGTGTGGCCCGCGCTCTCGACCACGGCCGCCAGCTCGGGAGCGCCGATCACGAGCACACGGGAGCGTCCGTAGCGCTCGGCGACGACGTCGCCGAGGATCTCGAGCGGCGTCAGCGCGGGCTCGCTCGGGGTGACGCCGAGCCGCCGGAGCTTGGCGCTGATCTCGGCGCCGCGCGCGCGCGAGTTGTTGGTGAGGTAGGCGACGCCGCGGCCGGCGCGGTGCAGCGCGGCCAGCGTCTCGGCCGCGCCCGGGTTGAGGCGCTCGCCCTGCCAGACGCAGCCGTCGAGGTCGAAGACGAAGCCGCGCAGCGCCTCGAGCAACGCGCGCTAGTCGGCCACGGACTTCCGGAAGTCGGCGATCGCGTCGGCGTAGACGCGCTCGGTGCGCTCGGCCACGCTCGCCCAGGAGAACTGCGCCTCGACGCGCTTGCGCCCGGCCTCGCCCAGACGCCGGCCGAGCGCGGGATCGTCGAGCACGCGCTTGAGCGCGGCGGCGAGCGCGTCAGGGTTCGCCGGCGGCACGAGGATGCCGGTCTCGCCGTCGACCACGACCTCGAGGATGCCGCCGACGGCGGAGGCCACCACCGGCGTCTCGCACGCCATGGCCTCGAGGTTGATGATCCCGAACGGCTCGTAGACCGAGGGACAGCAGAACACCGCGGCGTGGCTGTAGAGCTGCGTGACGACCTCGTGCTTCACCATCTCGTTGATCCACAGCACATTCGGGAGCTCGGTCAGCGCGCGGCGCAGCCGCGCCTCGATCTCCGGCGTGTCCGGCGCGGAGGCGCAGAGCACCACCTGCACGCCGGGCGGCAGACGCTTGGACGCCTCCAGCAGATGGAAGATCCCTTTCTGGTCCGTGATGCGGCCGACGAAGAGCACGTAGGGCGACTTCACGCCGAGCCGGTCGAGGTGCTCGCGCTTGTCGGTGCGGCGGAACCGGTCTGGATCGATGCCGTTGTGGATCACGACCACCCGCGCGGGGTCGGCCTCGAAGTGCGTGAGGATGTCGTCACGCATCTTGTTCGAGACCGCGATCACGCGGTCCGCCGCCTCCACCGCCGTTTTCTCGATCCACGACGAGAGCAGGTAGCCCGAGCCGAGCTGGTCGGCCTTCCACGGCCGCAGCGGCTCCATGCTGTGCAGCGTGACCACGAGCGGGATGCGATGCAGCGTGCGGATCCAGAGCCCGGCCATGTCCGCGTACCAGGTGTGGGCGTGGGCGACGTCGGCGTCCACCGGATCACGCGCCATCGCGAGCCCGATCGACAGCGTCTCCAGCGCCGGCGCGAAGCGCGGCTCGCCGCCCTTGTCCGCCTTGAGCCGCTCCCACGCCGTGTAGCCGCGCACGACGACGCCGTCCTGCGTCGGCTCGCGCGCGCCGAAGCAGCGCACCTCGACCTTCATGCGCGTCTTCAGGGCCTGGGTCAGCTGGTCCACGACGACACCGGCGCCGCCGTAGATGTGGGGCGGGTACTCGCGGGTGAGCTGGAGAACCTTCATGGTTGCAGGATAACCGACGGCGCCATCGGGTCGCGCACGAGCGCTAGGAGCTCTGCTCCGGCGCCGGGGCCGGCGGCGGCTCGTCCGCGCTCCGCTCCTCCTCCCAGCGCTCCAGCTTGCGCGCGACCGTGCGCACGTCGATGCCGAGCAGCTTGGCGGCGAGCGTCTTGTTGCCGCCGGTGGCGGCCAGCGTCGCATCGAGCAGCCGCTGCTCGACCTCGGCGAGCGGCGTGCCGATGCGCACCGACACCACGCCCTCGGGCAGCGGGGTGGCGCCGGCGATTTCGGGCGGCAGGTCGTCGATGTCCACCTGGGTGCCGCGCGCCAGCACCACGCCGCGTTCGATGACGTTCTCCAGCTCGCGGACGTTGCCCGGCCACGCCCAGGCCTCCAGCCGCTTGAGGGCGTCGTCGCTGAGGCCGTCGAGACGGCGGTTGTTCTTGGCCGCGTACACGCGCAGGAAATGCTGGGCCAGCATCGGGATGTCCTCGCGGCGCTCGCGCAGCGGCGGCACGTGCACGGTGATGACGTTGAGCCGGTAGAAGAGGTCCTCGCGGAAGCGCCGTTCCTTGACCATCTGCACGAGGTCCTGGTTGGAGGCGGCGACCAGGCGCACGTCCACCTTGATGCTGCGCGTGGCGCCGAGGCGGTCGAACTCGCCCTCCTGCAGCACGCGCAGGATCTTCGGCTGCGTCACCGCCGAGAGGTCGGCCACCTCGTCCAGGAAGAGCGTGCCGCCATCGGCCAGCTCGAAGCGTCCCTCCTTGCGGCCGGCGGCGCCGGTGAAGGCGCCACGCTCGTACCCGAACAGCTCGGACTCCAGCAGCGTCTCCGGCAGCGCCGCGCAGTTCACGGCGACGAATGGCTTGCCCGCGCGCCCCGAGCGCTCGTGAATGGCCCGCGCCACCAGCTCCTTGCCGGTGCCGCTCTCGCCCTGGACGAGCACGGTGGCCGACGACGACGCCACCTGCTCGACGAGCATCATCATGCGGCGGAACGCCGGGCTGCCACCGATGATCGCGCCCTGGCGCAGGAGGTCGTCCAGGCGCTGCTGCAGCACCTTGTTCCGCTCGATCAGCTCGCGGCGCTCCAGCGCCTTGTCGATCAGCTTCAGCAGCTGCTCGCGCCGGAACGGCTTGGTGAGGAAGTCGTAGGCGCCGTCCTTCATCGCCTTCACCGCCTCCTCGACGGTGCCGAAGGCGGTGAGGAGGATGACGTCGACGTCGGGCGCGATGGCCTTGGCCGCGCGCAGCAGCTCCAGCCCCGTGAGGCCGGGCATCTTGAGGTCGGTGACGATGAGGTCGACCGCCCCGTCCTGCAGGCGCTCGAGGGCGGCGCGGCCGTCGGAGGCGAGCAGCACGCGGTAGCCCTCGCGCGTGAGCGTACGCTCGAGGCTCTCGCGCAGCCCCGGATCGTCGTCGGCGACGAGCAGCGTGCGATCAGGCATGCGTGACCTTCACCGGCAGCCGGATCGTGAACACGGCGCCGCCCCCCGGCCGATTCGCCCAGCGCAGCTCGCCGCCATGCTCCTCGATGATCTGGCGCGAGATCGAGAGCCCGAGCCCCGTGCCCTGCGGCTTCGTGGTGAAGAACTGCTCGAAGAGGCGGTCGCCGACCTCGGGGGCGATGCCCGCGCCCGTGTCGGCCACCGCGATCTCGACGGCGTCGCCGAGCGCGCGGCTCGAAATCGTGAGCGCGCCGCCGCGCGAGAGCGCCTCGAGGCCGTTCTTCACGAGATTGTGGATGGCCTGGCGGAGCAGCACGCGGTCGATCTCCATCGTGGGGATGAGCGGATCGGTCTCGACCGTCATGACGAGCCCCTGGCGGTCGGCGACGGGCCGCACGAAGGCCGCCAGCTCCTCGACGAGGTGGTTGATCGACTCCTCCTCGAAGTGCGCCTTCGGGAAGCGCGCGAACACCAGGTACTCCTCGGTGAGAGCGTCGAGGGTGTTGACCTGATCACGGATGGCCGCCAGGAGCCCGCCCGCCTCCTCCATGTCAACGCCCGAGCGCCCGCGCACGATGTCCTCGAGCATCTCGGCGTTCAACTCGATGGCGCTGATGGGGTTGCGCACCTCGTGCGCGACCTTGAGGGAGAGCCGTCCCACCGTGGCCATTCGCTCGGAGACCAGCAGCTCCTGCTGCGCGGCCTGCAGCCGGTTGAGCAAGCCTTCGACCTCCCCGCGCGCGCGCCGCTCGCGGTCGGCGACGATCCCGACCGTCACCGCCGGCAGGCCGAACAGCACCACCAGCAGGGTCACGCCCGTCCAGCCGATCCACGGCGGGGCCAGCGAGGCCGCGGCCGCCATGAGCCCGCCCGCGATGAGCGCGGCCACGAAGGCGACCCACGGGCCGAAGTAATAGGCGTTGACGGCCACCAGCGGGAAGAAGAGCAGGTAGAAGAGGCTGCCCCCGCCGCCCGTGAGCAACACCAGCACGAAGACCAGCAGCAGATCGATGGCGAGCGCGCCGAGGAAGATCGCCCGCGTAGCGCGCGGCTGCACGGTGACCAGCGCGAAGATGCCGACCTTGTAGAGCGCGAACCACACGACGAGGGAGACGAGGTC
>Ga0137403_10007132_pt1 | contig 12657 bp, 5 predicted proteins | sample CZOMad2_1_16fung_FD_122057 | JGI IMG/M metagenome (GOLD analysis project Ga0137403, IMG submission 122057) | Vadose zone soil fungal communities from Angelo Coast Range Reserve, California, USA - CZOMad2_1_16fungal (Hybrid Assembly) | ecosystem: Environmental > Terrestrial > Soil > Vadose zone... | reverse complement strand
CGGATGCGGAACGCGGCTCGACCGTCGAAATATTCTTGCGCTGTGAATCTTCGCGGCGCGCCAGGCGGATTCCTACATCGGCGGATTGGACCCTGGCGCGATCGGGGAGAAGGAAATCGCCGAAGGCGACGGCGTCGGTGATGCGGAAGGGCGCTTGGCGATTTTTGTTGTTGTCGCGGATGCGATCTCTCAGTGCGGTCAGAGCTTGCTGGACACTTTCAGGCGTGAAGCGGGGTGACTTGGCTCCGGATACGGTTTCGCCGGCTGGCGTGGTCATCCATTGTTGTTCCCCGCGCGCGGCACCGCGTTTGCGGGCAGCCCCGCCGTCACGGGCAGGCTGGACATAGCCTTGGGCTTGTAGGAATGCGAGGGCTTGTTCTGCTTCGTGGCGATTGATCTTTAGGGTGTTGGCAAGATCACGGGCGGCCCAAGCTAGCGCGCCTTTCGTGTCTTTGAGGAAGCTAAGGGCCGCCTCCGCGGGGATTGCTGGGAGCAGGCTCGGCTTGGTCTTGCTTTCGCTGGGTGAGGGCATTTGGTCACTCTATCCTAATGACGGTAGTGGCACAGCCGTACAGATACACACGCAGCGGCAATATCTGCCGGTTCGCTCGCCAGAAGCTTGCTTTTTCGGTTTTCCTCTCAAATTCATACCAACTAGCTCCGGCCGAGCGCCACGAATAAAGGTAGGAACCCGGCAAGACCGATGGAACCGTTTTGACGTCTTTGCGTATAGGAAAGTAGGAGATGTGGCTGCTTGGTGCGCAGCTCCTTAGAGTCTGGGTAGAGCCTAAACCGTTAAAGCGGCGGCAAGACCGCCGCACTCCAAAGTTGGAGGGATCGATGGATATGCGCGGGTGGGTGGAGATGGTGGGGCGGGATTTTGGGTATGCGCTACGGACTTTGCGGCGGAGCCGAGGGTTTGCCGTTGTGGCCGCGCTGACTCTGGCGCTGGGTATTGGCGCGAATACCGCGATTTTTACGTTGCTGGATCAGGTGTTGCTGCGGCTGCTGCCGGTGAAAAATCCCCAACAGTTGGTGCTGCTGACCATGCGTGGGAAGCACTATGGGAACAATTGGGGCGGCAACGCGATTTCGTATCCGATGTACCGCGATTTTCAGGACCACAACGAAGTTTTTTCCGGGATGTTCTGCCGGTTTCCGCAACCGGTGAGCATGACGTATGGGGGGCAAGCGGAGCGCACGCTGGGTGAACTGGTCTCGGGAACATACTTCGGCGTTTTGGGCATAGGAACGGTATTGGGGCGCGCGATTGGTCCTGAGGACGACCGTGTGCCGGATGGACATCCGGTGGTGGTGCTGGGCTACGACTATTGGAAGCAGCGCTTCGGCGGCGATCCGCAAATTATCGGGAAAACGCTGCTGGTGAACAACTATCAGATGACCGTCATCGGTGTGTCGCAGCCGGGATTTGACGGAATCGAGGTCGGATCCTCTACGAAGATTTTCATTCCGGTGATGATGGAAAAGGAAATCATCATCGGACCGATGAAGTTCTTAACGGACCGGCGATCACGCTGGGTGAATGCATTCGGTCGCTTGAAGCCGGGCGTTACGGAAGAGAAGGCTAAAGCGTCGTTGCAGCCTTTCATGCATTCGATGCTGGAGCAGGAAGTGAAAGAGGCGGCGTTCCGCAACGCTTCGGCGTATGACCGTGAGGAGTTTTTGAAGTGCTGGATCGACGTACTGCCGGGATCGCAGGGGCGAGCGTCGCTGCGGCGGGAATTGCGCACGCCCCTGTGGGTGCTGATGGCGACCACAGGCATGGTGCTGCTAATTGCATGTGCCAATATTGCGAATCTATTGCTGGCGCGGGCGACTGGCAGACAAAAAGAGATTGCGGTGCGGCTGGCCATGGGCGCGACGCGGGGCCGCATCGTTTCGCAGTTGCTGATCGAAACGCTTTCGCTTTCGGCATTGGGTGGAGCTTTGGGATTGGCGCTGGCCTTTTGGGCTGACAAGGCGCTGATGGCGGTGTATTTGCCATCGGATTCAGGAAATCTAAATATTTCCACCGCGCCGGATTTGCGGATTTTGCTTTTCACGTTGGCGGTGACGGTGGCGACAGGATTAATTTTTGGATTGGCCCCGGCGCTGCAGTCGACGCGACCGGATGTGGGGCGAACCTTGAAGGACCAAGCTGGTGCGGTGGTCGGCGGCGGTCACGGTCGATTGCGGAATGCGCTGGTGGTTACGCAGGTGGCTCTATCGCTCTTGCTGCTGATCGGCGCAGGTCTTTTTTTGCGTAGCTTGAAGAATTTGAGCAACCTTGGGCCGGGATTTTCGGCGGAGCGGCTGGTGGGTTTTAACATCGACCCATCGCTAAATGGCTACACGCCGGAAAGGCTCAATAGTTTCTATCCACAGTTGACTGAAAATCTTAACGCCATACCCGGCGTGAAATCGGTGGCGGTGGCGTCCATGCGCATCATGGAAGATAACGAATGGGATAGCGGATTGACGGCGGAAGGTTATTCACCGACGAAGCCGGATGACCATCCGCAGGCGTATATGAACCAGATCGGACCCGGTTACTTCGCAACACTGGGAGTGCCCATTATCGCGGGCCGGGACTTTCGTCTGACGGACAATCGGATGGTCAAAAGAGCTAGCGCGACCGACGACTTCGACACCGTGCCGACCGCGGTGGTCATCAACGAAAAGTTTGCGCAGAAGTTTTTCGCGGGACGCAATCCGGTGGGCATGCACCTGGGATTTGGGACCGATCCCGGAACGCATACGGAGATGGAGATCATCGGGGTGGTGAAGGACATCAAGTATACGAACTTGCGGGATGAGATCCCGATTCAGGCTTACATACCGTACATGAATAGTCCGTACCTGGGAGGCATGACGATTTACGTGCGGACGGTGGGCGATCCCAGTCAGTTGATTACGTCTATTCGCGCGAAGGTGCGGGAGATGAACGCGAATCTGCCGATTTATGCGATGCGCACGATGGAGGCGCAAATCAGCAATTCGCTTTCGATGGAGCGGATGATTGCGAGTTTGTCCACCGTGTTTGGCTTTGTGGCCACCGTGCTGGCGATTATCGGGTTGTACGGCGTGATGTCGTACAGCGTGGCGCAGCGGACGCGGGAGATTGGGATTCGCATGGCGCTGGGCGCGGAGCAGGGAAAGGTGATCGGGATGGTGATGCGCGAAGTGCTCACGCTGATTGCGATTGGCATTGGGGTTGGCGTGCCAGCGGCGCTGGTGCTGACGCGCGTGGTGAGGAGCCAGCTTTACGGCTTGGAGGCGCATGATCCGTGGACGCTGGGACTGGCGACTGGCTTGTTGGCGATCGTGGCGTGCGCGGCAGGATACATCCCCGCGTTGCGGGCTAGCCGCGTGGACCCCATGAAGGCGCTGCGCTATGAGTAACTTGAACCGGTTTGCGTGACTGCCCCCCTCCCCCTATGTTTCGCGTAAGTGTTCATTCTGAAGGGGTTAAGGCAATTTTGTTTCGTAAGTGTTCATTGCACAGGGTTTAGTGGAGGCACGCTTGTTCTCAGGGCACACCGGCTCGGTAGAAACTTATTCGTTATGTCTATGAAAGGTTTGACGGCTAGAAACGGCGGGCCCTTCGAGGCTCAGGGTGGGCGAAACCGCCGCACTTCACAAGGGGGCTTCGGCGTAGTAATTTTCGGATATTGGAGTTTTCGGGATGAAAGGTTCTGATTTTGGGGGAATTCGTTACGTCGAGGCGTATTTCTGAACGCTCTTAGTATACCACAAATTGAGTTCTGTGCGGCGGAAATTTTTCGGCTTGTTTTCTGGAAATGCAGTTCGATGCGGGCCGCAAGGTGGGCGGCCCTTTGCGCTAGGAGATAATTCTGGTGATCAGGTGCGCAGATTGCTGGCGCTCCTGACGGAATTGGAGCTGCTAATTTGCGAAAGTGACCTGTTTGGTCGCGAAGGTGGCGACGTGTCCGGCTTTGTCAGTAGCTTTTACTATGACGGAGTGGCTTCCGTTGGAGAATTTAGTCGTATCCAAAGAGTATTGGTAGGCCGCGTTGCTTGGCGCTCCGGGTTGCACACTGGACAAGCCAGGACTGGGAAGTTCATAGGTGGCCGAGGCTATCCTAGCGCCGTCAACAAACACATCGATACTCGACATACCAGGAAGAGCCCAAGCCCAACCCGAAACGCTGGCGCTTGCCGTAAGGGTGTCGCCGTTTTGCGGAAAGTCGAGGTATCCGTACGGTGGCAATGGGCTTGGAGTCGATTGCTGGTTGTGGAGGGCATAGATCGCCGCGCGGCTTTCGCTTACCGGACCAACGAGGATGAAAGCGTCGAACTCAAGTACCGCACCCGGACCCCAGGAATATGGAGAAGTGGGGGTGAACTGAAGCGTCGATCCGGCATTGAAGCCTTTGCTATTTGGAAATTGCATAGGAGTGTAAAGGGCGATGCCGGTGTTGGTGGCGTCAACGTAAGCTCCCCATTGTTCGGGAGTGGGAAGTACGACGCAACAGGCTCCCGGCATAGCGAATTGCGAAAGCACATCATTGGTCCAAGGGGCGGTGCCGCCGTAGTAGAAGAAGTTGGGAACGATGGGATTGACGTACATTACCGGAAGTTCCTGGTTCGCATCGGCATGCGAGTCAGTCCCGAAATGCGTAATTTTGTAATGAACTTTGAAGACGCGATTGTAACCAGGCACCACGGAAATCCATTTTTCAATGTAAGCGTCGCCCAGGACCGGCGCGGGTCCGCCACCGAAATTTTCTGGCGCCCACTGGATGGGTTGAGTCTTGGTGTAAATCGAATCTGGCAGCAACGTGTGCGCGAGTAGTGGACTGCCGTTGAAGAAATGATCGCCGGCCTCGATGGGATTGTATCCCCAGGTGTTGCCGTAGGTGTCATTGGCGTCCCAGAGCGAAGTCTGAATTTGACGGCCGGGGTCGTCATGGTTCACATAGTTGGTGCCATTCAGACTGACCTCGGTAATGGAAGCACCCCACGCTTTGAGCAGGCCGAGCCTTGCTCCGTCAGTGGATGTCCGCGCGTCCAGAAAAATCATGGAGGAATCCTCGGAGGTGGTAATCACCGGATTAATCGTGAGTCCAAGGGATGAAGCGTGGGAAATGGCGCCGCCGGACGCCGCTATCTGAATCGGAAAAATCCCGATTGCGGAAGACGCAGGAACGGAAAAGGTGAGCGCTTGGTTCTGGCCATCGGCAAGCACGAATGGCCCGGCTGGTTGCGCGGTCACACCTGGCGGGAAACCGGAAAGCGTGAGGGTGACAGTGCCGGTGAAGCCGTTCAGCGCGGTAACGGAAACGGATGTGGCGGGAGTCACGGTTCCCAAAGTGGCAGCAACTTGGGGTGCAGATACTGACAAAGCGAAGTCCTGAGCGGGAGTGATCATCAATGGCAGCGGCGCGGAGTGCGTAAGCGTCCCACTAGTCCCCTTCGCCGTCACGGTAAAGTTCCCGGCGGCGACCGTTGCCGGCACGGAAAGCGTCACGGTTTGGCTGGTTCCTGACGCAACGGAGAAGGCAGAGGTGGGCGAGGTGGTGCTCGCAGCTGGCAAGCCGGACAGCGAGATGGAGACTGGGCCTGTGAAACCGTTTTGCGCCGCGATCGATACGGTAAAAGTCGAAGGCGCAGCACCGGCTTGCTGGGTGAGGCTGGTCGGAGAAATGGCAATAGTGAAGTCCTGTGCGGGTGGTAATGGTGGCTGGGAAGAGCTGCCGCAGCCGCTGAGCAGGGCGGCTCCGAGGGCAAGGAATGCATGAATCAACGAAGCGTGGCATTTGGACGAGGAGAGTCGTGACATAGGAGTGGAATATTACGGTAGAGGGGTCGGTAGCAAGCGACAACCTGCGTCAAACACGCCGATCCTCGCTTATGTCGCCCTTTGTCGTAGGACTTGCTGCTCTTCGGCAGTAATGGTCGGATTCTGCGTGCTTGCGGAGCCGGTGGGTCCGCGATAAAGTGCGCGACTTGGATAATGGGAATGAGGAGTGTCGAGCTAGCATGCGAACCGTTCGCGTATTGGGGTATATCTTGGCGATGACGATCATGGGTGCGCCTGGGATTTTTGCGCAGGATCGGTCGCAGGGGCGATCGATGGTGATTTCGCGGGGTGGGATTGTGGCTGCGGAATCGCCGCTGGCGGCGCAGGCTGGGGTGCGGGTGCTGGAGAGCGGCGGGAATGCGGTGGATGCGGCGATTGCGGCGAACGCGATGATGGGCGTGGTTGAGCCGATGATGAATGGGATCGGCGGCGATTTGTTTGCGATTGTTTATGACGCGAAGGCGAACAAGCTTTATGGGCTGAACGCGAGCGGCTGGGCGCCGAAGGCACTGACGATTGAGTTTTTGCACAAACAGGGGCTGCGGGATATGCCGCAGCACGGGGTGCACGCGATTACGGTGCCCGGGGCGGTGGATGGATGGCGCGCGCTGGCGGAAAAATTCGGTCGAAAGAAACTGGGCGAGGATTTGGCGGCGGCAATTCGAGCAGCGGAGGACGGGTTTCCGGTTCCCGAGTGGACGGCAGCGTATTGGGCAGGGGAGCTGGACCTTTTGCATACCGATGAAGCGGCAACGAAAACTTATTTGCCGAACGGCAGTGCGCCGCGGGTTGGCGACGTGTTTCGCAATGCGGATTTAGCCGCGTCGTTGCGGCAGATTGCGGAGCACGGGAGCGACGCGTTTTATAAGGGAGCGATCGCACAGAAAATTCTGGAGGCGATGAAACATTATAACGGGACGATGACCGCGGATGATCTGGCCGGGTATTCGAGCGAATGGGTGGAGCCGATCTCGACGACGTATAGGGATTGGACAGTGTATGAGATGCCGCCGAACGGGCAGGGAATCGCGGCCTTGGAAATGTTGAACATCATGGAGACATTTCCGATGAGCGAATTTGGGTTTGGGTCGGCTAAGGCGCTGCACGCGATGATTGAGGCGAAGAAGTTGGCGTATGCGGACATGGCGAAATATGTGGCCGATCCGCGCGGACAAAAAATACCGGTGGCGACGTTGCTGTCGAAAGAGTGGGCGAAGCAGCGGGCAAAATCGATTGATACGGAGCGCGCGAAGTGCGATGTGGGCGCGGGGGATTTGCCGGGCGGCAGCGATACAACGTATTTGAGCGTGGTGGACCGCGAGGGAAACATGGTCTCGCTGATTCAGAGCAATTACGACGCGTTTGGATCGGGAATTGTGGCGCCGGGAACGGGCTTTGCGCTGCACAATCGCGGCGGGCTGTTCACGCTGGACAGCGGTTCGCCGAACGCGCTGGCCGGACATAAGCGGCCGCGGCACACGATCATTCCGGGATTTGCGCAGAAGGGCGAGACACGGATGGCATTTGGGATTATGGGCGGGTGGAATCAATCGCAGGCGCACGCGCAATTTGTCGCCGATATCGTAGATTTTAAGATGAACATCCAAGCGGCGCTGGAGGCTCCGCGGTTTTCAAAGCATACGTTTGCGGGATGCGACGTGATGATGGAGAACCGGTTTTCGGGAGCGGTGCGCAATGAGTTGTCGGGTAAGGGGCACAAGATTGAGGTGCTGGGAACGTTTTCGTCGGGGGTGGGCGGAGGGCAGGCGGTGTTGCGGGATTTTGCTAGCGGCGTGAATTACGGGGCGTCTGATCCGCGGAAGGATGGGCAGGCGGCGACAGAGGTGCCTAATTGAAGAGTCTGATTGAGCGGGGTGGGCTGGGAAAAAAGACGCAGGGCTACGCGGACCTGCCTGCGGCGGGCAGGCTTCGCCCGGCGCTACAGGTGCGGGCCGGTTGCGAGTGTAGGGAAAACTGCAAAATAGTTCCATTTGGCGTGCGCCGGATAGAATGGGCGGTGCGGCCAAAAGGCGCTGTACTAATGGGCACGCTTTTAAGTATCGTGTAATCAGCAATGTAGTGTGGGTGAGGTTGGTACGGGACGTGCAACCTGTACCAGTGGCCAGGTAGGCGTCCCGCAGAGACGCGCTTGGACTCGGAGGACTTGATGAGGCCGTGCGTAGCCCTGAAGGTCTCACATATTATCGCGCTGTCGATTACTGGTCTGTTGCTGCCCGCTGCGAGCAAGGCGCAGATCTCGGATGTATCCGGGCGGTATCAGTGCGCGGAAGCCAAGATGCGCGGGAAAGTCATACCGTGTACGGCGGCGCCACTCATCCTGAAGAATGATGGGAAATTTGAGCTGCGCGGATGGGAAGGCAGCTATCTGGTGGACGGGCAGTGGGTGGAATTGTCGGACTCCGCGGTGCGTTCGCGCGCGAAGATCGAGCCGGGCCATAAGATTGTGTTTCGTTACCGGGGGAAGCATGGCTGGTGCGAAATGACTTATGAGCGGCGCGTGGCGGACCTGGGAAAAACTTCGTTAAGTTAAAAATAAATACGAAAACTTAGAAACGGTTGCAGGTTCGGAAACTGCTCGCGTTACCGATGCGCGTTGCTAGGGAAAAAGCAGCAGGGCTGCGCGGACCTGCCTGTAGCAGGCAGGCTCCACCCAGCGCTACAGGTGCTCGCTCGCGCGGTAGTGATTTCGCGTTCAATTGGGTGACTGATGCCAGCCGCGGCCGCGTAGGAAGTGGCCGGCGGTTGCTCCGGTTAATTTGCCGTGGTCGAATTCGATTTGGCCGTTGACTATGGTGAAATCGACTCCTTCGGATAATTGGGCTGGACTATTGTAGGTGGCACGATCGATTATTTTTGTGGGATCGAAAATGGTAACGTCGGCGAAATAGCCGGGCTTGAGGAGGCCGCGGCCGGCGAGGTGTTCGCGTTGCGCGGGGAGAGACGTGATTTTGCGGATGGCGGATTCGAGCGGCATGAGGTGCTCGTCGCGGACGTAATGGCCGAGGAAACGAGGCATGGAGCCAAACGCGCGAGGATGTGTGTGCGGTTCGAATGTTGGCCCGTCAAGGGACATTTCATTGGCATCGAGGCCGATGCTGGTCCACGGTTGCGACAGGCCGGTCTTCAGATCTTCTTCACTGGCTATGAAATAGATGGCGCCGGTTTGGGCGTTATCGGCGAGCACGAAATCCATTAGCGTATCTTCGGGTGATTTCTTCCAGGCCTTGGCCACGTCGGCTAGCGTTTTTCCTTCCCATTGTTTCAGATCAGGATTTTGCACCGAGGCGATCAGCACGCCGGCGGGACTGCCGCAATCGTTATAGAGATTCTCCCAGTCAAGATGATCGCCGGCGAGATCTTTCTTGATGCGTGCGCGAGTTTCCGGCTGTTTGAGGCGGGCGAGAAGTTTTTGCGGGCCGCCGTCCGCAGCCCAGGGTGGCAGGGCGGAAGAGAGCGCGGTAGCTCCGGCGACGTACGGGTACATATCGGCGGCGATGTCCAAGCCGGAATCGCGGGCGGCTTGAATTGTTGCGACTACATTTTTCATATTGCCCCAGCGAGGTTTGCCGCTCACCTTGAGGTGGAAGATTTCGACGGGCAGATTCGCTTCGCGGCCGATGCGAATGGCTTCGGCGAGCGCGGCGGCTTCGGAGGCGCCTTCGCTACGCATATGAGTGGCGTAGATGCCGCCGTATTTGGAGGCGACTTTCGCAAGCGCAATTAGTTCGTCGGTCTTAGCATAAATATTAGGCGGATAAATCAGAGCGCTGGAGATTCCTAGCGCGCCGTCTTTCATGGCTTGTTCGACGAGGGCTTGCATTTGCGCGAGTTCGGCGGCGGTCGGGGCGCGGTCGTCATCGCCGATGACGGCTTCGCGGATTTGCGCGGAACCTACGTAGGTGCCGATGTTGAGGGGCGTGCCGTTTTTTTCGAGGCGCCGGACGTATTGATCGAGCGTTGTCCAGTCGAGAGTTAATTTGTAATGGTCAAGCATGGGCTTGAGCGATGCGATGGTCTTTTCGTTTTGCGGGGCGATGGAGCCGCCTTCGCCGGTGATTTCTGTGGTGATGCCTTGCGCGAGTTTGCTGATGGAGCGATTGTCGAGCAGGAGAGAAAATTCGGACTGGCCGAGCATGTCGATGAAACCGGGAGAGACGATGCGGCCGGAGGCATCGATTTCTCGCTTGGCGTGAGCGGCTTTTAGGTCACCGACGGCGGCGATGCGGTCGCCGTTTATGGCTAAGTCGGCTGCGTACCAGGGATTGCCGGCGCCGTCGATGATGTGGCCGTTGCGGATGATGAGGTCGTACTGTTCGGGGTCGGAGGCGGTTTCAAATGAGGCGTTGTAGGCGGCTGCTGCGATCTCGCCCAGGGCTTGTCCCGCAACGGATTGCGCTGCTTCGGGGTCCGGGCTCAGCGAAACGTGATTGACGTAGGCGGCAAAAGCGATTTTTTCGCCGCTGGCGGTGACTACGTAGCCGGCGAGGCCTTTGCCGTTCAGCATTATGTTGGCGTTGAGGCGATCTTCGGAGCCGAAAGTTCCGGTTTTTGCGAAGACGTGTCCGGCGCCTGGATTGGCGGTCTGAATTTTTGCGAGCGTGCCGTCCTTACCGAGAATCGGCAGCGCTTTGAAGAAGACAGGATAGTCGGGGCGAGTGGTCCAATACGTGAGGTATTGGCAAATGAAATCGGGGCTGAAGAGGTCGGCCCAGTCGCCGCCGGCGCCGTCGCCTTGGGAGATGCCGGAGAGATCGAGCTTGGCGTCTTGCAGGAAGGCGCGTTCGGTGGCAAAGCCGGCTTGCAGCGGATCTTTGCTATTTTTTGCGACGAGCGTGCCGAGGAGATAGGGGCCCATGCCGGCGTGAAGATTTTGGCTGACCTTGAGAGTGACTTTAGCTTCTTCCGCGAGCGGTAGCGAAATGTGTTCGGCGATTTGGTTTTCTGGAGTGTAGATGCGGGCGCGGGTGGAGAAGTCTGGTGGCGCGGCATGTTTCGGCGGTTTGATGGAGATGCCGGACGCGGCAATGGTCTCGGTCAGAACCATTCGGGCGAATTTCGTCGGTGAGGGAACGGCGGCAGCGGCAGTCGTCGGCTGAGAACCGAGCGCTACGATGCCGTTGACGGTGATAGTGACGGTGCCATCGGAGTTGGTTGTGGGGTCGGAGATATCGAGGTCGGACTTGGATTCGGCGGGGCCGGTGGTTACGTGATCGATGAACTTGATGTACGAAGTTTGCGGCGTGGAGACTAAGGTTGCTGTCTCGCCGGATTTGGCGGCGGGTGTGACGATGAGGTCGATGACATTGTCGTTGACGATGATTGAAGACATCACGACGCCGGTGCCGCCTTCGCGTGGGCCGTCGGGAAAAAGGGTGGTGTCGACAAGGATGCGGCCTTCGATTTTGCGAATGCCGTTGGCGGCGATCTGCTGGGCGAGTTGCTTGATTACGGCGAGGGGGTCGCCTTCGACGGCGGGGCCGTTGTAGGAATGATCTTCGTCGACGAAGGCGAGCGTGCCGTCGGGGCGGATACGATTGGAGAGATTAGGGTCGCCGCTGGCGACTAGGATGAGGTCGCCTTTGAGCTTGCCCTTTTTGTCGACGGCCGCGGTGCGATAGATGCGCGTGTGAAAACGATAATCTGCGCCGAGCTTGGCGAGGACGGTGCCTTCGGTCAGGAGCTTGGTGGTGGAGGCTGGGACGAAAAGCTTGTTGGAGTTCAGTGAATAGAGAACTTTGCCGGTGTCGAGCGAGATAAATTTGATTCCGAAGTTTGCGCGGGCGAATTCGGGACGGCTGATTACTCTCTGAATGCGCTCGGCTAGCGTTGCGGGAGACTGTGCGCTGGCGCGCGGCATGCGTGGCAGCAGAAGTAGAAAAGTCGTTGCGACGCAACACACAAACAGCTTTCGGGCGTGATTTCGCAAAACGTGATCCTCCAAGACCGGATTCGCCGTCTACTGAACCTGCTTTTCTGTGAATTGTAACTTTTCGAACGGCACATTCAGAATCGGATATTCGTGCCAGTCTTTGTAATCGAAATGCCACCACTCGTGATCGTAGACTGTGAAACCCTCGGACTCCATGGCCCAGCGGAGGAGGTCGCGATGCCAGCGCTGCAGGGAAGTTCCGCCGGGATAATCGGGAAACGAACGCGGGGACATTTCGTCGTAGGTGCCCGGCATCTGGATGGGTTTGCCGGTTTTTAGTTCGTATAGCGTGAGGTCGACGGCGCAGCCGCGATTGTGGCGCGAGCCTTGCGCGGGATCAGCGACGAATATCTGACCCTCGTTGGGCGTAGCGTCCCAGAAAATCTTGGTCACGTACCATGGGCGGTAAGCGTCGTGAATGAGCAAGCCGTAGCCGAAGGGTTTGAGATGAAGAAGAGCGCGCACGAGAGCTTCGGCTGCGGGGCGCTGGAGAAAGGCCCGGGCTTGCGTGTAGACCGGGGTGCCGAGAAAGTCGTTGGACGTGGCGTAGCGGATGTCGAGGTGAATGGCGGCGTTGAGTGGTGCAAGATCGACGAGGTCGGAGGGGCGGAATTGACGTTTCTCGTGAGGAGGCGAGGCGGCCAGCGCTTCCTCGCGAAGCTTGTCTATCGAGCGCGATGGCCGGATTTGGAAGACTTGGCCCTCTTCGGGTTCGAGGCTCCGATTGAGAATCGTGATCTCATCGTACGTATTAAGGATCATTTTGCGAGCGCGGCCCCTTGCCGCCTGGTCAAAGTGAATAGTTGACGAAGTGTTCGGCGGTGTGAACAGCGTGAAGTTTCCGTCCGGCGCAGGTTGCAAAGGGGTTTCCGTGCCATTCATT
>Ga0137403_10007131_pt1 | contig 12660 bp, 10 predicted proteins | sample CZOMad2_1_16fung_FD_122057 | JGI IMG/M metagenome (GOLD analysis project Ga0137403, IMG submission 122057) | Vadose zone soil fungal communities from Angelo Coast Range Reserve, California, USA - CZOMad2_1_16fungal (Hybrid Assembly) | ecosystem: Environmental > Terrestrial > Soil > Vadose zone... | reverse complement strand
GAGAAGGAGCAGACGCTGAACCAGCTCCTGGCCGAGCTCGACGGTTTCGACCCCTCGATCGGGATCGTCCTGTTGGGGGCGACGAACCGGCCCGAGGTCCTCGACCCTGCGCTGCTGCGCGCCGGCCGCTTCGACCGGCAGGTGCTGGTCGACCGGCCCGACCGGCGCGGCCGGGAGGCCATCCTGAAGGTCCATACCCGCAAGGTGAAGCTCGCGGCGGCGCTGAAGCTCGACCAGGTGGCGGCGCTCACGCCCGGCTTCAGCGGCGCCGACCTGGCCAACCTCGTGAACGAGGCGGCGCTCGCGGCGACGAGGCGCGGCGCTGAGGAGATCCGCATGGACGACTTCAACGTCGCCGTGGAGCGGATCGTGGCCGGGCTCGAGAAGAAGAACCGGCTCCTCAACCCTCGCGAACGGGAGATCGTGGCGCACCACGAGATGGGGCATGCCGTCGTCGCCTCCGCGCTCCCGGGCACCGACGCCGTCCACAAGATCTCGATCATCCCGCGCGGCATCGGCGCGCTGGGCTACACCATCCAGCGGCCGACCGAGGACCGGTATCTCATGACGAGGGAGGAGCTGGAGAACAAGATGGCCGTGCTCCTGGGCGGCCGCGCCGCCGAGCACGTGGTCTTCGGGCACCTTTCGACCGGCGCTGCGGACGACCTCTCCAAGGCGACCGACATCGCCCGCAACATGGTCACCCGCTTCGGCATGGGCCGGCCGCTCGGGCCGGTGACGTACGAGTCCGAGCCGAACACCTTCCTGGGCCCGATGGCCGGAACGACGCGGCTGTACGCCGAGGAGACCGCGCGCGAGATCGACGTCGCGGTGCGTGAGATCGTGGACGCGGCCTTCGAGCGCGCGCGCGCCATCCTGACCCGGAACCGCCCGATCCTGGAAGAGGGCGCGAAGGCCCTCCTCGCCAAGGAGACGCTCGCCGACGCGGAGCTCGCGAGGGTGCTCGAGAAGGTGAGCGGCGAGGAACCCCGGATCGCCGCGGCCGCGGCTGTGTGAGGACGAAGGGACTTCGTCACGCTGGCGGACGTGATCCGGACGCTCGAGAAAGTCACCGCGCTGTCCGGCCCGCGCGCGCGGATTCCATACCCGGTCGCATTCGTCTACGCCGCCGTCTCCGAGATCTGGGCAAAGATGACTGGCGGCGAGACGCTGGTGACCCTGGAGGCAGTGCGGGTGATGCAGGCGCGACTGGCGGTGACCTCCAAGGCCGAGCAGGAGTTGGGCTGGAGACACCGGCCGCTCCCGCCGCGGCGGTGACGGCGTAGCAGCGGCGTCAGGGCCGCGGAGCAGGTGAAGTCGGAAGCTCGCGACGGTCCGTCTTCGGTCGCTGCTCGTTCAGCAACGCTTCGACCTCGGGCGCGGAGCCGAGCTCCAGAGCGAGGCGCGCAAGCTGCCGCGCATCCTCCAGACGCGTCCTCCGGATCGCGCTCTTCACCTCGAGCATCTGGCCGGGCGCGACGCTGAGCTCGCGCAGGCCCAAGCCGAGCAGCAGCGCGGTGTGCAACGGGTCGCCCGCCATCTCGCCGCAGATGGACAGCTCGCGCCCCGCGCTCCTGGCTCCGTCGACCACCGACTGGATGAGGCGGAGGACCGCTGGGTGGAGCGGTTGGTAGTACGGCGCGGTGCTCTCGTCTTCGCGGTCGGCGGCGAGCACGTACTGCACGAGGTCGTTCGTGCCCAGGCTGAGGAAGTCGAGCTCGTTCGCCAACGTCCGAGCCATCAAGGCCGCCGACGGCACCTCGATCATCGCGCCGACGGGAATGTCGCGATCGAAGGGCTTTCCCTCGGCGGAAAGCTCGTCCTGGACCTGCCGCACGACCTGGCGCGTCTGACGCACGTCCTCGAGCCCGACCACGACGGGGAGCAGGACGGAAATCGGATGCCGGGCGCTGACGCGGAGGAACGCGCGCAGCTGCGGTTTCAGCACTTCGTGGTGCCTGAGCAGCAACCGGATGCCCCGCTCCGCCAGGGAGGGGTTGCGGGAAGGTGGCAATGGAAAATAGGGCAGGATCTTGTCGCCGCCGAGATCCACCAACCGGAAGACCAGCTTCCGCGGGTGCATCCGTTCCGCCGCGCGCTCGAGGAACTCGTACTGCTCCTCCTCGGTGGGGAAAGCGCTCCGGATCGAGAAGGTGAATTCCGTCCGGTAGAGCCCGATGCCGTCGGCGTTGTAGAGGAACGCGGCCTCGGTGTCCGAGAACTTGTTGACGTTCGCGAGCAAGGGAAGCGTGGTGCCGTCGAGGGTCACGGAGGAGAGGTCGACGAGATGCCGCAGCTCCTCTTTCGACGTTCTCAGGTCCGCCGCCAGGCGCTGGTATTCGCGCTCGATCGCGCTGTCGGGGTTGACGAAGACGACGCCCGCCACCCCGTCCACGATGATCCGATCGCCGGTCTTGATCTTCACCGCTGCCCCAGGTACGCCCGCCACTGCCGGCGTTCCGAGCGAACGCGCCAGGATCGAGCTGTGGGAGAACTTGTTCCCTCGTTCCGTCACGAACGCCCGGACGTGATCGAGCTCGAGGCGCGCCGTCACCGAGGGCAGGAGCTCGTCCGAGACGACGATCGCTCCGTCGGGAACCTTTGGACCCGCGCGGCCTGGTTGCTCGGCGAGGGCGGAGAGCAGGCGCCGGCGCACGTCGTGGATGTCCGAAGCCCGCTCGCGCAGGTAGCCGTCCGGATTGCCCTCGAGCGATCGTGTGTATTCGTCGAAGACCTCCGCAACCGAGGCCTCCAGGTTGACGCGCTTCTCCTCGATTGCGCGGAGCACCCGATCGCGCAATGACGCGTCCTTGAGCACCAGCCTCTGCACGGCGAAGATCTCCGCCTGGCTGGGGCCAATCCTCTCCCGAACGTCGTTCTGCAGCTTGACGAGCTCTGCATCCGCCCTGGAGACCGCTCCGTCGAAGCGGGCGCGCTCGCCGTCCACCTCCGAGGCGCGGATGTTTCGTTGCGGCACGGCGGACCGGTAGCCGCAGGCGACCACGTACGCCGTCCCCTGCGCCACGCCCGCGGACACCCCTGTTCCTTTCAGCATTCTCAGGACCTTTGACGCGGGAGATCGTTGAACGTTTTCCTTCGGACGGCCGAGTAGTATACGACCGGCGCAGGCGGCCGTATTGCCCAGGGCTGCAGGTTGGGCGGAGCACCTGGTTCAACCGGCAGAGGGTGAGCGCCATGACTCGCGGTCGCGTCGTGGTCGTAACCGTGCTGGTCCTGGCGGCGCTCGATGCCGGGCGCTCGCTCTGGGCGCACGTCGGATTCGCGCAGCCGCGCTCGCGCTGGCGCCCCGCCCCGGCCGAGCTCGCCCCGATCGCCTGGCCGCCCGGTGCCGATGCGAAGCCGGAGCTTCCACCCGGGCAGCGCATTTTTCTGCAGCACTGCCAGACCTGCCACGGTCCCGACGGGCGCGGCAACGGTCCGGCGGCACCCTCGATGAGCCCGCGGCCGCGAGATTTCACGCTCGGGCAATTCAAATACGTCTCGACGCCACCGGGAGGCCCGGCAGCCGACGCCGACCTGATCCGCACCGTGCGCGACGGCCTGCAGGCGAGCGCGATGCCGTACTTCGGCGACCTGCTGAGCGACGAGGAGCTGCGCGCCGTCGTGGCGTACCTGCGCTCTCTCGGCCCGCGCGCCGAGCCCGCCGCGCCGCTTCCCGTTCCGCCGCGCCTGCCGGCGAACGCCGCGAGCGTCGAGCGAGGCAAGGCCCTCTACGGCCAGAGCTGCGCAGCTTGTCACGGCGCCGACGGCCGCGCGCAAAACCGTTACGACGACCAGAGCGGCCGGCAAGTCGCCGCGCGCGATCTCACCGCACCCTGGACGTTCCGCGGCGGTAGCGAGCCGGCGCAGATCTGGCTGCGTCTCACCACCGGCATGGCGTTGAGCGCGATGCCTTCGTATGCCGATCCGCTCACGAGCTCCCAGCGCTGGGATATCGTCAACTACCTGCTGTCGCTGGCGCGCGTTCCTCCCTGGGAAGCTGGAGGGAAGCTGGCGGGCCCTGGACAGGACGCCGATCCGGCGCGGCGCGGCGATTACCTCGCGCATTCCCAGATGTGCGGCCTCTGTCACACACAGATCGATCCCACCGGAATCTATCGCGAGCAGGGATATTTCCTCGCCGGTGGAATGCGCGTCGGCGCATGGCCGCACCCGAACTTCATCTCGCGGAACCTGACCTCCGACCTGGACACAGGGCTGGGCGCGCAATCGGTCGAGCAGATCGCGAGTACGCTCCGCACCGGCCGCCGCTTCGATCGGGTGCTGGATCCGTTTGGAATGCCCTGGTACTTCCTGTATTCCCTCACCGCCGAGGACGCGCGCGCGATCGCCACGTACTTGAAGACGATGCCGCCGGTTTCGCACTTCGTGCCGGCGCCACTCGAATACGGCTTCGCCGAGACGCTGCTGGTCAAGCTCACCACGCCCCTCCCCGCCGCCCTGCCCTTGAAGCTCACCTACGCCGACGGCGATTTCGCCGACGCGGCGGTGCCCTCGTGGCCGCGTGACTGGCCGCAGCGCGCCCTCAAGACCGCGCAGTGGATCGCCCTCGCGCTCGGCCTGGTTGCCTTCGCTTTGGCCGGACCGCCGATACGCCGCCGCCTCGCCACGCTCCTCCTCGCGCTCGGCGTGGTGCTGCTAGCGCTCATGGCATGGGTCGTCGTCAACCTGCCGCAGATCGTCCCGGCCGAGCAGCTCGCGCAGGCCGTGACGGGGTCGATACCTCGGCCCGACACGGCGAAGATGCCGCCGCACCAGGCGGCGTTCGTCGAGCGCGGCGCGTATCTCTTCACGACGACATCGTGCGCCTTCTGCCATGGCAACGACGGCTCGGGCGGAAACAAGATCAGCTGGAAGCCGTTCGGCACGCTTTACACGCGCAACATCTCCTCGGACCGCGAGGCCGGCATCGGCGCCTGGAGCGAAGCCCAGGTGGCCCGCGCCATCCGCAGCGGCGTCTCCCGCCACGGGCGCCAGCTGCACTGGCAGGGGATGACCTGGGACATGCTCTCCAATCTCGACGAGGAAGACGTGCGCGCCGTCGTCGCATACCTGCGCACGCTGCCGCCGGTGCGGAAGACAGTGCCGCCTGCGCGGCCGCCGGCTTCCGACGACTGCGACACGTATTCGTTCTTCCTGCGCGGCAGCTCCGAACCGGGCTGCCGGTGAACACGGCAAAAGACCTACGGGGAGGGCAGGCACGAGACTCGCGATCTCGCGCCTGCCCTCTCCCGTCATCGCCTCCTGCGACAAGTCCATCATCACGGCCGCTGGACTGAGGCGCGTGCGCGAGATCCCCGTGCGGTCTGTCGTACGGCGGTGCGATTGTCGCTCGCCGCTACGGCAGCGCGTGCTTCATCCGTGCTGGTCACATGCGCCTTGGCCTGCGAGACCTGCGCAACCGTCCCCGAAACGGGAACCGACTCGCCAGCCAGCACGCGAGCTTCATCCGTGCTGGAAACGGGGCGGTAGTGCGGAACCGTCGCCCTGGTCGGTTCCGGGGCCGGCTTGTTTCCGGCGAGCGCCCGGGCCTCGTCGCTGGTCGTCGGAATCGGATTTGCATTCGCAGCGCCAGCCACCGCGAGGGAAAGCGCAAGTGCGGCAGCGAGCGAGAAACCCAATCCCGGTGACATCCGCTTGATCGTTTTCATGTTCTCCTCCTATGGGGACCTTCGATGTGCGTTGGCCTGGAGCGGTGCGTCAAAGAGGGCGGACGTGCTATGTAGGAAACCTTCACAATGGCCTTCACTCCTCTCAACGCGCTCAACGAATTCCTGGCGGTGGCGCGGCGCCGGAGCTTCGCCGGCGCCGCATCGGAGCTGGGAATCTCGCCGTCGGCGCTCAGCCAGGCCGTACGCCAGTTGGAGGCGAAGCTCGGCGTGACGTTGCTCTCCCGGACCACGCGGAGCGTTGCGCTCACGGCGGCAGGGAGGCGCCTCTTCGAGCAAGCGGGTCCGGCGATGAGTCAGGCGCTGGAAGCGATCAAGGCGGCATCGGCCCGCGCGGGCGAGATCACCGGGCAGATCCGTCTCACCGCGCCCGCGCTCGCCGTTCCTTTCGTCATCAATCCGGTGCTGCCACGATTCGTCGCACTCCATCCGAAGGTGGAAGTCGAAGTCCAGGTCGACAGCCGCCTCGTCGACATCGTGGCGGAGGGCTTCGACGCCGGCATCCGCCTGGAGGAATTTCTCGAGCGCGACATGGTGCACGTGCGCCTGACGGAGCCGTTCCGATTCGTGGTGGTCGGCGCTTCGTCCTATCTCCAGCGGAGGGGCACGCCCGACGAGCCCCGGGACCTGCTCGCGCACGATTGCATCCGCATCCGGTCGCCCACCACTGGCGCGATGTACGTGTGGGAGTTCGAGCGGGGGAAGAAGACCTGGCGCGTCCCAGTGCGCGGACCGGTGATCACCAGCGACAATCTCCTGATGATCGCGATGGCCGAGGCAGGCGTCGGCCTCGCGTACTTGCCGGAGCCCGCGGTCTCGGCACGTTTGAAGCGCGGGCGCTTGCGCCTGGTCCTCGAGCCATTCGCCCCCAGGGTGCCGGGTCTCTTTCTCTACTTCCCGAGCCGCACCCAGGTCTCGCCCGCGTTCCGCGCTTTCGTGGATACTGTCCGGGAGATCAGGCTGAGGCGTTCGCCGGAGGGACGATGAAAAGCGCGGCTCCCTGCACTGCGGCGCTCAAGAAACCCTGCTCTTCCTCGGACGTGAATCAGGAGGTCCGGCGCTTGCCACCCTGACCCGAGCCGAGCACCGATGACCCCGAGCGCCTCCCTCTTTCATCAACAATGACGACACTTTTCCGCCTGCCCTGTATATTTTTCTGGGGCCCGTTCTTCAGTCTTTTCGGGCCAGACTTCGCCGCCCGGTTGACTGTCAGTTGCCTGCGTGACAACTCTGTTCCAGAGGGGCAGGCGCATGTTGATCATGCAGCATAGCGGGACCGGACCCGCGCCATATCCGCGTTTGCAGGCGCCCGTATATTTCACGAAGCTGAGCTCGGGCCTCTTTCGAAGCAGAGGCTGGAAATCCGACCCAGCGCTGGGCGGGGTGCGCGTCTACACCGACGATGAGCCGAAGCAAGGATCGCAGCTCGAGATCGAGATCTTCGTGCCCGATGGCACCACTGTAATCTGCAGAGTCGGTGTGGCCCGGGTGGAGTTGCTCCCACAGGGTTCGCCGGCAACCTACGACGTCGGACTCTGTTTCATCGCCATCCATCCCCATGATCGCGAGCGTCTCTCCGGCGTGCTCAAGCAGGGTTGACTCAAGCTTTCTGGCACTACGGCTTGCTGCTGACGGTAAGAATGACTGTGTGTGCAGCGCTGCGTTCAGTCTTTCTTACGGGAAACGCATTGCCCATCCGCGTCAGGCGTAGCCTTCCCGCACGTAAAGCGCACAAAATACTGCCGATTGCCTAGAAGCGGACCGCCTCAACCGGTTGGCAAGCGCGTTGCTAGACGATAATTGCGCTCCCACCGGAAAAAGCGAGTCGCACGATGCCGGACATGCTCTTCAGCGTTCCCCACCTTGGCCGGCCTCCCATGTCGCCTGCGCGGGTCCTTCGGGCGCAGCCACTCCGCGCGGGCTGGCGGCAATCCGGTTGTAGACGAGCGTACAGATCCCAGTGCAATGCGAGGAGGGAGTAATGGCGGGAGGAACGGGTCTGCTGTTCCCCGAAGGCAGAGTTCAGCGGCTGCACGACGGCGGCGGCAGACCATCCGACCAGGCGAGCGGCGGTTCGCACGGGGATTCTCAACTCCTGGTCGCCGGCGCTGAGCCGGTGGTTGCCCACGCCTACGCCGTCTGCCAGCCGGAGGTGCCGGCCGTCGTCCCTGCAGGCACCTTGCAGGTCGAGCCGGTTTCGCTCACCCCGGAGGCAATCGAAGCGGACCTCTCCGTCGGTTGGCGGCTGGCGCTGAAGCGCGCTCTCGACGTCTTCATCTCCGTGGTCGCGCTGGCGGTGCTCTCGCCGTTGTTACTGCTGATGGCGCTGCTGATCAAAGCCACCGGCGCCGGCCCGGTCTTCTTCGGCCAGAGGCGCGTGGGAATGCACGGGCAAGTGTTCCGCATGCTCAAGTTCCGCTCGATGGTGCTCAACGCCGAGGAGCTGCGGCCGCGGCTCGAAGTGCTGAATGAGTCGAACGGCCCGGTCTTCAAGATGCGCCTGGACCCGCGGGTCACGTGGATCGGCAGGTTCATGCGCAAGTACTCGATGGACGAGTTGCCCCAGCTCATCAACGTCCTGTTTGGCGACATGAGCTTGGTGGGCCCCCGCCCCCCGCTGCCCAGCGAAGTGGCGCGGTACGAGCCGTGGCAGCACCGCCGCTTCGCCGTCCGTCCCGGCTTGACCTGCTTCTGGCAGGTCTCCCACGGGCGCTACCGGATCTCGTTCGACGAGTGGATCCGGCTCGACCTGAAGTACATCGACCAGTGGACCCTTCTCGTCGACCTGTGCCTCATCTTCCGGACGGTCGGAGTCGTGCTTCGCGGGACCGGAGAATAGCGCCGGTCACGCGATATCTTCGCCGATCTGGAAGACGGAAGCATACCGGGTCTTCCAGTCAGATCTTCTCCGGTCGAGGGGTTCCAGCCCCCAGTACTTGTGAGGCCAGCTCGCCCTCAGCGAAGGGTCCCCCTCATGGAGCTCTTGCAGGAGCTCCTGGACGGGTTTCCAGCCGAGATCGATTGCGACCTTCGTTCGCACGTCCAGGTCCACTCCTGAAACGAAGAGATACCCACCCGGCACGAGCAACCGCGCGATGTTGCGAATGCACCTCTCCGCTTCCAGCGGGCCCATGTGGCAAAGAAACCGGTTTGCGACGACGATGTCCTGAGGGCCCAGCGTCTCGAGGATCCGTGGATCTGCTGCGTCGCCGACGTGCCAGACGATTCCTTCCCGGATCCCCGGCTTGATTCTCAACCGGTCCCCGATCCTCTCGAACATCTCCTCCACTTCCTTTGCCGTCATGCGCTCGAAGATCGGCTCGTCCACCAGCTCGGACCTGCCCGGTTCGTAGAGACCTTTTCGGGCGGCCTCCACGGCCGCCGGCGAAATGTCCACGGCGTGCATGTCGAGCTTGGCATCCGGCTGCGCCGAACGGAGCACCCATGCGATGGAATACACCTCGGCCCCATTGCTGGAACCCAGGACCGCGATCCTCACCCCGCGACCCTCGCTCCCCAGACCCGAGAGCCGGCGGAGCAATTCCAATTCCGGGCGGTTCCGGAGGAAGAAGGTACCGAGATACATCCGGCGATCCTGCAGGCGAACCAGCGAATGCAGCAGATGGCCGAAGGATCTGAACGGGCGAAGGGCCGTCAAGGACGGGGGCAGGCGGTTCCAGATCCACTCGTTCAGCCGCAACCAGGCGCCCACCGGGGACCTTCCGAACATCCGCAGCCTCGCCATCCTTCTCAGAATCGCTTCGGCCATGGTCTGGTGTTAGCGCGGCGCCGCGGCGCAGAGGTGATTGAAGATGTGCGCGTATTGTCGATCCAGGGCTTTGCGATACTGCTCTACTTTCTGTTCGATGACGGGCTTGACGATATCGGCATTCTTCTCCAGTTTGAGGAATTGTTGCACCAGCACGTCGACATCCAACCGATCGATGTTCTGGCAGTAGTCGCCCATTCCCACGCCCGCCATCAACGACGCGATCTTTTCGTGATACGAGAGCGCGACGACCGGCTTGTTGAGCAACAGGGCCAGCAAGATGTTGTGAAAGCGGGTGGCAATGACGATGTCCGCTTCCGCGAGCTGGGCGATGAGCTGTTCGACGGACGATACCGGCTCGTCGATGACCTGGCCCTTCTCGAACTTCGACCCCTTCTCTTGCAATCGCTTGACCACGTCTCCCTTGATGCGCCTGTCGTATGACGAGTCGCCGATCAGCAGTCGGACCGTGTACTTGTGATCGAGCAGCCATGCCAGGATGTTTGACGCCTTGTCCAGATAATCCTGATAGATGGCCTCGCCGTACTCGTGGGCGGAGCTTTTGCCATAGTAGTCCATCAGGCCGAGGCAGACCACGCGGGGGACCCCGTCCCGACTGCGCGAGCTGCGCATCCCGGGCTTCAAGCTGAAGGCCAGATCGGGGTAGACGAAGTCGTTCCGCGTGTCGAAGCCGATGCTGGCGAGGTAATCTTTCGAGAAGTCGTCTCGATACGATCGGTAGTCTGCCAGCGAGATGGCCCGTTTGACGATCCACCGGCTCAGCGGGTGGGCTATCGGGCCGGCGCCGACGCTGACGAACAGCAACTTGCATCGACGGATCTTGGCAATGATCGACCATTTGAGGATCTCGTAGTGCAAGTCGAAAGGACCGATGCCGAAATCTCCCAGCATTCCCGTTCCGGTCATGACGAGCATGCTGGTGCCCCTCAACGCCCTGAATGCCTTCAGCCATTGGATCACTTCGAGCGGCAGACGGATCACCAGGCGCCTGAGGAATCTGATGATGGCGGGAGCGTCCTGATCGCGCGCTCCTGTCGATGCCGACCCGTTGGCATATCGATAGGAGATGAGAGAAGCGGGAATCCGGTGTCTGGCCGAGGTATCCCAAGGATACGTGCAGATGCAGTTTGCGCTCGCGTCCGGCAGGAACCTGGTGGCGTTTTGTAAGATAGCTTGCAGTGTGCATTCGTTTCCGAAGTTCTGCATGCCGAAATTGCCGAAGAAACTGATCGTCGTTGGCTTCAATTGAACGCGCCCTTCGTCGGTATCGGTGAGCTGACGCGGAGTGTAGCGCACCAGCACGGTGTGCGCCCGGCGGTCGTGCTAGGAAGGGGCGATGAATCAAGGAGAGTCACCGGGCAGCACCCGCGCCACGATCGCGAGGAACGCTTTCCACCTCGTGCTCGGGCAGGTGGCCACTACCGCGCTGGCGATCGTGTTCAGCGCGGCGCTCGGCCGATCGCTCGGCGCGCGGGATTTCGGCGTCTACTTCCTCATCACTTCATTCGCGACCTTCGCCTACGTAATCGTCGACTGGGGGCAGCAGTTCTACGTCATTCGCGAAGTGGCGCGGTCCCCGGATCGCGGCAGCCGCTTGCTGGGGACTGCGCTCGTGCTCCGCATCGCGGGCGCAGCGCTGGTGACGGTTCCCACCGGACTCGTGGCCTGGATGCTGGGGTACGACGCGCGCACGTGTTGGTTCTCCGTCGCCTTCATCGTGGTGAGCCTCCCGTTCTTCCTCGCGCAGAGCTATGGAATGGTCTTCCGCGGCCGCGATCGCATGGGGCTGGACGCCTGGGTCTCGGTGCTGAACAAGGCCGCCTTGCTCGCTCTCGCCCTCGCAGCGCTCTTTTTTGGGACGGGCCTCTCCGGCGTGCTCGTGGCGCAGATCCTGGCGGGCGTGGTTGCGCTCGCGCTGGCCGCGCGGCTCTATCGCCGTGTGACCACCGGCCCGCTCCGCTTCTCGGGGCAGATCGCGCGGGAAGTGATCGCGGGCGGCAGCGCCCTGGCCACGATGATGGTGGCCGTCTCCGTGCAGCCCTACCTGGACGCGATCATCCTCTACAGGCTCGTTCCTGGGGAAGTGGTGGGCTGGTTCGGCGCTGCCAGGAACATCATGGGTACGCTTCTGGCGCCGGCGCTCATCCTCGGCGCGGCCGAGTTCCCGCGGCTTTCGCGCGCCGCGGCGGACGTTGCCGCCTTCAAGGCGGAGGTCCGCGCCGCGCTGCGTCCGATCCTCTGGCTCGGCGCGCTCGGCGGCGTGGGCACGTTCCTCTTCGCCGACCTGGCGATCGGGATCATCTACGGCGAGCGGAACTTCGCGCCTGCGGGCGCGATCCTCAAGGTCTACGGCCCCGGTCTCTTCCTCGTCTTCATCGATGTGCTCTTCGGAAACGCCCTCACCGCGATGGGGCGGGCGACCGCGCTCTCCGTCGCGAAGATTGGCAGCGTGGTGCTCAGCACCGCACTGGATCTGATCCTGATTCCGTTCTTCCAGCGAAGCACGGGCAACGGCGGGCTCGGGGTGGTGGTCGCTTTCGTGACCAGCGAGGCCGTCGTATTTGCTGGCGCGCTGTTCCTCCTGCCCAGAGGGAGCTTCGGGGCAACCGCCGCCCTGGACGTGGGACGAGCGCTCGGCTCGGCGGTACTCACGGCGCTCCTCTTCCGGTTCCTGCCGCCGCTCCCTCCCTACGTCGCCTTGCCCGCCTGCGTGCTCGCGTTCTCGCTGTGCTCGGTCGCACTCGGACTGGTCCGGCGCGACGACGTGCGGTTGCTCCGAGCGCTCCTGCGCCGCGGCAGGCCCGCGGAGCCGTATCCCGGCGCGCTGCGGCAAAATGACGGCACATCGCCTGTCGCATAGTCGACGCGTCGCATAGTCGACGCGGCGGCCCGCCTTCGCGCCTCTCTGGCTGCAAATCAGGCGAAGCGTATTTAATGTTACAGATTGACGGTTGGCGGAACCATTTTCCCCCTGGGACGGAAAACGATGAGAATCCTCCTCACCGGAAGCCGCGGGTACATCGGCACCGTGATGGCGCCGTTCCTGCTCGATGCCGGCCACGAGGTCGTCGGGATCGACACCGATCTCTACCGCCGCTCTACTTTCGGCCCCTGGCGCGAGTCGATCCGGACCCTCTGCAAGGACGTGCGCGAGATCCAGGTCGCCGATCTGCGCGGGTT
>Ga0137403_10007130_pt1 | contig 12662 bp, 10 predicted proteins | sample CZOMad2_1_16fung_FD_122057 | JGI IMG/M metagenome (GOLD analysis project Ga0137403, IMG submission 122057) | Vadose zone soil fungal communities from Angelo Coast Range Reserve, California, USA - CZOMad2_1_16fungal (Hybrid Assembly) | ecosystem: Environmental > Terrestrial > Soil > Vadose zone... | reverse complement strand
GTTTCTTTGCCGTCCTTGTCCTTGCCAAGTGGATCGCGGGAAAGATCGATGTGAACTCGGCCGGCGAGGGCAAAGGCCACAACCAGCGGGGGCGACATCAGAAAATTTGCCTTGATATGCTGATGCACGCGCGCTTCGAAATTTCTGTTGCCCGAAAGAACCGAAGCCGCAACCAGGTCGTATTCGTGGATCGCCTTCTCGATGTTTGGATGCAGCGGTCCCGAGTTGCCGATGCAAGTCGTGCAACCATAGCCGACAAGATTGAATCCGAGCTGATCAAGATATTTTTGCAGCCCAGTTTTCTCCAGGTAATCGGAAACCACGCGCGAGCCTGGGGCGAGCGAAGTTTTCACGCCAGGATCGACGTGCAATCCGCGCTCAACCGCTTTTTTCGCGAGTAAACCGGCCGCGATCATCACGCTCGGATTGCTGGTATTTGTGCAACTAGTGATCGCGGCAATAAGCACACTGCCGTGGCCGATGTGGGTTCGACCGCGAGCAAATACCTCGTGCGACTCGGCTTCAATTTCATTTCCGGTATCAGGCGTAGGCCTGTTCGCGACCATCTCGATCTTGTTAAGTTGGTCGCCCGGACTGATCCCCTGATCCTCCTTGGTGTCAGTCGAAAACATCGCGCCGTTGCGCGGCGCGCTGCCATTCAATTCGACGACATGCTTTTCGCGAAGATCGATCTGTTTCTTTCCGTAGCCGCCGTCGTGGACCGGTTTTTCAAGGAGCTCGCGAAACTTTCTCCCCAGCTCTGGCAAATTAATCCGGTCCTGGGGCCTCTTCGGTCCGGCCACGCTCGGCTGCACGTCTGCCAGATCCAAATCGATCTCAACGCTGTAATCGATTTCGCCCCGCAGCGGCATCCCAAACATGTTCTGGGCGCGAAAATAATTTTCGAAAGCCGCGCATTGCTCTTCGCTGCGTCCCGTGAACCGCAGATAATCCACTGATTCTTGATCAATAGGGAAATATCCCATGGTCGCCCCGTATTCGGGTGACATGTTTCCAATCGTCGCCCGGTCCGGCACCGGCAGCGATGCGGCGCCTTCGCCGTAAAACTCGACAAACTTGCCGACGACCTTTTGCGCCCGCAGCAATTGCGTGATGTGCAACACGAGATCGGTCGCGGTGACGCCTTCGCGTAACTGTCCGTTCATGTGCACGCCCACCACCTCCGGGGTTAGGAAGTAAACAGGCTGCCCAAGCATCCCGGCTTCGGCTTCAATGCCGCCAACGCCCCAGCCAACTACGCCAAGGCCGTTGATCATGGTCGTATGCGAATCCGTGCCGACCAGGGTGTCGGGAAAGAAGAGTTGAGAGTTGAGAGTTGAGGGTTGAGAGCAGAGGACGCCTTTTGCCAGGTATTCCAAGTTCACCTGATGCACGATTCCGATTCCCGGCGGGATAAGCTGGAACGTTTTAAACGCCTGCTGACCCCACTTAAGAAATTGATAGCGCTCACGGTTGCGCTTGAACTCCATGTCGAGATTGAGTTCCAGCGCGCGCGCCGAACCGAAGAAATCCACCTGTACCGAGTGATCGACTACCAGATCAACCGGCACCAAGGGTTCGATGATTTTCGGATCGCCACCGAGTAGTTGCACAGCGCTGCGCATCGCGGCCAGATCAACCACCAGCGGGACCCCGGTGAAATCCTGCAAAACGATACGCGCAACGACAAATGGAATTTCCGCCTTTGCTGGTGATTTCGCGTTCCAGTTTGCGAGTACCTCTACATCTTTACGCCGGACTTTTTCCCCGTCGCAATTGCGCAGGACCGATTCGAGTACGATCCGAATGCTCACAGGCAATCGTGAAATTTTGCCAATGCCCTGTTCTTCCAGCGCTGGAAGTGAAAAGAAAAATCCTTCGCGGCCCTTACCGGCGTCAAACTTTTTGAGCGTTTCAAATTCGTTGTGCATGTTATCTCACAACGGACACAACGGTAACAAAGGCCAGGAGCTTTGTGTTCCGTTGCGCCTTTGTGTCCTTTGTGTGATCATTTCAGCTCCGTGAGCTTCGCCTTAATCTTTTCAAAATTGGGCAGTTCGCGCGCGTCGTCGTTGCTCTCCGCGTACTGAATGACGCCATTTTTATCGATGACGAACGCAGAGCGTTTCGGCACCCCGCCCATTCCAAGATTCATCTGCGGCAGGAACGAATCGTACATCACGCCGTACTCCTTCGCGACCTTGTGTTCGTAATCGCTCAGAAGCGGCACGATGATTTTCTCCTTCTGCCCCCAGGCTTCTTGTGCAAACGGATTGTCGCCGCTGATTCCATAAACAGCCGCATTCAAACCGATGTAAGCGTTCAGACCCGCGCTCACTTCACACATCTCCGTGGTGCACGTGCTGGTGAACGCCATCGGAAAGAAAAGCAAAAGCGTGTTCTTGTGTCCAAAATTGTCACTGAGCCGGATTTGCTTTGGCCCGGCGGGGACCTTGGTGGGCAATGTGAAATCTGGCGCCTTGGTTCCAACAGCAAGTGGCATAAGTCAGTCCTTCGGTTTGAGTTTGGTGCGGAGTTTTCACTATAAGATCGACACCTGGCCGGTCAAAAAGTTTAGGCCACAGATTAACACGGATTTACACAGATAATTCTGATGAATGGGCGAAGAGACTTTTCCAATCCAACATCCGTGTTTCAGCTGTGTTCATTCGTGGCTTACGGTTTGGTTAAATGGAACTCTTCTGGTGGTTGCTCACGGTCATCCTGTTTGCGATCGGTCTGATCGGGACGGTGCTGCCGGTGTTTCCGGGAACGATTATCATTTTGGCTGGAGCCCTCCTTCACCGTCTGATGCTTGGCCCGGAAAGAAGTATTGGTTGGAGAACCATTGCAATTCTCCTGCTGTTGACCCTCGCGACCTATGCGCTCGATTTTCTGAGCGGCTACTTCGGAGCGAGATTTTTCGGGGCGACAAGATGGGGAATGTTCGGCGCGATGTTGGGCGCGCTCCTTGGCCTTTTTTTTGGCATCGTCGGGCTGTTTATAGGTCCAGTGATCGGCGCGGTTCTTGGTGAATTCATTGCCGGGAAAAGAATGATTGATGCCGGGCGGGCAGGTTGGGGCAGCTTGTTGGGAAATCTCGGTGCCGTGATTGGAAAATTGCTTTTCGCGCTCGCAATGATCGCAATTTTCTTCCTCACCGTCCCGGCGCCGTTTTGAATTAGGAAAGCAGGAAAAAAGATGAAATCTGGAAACCACGAATCCAGGAAAGAGGAGCTGGTAGGGCGCGACCGCCAGGTGCGCCGTTCTCCTGGTTTCCTGGCTTCCAGATTTTGGGATTTGTGATAAGTTGGTCACCGATGGCAGATGATCGCTGGTGAGTCCCGCGTTGGCGGGATTTTGCTGGAGGAAAGTCCGAACACCATACGGCGGCATGCCGCGTAAAATGCGCGGGAGTTGCAGTTGAAAAACTGCGGCGATGGAAAGTGTCACAGAAAACACACCGCCGGTTCTTTGGCAACAAAGTGCAGGCAAGGGTGAAAAGGCGAGGTAAGGGCTCACCGCTCGCGGAGCAATTCGCGAGGCACGAAAAACCCCATGCGGTGCAAGACAAAACAGAGGAAGGGCAGCCGGTCCGATTTAATCCTCGGGTATCGTCGCACTACGTTCCGCGACTGCGGAACGGGCTCTTGGAGAAATCCGGGAGAGATAAATGATCATCCGGTCCCGAATGTTTTCGGGGTCCGACAGAATTCGGCTTATCGCCATCGAAACTATGAAGGGCGCTTTCGGAAACGAAGGCGCCCTTCGCTTTTTCTCAAAACTACCTACTCTCCAGCTCAGGCCACTGATGGCTTAAGCTGGGTTCTCTTGCGCAGAAGCGGAAGGACTTTTTCCACCAAGGCGTCGGCTGTGATGCCGTGTTTCTTCCGCAGGATTGGAACTGCGCCGTGCTCGATGAATTGATCGGGCCAGCCGATGCGCACCACCGGGGTATTGATCATTTGGGAGTGCAGATGCTCCATGACTGCGCAGCCAAAGCCGTTGTGCAAAACGTGATCTTCAATCGTGCAGATGATGTCAACGCTGCGAGCGAAAAACTCCAAAGTGCCGGTGTCCATCGGTTTGATCCAGCGCGGATTGATAAGCGCAACGGAAATTCCTTTTTCTTCCAGCTTACGCGCGGCTTCTTCCGCGACTTCAAACATGTTGCCCAAGCCGAAGATCGCCACATCGCGTCCGTGCTTCACGACCTCTGCCTTGCCAATGTCGAGGAGCTTCGGTTCAGGTTTGATTTTTACACCGGGTCCGGACCCTCGCGGGTATCGAACGGCGATGGGGCCGGAGTTGTAGTGCGACATCGTCCAAAGCATGTCGACAAACTCGTCTTCGTCCTTCGGCTGCATGTGCACCCAGTTCGGGATGTGGCGCAGATAACCGATGTCGAATAATCCATGATGGGTTGGACCATCGTCGCCGCTTAATCCAGCGCGGTCCATGCACAGCTTCACGTTAAGGTTTTGAATGGCGATATCGTGAATCGCCATGTCGTAGGCGCGCTGGAAAAACGTGGAGTAAATCGCCAGAAAAGGCTGAAGTCCCTGCGTAGCAAGGCCGCAGGCGAAAAGCGTGGCGTGTTCTTCCGCAATGCCCACATCGAAATAGCGCGTCGGATGTGCTTTCTGAAAATGCGATAATCCAGTGCCGCTTGGCATGGCCGCGGTGATCGCCACGATTTTCTGGTTTGTCTCCGCAAATTTCGCCAGCGTCTTGCCAATAATTTCCGAATACGTCGGCGTCGGTGTTGGCGCAGTCTCGCCGCTCTCGATCTTGTATTTGCCGAGACCGTGGAATTTATCGGGTTGCTTGAGCGCCGGCGCGTATCCTTTGCCTTTTTGGGTGAGAATGTGCAGCAGGACGGGCTCTTCCTGCGTCTTCAGGAATTCAAACGTCCGGATGAGCAGAGGAATATCGTGTCCGTCGATCGGTCCGTAGTACCGCAACCCGAGTTCCTCAAAAATCACGCTCGGCACCAGCAACCCTTTAACGCTTTCCTCGACCTTGTGCGCAAACTCGGCCACCGATTTTCCGGCAATGGATTCCACAAAGTTGCGCGCTTTCTCGTGTAAGTGCGCGAATGTCGGGCTGGTGACAATCGTGTTCAGGTAGCTCGCGATCGCGCCGACGTTCTTGGCGATCGACCACTCGTTATCATTGAGCACAACGATGAAGCGCTTGGTGTGCGCTTTGACGTTGTTCAGCGCTTCATAGCTAATTCCGCAAGTGAACGCCGCGTCGCCTGCGACTACCACAATGTTCTCGTCGCCGCCGCGCAGGTCGCGGCCAACCGCCATGCCAAGCGCGGCAGAAAGCGCTGTCCCTGCGTGACCGGCGCCGTAGCAATCGTGTTCGCTTTCCGTACGCAAAAGAAAACCGTTGAGCCCGCCGAATTGGCGCATGGTGTGAAAACGATCGAGTCGCCCGGTAAACATTTTGTGCACGTATCCCTGATGACTGACGTCCATTACGAAGCGGTCACGCGGCGTGTCGAACACCCGATGCAAGGCAATCGTTAATTCGGTTACGCCGAGATTCGGCCCGAGATGTCCTCCGGTTTGGGAGAGGACTTTAATTAGTTCGTCGCGCACTTCCTGCGCGAGCTGCGGCAGGTCCTGTTCGCGCAGCGCTTTGATGTCCGCCGGCGAGCGAATTCCGTCGAGCAGGCGCTTTGGTGCGGGCGTTGCCTCGGTGGTCTGAGAATTCTCAGAAGAGTTTGATTTCGTCATTTGTGGTTTCGGATTGCTCGGGCACGCCTCGTTTCTCCGGCTCGGGCGCTGGCTCGAACTCTTTAACTTCGGGTTTGCCTGCGCTGTTACGGGCAATGATTTCGATCTTTTGCTCGGCGTTGGCAAGCCGTTCCTGGCAAACTTTCACAAGATTCATTCCTTCCTCGTAGCGCACAATCAAGTCTTCGAGTGGCAATTTCCCGGACTCCATCTGTTCGACAATTTTTTCGAGCCGATCCATCGCGCCTTCGAAGTTCAGATCTGCCTCGCGCGACTTCGATTTACTGCTCATGGGGAAGGCGAATGAATTAAGCACATATTAGCCGGGAAAAAAGGTGAGTTGTAGGTCAGACTGACAAACAGTTCGATGGCTGTGCGACATAGGCAGTGAAAATTACTGTTCGCGCCGGCTGAAAGTGAAGCCAATACTTCGTTTTCACACCACAATGCGCGCGTTTCAGTGGCCCAAGCAAAGAGGCGGCAATAAGCCAGCTCCGACCCAGGCGGGTGCGACGCCGTTTTACGCCATGTGGGACGCAGTGGCGCGTTTTGCACAGGAAATTCGAGCGAGCGATTTCATGACGGAAATGGTCAGGCGCCGCGACGCATACGGCAGCGAAGGCGTGATGGGAGCGCTCGATTGTGCAACGCTTTACGCGCTGACGCGTTGGCTTCGACCGGCGGTCGTGGTCGAGTCCGGCGGATTCATTGGGATGTCCTCAGCTTTTATCTTGAGGGCACTCGCAGATGAGAAGCTGGCGAAGTCGAAACTATACAGCATCGAGTGGAGCGAAGAATGCGAGCAGGGCGCTCTAATTCCGGACGAATTGCGACCGCAGTTCATCCCGATGCGCGGCAAAGTGGAAGACTTCCTCAAGCGCGGCGAGTTGCCTTCACCGATCGACATGTTTCTGCATGACAGTTCGCACAGCTACCGGCACATGCTCTGGGAATTTCGTCAATTTTGGCCGCGGCTGTGCGATGGTGGATTGCTTGTTTCTCACGATGTCCAGATGAACGCCGCCTTCCCGGAATTTGTCGTGAAAACGTACGCGCACGATAAAAAAACCGGACGCCGCGATACGCGGCGAACGTCGCATTACGAATGGGGCCGCTGGGGCTACGTCGGCTTCGCTGTTAAAAAGCTTGCCGATTGACTGAAGAACATTTGGTGTGACTCAGCCGACGTGTCACGCCCGCTAAGATCGACGCTCTTAATGTTCACAGGTTCTTGCCTCATAATTCCAGCGACCACCTGAATCGAGGCAGGAATCAACGGACAGGAAATCCGGATTGCCGCCACAATCTGCGAAGGCGTTTAACCGATCTGTTTCTTATACGTGTCGGCGTCCTTCAATTGTTTGAGATCATCGGCGTTGTCGATCTTCAAAACAAAAATCCAGCCCTGGCCATAAGGCTCGCGGTTGATGAGGCCCGGGTCAGCTTCGAGCGCCGTGTTTACCTCGACAACTGTGCCTTTGACAGGCGCGTAAATGTCGCTCGCGGCTTTCACCGACTCGACAACGGCGATTGCTTCTTTCGCGTTCGCCTGCCGATCCATTTTCGGCAACTCGACGTAAACCACGTCGGTCAATTCCGATTGCGCGTGATCGGTGATGCCGATGCGTACGTTGTCGCCTTCGCGTTTAATCCATTCGTGACTTTCGGTGTAGAGGAGGTCGTCGGGGATGTTCATGATTTTTTGTAGAGCGGCTTTTTTTCGATTAGGGCCGGAAATTTTTGTCCGCGGATTTCGATGTCGATTTGCGCGCCGATCTTGTGCGCTGTCGAGACATACGCCATCCCTACGCCCCAGTTCAAGCTCGGAGAAAGCGTGCCGCTGGTCACTTCGCCGATCCGCTCGCCATTCTGGAAAACTGCGTAGTGCGGTCGTGGCGGCGGACCTTTCTCTTTCATCCGGAATGGGACGAGCTTTTCGCGCGGACCGATTTCTTTTGTCTTCAACAAAACATCGCGGCCGATGAAGCTTGGTTTGGTCAGATCGACAAAGAATCCCAGTCCAGCCTCGATTGGATTTCGTTCCGGCGACAGATCGGAACCATTGAGGGGGTAACACATTTCCAACCGCAATGTGTCGCGCGCGCCAAGACCGCACGGCTTAATTCCAAATGGTTTGCCCTTTTCGAGCGCAGCATTCCAAAACTTCACTGCATCGGTTGCGCCAAAGAAAACCTCAATGCCGTCCTCGCCGGTGTAACCGGTGCGCGCGACGGAAACCGTCGTCTCCTCGAATTGAAAATCGACAATCGAATTTCGCGAGGGAAGATTGGAATCCTGACCAAACAACGCGTGAAACAGCTCCGCGATCCGCGGACCTTGGATCGCGACTCCGCCAAAATTCGCGCTGCGATTTTCAAGGCGACAAGCTCGCTCGTCCTTGAGATGATTTTGCAGCCAGACAAAATCCTCTTCGGTGCGAGCCGCGTTCACGACGAGCAGAAACTTCTGTTCGCCGATGCGATAGACGATCAGATCGTCAATGATTCCGCCGTGCTCGTTCAGCAGAAACGTGTATTGCCCGGTTCCAACATCTAACTTGTCGATGTTATTCGTCAGCATGGTATTGAGCCACGCACGCGCGCTCCCTCCTTCGGCTGTCAACTGTCCCATGTGCGAAATGTCGAAGATGCCGATGTTGTTTCGCACAGCATGATGTTCGTCCACGATGCTGGTGTATTGCACTGGCATGAGCCAGCCGGCGAATGGAACCATTCTCGCGCCCAGTCGCACGTGTTCGTCGTAAAGTGGCGTTTTTTTCGTCGCGACTTCGCTCACGCGGCAAACTAGCTGCCAATCAAACGTGGGTAAAGCTCCTCTCTCGCACGATGGCCACGAAAGACACGGCGTCATGAAGGAAACCTTTCGTCGCTTCGTGTCCTTTGTGTTCTTTGTGCGAGGAATTAAAGTCGGCACACAATGACTTGGCTGGATAAACTCGAACGCCGTTTTGGTTTTCTTGGCATCCCCGGCTTGATCCGGGTTGTGATCGGCTTCACCGCGCTGGTGTGGGCGTTGATGTGGCTGAATCCGAGTTTCCGGTCCGCGCTCGATCTGGACCCGGCACGCATTCGCCATGGTGAGGTCTGGCGGCTGGTCACCTACATTTTTGTACCGCAAACACTCAGCTTTTGGATCGTGCTAGCCCTTTGGTTTCTCTGGTTTATCGGCGAGGGTCTCGAACGCGCGTGGGGCCCTTTTCGGCTGACACTTTATTTCTTCGTCGGGATGATTGGCACAACGGTCGCTGCGTTTTTCTTTGGCAGCAATTTTTCAAACGGCATGTTGATCGCGTCGTTGTTCTTTGCCTTTGCGCGATTCTACCCCGACGAGATCATCTACATTCTTTTCATTTTACCGGTAAAAATAAAATGGCTCGCCTGGGTCTTCGCCGCGTTTTTGCTGCTCGGCTTTGTCCTGAACTCAAATTCGTACCGAGCCGCGCTCGTTGCCGCTTTCGCAAACTATTTCATTTTCTTCGGTCCGGAGATCATTCATCAGGCGACGCATCGCCATGAAGTTTCAACACGGCGAAGACGGTTTGAAGAGCATTCGCGCAGCGGCGATGAGGCGCTGCATCGATGTGCGGTGTGCGGCGCGACCGAGCTGACCGATCCCAACCTCGATTTTCGCGTCGCGCGTGACGGTGAAGAATATTGCATTGCGCATCTGCCAAAGACGCAGGCGCCTGCGGGTTAAATTTGTTGTAGAGGCGCTGGCCGCGGCGAGCGCCTGCGAGCTTCGGCGTTTGACACAAACGCCGCTGCACTCTTGACCAGATACTTCTGGGCATGAGACTACCTCAATGACTGACAAGAACACTGCGCTCGTTCCCGAAGAAGGCTGGCATTGTCTGCACCTGTTTTACCAGATCGAGTACGGGCAATGGCAATTGCTCAGTCGTGAAGAGAAGAACGCTGCGAAAACAAATTTATCGTCGCTTGTGCAGGAAGTGCGGGCGATGGAATCGACGCAGTTGCTTACGCTCGGAGTGGTCACACCGAAAGCAGACCTCGGGTTCATGTTGATCACGCCGGACTTGCACAATGCCAACAAAATCGAGAAGAGACTCTCGCTCTCGTTAGGCGCAGATGTGCTGACGCCGGTTTACAGTTATTTGTCGCTGACCGAGGAAAGCGAATACATCACCAGCGAAGAAGAGTACGCGCAAACTCTCGAGTCGAGTATCCGTAACGATCCCGCAAAATTTGCCGAAGCGATGAATTCGTTTCGCGAGCGAATTAAGCATTACCGGCAGGAGCGGGTTTATCCGACGCTTCCCGATTGGCCGGTTGTTTGCTTTTATAATATGAGCAAACGCCGCGGTGAGCAGCGCAACTGGTATGCGCTCCCGTACGATGAGCGCCGCAAACTAATGAAAGGCCATGCCAGTGTCGGGCGCGAGTTCGCCGGCAAAGTGAAACAGCTGATCACCGGTTCGACTGGTCTCGACAACGCAGAATGGGGCGTGACGTTGTTTGCTCGAGACACATTTCAAATCAAGGCGATCGTTTACAAAATGCGGTTCGATCCTGTGAGCGCCGAATATGCGGACTTCGGCGAGTTTTATATCGGCATTCAATTGCCTCTCGACGAATTGTTCCGGCGATTGCAGCTCTGAAAATCTTCCTCTCCCTGTCCCTCTTCGTCTTGGTCTGCTCCGATTGTCTCCAGACGAACTAAGAGTAAGAGTCAGAGGAAGAGGGAGACTGTTTGGATGGGTGACAGAGCGGTTGATTGTGCACGCCTGGAAAGCGTGTGTGCCGAAAGGCACCGGGGGTTCGAATCCCCCCCCATCCGCTCCCGCGCGTTTTCAGACGAAGTCGAGTGGCGGAGCTCGACTGGTCAAGAAAACGGGCGATTCCAGAATCAAGGCAGGGTTCGATTTTTCGGTCAGTTCTGCTGTGAAAGTTTTCCTGAGTCGAGACCAGCAAATGCGGACCGGTGAACCGGTCATCGACTTTTGCCAGTTCGATGTGCCGGCGATCGGGCGCACCGGTGTCCCGCTTCCGCCCCCGGTGCGAGTGCGGCGACCGGATGGAGAATTTGACGAATTCCGTAATGAGCCGATCCGCGTTGTTTTGGCGGGACGCTTGAATGCCAACGAGTCTTATCGCCGGCAATTTCGTGCGGCGTTTCCCGAACTGGGTCTGAACGACCGAATTACCTTCGCGATGTTTGGCCAGGCTGTGGCTGAATTTGAGTTTGCTCTAACGTTTATGAATGCACCGATTGATCGGTTTGCTCGTGGAGAAAGCGCGGCCATGTCGACTGCTCAGAAACGAGGCGCTCTTCTCTTTTTCGGAAAGGCGAGTTGTGTCCAATGCCATGCGGTCGCGGGACGTTCCAACGAAGTATTCAGCGATTTCCAAATGCACGTGGCCGGGATTCCGCAGATCGCACCGAGATTTGGAGCGGGCCTGGGCGATGTTCCTTTTCGCAATCGCCGTGGCGAATTTTCGGAAGATGGCAATCAGGATTTTGGTCTCTTTGACATCACGGAAGAGAACCGAGACACTTACAAGTTCCGAACGTCACCTCTCCGGAATCTGGCTGTTCAACCTGCGTTCTTTCACAATGGCGCATTTATCAGTCTCTCCGAAACGCTGCGTCATCATTTGGATGCAATCGAACTCGGGCCGCAATATGACCCAGTTCGAGCAGGAGTGGCAGCCGACCTGGCGCATAACACGGGTCCAATTGCTCCGGTCCTGCGACGCCTTGATCCGGCCTTATCGAAACTGCCTCCTCTTTCCGACCAGGAATTTTCTGATCTTTTGGCTTTCTTGCGTGACGGACTGCTCGATCCGCGGGCGCGTCCTGAATTTCTCAGGCGATTTGTACCAGCGTCCGTACCGAGCCAACTCCCACTGCAAGTCTTCGAAACCACTCCGCCACGGCCTTGATCCGTAAGGAGTTTGGTGGACCAAGTCTCTTTAATGTTTATTCAGCACCTGCAACTCCTGCCGCAATTTCACCATGCTGCAGTGCGGCAGGACGCCGCGGAAATTCGTCGTTAGATAAATCATGCAATCGCGGCCAATCACTGAGCCGCGATTGATCGCAGCGTTGCAACTAATCTCTGCTGTGTCGCCGACAATCGGACCGAATTTTTTTAGGCCGCTGGGGATGTTGCCGTAGCGCTAGCGCTAACACGCAAACTGGCCACCTCGAAATTGGTTAACTGGGCATTGTGCCTTTGCCAGATCGGCGTTTTAGGAATGGAAATTCAACTAAGGAGTCAATAAACATCATGAAACCAAAACAAATACTTATCAGCATTCTGGCAGTTCTATTCGCGTTCCCATTGATGGGGACGTTCGCTCAGCAGGCATCGAGCTCGGGTTCTATCGAAGTCATCACGACTTTTGATTATCCCGGGGTCGGAAATTTGACATTGCCGCAAAAGATTAATGAAAGAGGCGACGTCGTTGGCGAGTTCATCGATTCGAACGGGGTGACGCGAGGTTTTGTCCGGTTCAGCGACGGTAGCTTTAGCGATCCGATCGTCGACCCTAACGATACCGTCGGTTTTACCGAAGGACGCGGCATCAATAACTCACGCACAGTGGCCGGTGACTACGTGATCAGCGATGGCACGCTTCACTCGTTCTTCTTGTCAGGCGGCACCTTCACAGAGTACGATGTCCCAAGCACGGTCCAAACCAATCTGCTTTCGATAAACGACGTCACCGACTTTACCGGCGGGTTTGATCCCGACGGCAGCGGGATCTTCCAGGGGTTCGTCAGTGTCGATGGAACCTTAACGTCGTTCAGCGTCCCGGGAGCTGCCGGGACCTTTGCCTACGAGATCAATAATTCAGAAGAGTTGACGGTGGGATACTATATAGATGGAGTAATCCTTCACGGCTACTATCGGGATTCCAGTGGGACGCT
>Ga0137403_10007129_pt1 | contig 12662 bp, 22 predicted proteins | sample CZOMad2_1_16fung_FD_122057 | JGI IMG/M metagenome (GOLD analysis project Ga0137403, IMG submission 122057) | Vadose zone soil fungal communities from Angelo Coast Range Reserve, California, USA - CZOMad2_1_16fungal (Hybrid Assembly) | ecosystem: Environmental > Terrestrial > Soil > Vadose zone... | reverse complement strand
TTTACCCCAGCTACAATTCAAAACGGCTTGATCAGTGCATGGACGCCTGCATCAAGTGCAAGCGCGGGAGTATGGCAACATGCTCGACTTCGTGCACCCTGAACGGAGCGCGCTGAGACCAGCTAGAGCGGATGACTTTTCTCCGAATCGTCATCCCGCTCTATCTTTTTGTTTGAGCATGATCTTTTCGGAAAACCGGTGTCCACTTTTCCGGATCATGCTCTGGAAAGACCGCCCGAACCGACCTCTACTGAACGGTAGTAACCCGGGGGTCCACGCGGTGTGATTGACATGGGAAAGGCTCACGACGCACGCTTGGCGTTCGAGCCGTAGATTCGCAGAGTCGAACGCGTGGGGGCGCCGATGACTACGATTCAAGCAGTCTTTTTTGGGATCATGCTGGCGTTGATGCCAAGCGTGGTGGTGCTCGCGTTTCTTCTTTGGCGAGAGGGAATCGGGCTTGGTGAGGATAAAGAGGCCGGATCGCGAGATCTTTATTCTTCGTAAGTAAGCGTACCGATCGACAACCTCACTCGGCCGCGTCGAGCAGCGGTCTGATTGTTTGCACCGACGGCATCGGCTCAGCGGCATATTTGAGGATCATATAATCGCAGGTCGAGCACTCGAACGCGCGCACATCGCCAAAGATCCGCATAAGAGGCCTGGGAGCTCGCCGCATGCGAGCTCCGCAGTGTTGGCAATCCAATAAATCCGGCTCCATGCTGCGACCCGTGGCAAAAGAGAAAGTTTCGGAGTTTACGACGTCGGTCTTGTGTTCTCTCGGCTTAGCTGGCGAAGAAACCCAGAGCCTGAATGCATAGTAGCCAATGGCTACAACGGATAAATTGATAGCGATCACGATCAGCAGTTCGATCGGCGGGAAAAAACGATGCCGGTCGTCCATCACCCAAAATCATAATCGGCAATTGTTGGGCGGAGCGAGAGCGAAATCATGTTTCCACTGAAAGAACCGGGCAAGTGTTGCGCAGCTGATACATAGGCCGTCTCTGCCCGAGACAGCCGATTGTCATTGCGCGTTGTTTTGCGGCAACTAGTGAAACGCGTAGTGCAGCTTTCGCTTGAACTTGAGAACCGCGAATTGGATGCGCGTGCGGATCGGATGCCGCTGCATTTCTCTCTGCATGGCCATCTGCTTCTGCATCATCATCTGTTTTCGCATCATCATTTTCTGCTGGGTCATGGCTTGGCGTTTTGCCGCGAGAGCGCTGGCGTCGGGACGCTGCGCCGACGACAGCTGGCTCGCTTCGGGAGCCCTGACATCATTGGCCGCAGTGACGTCCAGCCCGGCACGAGCCGCCGTGGCCGAGAAAAGAACAAGGGCAATCAGGAAAAACTTGCGCATCGTCGCCTCCATTTGATGATGGTGACAGCTTTTCATGGGCAGGCACGAAGTTATGTGATCTGGGTCACCCCCTGCGGCCCTTGCGGGATCGTCGTTCGTCACGGCGGCGTTACCGACCCGGCGATCGCGGCTTGCGGCGGTAACGCGCGCGAAGCCGTGAAGGCGCTGATAGGGGCAAATGATGCAGGCTGCATCGCACGCGCGCGCAGGGCAGTGCGGCGCAGCAAAATGCCCGGGACGAGCCCGGGCACTCGGATGTTGAAGTCGCTTTAAATCAGTATCGCGCGATGACCGGCCCGCCGAAGCGGTAGTTGACGCCGCCCTTGATCGTGTGGACGTCGAAACCAAAGCCGACGCCACCGGGAACGAAGTTGGCCAGGTAGTTTTCGTTGTCGTAGCTGGCGAACATGTATTCGACCTTGCCCGACCAGTTCGGGGCGAAGCCATATTCAAGGCCGCCACCAACGGTCCAGCCGGAGTGAAACTTGGTTTCCGAGAATAACGTGCCCAGAACGTTATCAGTGACCGAAAAGCGGTTGTTGGCCCAAGCGTAACCGCCCTTGAAGTAGAACAGCGCCGCGTCGACGGCGTAGCCAAGTCGGCCGGTGACACTGCCAAACGATCGGATCCGGTCTTCGGACGTAAAGCCCATGAAAGTGTCGGCGAATTTGATATCCGACCAGGCCCCATCGGCTTCGATACCAAACACGAACGGGCTACCGGGCGTCTGCCAGTTATAACCGAGCGTGCCGCCGACGAAGCCGCCTTTGATGTCATTGGTGCCGATCGTGATACCCGCGACATTGACGTTTTCCGACCAGCCGTAGCCGCCCATCGCGCCGATATAGAAGCCGGTCCAGTTATAGGCGGGGCTAATCGGGGGCGCCTTGGTATAGGGCCGGGCGGCAAGGTCGGCAGCTAGCGCCGATGTGGTCCCAAGTCCGATAAAGCCTAAAGCAATCAGAATCTTCTTCATTTGAGATACCCCCTAAACTGCAACGCGAGGTGTTCTGAAGCCCAAAATTTATACAGATTCTCGCTCTCTGGCTGTATCCAGGTTGCAACACACCGGCAGGCAATTTCCGCGGACCATGCGGATGCCTGAGTGGTGCAGCGCAAAATGCCGATGGTGCGAGAAGGGCCGGCACGTGCCGCCGCTGCACACGGCTAAGCCGACGCAAGAGCGGAAAGATCACGCCTTGCGTTTTGGTGCATCCGCATGAGGGGCGGTGAGGCGCCTCGGTTAGTTTCAAGTGATGACGGCGCCTGGATGAACCGGGCGAAAGATAGGTGGATTGGCTGAGTGGGCAGGTCTAACATCCTGCCGCGTTTATTTGAGCGGGCATTTGGTGGGAGGTATGCATGCGGATCCTGATTTTCCCGGTGACGGTCGTGCTCTGCCTTATGGCGTCGGCGGCCCCAGCTCAGCAGTCTCCTCGGGCAACCGGTGACACCATAGGTCATCCGCCGCCGCTTCCCGGTCCGCCGCCACTTTCCGAGCCGTCATCAACGACGCAGTCCACACCAGCCGCTTCGACGCCTCGGGCAACCGAACCGGCAACCAAAGGCTACACCGGGGCATATGCGCCCGCCGGTACGCCGCCAACCCCATACTCCACCGGTCCATTACCGCTGGCGACCCCGGGGCCGGGGTTGAACATAGTTGCCGAGGATGGCGTTACCACACGAACGGTCAAAGCTGTGCCTTGCGGCGTAGCCGCGCGAGAGACCGATGGATCTACCACCTGTGTGGGAATCCCCGATCAAAGTCCACGAAAGCGTCGGCGCTAGCCCGCGTCGCAACGAATTGTGCTGCGAAGCCGCCCGGCTTCGTGCCTTCAGCCCTGCCGTATCGGCAACCCCGCCACGCTCAGCATGATTTGAGCGTGAGACGTGACGCAGTTCACATTTGAAAATCGCGAATTGATCGTAGTTTTACGGGGGGCACTCCATTCGATCTTGGCACGTCCTGTGCATCACAGTGACGCCGGGGATGGGGGGCTCGGTATCTAGGCCAGCGCACCCAGCGATCAAATCCCGCTGAGCGGCGTTGGGCATGATGCACGGTTCAACCTCGATGGGTGGGATGTCTGATGTTGGGACGTTCGACGCTTCTATTGCTGACGGCTTTTGCAGTTGTATTGCCGGATGGCGGTGCGGGCGCGCGCACCCGGATTCCTTTGAAGGCCAGCATGCCGACACCGGTTGAATCCGGTCCGACACTTGCTCCATTCCAACACGTTCGATTTTGCCTGCGGTATCCGGACGATTGCCGATCAAATTCCGCGGAGAGCGAACGCGTCGATCTGACTGCCGAGCGTTTGGAGTTGCTCAAACGCATCAATCATCGAGTCAACAGCTCGATTGTCGCGAAACCGAAAGCCTACGGCAGTAATCTGGAAAACACCTGGACCATTGCGCCGGACCAGGGAGACTGCAACGACTACGCGGTCACGAAGCGACACGAGCTCCTGAAGCGCGGCCTCCCATCGAGTGCCTTGCGACTGTCGGTGACCAAGACTGCCGCCGGGGTCGGGCATCTTGTCCTTGTTGTTGTGACGACAAAAGGTGACTTCGTCATGGACAGCCTGGCCGATACGATCCTGCCGTGGCAGACCACTGACTATCGGTGGCTCAAAATTCAATCGGCGCGCGATCCTAATTATTGGGTTGAGATCAAATCACCGGTCGCGCCGCGTCTGCCGGTTCACTCTTGAGCCTGGATGATTGGGATCGCGCTACTGCGCCTGATCTTTCGTTGGATGGGGCAGGGTGGTCAAGCACCGCGCCGAGATCGCATGCCGCACACCGCGATGTGTTCTCCGCTGAGGAGGGGACATACCCAGAGTTTCCTGCCTAGAGTTTCCTGATGATTTTTTCGGCTGCAAACTGGGCATCCGACTCGGACGCGAAATCGTCCGGAGTGACGAAGCTGGATGTCATTCTGCCTCGGATGAAACTGCCGGGCTGCCGATTAGGAGTTATGGCCGCGCGCCAATATCCCGGCCGCCGCTCATAGGTAACAATCGAAAATTGAGATATCTCGGCCATGTCGCCTCCGTCGGGAGACCCCGCGCCAGCTATCGTGCGATGTCAACTTTCCCTACCCCGCAAAATTGCCCGAAGGTGTGAGTTGGTTCATATTGTTTAGCTGAATTCCGGTGAGAACTGTCTTTGGCGTGCCTTTTCTGGAGTAAATCCAAACAGCCATGAGCGAAGAATTTCTCAAGAAGATCATCGTGACCGCTGTAGCCTTGCTTGGACTGGCATCGTGGATGGTGCTGGGCCACGTCGAACCAAAAGAAGATTGCCTGAATAATTGCGCGACCGATTTCTCGGCCAATCGCCGATAACGATCCCGCCTCCATGCTGCTCAAGTGCGCGCAGCGGCAGAAAGTAACCTGCAAAAGTTGCCGGTTTCGCAACGCAACGGAGAGGAATAAAGAGGAATACCGGATCCACGCGCCCACTTTTCGGAGGCTATCATGGGGTCAAATTTCAAGCATAAGTTACTTATTGCCATGAGCCTGTTCAAACCCGACGCGGAGAAAACCCTGCAGGGCACGCTCGACGCCGCGAAGTCGATTGCAGCGCGACTTATTACCGCGAAGGCTTTGCTCGCGGAGCATCAAGCCACGGCAATCGAATTGGCGCGCGACAATGCCGACGACGCCACGCTCGACCAAGCGGAACGTGAAATTCGCGCCGCCCAAATTCGCGTTGACTCTCTTGGTGCAACTCTGGCCGAGGCCGATCAGCAGATCCTGCAGCTCGAACAGGAGTTGGCAGCCGTCGCCGACAAGAAGCAGCGCGAGGCTGCCGCTTTCGAGATTGAGAAGACCGCCGAAGGTTTTGCGTCCGCCGCTGCCGACGCTGTGACGTCGCTTGGTGCGCTGGCGCTTCATACCGAAGCCATGGCTCGTTTTCTGCCCGATGCTGCGGACCTGCATTCATTCGCTTTAAGAGCCAAGGCCGAATTGCCGGGCAGCATTGAAATGCTTTTGATGTTGGCGCGCAGTTACAGCGACGCGGCTCTGGCCGGACACAACAGAGCGATGCTGCCCGCGCCTGTCGCCTCCGACACAAGACCCCGCGCCAGCCAGGCAGCTGAAATGGCGGAGCAGCCGTGAACGCAATCCGGTACCGATCAACGCGGAAGTGCCGTTCCCGGGAACCAGTCGGGTTTTCGTCGGTTGAAAGCGGGCATTCAACAGGGAGCACCGCGATGTCCAGGATACCAATGATCGCCGTGGCGCTGGTCGCTTGCATCCTGTCGCCCCTCAGTGCTTTCGCCCAGGGGAGCGCGGGCACCGGCAATACGTCAACAGGCCTCGGGCCACCGGTAGGCCCGGCGGGACCCGGCATCCGAAGCGGCGGCTGGACCCAGCAACCCGGAGTAGCGACGAACGCGGCGACAACCGGAAGCGCCAACCTCAGCCCCGCACAAAAGAATTCGATCCCGCCGAGAAATGCGCTGGGGCATCCAAGATAATCGCGGCTGGAGCAATCCAGAGCGGGATGACTTTTCTTCGAATCGTCATCCCGCTCTGTCTTTTTGTTTGAGCATGATCTCCGCGCAAACGCTTCGCGTTTGTCGCGAGGGATCACTGCTACCTCCGGGGTTCCAGCCAATTCCCCGCCAAGCCTCCATTCGCGGGGCCGCGCGAAAAGCTAGCAGGATGACTCTGCGGTCGACCTCCACCGGTCCGTAGTAGCCCGGGGGCTGCGCGTTTCGAATTGACACGAGGAAAACCCACGATGCACGCTGAGCGTGTTGATTCGCTGAGTCGGGCGTGGGGGCTTCGATGACGACAATTCAAGCGGTGTTTTTTGGTATCATGCTGGCGTTGACGCCAAGCGTCGTTGTGCTCGCGTTTCTGCTTTGGCGAGAGGGAATCGGGATTGCCGAGGATAAAGAAGCCCGATCGCGGGATCTTTATTCGTCGTAGTCATCAACAGCCTGGGCGCCGACCGATCTCCTGTTTGGTCAATGAAATAAAGCGGCTGGACCAATCAGCCGTGACGCAGCCGTGACGGGCCAGCGTCGGCGCGGCGATGTCGCGCAGGTAAGCGGCGGCGCTACTGCCCTTCGTGGCTGTGCACAAGTCGGACGAATCCCGTAGTGTTACGGCGTCGGTTTCTATTGCAGCTTGGCCGGCCCTGTGCGGAAATAACAACGCCGGGGGATTCTGAGGGCTCGGTACCTAATCCAACGCCGTCCAGCGATCATATTCCGCCAGGGCGGCGTCGGTGTGATGAGTCTCATCAAGCAAGTGTGAGACGTGAAGCAGTTCACATCTGAAAATCGCGAACTGATCTAAGGCGGCGCATGCCCGGTTTCGGGAGAGAGCCATGCCATTATTCAACAGTCAGCAGCCAAACGACCGCGGTACCCGTTGGTGGGGAGCAGCTGCCACAGGGGTGGTCGAAGTTCTCGTCTTGCTCGCGCTTGGCATCGCGGTTGTTCGCTATCTGGAATGGTCATCGGACGCTGCTCAGGCCGAATTCATGCGCGCCACCAAGTCATCGGCGTCCGATCCGAATCCTTCCGGCGAATTTTCGACTCCGGTTCAGGCCCTCAAGGGGCGAGCCGGTTGCGACCGGAAGGGTTGAACTGCTACGGGAACCAGCCTTCAGGCGGCGGCTTGCGGACCTTTGCCGATTCACGCTCGGCGTAGCCTTGGACTCAGAACGCGCCGCGGTGCTCTGCTCCCTCCTGCTTCAACAGCCGTTGGCGTTTGACCCCATCGCGGCGAGGGAAGGGACAACCGGCCCTCCGCGCCTTGGTGCGAACGGTTTCCTTTGATCTGTTCAGTGCTTCGGCTGCCGTGCGTGGTGACGCACCGTCGACAACCAGTTTGTTCAGCAGCCTCAGCTCTTCCGGGCTCCAACTTCGTCTCCGGAAATGAGGCGTCCTGCGTTTGATGGCCTGGATGATCGCGATTCGCGCGAACCAAACGGACCCGACTTGATCCGCCGCTTCAAGGATATGTTTGCAGGCGTTCTGCCACTCTCGCGAGGTCCGCTCGGCCTCGGGAAGTTCGCTGACATATGCCATGACGTGGCGAAGGGTGGTGGCGATTACATTATTCGGTAGATGAATTGGCTCCGCAAATTGTGAATCCCATGACATCACGCAACTCCCATTACGCAACCCCCACGCACAAGGTTTATCGAAAAGGTTAATGAATGGTTTGGATTGTCGCCGAACCCCGATGATTTTACGCGAGGTCGCTATGACGCCTGGGAGCGATGGGCATTGAGCCGATGCACTTCCGTGCCACCAGCGGTTAGACCAGGCAGGGTGCGTTCGTTGCGCACTGCTGAGTTGCGGCTAGTCCATCCGCCTCAATGTTCATGCCGCACTCAGCGGGTGGCTGCTATAGCCAAGGCTGGCGAGATCGCTCGCGAGGCCAACTGTTACGCGATATACTTTTTGTACACCCAATGACGGCCGTCGTGGCGTCTCCAAACCTGTCCACGCACCAGCCGGCCGGTAATGGTGCGTCTGGGGATGATGACCGTCCGCAAATGCCAAGCTTTTGTCATGGCGGGGCGTTGGCTCAATCCAAGGCTGAGGAGTATGGCTGTCATCGTTTCCTCGTGTAGGCTCAATCAGCCCGCTTCATGTACGGGCCGTACAGGACGTCCCGGCGCCACTGGTAGGCTTTCACAATGACAGTCCCGCCGGCGACCACGAAAGCGATAGATAAAACGGTTTCGATGATCATGCCTTCAATCCGTCCGCCACAAGATCCATAGAGGATTGACCGGCCACGGTGGTCAATGAAATCCGGGTTTTCGCCTGAAGCGATATGATTAGTGCGCGCTGCGACATTTTTGCAGCGCCTGTTCATCGGTTGGAACAGATCGAGTGTCGCCAACATCACGAACGAGACTTATTTGTTGTTCTTTGTTGTCCGACAAGACGGCAAAATCGCTGAAGGTCGCGCGTGGTTTGAAGAAAACTGACAATCTCAGAGACGCGAGGCGCCCTTAACAGCTCGCTGAAATAACCGTTCGCGAGCGGGCCAGGGACCAGGATATTTGTTACCGCGAGTAGCTACCGTCTTGATCAATCGCGGATCTCGTCACTCATACCGCGAGAGCATTGACCAAACCCACCGTCTCAACCCGGCGGGTTTTTCTTTCGTCTTTGCCGTGTGCTGCGACTCGTTGATGGTTTGGCTTTCGTTCCAACATTCTTTGGTCCGTTTTGCCGCAACCGGTAGAGTGAAACGAGAAGCCCATCGCTGCTCGATGCGTCTTTGAATGTGAAGAGGAATAGCGGTCATCACTGGAGATCCCGTTCCGGATCGCCCCATCACAGCAACGCGTTCCCGTGGCTTAAGGTCCGTGGTTCACGCCGATGTGCTCATTCCGACGATGACAGGTGCGGTCGCGCCTGGATGGATTAGCTAAATGCGATAGCGAGCAAGCCCGAGCAAAGCAGCACAAGGCTGGCTGCGATTATTGCCAGGAATCCATCGGAGACGAAGTCATGATTGCGCATGGGTACCCCCTGCGGCTTTTGCCCTGCGCCCCGCGCGAACACAACAATATGCCGCACCGCGCCGTCAAAAGGTTTTTGCGCTGCTCCGAAAATTGGAATCTGACTGATGCTTTAGAGCAACAGTTGAGCCGCACTGGGTGCTTGAATGTTTGTGGGTTCAAGCATCAACGAAATAAAGATTACAACAAAATCATATGCTTGCTTGAGTTGGCGGCTGCCACAGGCCTCGCCCGCACCCGGCCGGCCAGACGTGCGGCGAGAGCAACATTTTTGGGGCGCGAAGGCTGGCCCGCGAAGACCGTGCGATCAGAGGGTCTCGTGTCATGCCTTGGCCAAAAAGCGACGGTGTTCGGATACTAGCGCAAGGGCGGGTTAGCCCAACGGGTCCGCGCAAGGCGCGGCCCGATGACAGGTTCCGCGTAACCCGCCTCCTTTTCTTCTTTTCATCGTGTAGCGCGGATTACGCTAATCCGCCCTTGTGCAGGTGCCTCTGAATTATCCCGGTCACCACGCCATCGCCTGATCAGGCCAACGTACTGGCGCGCGGCTGGCGGGCCACGAACGACGATGATGAGCAATGCTTCGCCGTGGCGCTATGACACTGCAGCCTTCCGCTGGCTGGCTCTGGCATCACGAGTCGGTCACGAGTTCGTCACGAGCCGCGATGCAAAGTTTACCGGGGCGGAGGCTCAACTTTTTGTGCAAGTGGTGTAATTGTCGAGGTGTTCTAAGCTCAACTTTCAAAAACAAGAAACGGAGGGCCGCTGCGGCCACTCTCGTCGTCACCGGTGCTGCTATGGCTCGCGAGTCAGTCCGCCACCACCACCACGTCACGCATCACCACTCCCACAACGCGAGCGCTCCGATTGTCGAGGGTTCCGCCCCCGCCGATACCCTCGGTGCTCACGACGCGTACATGCAGAACCTGCACGACTCGGGATACAACTCTCACAGCGATCGCGATGCCTACGGCAACGTAAGGCAAAACTGATACCGACGCGCCCAAAAGGAAACCGGGGCCGTAACCCCGGTTTTCTTTATTCATGCGCGGCTCGGTCGGAAATGTGTGGCGGATCACTGCGCCCGATTGCCGGCCGGGTGCGGCAACGGTTCGTCATGTTCCAGCAGCGCGGAGGGCGGTTAGCCCAACGGGTCCGCGCAAGGCGCGGCCCGATGACAGGCTCCGGCGTGACCCGCCTCCTTTTCTTCTTTTCGTCGTGAACGGCGGATTACGCGGAGTTTATCATCGGGCGCGCATTCGCGCGACCCGTTGGCTAATTAGTTAGTCGAAGGCGTAACCCGCCTCCTTTTTTTCTTTTCGTCGTGAACGGCGGATTACGCTTCGCTAATCCGCCCTACGTGCTGCGTTACTCGCCCCCGGTGCAGATGATCAGACTGACCGAAGCACGCGAGATCACGCCTTACGTTTGGGTTCATCCGGACGATGCGAAGTAATGCGCCGCGCTTCAATCGGCGTCATATCCCAGGCGATGAGGCACCAGGCCCCAACCGGTCCCGTTTCCTGCATTTTCAACGCCGGAAATCATTATTCGAAACATGAACCTTCGTGGCACTCCAAAAGCATCTTTGTAGTTTGCGCCGCCCCAGACAAAGACACCCTTTTCGCGCTTACGGACAGCATCTAACTCGCCAGGCTTCCACAAATAGTAGCCATTGATCCAAGCGCTTGTGGTCGGCGCGATGACTGATTTGCCTGTCCGATCGGACTCAGATAGTGGCGCTCCAAACGGAAGGTCACCCAACTCGCGAATCTCAGGTGGCATAATCCAAGTAGTGAAGTCATAGCCCGGCGTGGCGCCAGCGTTCTTGAGTTCGATTTGCACCAAATAGCCCGGGGCATTGTCGACAGTCGCATGGACCATCGCTCCACCTACGAGCGATACATAGGCGCGCAGCTGTCTCTCGCCTTTATCCTGAGCGTCACGCACAAGATCGCGTGTCGCACGCCAAAGAAATACAGTTGCTATGGCGAGTACGATTGTAAAGGCCGCAAGTAGCGCAGTGCCTGCGGCGACAATCGCCTTGTCGTGGACTTCCGAAAATTCTAGCAAACGATTCCAGTGATCTCTCAGCCAAATGGAAATCTGATCGAGCATCGACAGCCCCCGAACTTCAAAACCTATCCTCGCGTTCAAAATGCAAAATAGCCAGAGACAATCCACTTGCGAACCTGCCGAGTCCGGCATCGGCGACTATGGCGGCTTGATGGAGCAGCTGGGAACGCAGGACTGGCAAGACGGATTGATACGTGGCGGAACCTTGCCGACCGTACGTCCAAAGGTTCGCACGATCGTTCGCGAACGCTAATTTTAGCGTTGTCGTTTCTTGCCGGTGCGTTTGGCGACCTTGTCGTGGGATTAAATGCTGGCCGTGGCGCCTCAACCCCATGTTGCGCGATCTGAATCTCGCTATAGTGGCGAGATGAATGCGGGCTTTCGGAACGGCGATTAAGGGAATGCAGGGGGATTATGCCAACCAAGGACACCAACCAAGAACGAAAAGCTCTCAAAAAAGCTCCGGTAGATGAATCCGATACCCATCGCAAAGAAGAGGGCCGACAAAATACCGTAGAAAAGAAAATTGAAATCGCCACGCTCGCTTTTGTAGTTCTCACTACCATCGGTATTTTTTGGCAGGCCACTATTCTGAATGAATCCGATCACGCAATTCAGAAGTCCGCTGTTGCGGCCAAGGACGCCGCCGACGCGGCAAGCAAGGCCGTCGCACTGTCGGATAAGACTGCCGAAAGGCAATTGCGCGCCTATCTGTACGTCTCCCATGAAGGATGGCAGCAATACCCACCACAGACGCCCGGCAGCGGCCCTCAATACGGCACCGAGATCGTAATCAATCATGCCGGGGCAACTCCGGCATACAAGGTCCGGCTTGACGCCACTATTGAAGTCGGTCCCTATCTGCTCAATCAAACGAAACTCGGCGACCCAATTGCTATGAGTGGAGGCGGCACGGTCAAACGTGAATTTGCGATTTTGTATGGCGCTATTCCAATTCGGCTCGTTGTCGCGACCCCCTTTGACGCAGATGCCTTGCGGCTCACAACAAGCACCGATCGATTGATCGGCGACCATCGGTTCTACGTGCATGGGGTTATTCGATATCTTGATATTTTCGGTCTTGATAATCCCGCGATGGAACGAAAATACGAGTTCTGCTTCATTTTCCATCCCGACCGCCAACCGGACGGGACCGAAAAGGGATGTGAGCAGCACAACAAACCGGGATAGCTATGGACCAGCCGCCGCCTGATGACGTCCGCACCACCGAGGCGAGCGTGGTACTAAAGAAACGCGATCGGCAACTGGAAGATCGCGGCGATGGCCGCGGCTAGAGCCGCCAAGCCGTTCCAGTAGGTTTGCCGAGCTGCAGTTGCTATGACGTCGATTGCGCGCCCATTGCGGTCAACTGTCGAGATCAAGAAGCCTTGGGATTCAAATGGACTTTTCGTTTCAGGCGCCACGTGCTGATACGAGGCGAAGATCCAGAGCGCAGCCGCAGCCAGTCCGAAAACAGCAGCCAGAACACCAAGCGCCAGTTTGATTTGATCGTGCGGCATGCCTTCCTCGCTTGGATGGTTTCGCCCCTTTCCTCCGCAACAGATTTGCAGACATAGTGCGGACACAGGCGGTTTCGTTAGGGCCCAAAAAAACCGGCTAAGTGCTTGATTTCATGGTGAGCGCGGAGGGACTCGAACCCTCGACCCCATGATTAAAAGTCACGTGCTCTACCACCTGAGCTACGCGCTCA
>Ga0137403_10007128_pt1 | contig 12663 bp, 13 predicted proteins | sample CZOMad2_1_16fung_FD_122057 | JGI IMG/M metagenome (GOLD analysis project Ga0137403, IMG submission 122057) | Vadose zone soil fungal communities from Angelo Coast Range Reserve, California, USA - CZOMad2_1_16fungal (Hybrid Assembly) | ecosystem: Environmental > Terrestrial > Soil > Vadose zone... | reverse complement strand
ACGACTGTCGACTGATGACTGCCGACCCGTTAGTAGGAGATTCCCGGCATCTTCCCGATATAGGTGGGATCAGTAAGCTGGCGCAGTATGAAGTCGGCGACGTCGGCGCGCGAGATCCTGCCCTGAATGCTCTTGTCGGTGACGGAGAAGCCGGCGCGATAATTCCCCGTCTTGGGGCCGTTGGTAAGCAAGCCCGGACGAACGATCACCCACTCGACATGGCTGCATTGGATGACCTTCTCTTGCAACTCTTTGTCGGCGAAGACGCTGTGCAGCAAGATGGGAATAATAGCGTAGGTGTAGAAAGGGCCCAGTTGTCCTTTGCTGTCGCCGACGCCCAGTGACGACTCGCAGACGAAGAGCTTGGTGCCTTCTCTCTCCATCGCGGCAAGGATGCACTTGGTGGCTTGCGACAGCAACGGTGGCGTGCGCGTGGTGTAAATCAACGCCAGCACTGGCAGGCCGATGTCAGTCAGTAATTGCAGCCATCGCGGCATGGCGATCGTTCTAACCAGAATCTGTGAGAGGACGATAGCGATCACGATAATCTGCCAGCGGAAGCGGACACCCAGGGCGGAGAAGATGGCGTCCTGACCGGCAACGGCGGCTCCGACCGAATGGCAGTCCATGATGTTGCCCTTCACGACTTTCAGCTTCTCGTGTTGCATGGTCATCTTCGCCGGGTTGCGGACGAAGGCAGTGACTTCGTGACCTTGCTGAAGCGCCTGCTCGACGAGCTGGCGTCCGGTGGCGCCTGTGGCTCCGAAGATGAGAAGTTTCATATTCAGTACCTAGTACTCAGTACCCAGAAAAAAACAGAACCTGGATCCCCTCGACTCGCTCCGCTCGCTCGGGGTGACAACTCATATCTCAGCGCGAAAACACCGTGCCGTGCGGGACGGCGTTGCCCTTGAAGCCGTGCGGCCAGCTCTTGCCATTCATATCGATGCCGGGTTTGTGGTCGCCGGAGTCCCGGAAGGCTTCGTCGAGTGCGAGTTTACCGCTCTTGGGGTCTAGGTTGATCAGATATAGCCGATTGCCCTTGGTGTAGCCGCTGGAGTTGAGTACGATGCGGGTGCCGGTTGGGTCGATCGCCGCCCAGTGCCCGCCTTCGTCGCCAGAGAGCACCACGCGCGAGACTTCTTTCGGGTTTTCCGGGTCGCTGATGTCGAGCGACAGTAAAGCGTGCGCCTCCGGTACCGGCTGCAGCCAGTAGTTTCCAGCCAAGAGAGGCACGCCGCAGGCGAATCCCGGGAACGACCGCACGAACTTAGCTGTGGGCGCATCGGTGTCGAGGCTGCGCAGCAGATACAAGCCGCATTGGAAGGTGTGGATGTAAACGCTCTTGCCATCGGGAAGCAGGCGCGGCTCACCGGTCAGCTGGTTCTCTTTGCCGCCGGGGCCGGGTTCGAGCGCGATGGTGCGCTTGAGCTTGAGGTCTGATAGTCGCCAGAGCTGGATCCATTGCGCGGTGGCCGCCTTGTTGCTCTGGTCCATGTCGGTAGAGGTGGAGACCGCTAAGTCGAGTTTTGGGATGGGCAGCACAGCGTAAGGAAACACTTTGTCGGCACCAACGGCTGCATCAGCTGCGCTGGCGCTGCGCAAAAACTTGCCGCGCTCGTCCATCTCTACGAGGCCGCCAGTGTGGTGCTCGCCGCTGTACTGGAAGGTGGTGAGAACGTTGCCACTATCCAGGCGGAGGTATGAGTGCGGATGGTGGAAGCCGCCCACCTCTGCGAACGATGTCAGGATGCGCGGACGGAGCGGCTGATTCAGGTCAAAGAGCCACGTGCGGCCGGCGTGATAGCCGTTGGCGAGCAGGTGTCCGTTGGCCGGCATGATGTCTTCGGTGTGATGAGGATGGGTTCCCGCTTCACCGGTAGGAACGCTGGCAACGATGTGGCCGTAATTCTTGGAGCGCGGATCGGCATCAATCACGCCGAGAAAATCGCTGGCGGTGTGGTCTGCATCTCCCGCCCAGACGAATAGATAGGGATGCTTTGGAGGCGGGGCTGCGAATATCGCCGTAGAAAAGAAGAACATGGAGACGACGATTCTGCGAAGCCGGTGCATGGCGGGAATTCTATCCTTAGGGTCCTGACCCGGCAAGAAGCACGTCACTGAGCACGCGGCGGCGGGCTCAGGGTGACGATTCCGGGAAAAGCCAGTCTGGGCTTTAGAATGTTGAGCACTCATGAAAGTCCTCACCGTTCTCATCGTCGTCCTCGCGCTGGCGGGAGTCGTAGTCTCTACCGCGGTACTGAAGGAGCATTACTCGACCGAAACCTCGCCCTGCGACATCAATGCCAAGTGGGACTGCGGCATCGTCAACAAAACGCCATATTCGCTCTTCCGCGGGATTCCGGTGGCGATGATCGGGATCGTTGGCTATGCGCTCATTGGCGTGCTCGCCGGGCGCTTCCCGATCCTGACTGCGCTGGCTGCATTGGGCGGATTGATCTTCGCGCTGCGACTCACGTATCTCGAGTGGAAGGTCATTCAGGTGTGGTGCATCTACTGCGTGAGTTCGCAGGTGATCATCGCGTGCGTGTTCCTGCTGTCGGTGGTAGCGGCTGTGATGTCGCGGAGAAATAAGTACCGAGTACCGAGTACCGGGTAGCGAGTCATGGTTGCGACCTGCGGTCGCGACGTCTCATCCTCACAGCCGAGGGCAAGGAATTCCCGCCTGCGGTCGTGATCTAATTTTCCGTAACCTTCTAGTCAATCGCTCATCCAATTAACAGGTAGGCAAGATGAGCAGCCTGGAACAAAGCGAACGGAAGTTGCTAGAACTGATCGCCGAGTTCGCCGGTCGCGTTAAAGTTCCGGAAGAAAACGTTTTTGAAGATGTTTGGAACCTCACCAATCAAATCTGCGACCGCTACCGGTTGGGAATGGCTAGAGTGATCGAGTTCCCCCATGAAGTGGAACTTGCTGAGGCAGCCTGAGCGAGCGAGGACGTGATTTACAATTCCTTTTGCAATCAGTGAATTTGCGTATTCCGCGCAATCCGCGGTAAGGAATTGAAATGCCCGTCCAAACCACCCGTCCTCAGCTCGCGTATCTTGCCCAGCAACTCGACGAACTCAAGAAAAAAGGCACTTACTTCAAGCTGCGTGTGCTTGAGGATGAGCAGGCGCCGGAGTGCACCTTCGATGGCAAGCACGTCATCAATCTCGCCTCCAACAATTACCTGGGGCTGACGACGCATCCCAAGCTGCGCGAGGCGGCGATCGAGGCAACCAAGAAGTACGGCGTCGGCCCGGGCGCGGTACGCACCATTGCGGGAACCATGAAGCTGCACATCGAACTGGAAGAGAAGATCGCGCGCTTCAAGAATGTGGAAGCATGCGTGGTCTTCCAGTCGGGCTTCACGGCGAACGCGGGCACGGTCTCGGCGATCCTAGGCAAGGAAGACTTCATCATCAGCGACGAGCTGAATCACGCTTCGATCATCGATGGCGCGCGGCTTTCGCGGGCGAAGATCCTGGTCTTCGGCCACAAGAACCTGACGCACGCGGAAGAGCAACTGCAGTCGGTGGCCAATCAGGCGGGACACAAGCTGCTGATCAGCGATGGCGTGTTCTCCATGGACGGCGATATCGGGTCGCTTCCAGGATTGTGCGACCTGGCAGAGAAATACGGCGCCATCATGATGGTGGATGACGCGCACGCATCGGGTGTGCTGGGCCGCAACGGGGGCGGCACCATCGACCACTTCAACGTGCACGGGCGCGTGGATATCCAAGTCGGGACACTGTCGAAGGCGATCGGAGCCATCGGTGGCTACGTTTGCGGGTCGCGCGACCTGATCGAGTTCCTGTATCACCGTGCGCGGCCATTCTTGTTTTCGACGTCGCATCCGCCGTCAGTGGCGGCGACATGCATCGCCGCATTCGATGTGCTGGAGCAAGAACCGGAACGCATCCAGCGGCTGTGGAAGAACACCAAGTTCTTCAAGAAGGAACTGGGGAATCTGGGATTCAACATCGGCGGAGTGACCACGCCGGCCAGCGAGACGCCGATCACGCCGATCATCATCGGCGACGGCAAGCTGACGATGGATTTCTCGCGCGAGCTGTTCAAGGAAGGCGTCTTTGCGACGGGCATCGCATTCCCCACGGTGCCGGAAGGCAAGGCCCGCATTCGCACCATCATCAGCAGCGAGCACACGCAGGCGCAGATGGAAAAGGCGCTGGATGTGTTGGGACGGGTGGCGAAGCGGATGGGAATACTTTAGGGTTTCTCGTTTCTCGAAAACCGGATCTTTGCGAGAGAGCTCGTGCCAAATCAACGAGAATGCTAGTTCAAAGTGGTCCTTCGTCGCCGTGCTCCTCAGGATGACAATCGTAAAAGAGAGCGGGCAACTCAAGCTGATTCTGCGGCGGTCTTCTCTTCTTCTTTTGCGAATGGGTTGAAGTCGGTGCCTTTGTCGAAAACATCGATCCCTTCGGCGCGCTTCAGGCCATTCACCACAAGATATGTAAGCGGCGTCACGGCGGCTTCGTAGATCACCTTGAACAAGTATCCGGAGATGATCAGATTGCCGATCTCGGGCCAGGTTCTTGTTCCCGCGAATAGCACAACGACAACGACGATGGTATCGACCAGCTGGCCTGCCACGGTCGAGCCGATGGTGCGACTCCACAGCATCTTGCCGCCGGTCCAGAGCTTCATCTTCGCGAGCGTGTAGGAGTTGGTGAACTCGCCGCACCAGTAGGCGATGAGGCTGGCAGCGATGGCGCGCGGCACCTGATAGAAGACGGCTTCAAAAGCTTTCTGGTTTGTCCAGGTCGGGTCGGCGGGCAGCATGACGACGAAGGTGGCCATCAAGGCCATCAGCGCCGATGCGAAGAAGCCGATCCAGATGGCGCGGCGCGAACCTTTGTACCCGTAAACCTCGGTGAAGACATCGCCAAAGATGTAGGTGATGGGAAAGAGCGCCTGCGCGCCGCTAACGTGGAAGGTGAATTCGCGTCCGAAGAGATGAAACGGGCCGATGGGGACGATCTTCTGCGCGACCAGATTCGAGATCAGCAGAACGACGACGAAGACATTGACCAGCAGCTCGAAGTGACGGAAGCCGCTGAGGCGGGTGTCTTTTCCCGTAAGTTTTTGTATGAAGGTAGAGGGCATCGGCAATCGTGGTCGAGTTCCCACCTTTCGCGTGCGCGAAAAGGTGGGCACCCGCGTCAATCCTCGTCAGAGTCGTGTGTGCCCTTCTTGAGCGGCTGGACGAATTTAGCGCGTTCGCTGGTAAGGGTCTTGAGGTGCTCTTTAGTCTCGTGGGTGAGTTCAGTGAATTCGACTCCGAAGCCGTTGCGCTTGCGGTTGCGAACCACACCGATGGCGCGGATCTCAGCATTTTCGATGTTGATGGTGAGTTCGAGGCGCGTGCCAGCTGTGAGACTGCTTGCCGTCTCGATGAAGCAGCCACCCAGACTGACGTCGGTGCACATGCCCCAGCCTGGGGTTCCGCCGAGAGCAGGCTTGAGACGCGCGCCGGCGCGCACCGGCTGGCGCTTTGCGTCGCGACGTTCGGCGCGGTACTCGAAATAGCTGACGCTGTCGGAATCTTTTCTGGACTCGTGGATTCGCTTGGGCGTGAAGTTGTCGATGGGATGTGCCGGGAAGTTGACGCCCCAATCCGGGGTGATGTGTCCCTGCACCTGAACGCCGATGTGCCCCACGAGTGGGGTATCGTGGCGTCCGACCCACATCACGGTGCAACGATATTTCTTTCCGGCGATGGAAAAACCGATGGTTTGGCCGGGCTTGAAATAGGTCTGCACGCCCGAGATCTGGGCACCCGTCTTGCTGACTTCCTTGGTGACGGCGGTCGAGGTGAACGGCTTCTCCATGCCGTCCATGCCGAATAAACGGACTTGGATGGTCGCGTCTACCCGCGGGTGCTTACGTTGGCCCATGTTGCCAGATTGTAACCTGAAAGACCAAAGGCAGGAAGCAGGAGGCTGGACGCAAGAAAAGCAAGTACTTAGAGCCTGTGGACGACATTGCCGCCGACAATAGTGGCCATCACCCTGCCGTGGAGAGTCCATCCGCCAAAAGGAGAATTCTTCGACTTGGAGAGTGAGAGGTCGGCGTCGTAGGTCCAGCGCTTTCCAGGATCGAAGATGGTGACGTCTGCGTGCGATCCTACGGCCAGCGAGCCGCGTCCCCGGAGATTGAGCAAGCGCGCAGGATTGGCGGATAAAAGTTCGACGATGCGGGTGAGCGGCACGCGTTTGTCGCGATGCAAGCGGCTGATGGCGAGGCCGAGCGCGGTCTCCAGGCCAGTGATGCCGAAGGGAGCACGATCGAACTCGGCGTTCTTCTCCTCAGCAGCGTGCGGAGCGTGGTCGGTTGCGATGGCATCAATCGCGCCATCGGACAAGGCTGCCAGCATCGCTTCGCGGTCGGCGGCGGACCGGAGCGGCGGATTCATCTTGAAACGAGAGTCGTACATCGCCAAAGAGGTGTCGGCGGCGACGTCTTCGTCGATCAAGGTGAAATGGTGCGGCGTGATCTCGCAACTCACCCGCAGGTGCTCGCGTTTCGCCTTCCGCACCGCCTTTAACGCGCCGGCAGTGGAGATGTGAGCGACGTGCAGGTGAGCTTTGGTCTGCGCGGCGAGTTTGATGTCGCGCTCAACGATCAGCGCTTCCGCTTCCTCCGGCATGCCGCGCAGGCCGAGCCGAAAAGCCGTCGGCCCTGCATTCATGGTTGCGCCGCTGGTTAGCCGGGTGTCCTCAGCGTGCTGGATCACAGGCATGCCTAACTGCGAGGCTTGCCGCAAAACCTCGCGCATGATGGCGTCGTCGAGAATGGGTTTGCCATCGTCGGTTAGCGCGATGGCCCCGGCGCGCTGCAGCGCTCGGAAGTCGGTGAGCTTCTCGCCCAGACTGCCAATGGTCGCGGCGGCAATAGGGAAGACGTTCACAACGGCGCCGCGTTCGGGTGCGCGCATCCAGGCGCTGATTTCGGCAGAATCATTCACCGGCGAAGTGTTGGGCATGGCGCAGACGGAGGTGAAACCCCCCGCCGCAGCAGCTTGCGTGCCAGTCGCGATGGTCTCCTTGTGCGATTGCCCGGGCTCGCGCAGATGGACGTGCATGTCGATGAAGCCGGGCGCGACGACGAGGCCGCGAGCGTCGAACTTTTCGTCAGCGGTGCCGCGGATTTTTCCTTTCTGAGCGACCTCAGAGACTTTCCCATCCCGCAAAAGGATATCCATCTCGGCATCGACCTTCGAGGCGGGATCGATGAGGTGGCCGTTCCTGATGAGCAGCGATTTAGATCTTTGTGTCATTTCGCGGCTCCCAGGCACCACGACAAGATGGCCATGCGCATGGCGACGCCGTTGTGAACCTGTTCGGTGATCACGGACTGCTGGCCATCGGCCACATCTCCTGTGATCTCGAGGCCGCGCACGATGGGGCCAGGATGCATAACGATGGCGTCCCGCTTGGCGAGGCGCAGGCGCTCGGCGGTGAGCTGATAGTTGGCGACGTAGGCCGGCAGGTCCAGATTCAAACCGGCGAGGCGTTCTTTCTGGATGCGAAGCATCATCACGACGTCAACGCCGCGGATGGCGGGCTCAAGATGCCGCGAAACGGTGACGCCCTTTGCCAGTGTGTTCGCCATTTCGGGGCAGAGCTCGGGCGGTCCACACAAAGTGACCTGCGCACCGAATTTGGAGAACACCTGCACGGCGGAGCGGGCGACGCGGCTATGGAAGATGTCTCCGACGATGGCGACGCGAAGTCCCTTCAGAGTTTTCCTGTGGCGCAGGATAGTGAAGGCATCGAGCAGGCCTTGCGATGGGTGCTCGTGCAATCCGTCACCCGCGTTCACCACCGGAATATCGAGATGGCGCGCGAGCACGTGCGGCGCTCCCGACGAGGGGTGACGCATCACGATCAAGTCAGCGCCGAGCGCCCGCAGGGTGTATCCGGTATCGAGAAGCGATTCGCCTTTCTCGATGCTTGACGCCGCCGTCGTGATGATGGATGTCGTGGCGCCCAAAGCCTTGGCGGCGAATTCAAAAGAGACACGAGTACGCGTGGAAGACTCGTAAAACAGAAGCGCAATGCGCTGGTTGCGAAGTAAAGGGCGGGGACGTCCGGATTGCATGCGGCGCGCGAGCCGCAGCAGACCGGTGATCTCGTCGGTGCTCAGGTGCTCAAGATCGAGCAGATTCCGGCGTTTTGCCATCAGGCGATGCGTTCGACGAGCAGGACCTTCTCACTGTCGTCGGTCTCTTTCATTTTGACTTCGATGGTCTCGTTCTCTTCGATCTGGAACCGGCGGCCGACAAAGGCGGCCTCGATGGGAAGCTCGCGGTGGCCACGGTCGATGAGCACGGCGAGCTGGACACGGCGCGGACGGCCGTGATCGAAGAGCGCGTCGAGCGCGGCGCGAACGGTACGGCCGGTGTAGAGCACGTCGTCGACCAGCATGACATCGCGGCCGACGATGTCGCAGCCGATGTCGCCCTTCTGTACCACCGGCTTGTGGCCGACGGGGGAAAGGTCATCGCGATATAAGGTGATGTCCAAGCTGCCGACCGGCACTTTCTTTTTTTCGATCTGCTGGATCAGTTTGGCGATACGTTCGGCCAGCGGAACCCCGCGGCGCTTGATGCCGACCAGCGTAAGGTTCTCGACGCCATTATTCTTTTCTACGATCTCATGGGCAACGCGAACCAAGGTGCGCTCGATCTCCGAGCCGGACATCAATTGTGATTTTTCACGCAGGGTGGCGGCGTTGCGCGCAGGCTTGCGGGGCTGTGCCGGTGAACTCATCGGGGAAGAGGGATTTTAACAGCAGGAGGCAGGAGGCAGGAAGCAGGAGGTAGGTGCCGCACCTACCAGCGTCACGGGGCCCGATTTTTGGGAGCGAAGACGGTGGCGCCGGCGACTGCGCCCAGGACAGAGAAGAGCAGATAAAGAATCCCCAGCATCGCGATGGCGACGGTAAATACGGTAGCGAACCCGTTCGGAGAGGTGAAGACGGCTGCAGCTTTCCGAACATTGGGATCGGGGTTGTTGGCAATCTTCTGTTCGATCTGAACCCGTAGTTGCTCCCGCAATGGGGGCCCGAAATCGGGCCGGCTCATGGCGATCAGAAAAACCAAGAGAAAGACGGCAAACGCCACCACGCCACTCAAGAGACCCAAACGCGCCGCCATGCCAGGAGTAACCGGTACCTGGGTGCGCTTGCGATAGCTGGAGACGCTGAGCGCGCCAGCCCCGAAGGTCCAAATAAAGAACAGAAGGTTCAGCGGGAACGATAGCAAGCCAGCTGGAACCGCAACAAAGAATATCGATGGGAAGGCGGAGCGCCAGTCGATGGGGCGCGAACGGGGAGGTGGCTGAGCTTCGCTCGGACGGTGCGCTAGTTCCGGGTGCGTTTCGATCACGTCTTCCATCGCAGGCGGTTCGGCAGGGACAACTTTGATCTGAGGGGCATTGCACTGCCGGCAGAAGCGCGTGCCATCCTCTACTGGAGCGCCGCAACGGTAGCAGGGCTGCTGCATGGGGAAAGGATAACAGCCCTCAGTGGGCAGTGTTCAGCGGTGAGGAAGTGCAGTCCCTCGACGCTGCGCTCGCTCGGGATGACCTCCGCTTTTTAAGGGGCCTCGCCTACATCACTACATGCTGTTGTCGTGGTCGCCGTGGACGCGGACATAAACCAATGCGAAGCGCGTAACCTTTCCCTTCTGCTCGATGCCGACCACGTGCTGGTTGTCATCGGTTCCGACCTTGAGTTCGGTTACCGGGCCGCTGCCTCTGTCGTCCTTATCGCAAGTCAGTTCATTCTCCGATTTCTTCTTGTGGACCTCGCCCACGACCACATCGTCGGGCTCGTGATTGGGACGGCATTCGAGGACTTTGCGCCCGAACTTTTTCAGTTCCGTACGGTAGAAGTCGAGAACTTTCTCCGGCGGATCGTCGGTCTCGTACTTGACGGCAACCACCTTGAGCCCGAATGCGGGAGTATCGATCACGACATTGCCGCCGTGATCGTTGTCCTTGTCCTTGACGAGACGGGCGCCAGGATAGACCGCGAGACCGGTGGCTTTGCCATCGTCTTCATTGCGGGCGCGCAGCGTGCCGAAGGGTGTGGTGATCTCTGCACCTTTACTCTCGGTGGCTTTGTCGCCATTGTTGTTGCGGCTGGTCTCTTTGACGATGCATCCCGACGCAATAGCCAGGAGAGAAAGCAAGGCAGTGATACTGACGAGGCGAAGGAATCGATTGAACTTCATCGCTAAAACCTCCTCATCGCTGATGCGATGTGATGATGGGGCGGTCGAGGCCGGCGCCGCGATCGGCGATGCCAGGGATGGTGACCGGGCTGTGGCCGTGGATGCTGATCTCGCCGAACAATGCCTTGGCTGCGGCGATCTCCGAGACGCTGGCGATCGAGTAGGTGCACAAATAGTTCTGCACATCAGGAAAAGCTGCCGCCAAATACGGGCTGCCCATTGCGATCACCGCGGTTCGATCTCCAGCACGCGCCAAGATAGCGTTCATCAGTTTCGACCCTGCTTCCGGCAACGCGATGGTGCGATGCGCTTTTCCGTCGGTCATCACGACCTGTCCCTGACTGGTGGCGTTCACGTACACCGCGACGACCACCGTTTTGGCTCGATCCACCGCGGCGAGCACCGAATCCGTCATTCCGGCGGCGACATGCGGATCGATGTAGATGACCGCAGCGTCCGGAGCACGCGATTTCAACTCTCGGTCTAGGACGCGGCCCTCGTCGAGACGCAAATCGTCGGTGAATACCACCGTCAGCAATTGACGGCCGGAGCCACCCAAAGGTATGTACGGACTGTCCGGCGCGGAAGTTCCGCCTTTTTGCAGCGGCAGCAGCTTGCCGTTGTCACGAAGCAAGGTAACGGCTTCGTCGGCTACCTTCTGAGAGAAGACACGACTTTCCGGCTTGCCGACGGCGTGGCTGATGGCATTCATGTCGACCAGGCGGGCGCGATAGAGGCCGAGTGAAGCTTTGGCGTAGAGGACCTTTCGGACGGACTCGTCAAGGCGGGCGCGGCTGATCTCGCCGCTCTGCACGGCGCGCACCATGGCGTTGAATGATGTCTCAAGATCGGCGGGGATAACGATCATGTCATTGCCCGCTTTGAAGGCTTCGACGGCGGAGCGCCCGTCGGGGAACATTCTGGTGAGCGCGGCCATGTCCATAGCGTCGGGAATGACGATGCCCTGGAATCCCATCTTCTCTTTCAAGAACTCGGTGACGATCTTGTGCGAGACGGTGGCGACGCGGCGCGGATCGGGTTCGAGGGCCGGCACCGTGACGTGCGCGATCATCACGGCGTCCACGCCGGCGCGGATGGCAGCGTCGAAGGGCACGAGTTCAGTGGACTGCAAACGCTCCATGTCGCCGCTGACGCGCGCGACGTCGAGATGCGAGTCGGTGGAAGTGTCGCCATGGCCGGGAAAATGCTTTGCCGTGGTGAGAATGCCAGTCGCGGCGGACGAGCGAATGAATGCCCCAGTGAATTCGCCGACCTGGCGGGGGTCTTCACTCCAGGCGCGCGCGTTAATTATGGGATTCTCGGCGTTGGAGTTCACGTCGGCGATTGGAAACAGGTTCCACTGCACGCCGATAGCACGGGCTTCCTGCGCGGTGATGCGGGCAAACGTCTCAGCGTACGCCGGGTTCCCGGTGGCTGCGAAGGCCATGGAGTGGGGGAAGACAGTCGCGCCGTAGAAGCGATTGGAGAGGCCACGCTCAAAGTCGGCGGCAAAGAGCAAGGGCAGATCAGAGTCGCGCTGCAGTTGATTGGTCAGCATGGCGGCTTCGTAGGGCTGGTTCTTTAGGACGAGCGCTCCATCTACCGGTACGGTGAGCAGCATGGCTCCGACATGAAATTGGCGAACTCGGTCACGCAAGGCGGCGTACTGCGGATTGGCGACGTTAAAGAACTCAGTGGGGGCACGCAACATGAAGAGCTGCCCGATTTTTTCCTCAAGGCTTAAGCGCGAAAGGGTGCGCTCGGCCCAACGCTGACCTTCACGGGTGATGTGGATGGGTTCGGTGCGCTGGCAATTCTCTTTAGCAAAAACGGGAAGGCAGAAGATCAGTACGACCAGCCCCAGGAATGAACGACGCACCATGCGGCGACGATATCAGAGCAGCCGCCGGTTGCCTATAGATTAGGCGGCTTCGTGCCGCGACTTGGGAGCTGGCTCGGAATTCTCCTGAATGGTCTGCTCGATGAGCGAATCAAGATGATCGGTAAAGGTGTCGCGGACGCGGTCGCGAGTCTGAGTGATGCGCTTGCGCATGAGCGAAAGCAACTCGGCCACGCGCGCTTTGCGCGATCTTTCTGCGACAGGGTCGCCATCCTTCGCAACCGAAGCAGCCATGGCATCAATGTAGGTACGCAGCATCTGGCGGGTGCGGTCGACGGAAGCTTTCACGTCAACGATCAACTCGAGCGTGAGCACTTCGTGCAGGCGCTGGCGGCGGCTCTCGGCGGAGGGATCGTCGGTGACGGCGGTCCAGCAGAGTTCGTCTTGGACGGCGTGCAGCTCATCCGCAATGCGTCGCAGACGGGCCACGGTCGTCTCGAGGTGTGAGTGGGGAGCCTCGGGCATGACCTGTCCCTTTCTGCCCCTAGTATGC